>ERZ791887.161-NODE-161-length-78089-cov-4.665479_pt1 | contig 78089 bp, 84 predicted proteins | sample MGYA00510157_ERZ791887 | MGnify/ENA primary metagenome ERZ791887 (study PRJEB30046, sample SAMN00792112) | human gut metagenome | study: EMG produced TPA metagenomics assembly of the A metagenome-wide association study of gut microbiota in type 2... | reverse complement strand
AAATAGAGCCTCGACCCATTCTCGTTTTCAAAGAATGAGCCAAGGCTCTATGTAAATCAGTCAAGTATGTGTTCGTCCATCAATGGCAAAATTGGATTTCATTTACTCCTATTGTCCACCAGTAATTCGACCACTATAAACCCATAAATTTCTGTTCAAATTCCATCAAAACCGAACAACCCAGGCAGAATTTTTGGTATAGAAAAAGCCCGGAAAATGGCGTATTTCCGGGCTTCTTTAGCATTTTTAAGCTGTAGATTATCGCTTGCTGAACTGAGGTGCGCGACGGGCAGCCTTCAAGCCGTACTTCTTTCTTTCCTTCATTCTGGGGTCGCGGGTCATGAAACCGGCAGCCTTCAAAGCAGCACGGTACTCAGGATTCAGGGTCACCAGAGCACGGGCGATGCCGTGACGGATGGCGCCAGCCTGACCGGAAACACCGCCGCCCACAACAGTGACGACGACATCAACCTTGCCCAGCAGCTCGGTGGTGTTCAGGGGCTGACGGACAACCAGCTTCAGGGTCTCCAGGCCGAAATAATCATCGATGTCGCGGCCATTGATGGTGATAGCGCCGGTGCCGTTCTCGTAAACGCGAACGCGGGCGATGCTGGACTTACGACGGCCAGTGCCGTAAAAATACTTCTTCTTGCTCTCGTACATAGTGTGTTACCTCCAATTAGTCCAGAGTCCAAGCTTCGGGCTTCTGGGCGGCATGAGGATGCTCAGCACCCTTGTACAGGTGCAGACGGGTCATGCAGCTACGGCCCAGGGTGTTCTTGGGCAGCATACCCTTGACGGCCAGCTCCATGGCGTAATCGGAGCGGTTCTCCATCATGGTGCGTGCCTTGGTCTCCTTCAGGCCGCCAATCCAGCCGGAGACACGGTAGTAGACCTTCTGCTCGGGCTTCTTGCCGGTCAGAACAGCCTTATCGGTGTTGATGATGATGACGTTGTCGCCGCAGTCAACATTGGGAGTAAAATCGACCTTGTGCTTGCCGCGCAGCAGGTTGGCAGCGATCACAGCGGTACGGCCCAGGGGCTTGCCGGCTGCATCGATGACATACCACTTACGCTCCAGGGTCTCCTTCTTAGCGAGGGTAGTGGACATATGCGTTCCTCCAATTAGGTAAAATATTTTGACTTTTTCTGGCATTTGCAGTACAATAGCCTGCGAACACTTGAAGTTTATAACATATCCGGATTGAAAAGTCAACAGATTATTTCATGAATTTTGTGAAATGCAAGATAAACTCTGATTTTCTTTTAAATACTCTTGAATACTCTTGAATTCTAATTTCCTATTTTTATCGTTTTTGGAGGAAGAATACAATGCAGAAGCTTGTGGGCATGGTCCGCCGATGCGTGGAGGACTACCGCATGATTGAAGAGGGGGACAAAATTGCGGTCGGTGTTTCCGGCGGCAAAGATTCCCTGGTGCTGCTGACCCTGCTGGCAGGGCTGAGAAGCTATTATAAGTTCTTCGAGCTGGGGGCTATTACCATTGACATGGGTTTGGGTATGGATTACAGCGCCATCTCTGAGCTGTGCCAGCAGTTGGAGGTTCCCTATACCGTTGTAAAGACGGAGATTGCGCCAATTGTTTTTGACTACCGCAAGGAAAAGAATCCCTGCTCCATGTGCTCCAAAATGCGCCGCGGCGCGCTGAATCAAGCGCTGCTTGACGGAGGATATAACAAGCTGGCGCTGGGGCATCATTACGACGATGCGGTGGAGACCTTTTTGATGTCGCTGATTTTCGAGGGAAGAATCAGCTGCTTTCAGCCGGTAACAAAGCTTGACCGTACCGGCGTGGTTCAGATTCGCCCGATGCTGTATATTCACGAAAAGACGGTTGACCATTTTGCGCAGCAGCAGAATATGCCTATCCTAAAAAACCGCTGCCCTGTGGATAAACACACCAAGCGGGAAGAAGTGAAGGAGCTGCTGTTTGAACTGGTGGGGAAATACCCCGACTTGAAGGAGCGGATTTTCGGAGCTATGCAGCGCTATCCCCTGGCGGCTTGGGAACCCCAGGAACACCACAGGCGGCGGAAGGACGAGGAGGAGAATTAAAATGGGATATATTATGGATTTGCGCAAAATCGTTGGTCACCGGACACTGCTTCAAGTGGGAGCCAGTGTGATTGTGGAGGATGAGCAGGGCAGGGTACTGCTGCAAAAACGGACGGATAACCATTGCTGGGGCTATCCCGGTGGTTCAACGGAGTTGGATGAACGAGTGGAGGATGCAGCCGCCCGGGAGCTGCTGGAGGAGACTGGCTTGACGGCCAACAACTTGGAGCTGTTCGGCGTATTCTCCGGCCCGGAACTGCACTACACCTACCCCAACGGGGATGAGGTATCCAATATTGACGTGGTGTTTCTCTGCCGGGACTATACCGGCACACTCTCCTGCCAGGAAGAAGAATCCGAAGCCCTTCGTTTCTTTGAACCGGGACAGTTGCCGGAGAAGCTCTCCCCGCCCATTGTGATTCCGCTCAGAAAATGGGAGGCAAATCGGCTGGCAGGACAATAAGTGCAGAGCACCTAAGATGCCATATATCTTTCCTCACCAATGAATAAATGCTCCTGCTTTTGGGGAATATTCCCTGCAAAGGGGGCTGGGAAATGGTAAAAGGAATTTCCAGACAAGTCATTGTGGTTCACGCGCCGGAACCAAAGCTATTTGAGCAGGCAATTTTTATTCTGAAAGAGAATGCCGCCCAGGAGGGCGTGACGGATGAAGCGCTGCTAAAAGAGGCGGAACGGGCCATTCATATAGGTGAGCGCTTCCCCAACAAGCGGAAGCTATACCATTATGGCGCATTTTGGGCATCCATCGGTGCAGCGGTGACTGCACTTACCTGGCTGGCAACCGTTCTGCTTTAAATAATACAACAGAAAGAGAGAATGCGATGCAAATCGGTACGATTCAGATAGACAACCCGCTGTTTCTTGCGCCCATGGCGGGGGTGACGGATTGGGCGTTCCGCACCATCTGCGCCCGACTGGGGGCAGCTGTGACGGTGACGGAGATGGTATCCTCCCGTGCGCTGGTTTACAAAGACCAGAAAAGCGCCAAGCTGCTGCGGAAAAATGAGGGCAGCCTCTGCGGCGCTCAGATTTTTGGGAACAATCCTCAAGTGATGGCCGAGGGAGCGCGGCTGGCACTGGAAATATCCGGCTGCGATTTTATTGACATTAACATGGGTTGCCCCATGCCCAAAATTGCCAATTCCGGTGACGGCAGCGGTTTGATGCGCACGCCGGAACTGGCGGGGGAGATTGTCAAGGCAGTTACCCGGACGGTGGATGTGCCGGTGACCGTCAAATGCCGCCTGGGCTGGGACAAGGGGAGCATCAATGTATTGGACTTTACCAAGCGAATGGAAGACTGCGGCGCGGCTATGGTGACGGTTCATGGGCGCACCCGCAGTATGCTCTACACCGGCGTTGCGGATTGGGATACCATCCGCAAGGTGAAAGAGCAGCTGACCATCCCGGTGATTGCCAACGGCGACATCACCGGTGCAGAGACCGCTCTGCGCTGCAAAAGGTGGACGGGGGCGGATGGCCTGATGATTGGCCGGAGCACCTTCGGCGACCCTTGGATTTTCCGGGAGGTAGACGAGGCGCTGGCTGGAAAGCCCATAACGCCGCGCCCGGTGTTAAAGGAGCGGGTAGCCGTTGCCGTGCAGCAGTTTGAGCTTGCCCAGCAGGATTTGGGAGAGCACATTGCTTGCTTGCAGGCCAGGAAGCATTTTGCGTGGTATCTGCGGGGTGTGCCCAATAGCAGCTTTTATAAAAATGAGATTTCATCCCTGACCACCATGGATGATATTTATCGTGTGGCAAAAGATATCGTCAGAGATTTGAAATAAAGGTCGAATAAAACGGAAAGCACTTCATATCCTAATCCATGAGGTGAGGACATGAAGCGCTTTTTATGGTTGGTTTCCATAATCTTATTGATGTGCCTGCCGGTATCGGCTGATTTCATCAAATGGGTGGATTTTGACGTTCCCTATGAGTCCCTCCAATATGCCATGAATGTGGATATTGACAGCTTTGAGGAGGAGCAGCACATCAGCTGGATTGATATTCTTTCACTGGCAGCGTGCAGAACCGGCGGAAAATGCGGCCTGACCTCTGTAAAGCGAGCTGCCCGGGAGTTGAAGCAGGGAAAGGTGCCCCAGGATCTACTGGGGGAAGCCTTCAGATACTATTCCTATTATCACGAGGCATACGGTGCCGTCCTGGGAGGCCTGTTGGGAAGCTTTGCCATTTGCCGGAATGGGACATGGGTTCCAAAGTACGGCCTCAAAGCCTATTCACCCATTGCTGAGGGCTACAGCTATTCCCACTACGATGATTTTGGAGCCAGCCGCTCCTTTGGATTCCAGCGGAAACATTTGGGCAACGACTTGCTGGGAAACCCCGGCACGCCTATTGTGGCCGTTGAGGGCGGCACGGTGGAAGCACTGGGTTGGAACCGCTATGGCGGATGGCGTGTGGGCATCCGCAGTCATGACCGCAAGCGCTACTATTACTACGCGCATTTGCTGAAGGACAAGCCCTTTGCCGCCAGCCTGACGGTGGGGCAGACGGTAAATCCCGGGGATGTCATCGGATTCATGGGACGGACGGGGTATTCCGATCAGGAAAACACCAATAACATTGAAATTAACCACCTGCATTTCGGCATTCAGCTGATTTTTGACGAAAGTCAGAAGGAATGCAGCAGCGAAATTTGGATTAACGTTTATCCGCTGGTAAAACTCCTGTCCCAGCACCGCAGCAGTGTCCAGCGGTCGGAGGGGACCGTGAAACGGATCTATCCCTTCTGCGACCTGGACGCTACTCCACTTCCAGCACTGTAAGCAGGTTCTCACTGACGGCAAAGCGGATATTATGGCCTGCAAAATTCAGCCCGTACACCCGTCCCGGTGTCCGCTGATAGGCAGGCCGCGGATCATGGGAGAGAACGCCGATGGCAGCCTGACGCTTGCCCTCTGGAAGCATTTCCAGGAGTGCTGGAGGAAAATCCACTTGCAGCAGAAAATCGCCGGCGTGGTCGGTGAAGCCGCCGGTTGCCGCCGGCTTGCAATCGCTGTAGGGAATGTAGGGCTTGATATCGAAAATTGGCGTTCCATCCATCAAGTCCGCACCGCCCACATGGAGTACCGTGCCGAATTTTTCGGTGTGCTCTGCGCCCAGCAGCTGCACACATGACAAGCCCAGATTATTTGGGCGGAATGGGGAACGGGTTGCAAATACACCCAGCCGGGTATTCCCGCCCAGTCGCGGCGGGCGCACAGTGGGAGACCAGCCTTGACGCACTGCCTCCGAAAACTGCCAGATAATCCACAGATGGGAAAAGTCCGTGATGCCCCGCAGCGCATCCGCATTGCGGTATTCCGGTTCAAAGACAATGGTGGAGCGCAGCTCCTCCACCAATCCGCTTTGACGAGGGATACCGAATTTCGTTGCAAAGTCGCTGTGCATCCGGGCAATTACATTGATTTCAATGGGTTCCAAAAAATCATCACATCCTTCGCGATGAGCATACCATATCCAAAGAAAAAAGTCCACTCCGAAATCGAAGTGGACTTTCTGGATGTATGCTTACTGATGGGATTCCATCCAAGCTTTCAGTTTTGTTTTTGCCAGACGAACAATATCCTCAGTAGGGTAGGGGGAAGTTTCGCCTCCGCCAACGTGGAGGAAATACAGGCCGTTGGGAGTTTGATACAAATCCTCCTCATAGCCTGCGGGATCACCCAGCTCGCCAAAGGAATATGCCTTGACCAGTGTTGCGGTATCGGTGTCAAATTCAATCTTGCTGATGACCTTTTTCATAGACCGAACCTCCTTTCCTGAATTTCATAACAATGTGATATTATACACCCTGAAATGCAGAAATCAAGGGTAAAAAAGGAAATCACATTCATTTTTCAAAAGAATTGTGAGATAGAACCAGTTTACTTTCCAAAAAACAAATTTTTTATGCACAAAACAAACAACAAAATAAAATTTTTTTGCGGCAATAAGTCTTGATAGAAGCAAAGAAATATGATAAAATCCGCGAAAAGGAGGGAACACAGTGAAGGATTTTCCGGTATTCCCAACGCAGCATGGTGCGGCCAGCCTGATTTTGAAAGAGATTCCCTACCGGGGAGAAGCTTATATCCAAATTCAAAGCACCCAGGAGCCGGAGGCGCTCTTAGAGGAGTGCGTCCATTTTTGTGTTGCCTGCGGCGCGGAGCGGGTTTATGCTGCCGGGCATGACATATTGGAGACTTCTTACCCGCTTCACACCAGCATTTACCGCATGACAGGCACCATTCAGCTGCATGAGGAAGAAATTCCATCTATGTTCCCCGTGACTGAGCAAACGGCAGAGCGCTGGCGGGAGTGCTACAATCAGCGCATGAAGGATGTGGACAATGCTGCAACCCTGGAGAACAGGGATACCCCCGATATTGTCCAAGGCAATGCCTACTTCATTCACCGGAATGGAACACTTCTGGGAATTGGCTGGATAGAAGGAAATAAGCTTCGCGCTATTGCCTCCATGCAGCCTGGGGCGGGGGAAGCCCTGTGCCACGCCATGCAGTCGCTGATTCCCCAGCAGCAGATGACTTTAGAGGTCGCCTCTACCAACCAGAAGGCCATTGCCCTGTATGAGCGGCTGGGGCTAATCAAGGTAGAGGAGTTGTCTCGCTGGTATCAGGTAAAATAAAATGAAACTGTCAAGGAAAAGTACTTGACAAAGTCGCTTCTATCGTGTAGAATACCTGAGGATGTCAAGGAGATTTACTTGACACCAGGAGGAACACATGGAAGCACTGGAAATGACACTGCTTTTTGATTACTACGGTGACCTGCTTACAGAGCGCCAGCGTTCCTGTGTGGATATGCGCTACAATCAAGACCTGTCTCTCAGTGAAATTGCCGAGGAGCTTGGGGTCAGCCGCCAAGGCGTGTATGATAACCTCAGCCGAGCCGAGGCTCTGCTGCGAAATATGGAAGAAAAAACGGGATGCGTGCAGCGGGCAATGGAAACCCGCAAAGCAGTCCGGGAGATTCTGGATGCGGCAAACAAGCTGATTACCTATCAGGATAAGGCCGTTTCTGTGCTCGCCGCCCAGATTGTTGAAGCGGCGCAGAGACTTGAGGAGTAAATGATGGCATTTGAAGGCTTAACTGAAAAAATCAATAATACCTTCAAAAAGCTTCGCGGCAAAGGCCGCTTGAAAGAGGCTGACGTGAAGGAGGCCATGCGCGAAATCCGTATGGCATTGCTGGAAGCAGACGTCAACTATAAGGTCTGCAAGGATTTTACAAAGTCCGTTACCGAGCGCTGTATCGGCGCTGACGTTTTGGAGTCCTTGACCCCGGCACAGATGATTGTTAAAATCGTCAATGACGAGCTGGTAAAGCTCATGGGCTCCGATACAAAGCACATTACCTTCAATCCCAATGGCCCCACAGTTGTAATGCTGGTGGGCTTGCAGGGTGCCGGTAAGACCACCAACGGCAGCAAGTTGGCTGGGCTTATGAAGCGCCAGGGGCGTAACCCCTTGCTTGTTGCGTGTGACGTTTATCGTCCCGCTGCCATTCAGCAGCTAAAGGTTTGCGGCGAAAAGCTTGGAATTCCTGTTTTTGAGCGCGGGACGCAAGACCCGGTAAAGACTGCCAAGGAGGCTGTTCTTTATGCTCGCCAGCGTGGTTATGACATGGTGTTTTTGGATACTGCTGGCCGCCTCCATGTGGATGAGCAGCTGATGGAAGAACTGAAAAACATCAAGGCTGCAGTCAAACCCAACGAGATTATGCTGGTTGTGGATGCCATGACCGGTCAGGATGCAGTGAATGCAGCCCAGACCTTTAATGAATGGCTGGATATTGATTCTGTGATGCTGTCCAAGCTGGACGGTGATGCCAGAGGCGGCGCGGCGCTTTCTGTCCGGGCTGTGACCGGGAAGCCCATTAAATTCTCCGGCATCGGCGAAAAGCTGGAAGATATTGAGCCCTTCCATCCTGACCGGATGGCAAGCCGGATTCTGGGTATGGGCGATGTGTTGACGCTGATTGAGAAGGCTGAAAAGGCATACGATGCCAAGAAGGCCGCCGAGATGGAGGAGAAGCTGAAAAGCAATCGCTTCACACTCCAGGATTTCTACGACCAGATGGTTCAGATGAAGTCCATGGGTTCCATGGAGGAGTTGCTGGCGCAGATGCCCGGCGGTGCAAACCTCAAGGATGTCAAGCTGGATGAAAAGGCCATGGCGCACACGGAAGCAATCATCCTTTCCATGACCCCGAAGGAACGTGAAAAGCCCGAAATCATTGGTGCAAGCCGGAAAAAGAGAATTGCTGCCGGTGCTGGTGTCAAAGTGGAAGATGTAAATCGACTGCTCAAATCCTTCGAGCAAATGCGCAAGCTCATCAAGCAATTCTCCGGCCCTGGTATTGGCAAGAAGCTCAAGCGGATGCGCGGCTTCAAAGGAATGCCAGGTATGTAAATTCCGTTCGCTTTAAGCAAAACGCTTTGCGATATAAATTGAGATTGTTTATGGAGGTGAAACTCTCATGGTTAAAATCAGACTGAGAAGAATGGGTGCCAAGAAGGCTCCTTTCTACCGTATCATTGTTGCCGATTCCCGTTCTCCCCGCGATGGCCGCTGCATCGAAGAGATTGGCGTTTACAATCCTCTGACCGAGCCCGCTACCATCAATGTCGATGTCGAGAAGGCTCAGACCTGGATTAAGAACGGCGCACAGCCCACCGATACCGTTCGTGGCCTGCTCAAGAGCGCTGGCGTCATGTAATTTTCCCTGAAGGAGTCACACGATGAAGGAACTTTTGCAGTACATGGCAAAAAACCTGGTGGACAATCCTGATGCGGTCACCGTTGTAGAACAGACCAGCGAAGATGGGAAGGTTCTGGAACTCCATGTTGCCGAAGGGGACATGGGTAAGGTTATCGGCCGCCAGGGACGGATTGCGAAAGAAATCCGTACCATTATTAAGACGGTTGCCCAGCGCACTGGCGAGAAGGTTACTGTCGAAATTGTGGAATAAGGCCGCTGTTGGCGCTGCCTATTGGGGTAGGGTCAGCACCCCTGGAAGAAACGGCTATGCGTGGCGAATTTTCGTCACGCATTTTCGTTTATGTAGAAATAATAAAGTAGTCTGATACCGATGAAGGAGCTGTTTGCAATGAAACTCCAATTGATTGATGCCGGTGAAATTGTCACCACTCATGGTGTAAAGGGAGAAATGAAGGTGCTTTGCTGGCTGGATTCTCCAGAGGATTTGTGCGGGTTTAAGCGTTGTGTGATTGACGGTGCAGAATATAAAATTTCCTCTTGCCGTGTGCAAAAAACCTGTAATCTACTAAAAGTTGACACAGTTGACACCATGGAAGTCGCACAATCCATGCGTGGGAAAATTGTCCAGCTCCACCGTGAGGACATTTCTGACGATGTGATTTTTGCCGCAGAGCTGATTGGCGTGGAGGTGTACAGTGACAACCGGTTCTTGGGGAAGATTGAGGATGTGCTGGATTATCCAGGCAATCAGGTGTATGTGGTGCGGGGGGAGAATGAGTATCTGATTCCCGCTGTAAAAGCGTTCGTGCATCACACAGATCTGGATGCAAATCGCATGGATGTAACTGTCATCGAGGGGATGCGCAGCGATGAGGATTGATATTTTGACCCTGTTCCCGGATGCGCTGGGAGATGTACTCTCTGAGAGCATTTTGGGACGTGCCCAGGAGCGGGGCTTCATCCATATTGAGGCGCATCAAATCCGGGATTATACCTCCAATAAGCAGAATCAGGTGGATGACTATCCCTATGGGGGCGGCAGGGGAGCCATCATGCAGGCAGATCCGCTGTATCGCTGCTGGGAATCCGTCTGCGATGAGGCGGCCGGGCCGGTTCATACGATTTATCTTTCTCCCTGCGGCCATACCTTTACGCAAAGAGACGCCATTCGCCTGAGTAAGAAGGAGAATATCATCTTCGTATGCGGGCACTATGAGGGTATCGATCAACGCTTTATAGACGAGTGCGTGGATGAGGAGCTTTCCCTGGGGGATTTTGTGCTGACCGGCGGCGAGATTGCTGCCATGGCCATGACGGATGCCATTTGCCGCATGGTTCCCGGTGTTCTTGCCGACCCGGAGTGCTTTGAGGACGAGAGCCACTTTAATGGCTTATTGGAATATCCCCAGTATAGTCGCCCTGCGGTTTGGCACGGAAGGGAAGTGCCGCAGATTCTTCTGTCCGGCAATCATAAGCTGGTAGACCTCTGGCGCAGAAAGCAATCCCTGCGGCGCACCAGAGCCAGAAGACCGGATATGTACCAAAAGCTCGACCTGTCCTCAAAGCAGGATAAAAAACTGCTGAAGGAAATGGAAGAGGAAGACCGTGAGCTGTCTGAAAAAAGAGAAAACGTGGATTGACGAAGGCCACCATGCGGCGCAGCTTTTCACTCGGGCGGACACGTCCGGTGTGAGGCTGCGCTTTTATGATTTTTTCTTGCATCCGACGGAGAAAGCGCTATAATACATACAAAACGAAAGGAATGCAGCCATGGCCTGTAGAGTTGCGATTGTGGATGACAGCAGAACGGACGCTGGGTTCGTGGAGGAGCTGCTGGTTCAATGGGCGGCAGACCGTCATGTGGTGGTTCAGACGGAGCAGTTTCATTCCGCAGAAAGCTTTTTGTTCCGCTATGCAGAGGACAAGGCGTGGGATATTCTTCTGCTGGATATTGAGATGGGAGCCATGGATGGTGTGACCATGGCAAAAAAGGTACGTGCCCAGAACGAAGTGGTGCAGATTGTGTTCATCACCGGCTACTCCGATTATATTGCGGAAGGGTATGAAGTGGCGGCGCTGCATTATCTGATGAAACCGGTAAAGCAGGAAAAGCTTTTTACGGTGCTGGACAGGGCGCTGGAAAAGCGAAAGCAGGAGGACGGATACCTGAATCTGGAATGTACCGGAGAAATGGTGCGGATTCCTTTTTATGAAATACGCTATCTGGATGTATTCAAGAACTATGTGACGGTTCATGCAAAATCGGACTACACAGTGAAACGAACCCTGGGCGAATTTGAAAAGGAGCTGGACAGCCGTTTTTTTCGGGCGGGCAGAGCCTTGATTCTCAACCTGAAATACATTCGCCGTGTTACCAAGACCGAGGTGCTGCTGTCGGATGGCACGGTGCTGGCGCTGCCAAGAGGTGCCTATGAGCCGCTGAATCGGGCAATTATTCAGCATACATAAAGGAGAAAACCATGTCCCTTTTTTCAAAGCAGATTGACAAGCGCATTGCCGCCTACCAGCGGGAGCTGATTGAAACCCACTATCAGGAAGTGGACAATATGTACCGCAAAATGCGGGGCTGGCGGCATGACTATCGCAACCACATTCAGGCAATGAAGGTGATGGCGGCAAACGGTAACATGGATGGCATCAAAGCCTACCTGGATGAGCTGGACACAGACCTGAATACGGTGGACACTGTTGTGAAAACCGGAAATGCCATGGCGGATGCCATCCTCAACAGCAAAATATCCCTGGCGCAGTCCAAATCCATTGCGGTTCACTGTGATGCCCACATTCCGGTGAAGCTGCAAATGTCCGAGCTGGACTTGTGCTGTATTCTTGGAAATCTATTTGATAATGCCATCGAGGCCAGTTTGTCCCTGCCGGAAAGTGAACGGCAGATTCGGGTGTACATGGACATGAAAGGCACACAGCTCTATATTTCCTTTACCAATTTCACATCCGGCAGGAAGCTGAACAAGGTTGGGAATCTGTTTCAAACCTCCAAGGGGGAGGGGCACGGCTTTGGCCTGGTGCGGATTGATAACATCATTGAGCGTCTGGGTGGCTACCTGAGCCGCAATTCTGAGGATGGAGCATTCACAACGGAAATTCTTATCCCGCAGACCTGAGCGTGCAATTCGTCACCCCAGAATAACAATTCGTCCCCAGAATAAACCGGGGACGATTTTTTATGATAGAGTAGGGTTACGAGGTGAGGAAACATGAAAGAAAAAACGAAACCGAAGTATAATGTCATTCAAAATGTCTGGTGGATGACAAAAATTGCCTGGAATACCCGCAGGCGGGTGCTCCTGTTCTGCATCCTGTCGGCAGGACTGGAGGTGCTGTACAACCTGACGCAGCTGTATATTGCGCCGGAAATACTAACTCGGGTAGAGCGGCACGCTCCCTTGGGCAGCCTGCTGGCGACCATCGGGTTTTTTACCCTGGCGCTGTTCTTTGCCATTGGAGCCAAGGATTACATTGAGCACAATGTTCTGTTCCCACGGGTTGATGTACGCTCCGCCATTATTGGTTTGCTGGGGCAGAAGAACAACACAACCTCCTATCCCAATACCCTGAAGGCTGATTTTATCATGCTCCGGGAAAAGGCGGGCATGGCCAGCAATTCCAATAACGCGGCAACGGAGCATATCTGGGAGACTCTGACGTGTCTGCTGCAAAACATTGGCGGCTTTGTGGTATACCTGACCATTCTATCCGGGGTCAGCCCGGTGCTGCTGGCGGTGACCGTTGCCACCTGCCTTGTTGGCTTCCTGGTGTCCCGGCGCGTGAATAGCTGGCAGTTTACCCAGCGGGAACAAGAAGAAAAGTACTATGCAAAGAAGCGTTACATCCGGGACAAGGCAGAATCGGTAGAGCTGGCAAAGGACGTTCGGATTTTCGGCCTTCAAAACTGGTTTGATGACATGATTGACAGCGTCCACAATGCCTATCTGGATTATCTATACAAGGTAGAGCGCAAGCTTTTGCTGGCGGATATGACCGAGGCTGTGCTTACCATGGCACGAAACGGCATTGCCTATGTATACCTGCTGAACATGGCGCTGAAACAAAATCTGACCGTTCCGCAGTTCCTGCTGTATTTTACCGCAGTGTCCACCTTTACCACCTGGGTGATGGGTATTTTGCAGCACAGTGTCAAGCTGCACCAGGAGAGCTTGGATATTTCTCAGGTACGGGAGTTTTTGGAATACCCGGAGCCCTTCCGGTTTGAAGGGGGCGTGGAGATTCCCAAGGCGGAGCGCTACGAGCTGAGGCTGGAAAACGTATCTTACCGCTATCCCGGCGCAGACCACGATACCATTCACCATCTGAATCTGACCGTCCACAGCGGGGAAAAGCTGGCTATCGTTGGCCTGAACGGTGCAGGCAAAACGACTGTGGTGAAGCTCCTGTGCGGCTTGTTTGATCCAACCGAAGGTCAGGTATTGCTCAACGGACAGGATGTGCGCACATTTAACCGCCGGGAATACTACCAGCTCATCAGCGCAGTGTTTCAGGAGTACTCCCTCCTGGATGTAACCGTGGAAGAAAATATTGCCCTGTCGGAAGATAATATTGACGAAGCGAAAGTTGCGTCCTGTCTGGAACTGGCAGGGTTGACTCAGTCGATTGCGGCATTGCCCCAAGGGTGCAAGACCCATGTGGGCAGGGATGTATACCTGGATGGGGTACTGTTCTCCGGCGGGCAAACCCAGCGGCTGATGCTTGCACGGGCACTTTACAAGGATGGCCCCATCCTGATGCTGGATGAACCAACCGCCGCCCTTGACCCCATTGCGGAAAATGATATTTACATGAAATACAATGATATGACAGCAGGGAAGACCGCCATCTTCATTTCTCACCGGCTGGCTTCCACCCGATTCTGCGACCGGATTATTTTCCTGGCAGACGGCGGCATTGCAGAGGAGGGGAGCCACGAGGGCTTGCTGGCACAGGGCGGCGCATATGCAAAGCTCTTTGAGGTGCAGAGCCGCTATTATCAGGAAGGGAAGGATTTTTAATGGAAAAGAAAATAACCCTTCGCTATGCGATGAAGCAGCACCTGCGGGCATTGAAGGAGCTGCATAAAATCGGACCAAGACTATTCCCGGTGTATGCCCTTCATGCCGGAGTGGAGGCGCTGCTTCCTTATGTGACGGTCTTTTTCTCCGCCGCAATCCTGCGGGAGCTGGCACTTCTGCGCAGACCGGAGGTGCTGTGGAAATGGGTGGCGGCAGGCGTTCTGACCACGGGTCTGCTTGCTATTGCCAAAGCATTCCTCAATCAGCGAAAAGAAACGCTGCTCAGCGACATTTGGGGGCGGAAGGAAATCCTATTCATCCGTAAGGCATTTTCCATGGATTATGCGGATTTAGACAAGCAGGAAACCCATGACCTGCGGCAGCAAATTCAGCAAAATGAGAATTGGTCCAGCTGGGGATTGGCGCGGGTGCCCTACATCTTCCATGACGGCTTTAAGGGCATTGTGGGCATCCTCAGCGGCATTGCCCTGACTGTAAGCCTCTTTGCTGCGCCTGTGCCGGGGAATGCCGGCTGGCTGACGGTGCTCAATCACCCGCTGTTTATTGCTGTGCTTGCCGCAGTGATGCTGGCGGTCACCTTCCTGGCGGGAAAGTTCAATGCAAAGGCCTATACCTATTGGGGGAATGCTTCGGAGGAAGCAACGTTAGGCAACCGCCTGTTCGGCTACTTCGGCTTCATTGGCAGCAAAAAGGGACGCAGTGCGGATATTCGGATGTACAACCAGCAGAATTTAATATCTGCTTATTGGGACAAATGCCATATTTTTAGCGCAGATGGAGAACTTGCCAAATGTGCAAGAGGTCCCCTTGGGATTTATTCTGCCCTTGGTGTGAGCATCACTGCCGTCGTTACCGGTGTTACCTATGTGTTCACTTGCCTGAAAGCCTGGGCGGGGGCTTTTGATGTGGGCAGTATCACCCAGTATGTGGGCGCTGCCACCGCTTTGGCGGACAGCCTTTTCAGCCTGACGTGCATGACTGGTGCAATGAAAACCAACACGGCGTATTTGGATAAGACCTTTGAATATCTGGATATTCCCAACGCCATGTATCAGGGCAGCCTGACCACGGAAAAACGGCGGGATTGCCAGTATGAGGTGGAATTTCGGGGTGTCTCCTTCAAGTACCCCGGCAGCGAGAACTGGTCGCTTAAAAATGTCAACATGAAATTCAAGGTTGGCAAGCGCCTTGCTATTGTGGGAGAAAACGGCAGCGGCAAAACGACCTTTATTAAGCTGCTGTGTCGCCTGTATGACCCTCAGGAGGGGCAGATTCTCCTCAACGGGATTGATATTCGCAAATATAATTACCGGGACTATCTGAACGTATTTTCTGTGGTATTCCAGGATTTTCAGCTGGTTTCTCAGCCGCTGGGCAACAATGTGGCGGGCAGCAGCACCTATGAAGAAGAAAAGGTACGCAAGGCGCTGATGGATGCGGGATTTGGTGACCGGCTGAATACCATGCCGGATGGCCTTAACACCCAGCTTTATAAGGACTTTGCTGAGGATGGCGTGGAAATTTCCGGCGGCGAGGCACAGAAAATTGCCATTGCCCGGGCGCTGTATAAGGATGCCCCTTTCATCATCCTGGATGAACCCACTGCCGCCCTTGACCCCATTGCGGAAGCGGAAATTTACGAGAAGTTTGATAAAATATCCAGCGGAAAAACCGCTATTTACATCAGTCACCGCCTGTCCAGCTGCAAATTCTGCGATGAAATTGCTGTATTCGACCACGGCGCAGTGATTCAGCAAGGAACACACGAGAAACTGCTGGAGGATAAAGCCGGAAAATACTTTGAACTGTGGAGTGCACAGGCACAGTATTACACGGAACAGCCCGCATAATTTCCTTTTCAAGACAATGTCCCCCAGTGCCGGTATCAGCACTGGGGGACATATCATAAAGAACGCTTCTATCACCGGAGGGGCAAACCAGTCAGTGTTAGAAAAGGAAGCCGCTTACTTTATCAGGCCGCTTTCCTTCAGCAGAAGCTCAACATCCGTTCCTTCGACCTTTTTCAAGGCAATCTTCAAAATTTCACGCTCCATGAAGGTGAGCTTTGCTTCGGTCAGAGGCTTCTTATCGATGCCGTAATAGGCAGCGCGCAGCAGTTCCCGAACATCATACTTGCTGCCCCAAACTTCGGGAACGGCACGGTCGATATTCAGCAGGGTGTAAACGGCTTCCATACCGGTACGCATAGAATACTCGGTGGTGAAGATGGTGTCTCTGGGGGTTTCGGCGAACTGACCCAGGAATGCGAAGTTGACAGAGCCTTCCGGCACGACCAGAGGACGGTCGCTCCACTTTCTGGGCTGGAAGAAAGCGTTGATATAGGGCATATAGCAAGTGGTGGTGTTGCAGGCTTCCTTGGCCAGCTGCTCAATCCGGTCATCCTGCACGCCGATGTGGTACAGCCACTCCTGGCAGATTTCCTCACCGGTGCATTCCCGCATTGCCTTCTTCACGAAGTTGCCGGGAGTGTTGGTGTTCAGGCCGTACAGCCACACCAGCACCATGTTCTTATCCTGAGACTTGAACTGGGGCTGACGGTTGATGGTCCAGCTCAGATACCAATTCTCGGTGCTGTCCTTTACGGTAACAATGCCGCCGGTGGTCACCTTGCCGGCTCTGGGGTCACGCTGGCAGATGTTCATGATGTGGGAGATGATTTCCTCGTTGGAGGTAGCCACGGTGGCGCTCATCCAGTTGGTGGCATCCACATCGGTGCAGAAGGCATCGGGGTTGCCGTACTCGCCATGGTCAGCCTGAGCAGCAATGGCCTTCCACATATCCCAGGACTCGCCTTTGCCATTCTGAATGCCGGAAAGGTCGGGAGCGTGAGTCTGGTCGCCGTAGCAGGAGGTGTCGGTGCAGCAGCCGTTGGTGATGAACACCAAATCATCCTCTACCAAATCAATGGTCTGCTGCTCGCCGTCCTTGACGTAGACAATCTGCCTGGCAATCCGCTTGCCGTTTTCATTTCTGATGATGACGTTCTTCACGTCCATGCCGTACTCGATAGCAACGCCGTGACTTTCCAGATACTTCACCAGGGGCAAAATCATGCTCTCGTACTGGTTGTACTTGGTAAAACGCAGGGCAGAGAAGTCAGGCAGACCGTCAATGTGGTGGACATAGCGGCACAGGTAGCGCTTCATTTCCAGCGCACTGGACCAGCGCTGGAAGGCGAACATGGTCTGCCAGTACAGCCAGAAATTGGTATCCCAGAAGGACTTGGGCATGATTTCGGAAATCTTCACGCCCTCCAAAGCCGATTCAGGGGTGATGAACAGCTTGGTCAGCGCCATGGCAGACTCCCTGTCCAGCTTAAACTGCTTGTCGGTATGGGCATCCTCGCCACGGTTGACGGTGGCACGGCACAGGGAATAGTTGGGGTCGTGCTTGTTCAGCCAGTAGTACTCATCCAGCACAGACACACCCGGCGTTTCGATGGAGGGCACATCACGGAAGGTGTCCCACATGACCTCGAAATGGTTGTCCATCTCGCGGCCACCACGCATGAAGAAGCCCTTGGTGATATCCTTGCGGCCATCACAGCTGCCGCCAGCCAGGTCCAGCTTCTCAAACACATGAATCCGCTCGCCCTTCATCTGACCGTCACGCACCAGATAGAATGCAGCAGTCAGACCGGCAAGACCGGTGCCAATCACATAGGCGCTCTTTTTATCAACGTCCTTGGGCTTTTCGGGATGGGCAAAAGCTTCATAAGTTCCGGCAGAATAATACATAACATTTTCTCCTTTTCGGTATTTGTTTTATTTGATGGCCTTATTGTACCCACATTCCCAGAATTCCACAATAAACAGAAAAGCTCCCGTGATGAATTCTTCACCACGGGAACAAAACTGTCTGTTTTTTTATCAATTCAGGTTGTTTGATGAAAACCGTCCAGCCGGAAGCGTTCCAGCGCTCCGTTTAGGTCATTGTAAATCACCCGGGCAAACCGAGAAACCAGTTCCTCCGGGTCGTCCTGCATATCGCCCTTAATCCAGTCCAGCATCAGTCCCACAAAGGCATAGGAGTACACCTGAGCAATGAATGTCTTGTCTTCATCTCGTACCACCATCCCATTGGAAAGCTCATTGATGACTCCCATCAGCAGGCTCTCGGACAGTGGACTCAGGTATTTTTCAACCATTTCCCGGCTGACACAGTGGTAGACATTCATAATAAAGGGCTTATTTTCACGGACAGCAAGGAAAATTTGGAGATAGCCCTGCTGCCAGGTGTTTGAGGTGCGCTTATCCTCCAGCGCTTGCTTGGCGTCCTCCAGGCAGACCCACTCCACTAAATCGTAGATGTCCTTAAAGTGGTAATAAAAGGTCATGCGATTGATACCGCAGTCCTCGGTAATGTCGCTGACGGTAATTTTGTTCAGCGGCTTTTCCAGCAGCAGCCGTTTGAGGGAGTTTTCCAGGGCATATTTTGTAAACTGCGCCATAAAGCATCCACCAACTGTTTCAATTTTTACAAGAGTCTGACGCTTGTCCTGCCTGAAAGCGCAGAAATTTGTTGGGTTCATTATATTCATTCCGGGGATGCTTGTCAAGACAGGAGTAATTACAGCGAAGGCAGGAGGTAAATAAACGAACCTACAGTTGCTGCGTTGGTCCAACGAAAGGAAATCGTGTGCATGGACGGGCAAATCCATACACACGGTGAGAGGGCATTATAATCTTACTTTTCTTCCTTTTCCTTGGAAATCAGTACATTCAGCAGAATTGCCACAATGGCAGCAGGGACGATGCCGGAGCCGCCGAAAATCAGGCGAATAGCTTCGGGGGTTTGCGCCAGAATGCCGGTGTTGGCACCCATGCCGTATCCCACGCCCAGTGCCACGGAGACAATGGACAGACTGCGGGGGGTCAGAGGCTCTTTGGTAATCAGCTGAATACCACTAATTACAATGGAGGAGAACATCATAACCGCTGCACCGCCCAGCACGGACTGCGGCATGATGGATACCAGTGCCCCCAACTTGGGGCACAGGCCACACAAAATCAGGAATACGGCACCGGTTGCCAGGGCAAAGCGGTTGACAACCTTGGTCATGGCAACCAGACCGACGTTCTGGCTAAAGGAGGTGTTGGGCAGCACGCCGAACAGGGCAGCAAAGGAGGAGCCAAGGCCGTCACAGATGACACCGCCGGACAGTTCCTTGTCGGTGGCTTCTCGTCCCAGACCACCTTCCATCACGCCGGAAATATCGCCCACGGTTTCCACGGCAGTGACCACGAACATAATCAGAACCGGTGCAATGGCACGGATGTCGAAAATGGGCTTCACCGGCATCAGGCTGGGAATCTCAAACCAGGAGGCGTTTGCCACCTTGCTCCAATTCAGCACCCAGGCTTTGGTATACTCAACGCCATCAGCAGTTACAGCAGTGGTAGGGAGAATCAGCCCCATCACGAAAGCAGCACCGTAGCCGCACAGAATGCCCAGCAGGATGGAGGAGGAACTGGCAAAGCCCTTGGAGCCGTGCTTGAACACCAAAATCATCACCAGCACAAACAGCGCCAGCAACAGATTTTCCATGGAGCCAAAATCCTTGGCATTGTTGCCGCCGCCAAAGGAATTGATGCCCACAGAAATCAGGCTCAAACCGATGGACATCACCACCGTACCAGTGACAACAGGGGGGAAGAACTTGCGCAGGGGTTTCAGGAAGAAGCCCAGCACGGTTTCAAACAGCCCGCCGATGATGGAGGCACCCATAATGGCACCGTAGGCAATCACACCGCCGCCCATGGTAGCAGCTACACTGTTGAAGACTCCGATGAAACCGGAGGAGGTGCCCATGATAATGGGAACCTTGCCGCCCACGGGGCCAATGGCGAAAAGCTGAACCAGAGTGACAATGCCTGCCACCAGCATAGCATTTTGCAGCAGGTGCAGCTGCAAATCCGCAAATTCACCGCCGGCAATGCCGCAGGCACCGGTGATAATCAGCAGGGGGGTCAGATTGCCAACGAACATGGCAAGAACGTGTTGCAGGCCCAGGGGAATGGCCTGCTTTAAGGGCATTTTTCCGTCCAGTTGAAAAGCCTTTTCGGAAAGGTGATAGGTTTGCTTCATAACGTTACCTCTCTTTCTATTTGACAGTATCAGTATAACATCTTGCAAGAGTGCTGTAAATTGCCAAATATGAAAAAATTATGACCGAGAAATATGGCAGAACTAAGGATTTTGCCGGGAATTATTATAAAAAGCAGCACCGTGGGCATGATGGCACACGGTGCTGCGAAGAAGAAGGGGTTACTGCTGAAGGGTGGGGTCGTAGTTGACAATGATGCTGTGGGAGGTCAGTGCGGAAACGTCACCAATTGTATTGCCATAGACGTTCACTTGGACAAGGTTCTGGCAGTTTGCAAGCGCCGAGATATCAGTCAGCTTATTGTAGTCCATGGACACATAGGTGAGGTTGGACATACCACCCAGCATATAAATGCTGGATACGCTGTTGTGAGAGCCCTGGACAACGCGCAGCGCACTGGTCTGATTCCACTCTGGCAGCGCATAGACATTGTTATAGGAGAAGTCGATGATTTCAAGGTTATTCAGGGAAGCCAGTGCGGAGATATCCGCAATCTGGTTGTTGGTAAAACTCAATTCCTTCAGCTGGAGGCAGCCCCCCAGGATGGAGATGTCCGTCAACGAGTTGTAGTTCAGCGACAGCGAGGAAAGCAGCTGCAAATTACCAATACCGTTGATGCTGGAAATGGTGTTGTTGGACACATCCAACCAGGTCAGCTTCGGGCACTGCGCCAATGGAGCCAGAGAGCTGACGGAGTTGAAGGAAACATCCAGCTTTTCCAGATTATACAGGTAGGACAGCATATCCAGAGAGGTGATGGCGTTGAGCTTCATGTACAGCTCCTGCATATGTTCCATTCCTGTCAGTGGTTCCAGATTTCGGATGGTATTGTTGCTGATGTCCAGATAGGTCAAAGTTTTTACATTTTCCAAATCTGCAATGGTACTCAGACCGCAGTTTGAAAGCACGAGCTTTTCCAGCTTTGTAAGATACTGCAAAACAGACAATTCAGAGGCAGCAAAACGGCATCCGCTCAAATCCAGGGAGCGAAGCTCACTCAAATCAATGAGGTTTTGCAGACTTCCGTTTGGCAGATTGGTGATGGTCAAATGCTCCAAATGAGTCAGCAGAGACAAATCATCCAGGGTTTGTGCCTGGGCGGGGACGGTAAAATCGGTAATCACCCACAAATCATTGGTGTAGAGCGTTTCCGTTCTGGTCTTGCCCAACTGGTCACGCACTGCCAGTTCCACCGTCGAATCTGCAAAAACAGCAGGCTCCACAACGCCGCCAACGGTATAAGCAAGCACGCTTACAGGGCTTACAAGGCCGGTATCGTCCACGCTGATGCAGTAGATGATAGTTTCGCCCAAAGGAAGCTTAATGGGGGCTTCATAGGGAGTGCTGTTAATGCTGGGGTATTCACCGTTTGTGGTGTAATAAATCGTTCCCGAAGAACTGCTCAACGCAATGCTTGCATAGGTGTTATAGAACCCAGGTGCCTGAGAGGGAGTGGGAGCTGTAGGCCGTGCGGCTTCCAATTCTGCGTGAATCCGCTGATCCGGGATATTTGCCAGCAGAGCAACAGCATCCATCAGTTTATCCTGCTCCACATAGGCTTTGCAGAGCGCTGTATACAGCCGTGCGCTGGGTGTAGCACTAATGGCTTTGGAAAGAGAGACCTCAGCCTTTGTGTAATTGTTGTCGGATTTGTACTGGTTTGCTAGTTCCAGCGCGACATCCTCATCATTCCCGGAGTGGGTATAGGCCAACTTATAAAACCAGGATGACAACGCAGAATTCCCACGAGCGTCATTAACCCGCGCTTCTTTCAGGAGAAAATCCCGGGTAAAAGCACGGTCATAGTCAAATAAATACCAAAAAACACTGGCAACAACCAACAGTGCCAGCAATGCCGACACCACAAAGCGCATAATTTTTCGCATAAAAAAACTCCAATCATGGATTTACTTATCTCGGATTATACCGCAGGTTACGAAAAATGTCAAGAGTAACGGATACTGTAACACTTTACAGCAACTTTTATTGCTTTTCTTTCGCTGTTTTGGCCTGCTTCATGCTCAGGCTGATGCGATGGCGTTTCTCATCCACACTCAGCACAACAACCTTGACAACATCCCCAACCTTAACCGCCTCACTAGGATGCTGCAAGCGGCGGCTGGCGACTTCGGAGATGTGCACCAGGCCATCCTGATGAACGCCGATGTCCACAAAAACGCCAAAGTCAATCACGTTACGCACCGTGCCAGTCAGCTCCATGCCAGGCTTTAAATCTTTCATTTCAAGCACGTCTTTACGCAGAATGGGAGCGGGAAGTTCGTCGCGGGGATCACGGCCCGGTTTTGCCAGCTCTTTCACAATGTCAATCAGTGTCGGTTCCCCAACACCGCAGTCACAGGCGGCTTTGGCACTTCCATACGCCTCCAGCTGCCGGGACAGGGTAGTGCAGTCGGCAGTGTTCAGGAGCTTCAGGAGCGCCTTAGCAGCGGGATAGCTCTCGGGGTGCACACCGGTGTTGTCCAGAATCTCCTTGCTTTCAGGGACACGCAGGAAGCCTGCGCACTGTTCAAAGGCCTTGGGTCCCAGCTTAGGCACCTTTTTCAGCTGACTTCTGCTGGTGAAGGGGCCGTTCTCCTCCCGATACAGCACGATGTTTTTGGCAGTGGTGCTGTTAAGACCGGAAACCTGCTCCAACAGACTCCGGGAGGCGGTGTTGACATCCACGCCGACTGCGTTGACGCAATCCTCCACCACAGCGCCCAGTGCCGCATCCAGCTCCTTTTGGGGGCAATCGTGCTGATACTGCCCAACGCCAATGGCTTTGGGGTCAATTTTTACTAGCTCTGCCAGAGGGTCCTGGAGCCGCCGGGCAATGGACACGGCGGAGCGTAGATTGACATCATAGTTGGGAAATTCCTCCGCAGCCAGGGGAGAAGCGGAATAAACGGATGCGCCAGCCTCGTTAACAATGGCATAGCTGGCATCCGGGAAGGAACGCAGCAGCTCTACGGCCATGGCTTCTGTCTCTCGGGAAGCAGTACCGTTGCCGATGGCAATATGCCTGACATTATGCTTGCGCATGAGAACAGACAACGCTGCAATTGCCTCCTGCTTTTTTCGTTCACTGAAGGTGGGATAAACAACAGCGGTGTCCAGAACCTTCCCGGTTGCGTCCACAACAGCAACCTTGCAGCCGTTGCGGTATCCGGGATCCAATCCCATGGTGACAAAGCCTTTTACCGGGGGCTGCATCAGCAGAGGCTTCAAGTTCAGCGCAAAATTGTGGATGGCGCCCTGGCTGGCACGGTCGGTCAGCTCGTTGCGGATTTCCCGGGAAATAGAGGGGAAAATCAATCGCTCATAGGAATCTTCGGCTGCTGCACGAACAAACAGAGAAATATCCCGCTGTGGCTTTAATGCAGCGCGGCATACCAGAGCTGCGCCCTCGTTTCCGGGGACAGAAATACTGACCTTGAGAATTTCCTCTTTTTCGCCGCGGTTGATTGCCAAAATCTGATGGTTCTGTAGGCGGGGGATGGGTTGGTTGAAGTCGTAGTACAGGGTATACACACTGTCTTCCTCTGTATCTGCTGCTTTGCACACCAGACTTCCACGCCGCATAATCATTTCCCGCAGCGCCTTGCGGATGTCTGCACGATCCGAGAGATCCTCGGCAATAATGTCGTTGGCACCGGCAAGGGCATCCTCCACTGTGCTGACACCGGCTTCTTCATTGACATAGTCCTTTGCCAGCAGTTCCGGGGACTGACCGTCCTGAGCAAAAATCGCCTCAGCCAAGGGGGCAAGTCCCTTTTCACGGGCAATGGAGCCTCTGGTTCGCCGCTTTTGCTTATAGGGGCGGTATAAATCCTCTACTTCCGCCATGGTTTGGGCAGCATCCAGGGAAGAAACCAAGGCTTCTGTCAGTTTTCCTTGGTTGTCAATGGATTTTTTGACCTCCTCCCGCCGTTGCTCCAAATTGCGCAGATAGGTCAGGCGGGTTTCCAAATTACGCAGGGTGGTGTCATCCATGGTTCCGTGCATTTCCTTGCGGTAGCGTGCAATAAACGGGATGGTATTGCCTTCGTCCAGCAGAGAAATGACATTTTCAATATACTCCTGCTTTTGATTCAGCTCTTGAGCCAGAATTTGCACAATTGATTGCATGATATGTCCTCCAAAAAATTGTTTTGCGTCCATTATACCATATTTTGCAGCAATAGGGAAGGGGCGTTGCGCGGGAAGATTTTGTTGAAATCAGGCGAAAACATGGTATAATGAACAAAAAAAGCAGGGAGGATTTTCGATGGGAATTGTTGTTATTGGCGCTATTTTTGTAGATATCAAAGGGTATCCGGAGGATGCCTATATTCCGGCAGGGCGGAATGTGGGGCGGGTAGAGCAAATCCACGGCGGCGTTGGGCGCAATGTGGCAGAGGATGTGGCAAACTGCGAGCTGCGCCCCACTTTTGTCAGTCTGGTGGACAGAAGCGGTACCGGGGAGGATGTGCTGCGGAAGCTGAAAAGCCACAAGGTCAACGTGGATTACATTCGCAAAACCTCCAACGGCATTGGCACCTGGCTGGCGGTATTCAACAACGAGGGTGACGTAGTGGCATCCATTTCCAAGCGCCCGGATTTATCTCCCATTGCAGATATTCTGGATGAGCAGGGAGACGAGATTTTCAGCCAGGCAGACAGCATCATCATTGAGATTGATTTGGAAAAGGAAATCATCAAGCGGGTGTTCCGGCTGGCGAACAAGTATCATAAAAAAGTTTTTGCGGTGGTTTCCAATATGAGCATTGCGCTGGAACGCCGGGATTTTCTGATGAAAGTGGATTGCTTTGTATGCAATCAGCAGGAAGCGGGCATCCTGTTTTCAGCGGACTATTCTGCCGAAACACCGGACTCCTTGATGGAAATTATCGCAGAGAAAGCAAAAGCCGCCTGTTTTAACAGCTTGATTGTCACGATGGGAAGTGCCGGTGCGGTATATGCAGATTGCAGCGGCCATTTTGGCCATTGCCTTGCAAGAACCGTCCAAGTAAAGGATACCACCGGAGCGGGAGATGCTTTCTGCGCTGGTGCTGCCATTGGCCTTACCTATGGCAAAGACCTGGCGCAAGCCTGCGAGATTGGGGCGCATCTGGCGTCATCTGTCATTGTCACGGCAGAAAACGTATGTCCACGTTTCCGCCCCCGGGAACTAGGACTGAACATTGATGTGAGAGAGGACTAATCCGCCAGCGTCATTTCCATATTCATTTTACGCAATAACATAGGGGTTACGATACAAATGAGGGGGAAAAGTACGTTTATGGAGAATGATTATATCCGATATTCAAAACGCAAGGCATGGCCTATCTGTGGCATTCTTCTGCTTAGTCTTCTTTTCTTTGGTGCAGCAGCTTATTGTATTGCATATGCAACCCATCATATGGCCTTGGAATTGCAGCTTTTGGGTGGGGAGGAACTCCAAGTTGAATACGGCGAGCAATTTCATGACCCCGGGTATCGCGTTGTGCTGCGCGGAGACGACTTTTTCACCAACGGAATCGAGATTGACATAAACGCGATTGCGACGGGTCAAGTCACGGGTGAAAAGCTGGGTCGGTATGTCATTAACTATTGTGTTCGATGGATGGGAATGGAGGCGGATGCAGTCAGACTTGTGCAGGTTGCAGATACTGTGCAGCCAACAATCACCTTAGTGCCGGACAGTCCTGACTTGCAGCCTACGCCACAGTATCAAGAGGCTGGCTTTTCCGCATTTGATAATTATGACGGCGACATCACTGCACAGGTAAAACGCGTTGAGGAGCCAGGGAAGGTGACCTATACCGTGCTGGATTCCTCTGGCAATCTTGCTTCCGTAGAACGAAAAATTCCCCTGTTTGACGATTATCCCCCATCTATATCTTTGGTTGGCAGCAATCAGCTGGCAATTCCCTTAGGAGAGGCTTTCCAGGAACCGGGGTATACAGCCTCCGATATGCGGGACGGGGACTTGTCCGCACAGGTTGTGGTGTCCATTGACCATCCGTTTGTACGCTATCAGCCGAACACCTACCATCTTACCTACCGCGTCACAGACAGCGATGGGCATGAAGCCATTGCGGAACGCACGGTTGCAACGATTCCGTGTACCCCTCCAACCATCATTTATCCAAATGGGAAAACCATTTATCTGACGTTTGATGATGGCCCAGGGCCGGATACAGAAAGGCTACTGGATATGCTGAAAAAATATAATGTCCACGCCACTTTTTTCGTGGTGGATACTGGATATCCCGAACTGATGCAGCGGATTGTAGATGAAGGGAACAGCATTGGAATTCACACCTGTTCCCACAAATACCAGCAGATATATGCAAACCCAGAGGCGTATTTTCAAGATCTTTTTCAGATGCAGCAAATCATTCAGAATGCCACTGGAGAACAGACCTGGTTGCTTCGCTTCCCGGGAGGAAGCTCCAATACAGTCAGCCGAAGGAGCAAGGGCATTATGACGTATCTAACAAAGGCGGTGGAGGCGTGCGGCTTTTCCTATTTTGACTGGAACGTAGACAGTGAGGACGCTGGGGGGGCCACCAGCAGCAACCAGGTTTTCAAAAATGTGGTAAACGGAGTGGAGCAGCATAAATACAGTGTCGTGCTTCAACATGACATTCATTCTTACAGTGTAGATGCCGTGGAGCAAATCATACAATGGGGGCTGCGAAATGGATACCAGTTCCTCCCACTCCAAACGGATAGTCCTGTAATGCACCACGCCGTACAAAATTAGAAAAGCTTTTCTGAACAATCAGAAAAGAAAATCTATTTTGACTTGAAAACTGTGTCCTCTTGCGGTAAAATGGCATTATCCAAGACCATGATGGAGGACAAAACATGGATTATGATGTAATTATTGTGGGTGCTGGCCCTGGCGGCATTTTTGCTGCCTACGAGCTGAAAAAACAGCGCCCCGAACTGCGGGTAGGCATTTTTGAAGCAGGCTACTCCCTGGAAAAGCGCCGCTGCCCCATTGACGGTGTGAAAATCAAAAGCTGCATTGGCTGCCATACCTGCTCTATTATGAGCGGCTTTGGCGGTGCCGGTGCATTTTCCGATGGAAAATACAACATCACGAATGATTTTGGCGGAACGCTTTATGAACACATTGGCCGCAAGCAGGCTCTTGAACTGATGCGCTATGTAGATGAAATTAACATGACCCACGGCGGCGAAGGGACAAAGCTCTACACCACAACAGGAACTGACCTGAAAAAGAAGTGTATGCAAAATAAGCTGAAGCTTCTTGATGCATCTGTTCGCCATTTGGGCACAGACATCAATCTGGTGGTGCTGGGCCGTCTGTACGAAGAATTGAAGACGCAGGTGGATTTTTTCTTTGAGTCCGCGGTTTCCAGCATTGAGGTGGCGGGTGACGGCTATGATGTGGTGGTAGAGCAGAAGCGCTATACCTGTCGCAACTTGATTGCATCCGTCGGACGCAGCGGCAGCAAGTGGATGGAAAAGGTTTGCAGAGACCTGAAAATCGGCACCAGCTCCAATCGTGTTGACCTGGGCGTTCGTGTGGAGCTCCCGGCAGTAATTTTCTCCCACCTGACAGATGAGCTATACGAGAGTAAGATTGTCTACCGCACCGAGAAATTTGAGGATAACGTTCGCACCTTCTGCATGAATCCCCACGGAATTGTGGTCAACGAGAATACCAACGGTATCATCACCGTCAACGGCCACAGCTATGAAGACCCTGCCCGTCAGACAGAGAACACCAACTTTGCGCTGCTGGTGGCAAAGCATTTCTCTGAGCCGTTCAAGGACAGCAATGGATACGGCGAGAGCATTGCGCGGCTCTCCAATATGCTGGGCGGCGGCGTGATTGTCCAGCGGTTTGGGGATTTGGTTCGTGGCAGACGCAGCACCGTCAAGCGCATTGAGGAAGGTTTGGTCACTCCCACCTTGGCAGCGACTCCAGGCGACCTGAGCCTGGTGCTGCCCAAGCGGATTTTGGACGGCATCATTGAAATGATTTATGCGCTGGATAAGATTGCCCCCGGTACGGCAAATGATGATACCTTGCTATATGGCGTGGAGGTCAAGTTCTACAACATGGAAGTGGAGTTGGACGAGAATCTGGAAACCAATCACAAAGGCCTTTACGTCATTGGCGACGGTTCCGGCGTGACCCATTCTCTTTCTCACGCCTCTGCCAGTGGCGTTCATGTCGCAAGAAGGATTGCAGAAATGCTGTGAATTTCTAAAACTGGATAGCAAAAGGCTGCCTCGGTTCATGACTGAGGCAGCCTTTGTGTTATTTCAGGGAGGCGGTGCTTTTCCGCACCAGGGCGCGGCGCAGCTTTGCTTCTGCAAGCTTCAAATCGGTTTCCGAGGCGTTGGGGTTTTTCAACATCTCGTCTGCCCGCTTGTAAGCAGCTTCCGCACGCGCTACATCGATTTTTTCCGCCCATTCAAAGGTGGTGGGAACCAGGGTGACAGTCCCCTTGACAACGCTGAGCATTCCGCCAATACAGGCGGCAGTGCGGCGAACGCCATCTGCAACCACTACGGCACGCCCCATACCGAGGGACGTGACGTAATCCGTATGACCTGCCAGAATGGCAACGTCACCGGTAGAGCTGCGGACAATGAGCTGCTCGGCAGTTCCATCAAAAATCAGCCCGTCCGGGGTGACGATTTTCAGGGGAAAGCTTGTCATGCTTTCTCACCGCCCCGGTATTTGGCGACCACCTCATCGATGGAGCCAGCAAACAGGAAGTAGGACTCAGGAATGTCATCATGCTTTCCTTCAATGATTTCCTTGAAGGAACGAATGGTCTCTTTCAAGGGAACGTACTTGCCTTGATAGCCGGTGAACTGCTCAGCGACATGGAAAGGCTGTGACAGGAACCGCTGCACCTTACGGGCACGATTGACCGTCAGCTTGTCCTCCTCGCTCAGTTCATCCATGCCCATGATGGCGATGATATCCTGGAGTTCCTTATACCGCTGCAAGATGCTCTGAACGGCACGGGCGGTCTCGTAATGCTCCCGGCCCAGAATTTCAGGGGAGAGAATACGGGAGGTGGAGTCCAGGGGGTCAACAGCAGGATAGATGCCCAGAGAGGCAATGCCACGGTCAAGAACAGTGGTGGCATCCAGGTGGGCGAAAGTAGTGGCAGGAGCGGGGTCAGTCAGGTCATCAGCAGGGACATAAACCGCCTGCACAGAGGTGATAGATCCATCCTTTGTGGAGGTGATACGTTCCTGGAGGGCACCCATTTCGGTTGCCAGCGTGGGCTGGTAGCCAACGGCAGAAGGCATACGACCCAGCAGGGCGGAAACCTCTGAACCGGCCTGAGTAAAGCGGAAGATGTTATCAATGAACAAAAGCACGTCCTGATGCTTCACATCACGGAAGTACTCTGCCATGGTCAAACCGGACAGACCAACACGCATACGGGCTCCGGGGGGCTCGTTCATCTGACCAAAGACCATGGCAGTCTTGGAAATAACGCCAGACTCGGTCATTTCGTTGTACAGGTCGTTGCCCTCACGGGTACGCTCACCAACACCGGTGAACACAGAGTAGCCGTTGTGCGCAGTGGCGATGTTGTAAATCAGCTCCTGAATCAGAACGGTTTTACCAACACCGGCGCCGCCAAACAGGCCAATTTTGCCGCCCTTGGCATAGGGGCAAATCAAATCGATGACCTTAATGCCGGTTTCCAGAATTTCCGTTGCGGGCTGCTGCTCCTCATAGGAGGGAGCAGGGCGGTGAATGGGCCAGTGCGCTTCCGCCTTCGGGGCGGGCTTGTTGTCAATGGGTTCACCCAGCAGGTTGAACACACGTCCCAAACAGGCATCACCTACCGGGACGGAAATGGGTGCACCGGTGTCGATTGCCTCGGTGCCTCGCTGTAGGCCATCGGTAGAGGACATGGCAATACAGCGCACCACATTGTCGCCGATGTGCTGGGCGACTTCTGCGGTAATGACTGTATCGCCGTTTTTAACGTGGATTGCGTTGAGCAGACTAGGCAGCTGGTCATCCGCAAACCGAATATCAAGAACAGGACCCATTACCTGGATGACTGTTCCTTTGTTGTTTGCCATTGGATTCAACTCCTTTTGTAAAAAATGGGGGAGCAGAATGCAAAATGCAGAATGCAAAATGCAATAAATTTTTCTTAGGAACCAGCCACAATTTCGGTAATTTCCTGTGTGATGGCAGCCTGACGGGCGCGGTTGAACTTGAGGCTCAAGTCTGCAATCATATCCTCTGCATTCTGGGTAGCATTGTCCATCGCTGTTCGGCGTGCGGCCTGCTCGGAGGCACGGGACTCGCACAGTGCGCCATAAAGAAGTCCCCCAAGATACTCTGGGATGATGGCATCAAAGACCGCTTCGCCGCTGGGTTCATAGAGAATGTCACTGGGGCGCACATCGCCGGTGGGCTTTTCCAAAGGAAGCAGCTTCATAGCGGAAGGGGTCTGGGACAGCATAGATTCAAAATTGGTATAGGCCACATAAATCTCGCTGTAGATGCCCTCCTGATAAGCCTTACACAGCGCTCTTGCAATAGAGAAGCAGTCGCCGATGGACACAGAAGCTGCCTCAGCATAGTTTTCAGTGAAAGCAGAAACACCACTGCTGCGGAAATAGTCTACAGCCTTCCGGCCAATGGGAAGCACCTCGGCATTTTTACCGCTGATGCGTTCCTGCACCAGCTTGAACACGTTGCTGTTATAACCGCCTGCAAGACCGCGGTCACCGGCAATGACGATATAAACCATCTTGGATGCAGGGCGCTCCTGCAAGTACACAGAGGAAAAATCCTGGTTGGACAGGGAAATATCGGTAATGGTCTGGTGAAAAATTTCAAAATAGGGGCGGGAATACAAAACCTGCGTCTGGGCACGGCGAAGTTTGGAAGCAGCCACCATTTCCATTGCTTTGGTAATCTGCTTGGTGCTTTCCATGCTGCGGATGCGGTTCTTGATTTCCTTGGTGGATACGCCAGCCATATCAAAACCTCCTTACACAGGAGAGAACTGACTAACCAGCTCGTCCAGCGCGGCCTTCAGGGCTGCCTCGGTGTTGCTTTCCAGCTTCCCGGTGGAACGGATTGCTTCCAGCACGTCCACATGGTGATTCTCCATGTGCTCCTCCAGCTGCTTCTCGAACTCTGGAACCTTTTCAACGGGAATGCTGTGGAGGTAACCGTGGGTAACAGCGTAGATGATGCAAACCTGCTGCGCCACTTCCTTGGGAGAGTTGTTCTTCTGCTTCAGCACAGCCACAATACGCTCGCCTAGAGCCAGACGCTCTTTGGTATCAGCATCCAAATCAGAACCGAACTGTGCAAAGCTCTGCAACTCACGATATTGAGAATACAGCAGCTTCAAGGAGCCGGAAACTTTCTTCATTGCCTTAATCTGAGCGTCACCGCCAACACGGGAAACAGAAATGCCAGGGTTGACAGCAGGCATAACGCCAGAGTTAAACAGTTCGGTTTCCAAGAAAATCTGGCCGTCAGTGATGGAGATGACGTTGGTGGGAATGTATGCAGACACGTCACCAGCCTGGGTTTCAATGATGGGAAGGGCAGTCAAGCTGCCGCCGCCCAATTCAGGGGCCAACTGCGCGGCACGCTCCAAGAGACGGGAGTGCAGATAGAAAACATCACCGGGGTAGGCTTCACGTCCGGGCGGACGGCGAATCAGCAGGGAAATGGCACGGTATGCCACTGCGTGCTTACTCAGGTCATCATAAATCACCAGAACATCCTTGCCCTGGTGCATGAAATATTCACCCATGGTGCAGCCGGAGTAGGGGGCAATATACTGCATAGGAGCCAATTCGGATGCAGTCGCAGAGACAACAATGGTATAGTCCATTGCGCCGTTGCGGGTCAGATTTTCAACCAACTGGGCAACGGTAGACCGCTTCTGGCCGATAGCAACGTAAATGCAGATGACATTCTTGCCCTTCTGGTTCAGAATGGTATCCGTTGCAATGGTGGTCTTGCCGGTCTGACGGTCACCGATAATCAGCTCGCGCTGGCCGCGGCCAATGGGAATCATGGAGTCGATGGCTTTGATGCCGGTTTGAAGGGGACGATTGACGTGCTGGCGCTCAATGATACCAGGGGCAGGGGATTCAATTGCTTTGTATTCATCAGCTTTGATTGCACCCTTGCCGTCAATAGGCTCACCCAGTGCATTGACCACACGTCCAATCAGCTTGGCACCAACCGGAACGGACACAACCTTGCCGGTGCGCTTTACAACGTCACCCTCTTTGATGCCCTGGTCGGAACCAAGGATAACGATGGAAACGGTGTTTTCCTCCAGGTTCTGTGCCATGCCGTAAGAACCGTCAGGAAATTCTACCAGTTCACCGGCCATACAGTTATCCAACCCGGAGGCCTTTGCAATGCCGTCGCCTACCAGAATAACCACGCCGGTTTCAGAGGTTTCCATCTTGTTTTCGTAATTTTCAATTTGACTTCGGATAATTTTCGATATTTCTTCGGGTCTAAGTTCCATACAGTCCCTGCTTTCTCGTCAGAGTACGGTGTTTTTCAGCAAATCCCGAATCCGATCGAGCCGATGGGAAACCGTGTCATCCAGACATTTCCCATCATAGCTCAGCATGACACCGCCGATGGTTTCGGGCTTTACCTGATTACGCAGCAAAATTGTCTTGCCCGTAATGCCAGAGAGCTTCTCTGTCAGTGCTTTTTCCTGCACCTTACTAAGCGACACAGCAGTGTACGCCGTGACACTCAGTATATTGTGGTCTTGCTGATACAGTCGGGTATAGGCACGGCTGCAATCAGGCAGCAAATAAATATAGTCCTTCTCGACAAGAATCTTGAGGAAGTTCAGCAAATACGGCTGAATCTTTCCCCGAAAGCCCTGGTCAAGAATTTGGCAGCGTTCCTCTTTGGATAAGTTGGGTGTGCGGAGCAGCCGGATATAGTCCGGATTCTCGGCAAAGCAGTCATCCAGCATCGTCAGCTCGGAATGGATAACTTCGTCCAGTCCCTTATCCTTTGCCAGCTCATAGAGCGCCTGGGCATAAACAGTTCCTGCCTGGCTCATACCTGGTCACCCAATTCTTCAATGAAGCGGTCAATCATAGCAGATTGGTCTGCTGGCTTCAATTCTTTTTCAACCACCTTGCCGGCAATTGCCAGTGCCAAGCCGGAAATTTCATTCTTGGCATCGTTGACTGCTTTCTTTTTCTCCAATGCGATATCGGCGGAAGCCTTTGTCATAATGGCGGCAGCATCGGCATTTGCCTTGCGGAGAATTTCTTCTTCCCGGCTTTGAGCGCGGCTGACAGCCTGCTGGAGCATCTGGTCGGCAGTGGCAGAGGCTTCATTCAGCTTCTTTTGATAGTCTTCCTGAAGCTTCTGCGCCTCCTCCTTGGCATGACCGGCATCGGCATACAGGTTATCAATTTCCTGCTGACGGTCGGTAATCATTTTCATCACCGGACCGAACAAGAACTTTTTAGCCACAAAATAGATGGTGAGTGTATTGAGCAGGATGAACAGCGCAGTCCAAGGATTGACACCCAAAAATGATTCAAACACTTGCGTTGCTCCTTTCTGATGTGATGGAAAGGATTACAGCAGGAACAGAATCAGGAAGGCGATAATCAGGGAGTAGATACCGGTGGTTTCAGCGATGGCGCAGCCCATAATCATATTGCTGCGCAGGTTGCCGGTAGCTTCAGGCTGACGAGCCATACCGTCCAGTGCGTGAGCGACAGCAGTACCTTCGCCGACACCGGGGCCGATAGCGCCGATACCCATGCAAAGTCCTGCACCGATGGCTTTACCGGCGATTGCGATTGCAGATGCTAATTCCATAATGAGTTCCTCCTAGGTATTTTTTTCGTTTTTCTATACTAATCGGGATGTACGGTTCTCGCCGCATACGCCGAAAAGTTCATGTTTTTAGGCTGCCTGGGGCTCCGGCAGAGCATTGGAGATATAGACCATAGTGAGAAGCGTGAACACATAGGCCTGGACAAAACCGGAGAACAGGTCAAAATAGCAACTGAGCACAGCGGGGATGCCGTAAGCAAGGACGGGCACACCGGAGAGAATGTCAAATGCTTCCAATAGGCCAAACACGCCAAGAACCGCGCAGAGAATGCCAAAAATCAGCTTGGCTACACTGGGCTTCTTCTTGCGCCAAACCAGCAGTGCGGCACCAACAACCAGCAACACAATAGATGCCACCGGGCCATTGGCGGAAATCAGGTTCAAAACCGCCGCAGAGGCAAGGCTCAGGGAGGTGTAAATCAAGGTCGTAATAACGCCACCGCCGGCAATGTTGCCAAAATGACGGAACGCCATGGAGACAGGCTGTGCAATCTCGGAAATTACATTCATGGGGGTCATCACTACGATGGGTTCGGTAAAGCCCTTCAGCCATCCCAGGAAACCATTATTTTTGATGTTGTGATACCAAATAATTGCCGTTACCATCAGTGCCCACACCAGTGTGCAGCTTAAATCCGCAGTGGAAGAGCGCAGGAAGCCGGTCAAGCCAATAAAAGAGCCACAGATGGAGCTGAGGAAAATCGTCGCAATGAAGGGTGTCCAGTGGGCGTTATGCTCTCCCATGGTTTCAACCACCATGTTGCGTACCATCATCACACCTTTTTCCACCATGACCTGCACGCCGTTGGGACGCTTGGTCAGTCGTTTTCCCAGTACAATACATACAGTGCACAGGAAGATGGTCACAATTAGATGGGATACCGTCGTCTGCGTAATGGGAATTCCTCCGAAAATCGGAATGGTAAAATAGATAAATGCACCGTCAACACTCATGCTCATGACAATTAACCCTCTTTCTTTCTGAAGAATTCTGCCACCGTCAGTACAGGACGGACAAAAACCAGTGGGAGCACCAGCGCAATCAAGTTGAAGATTCCGCTTTTGGCACAAACCACCAGTAAAACGAATAATACAAGGAGTCGGAAAATATAAGAGCTGCGCATGAGCACCGTGCCGCCCTTTACATCTTTGGATTCCGCCTTGTCAGCAGCCAGGCAGGTGCCCATCGCCATAAAAAAGAAGTTTCCGATGCTGAGCAGAGCACCGAGAAGTGCACCATAGAGGACGCTTTGAGAATACCATCCTCCTAGCGCAAAAACAAGAACCATCACGCCGGTGCAGGCAGCCACACCCAGGGCAACGATTCCGGTTTCCCGATATACGATTTTACGAGACTCCATAGATTTCCTCCCATTGGATGAATGATGTACCCTTACAGGTGATTATTGAAGGAAACAGGGGGCGGCTCTTTTTTGTCGCGGCGTTTGGACATTCGCTCCATTGCTTGCAGGGACTGGCGAAATCCGCTGACAGCGGAGGAAAGGCCAACCACCAGTCCAACCCATACCGTCCATCTTCCCCAGCCACAACTGTGATGGAGCCATGCACCGCCGCCGATAAAGACAGCCAAGGGGATTCCAACGGAAAGGCCAAGCTGCGTCAACCAGACCAGCAGATTCAAATCCTTCATATGTGCCATCCTTCCCCATCATGTATGCTACATTATAACCGATTTTGCCAAAGGATGCAATAGGAATAATCGTCACATTCATGAAAAAATAAAAAAGAAATGACTTTCCTTCCGGATGCGGTTATAGTATAATATAAAGATAAACGGAAAAGAAACTAGCGTACACTGTTATAATGGATTCATGTGAATCAGAAAGTAGGAAGTATTTTGACTGATCAGGAAATGGAAATTCTTCAGGGTACAATCAGCGCCGTGGTTTACCAAAATTATGAAAATGGATACTCCGTTCTGCGCCTGAATGTTGGGGGCGGAGAGAATGTCACCGTTGTTGGGACGATCCCGCTTCCCGTGGTGGGGGAGCAGCTGATGGTAACAGGCCGTTGGAGTACGCATTCCAATTACGGGAAGCAATTTGAAGCAGAGTTCCTCGATCGAATGATGCCACAGAGCGCATCGGAGATACTTGCTTATTTGTCCAGTCGGGTGGTGAAGGGGATTGGCCCCAAAAGCGCCGCGCGAATTGTCAACCATTTCGGAGAAGACACCCTGCTTGTAATGGAACGGGAGCCGGAGCGACTTTCTGAGGTTGCAGGGATTTCTTTGCAGCGTGCGCGGCAGATTGGCGCAGAATTCCGCCTGCAAGTGGGAATGCGCCAGCTGATTGAATTCTTTGCCGTGCATCATCTTCCGGCAGAGCTTGCGGTGCGCACCTACAAGGTCTACGGAGACAAGACCATGGACTTGCTGTATGATGACCCCTATTTATTGATGGAGGATGGCTTGGATGCTGCGTTCAGCGCGGTAGACCGTTTTGCTATCGACCTTGGGATTGCCGGGGATGACCCGCGGCGAGTAGAGGCAGGCATCCTGTTTGAGCTTACATACAACCTCAGCGTAGGGCACAGCTTTCTCCCAGAGCAAAAGCTGATAGCGGCAACGGCACAGCTATTGTCCATTGACGCAGAAACTGTTGCCCGTGTTCTTGCAAGAGCCATAGAAGGGGAGCGCGTGGTGACAGATGTGCTTTCCGATATCAAAGTGATTTATCTTCCCCAGCTTTACAGCGCCGAAACATATTGTACTGCCCGCCTCAAAGAGTTGTCTGCGGCCTCATTCCCGACAGAGCAGAATTTGGATGTGCGCATTCATACAGCCGCAGAGGAAAGCGGGCTGAGCTATTCCCAGCAGCAGGAGCAGGCCATCCGGGAAGCGGCTTCCTGTGGACTTCTGCTGATTACCGGCGGCCCTGGCACCGGTAAAACCACGGTGCTGCGAGGTATTTTGAATTTGCTGCGCAGTCTCAAACTCAACTGCCTGCTGGCCGCGCCCACAGGGCGTGCTGCGAAGCGGCTCAGTGAGGTGACCGGGGAGGAGGCATCAACAATTCACCGATTGCTGGAATCCGGCATTGATCCAGCCACCGGGAAAATGGTCTTTGCACGGGATGACAGCAATCCGCTGAAATGCGACGCAGTGGTGGTGGATGAAATGTCCATGGTGGATGTCCTTTTGATGTCCAGTCTCCTGAAGGCAATTCCAAAAGGAAAGCGGCTGATTCTTGTGGGTGACCCTGATCAGCTTCCGCCGGTGGGGCCGGGATTCCCGTTCAGTGATATGCTGCGCAGCGGATGTCTGCCCACGGTCCACCTGACAGAGATTTTCCGTCAGGCGCAGCAAAGCCTGATTGTGATGAACGCTCACCGGGTCAACCGAGGAGAGCTGCCGGAACTGAAAACAGTCACCAGCGATTTTTTCTTTATGCGGCGCAACAGTGAAGAAAGCGTTACACAGCTCATCCGTGACTTATGTACCACACGGCTTCCTCAGAGAATGGGCATTCAGTCGTCAGAAATCCAGGTGCTGTCCCCAACGCGGAAGGGTGGAACCGGTACGGCGGCGCTGAATAAGCTGCTGCAAGCCTCCCTGAATCCGCCTGCTCCACAAAAGAAGGAGAAGGCATATGGTGAGATTGCCTTTCGGGAAGGTGACCGTGTGATGCAAATCAGAAATAATTACGACATCATGTGGAAAAAATGTGACGGCGGTGCTGCCGGAACCGGTATTTTTAACGGTGATGTCGGCATTATTAAGGAAATTGACCTACAGCAAGAATTTTTGACCGTCCAATTTGACGACAAAGAGGCGGACTACGATTTTACACAGTTAGGTGAGTTAGAACTGGCATATGCAATTACCGTGCACAAAAGCCAGGGCAGCGAATATCGCGCGGTGGTTTTGGCTGCTTGGAGCGGGTCGCCGTACCTACTCAACAGGAGCGTGCTGTATACTGCCATCACCCGTGCAAAGGAACTGCTGATTATTGTCGGCAGGGAAGACACTGTTGTTTCCATGACAGAGAATGCAAAGAAAAACCGCCGCTATTCCGGGTTGAAGCTTCGGCTACAGGGGAAAGTGCAGTGAGACGACTGGTTTCATGGGTAAGCAATTTACTCTACCCTCAACGATGTATGCTGTGTCGTTGCTTTTTGTCCAAAGGGGAAACAGATATATGTCATCGCTGTATCTGCGATGCTCCGGTCTATCCTTTTGGACGTCTGATACCGGACAAGCAAGGAAAAAACAACATCCACTTTCTTGACAGTTTCACTGCTGTCTGGTACTATGAAGGAGATGTTCGCAAAAGTATCCTGCGCTACAAATTTCACAGAGGCATATTTTTGGCTCCCAAATTCGCAAGGATGCTGGCTGAAAGGCTCACGCAGCAAGAGATGGCTCACCCGGATGTGCTGACCTGGGTTCCCGTCAGTCGGGCGCGCCGTTTCCAGAGGGGCTATGACCAATGTGAGCTTCTTGCCAAGCAGCTGGGAAAAACGTTGGGCGTTCCTGCGGTATCTACCCTCCGAAAGGTGAGAAATACCCCGCCTCAGTCTGGTTTGGATTCTGCCGCTATGCGCAAGGCGAATATTCTGGGTGCATTCGCATTGAAGAAGGATATCGATTTAAATGGCAAAATAGTGCTGCTGATTGACGATATCTTTACAACAGGTTCTACCATGAATGAGTGTGCTAGAGTGCTGCTGACATCGGGTGCAGCCCAAGTACACGGAGCCACTGTTGCAGTGACCCGAAACCACAAAAAATCCAAGTAAGGTGAATTGATATGCAGTTTTTTTCTAATGACCTGGGCGTTGACCTGGGCACATCCAATGTACTGATTTATGCTGACGGAAAGGGTCTGGTTGTCCGAGAGCCTGCGGTGGTTGCACTTGACCGCAACTCCGGCAAGATTTTGCAGGTTGGCGCGGCAGCTCGGAATATGCTGAACCGTACTCCTGGCAACGTGGTTGCCATGCGCCCCCTGCGCGAAGGCGTTATTTCTGACCACGAGATGACCGTGCGGATGCTTCAGGAAATGTTCAAGACCGCCACGAAGGCATCCATCTTTACGCCCAAACCCCGCGTGGTCATCAGTGTTCCCAGTGGTGTTACCGAGGTGGAGGAGCGCAGCGTCATTAACGCAGCCATTGAGGCTGGCGCGCGCAGAGTGTTCCTGATTGAAGAACCGCTGGCAGCTGGATTGGGTGCCGGACTGGATTTGCAAGGCCCTAAAGGACACATGGTCGTTGACATCGGCGGCGGCACGACGGATATTGCCGTGCTGAGTATGAACGGCGTTGCAGTTTCCTCCTCCCTGAAAATCGCTGGTGATTCCTTTGACGATGCCATTGCCCGCTACGTCCGCCGCCAATATGGCATTGTCATTGGGGATGTGACCGCCGAGGAGGTCAAGATTCAGATCGGACAGGTCTACCCCCGCCAGGAAGAAATGACCATGAATGTCAAGGGTCGAGATTCCAAAACCGGTATGCCAAAGACAGTGACCCTGACCTCCACGGAGATTTATGAGGTTCTGCGCCGTCCTGCCCGTCAGATTGCAGATGAGGTTCTGGCGGTGCTGGAACGCACCAGCCCGGAGCTGGTCAGTGACATCTCTGAGTCCGGAATTACCATGACCGGCGGATGCAGCCAGATTTGGGGCTTTACGGAGCTGCTGATTGAACGGACGGGAATCCCCTGCATTCTGGCAGATGACCCGGACTCCTGCACCGCCTATGGCTGCGGCAAGACACTCGCCTGGATTAACAAGCTCACAGAGGGACCCATCAATATTGCCCGCAAGCGAATGATGAAAAGCAACAACTATTAAGCACCAAAACCGATTCAGCGGGGCAGAACGCCCCGCTGTTTTGCTATGGTGAAGCAGCCGCTTTGGAGGTGGCAACATGAAAATAAGCCCCTGTGAAGATGATATTATTTCCGTCGTTGCAATCTGGCCTGTAATAATCGTGGCAGAGGTCATTTTTCTTGCGACCGGTGAACGCAGCACGTTTTTTATCGTGGGGATTGTGCTGCTGGATTTCCTGCTGGGCATCTGTTCCGTTCGTGACCTTGTATATTTTTCTCGAACAATTGAACTTAGCCAAGAAGGATGCGCTTTTTCCGTATGGAAATTTCACAAGAAATATCAGTGGAATGATTTAACCGTTCAATTATGCAATGATGAAAATTTCGCCTTTCGTGATTCCGACAAGCGTGGGCCTGGTTTGTTGATATGTCCAAAAGCAGCAAAGTATCGTCATAAAATGGCCGGAATGACCTATTGCCGAATCATGCACCCTTTTTCCAGTGTCTACCTGCGATTTCGGTCAGATGAAGATGCGCATAAAACTGTCACAGGAAAAATTGTCTATGATGGATATACCATAGAAAAAGAAAAAGCCTTAGAGTATTTGGAGCAGCAATAGACAAACAACCAGTCAAGCATAACACCCCCGAGCAATCGCGTGTTCAGGGGTGCTATTTTTTGCTATGCTGCGGGGGCAGGGGAGTGAGTCAACATTGCGAGGTATTAAAAAAGGGAGCTGCCGAAGCAGCTCCTTTTTGTTTGGAATTTCACTTACTTACCAGACAGGACGATGCCCTTGCGCATATAGGAGGTATTGCCCATGGTGACGGTGTAGCTCTCAGCCAGGTTATCGAACCAGGTGTTCATATCAGCAGTTCTCAGGTCGTTCTCAATCTGATAGTCGCGGTAAGTCTGACCAGAGGTGCCGACAAAATACATCACATGATAGCCGTAGGTGGTTTCCACGATGCCGGTGTCACCAGCCTTGCGGTCAGTATCGAAGCACCAGTCGTTGAATGTATCAACCATCTGGCCGGGATAGACATCCTCGTACAGGCCGCCGTTGGTGTTGGAACCGGTATCAGTGGAGTTGGCGTTGGCCAGCTCGGCAAAGCTTTCCTCGGTTGCATCGCCGGACTTCCATTGATTCAGCAAGTCCTCGGCCTTTTCGCGGGTAGCTTCTTTTGCTTCATCGGTGTAGGTACCGTCCTCGTTCTTGTCGCCATCGAAGCTGACAAGAATATGGCGAACATTGACCATCTCAATATTATTGTCATTCACACCGTTGTACAGAACCACATAGAAAGCGGAGACAGTTTCCAAATCATTGTCATTTTCGTCCTTCACGGTGCTGGGAACTTCCACGCAGGTAATATCACCGGCCTTGCGGGTGCTATCGGTAACCCAGCCGCTCAGGTAGGTGTTGATGGCGCTGCTGGCCTGATTGGTGTAGACGGTAGCAGAAGCCTCGGTGCTCTCGTTGATGTCCATGGCAGCAATGGCCGCATTCAGCTCGTCCAGAGAAGTGGCCTCGGTCAAAGGTGCGATGGCTTCCTTGGCAGCCGCCACAGCTTCGGTACGCTCTGCGGCAGTATAGGTGGTGGTGCCATCCTCAGAAGTGGTGCCCTCAGGCAGATACTTTGCCACAGGGATGTAGTACTGAGCGTAGCTATAGGAGGAATATTTGGCGGCATCCTTGCTGTCAGCCTCACGAATCTGCTCCTGGGTGTAAGTTAGGCTTTCCTGGTGTGCAGCCTGGTAAGCGCTTGCCAGCAGGTTGCGGCTGTAATAATCCAGATAGCTCTCCACAGAGGCGCCGTTACCGTACTGCGCCTTCAGGAATGCATCGGCATCGGAGTAGCCATACATGGTGGCATAGGCGTTCAGGTTGTTTTTCAGCAGGGTAACCTGGGTCTGGCTGTCTTCGGGCAGGGTGAAGCCTTCGGCCTCTGCTGCATCGGACAGGGCATAAACGGTCTTGGCGGACTCGGCAGCCTGCTTCATGAAGTTGTCTGCCCAGGTTTCGCCAGTTTCCTGGTTGTAAATCTGCTTGTCCAGCGCCTCGGAGGTGTTCAGGCCAAACAGGGACAGATAGCTGCCATAGTTGTTGGAATAGTTATTGATGTAGTCGATGTAGTAATAGTTCAGCTCTGCGTTGCTCAGCTGATGCTCGCCCACGGTTGCGGCGATGGTGTTGCGCTCGTGGACACCGCTGGCCTCCACAGAACGGCTGACACCTGCCCAAACGGCAACGGCAATCAGCGCAACAAGCACGACCACAAAGCCGATGCTGTAGAGCTTTACTTTTTTTGCTTCCTTCTGCTCAAGAATCTGACGCTCGGTCAGCTTCTCGGTGCTTTCAGAATGAAGCTGCTTCTTTTTGGATGCACTCATGAAATCATATCCTCTCATTGTTCCTTGTTGCGTATTTGAGTCCGCTTCTCCAGGATGTAAAACACGCTCTAGTATTATAATCGATTTTGAACAGTGTTGCAAGTAGCAATTTTGTTAATAATTAATAAATTGTCATTACGAAGAATAGCCTGCTGAAAAGTAAAAAAGCATGGGAACCGAAGCCCCCATGCCATACCCCGCTTTAGCCGTAGCACGTCCAATTATGACCTGCACGAAATGGCAGGTGGGTTGCCGCTCACGACATTCTCTGCTCCCAGCGTCCACCACACGTCTGCGCGTGGGCGGGAGGTCTGCAATCCAGTCGTGAAGATTCTAGCATCCCGTTGAAAAAATGTGGGTCCAAAAGGACGCACTCGCACCAAGCAGGAAGAAATTTACTGTTCGTCGTAAAGCGAATCCATAACCAGGTCATACACCGCCTGAAGCTCCGCCTCATCATCTATGGCACACAGCAACGGCTCTCCATCCTCCTCCACGGATTTGAGGATGCTCACTTCGAGGCGAAGGTCATCCTCACCATCGGCGGGAATAACTGCCATATAACTCGCACCGTTATATTCCACCGTAGAGAGTACCTCTACTTCAAATTCATTTGCATCCTCATCGGTGATGGTGATAAAATCAGAGCCATATTCGTCTGCCATAGGGAACCTCCGAACTGTTTGACTGTATTTTAACCTGTAGCCACCTTAAAATCAATAGTCAATATTGCACAAACTGTACAAAGAATGATTTTGCAGAAAAAGGGGCTTACATTAAAATAAACAACAGACCTGACAGAAAACACTTTTTGAGAATACGCTGGCGTGTTTATCAGCATTATTTCCTGATTTTAATGGATAATTCATAAATTAGGTCTTTCGTTTTGGGCATCATTATGTTATAATACAAAGCATCATGCATTCGTGTATGCACTGTTTATTGCAGTACGAATTCCTTCGGCCAATGTGCTGAAGTTTCGGAGGTTATCTATGGCAAGTCAAAATCAGAATCATCGGCGGGGAAAGAAAATCCGGCAGGAGTGGGATCCTCATTGGACAATAAAGCTTGTGTACACAGCTGGTTCCACGCTTTTTTCCGTCTTCAAAATTGCGCTGGGCGCTGCGGCAACGGTGCTGCTGATCGGTGTTATCAGCGGCCTCGTTTTTATGGGGGCGCTGGCGGAATACCTTCAGAACGACATCTTGAAGGAGGCACAAAACTGGTCTTATGAGGACTACGATGTTGAAAAAACATCCTATGTCCATTATGTAGACAGTGACGGCAATATTCAGCTGCTCCAGCAGATTTACACTACCACCGATCGTCAACCTGCTACTTGGGATGAAATTCCTCAGGCGCTGGTAGATGCCACGGTTGCCATTGAAGACAAGCGTTTTTACGAGCACCAGGGCGTTGACTGGATTACCACCGTCAAGGCCTGCGCCAATATGTTCTTCGGCGGCGACTCCCAGTTTGGCGGCTCCACCATCACCCAGCAGCTGGTGAAAAACACCACCGATGAAAAGAGCATCACCGTGCAGCGAAAGGTGATGGAGATTTTCCGGGCGCAGCTGCTGGAAAAGGAATACGACAAAGATATTATCATGAAGGAATATCTGAATCGTATTTATCTGGGCAAAGGCTGCTATGGTGTCAAGTCCGCTGCTGCTGCCTATTTCGGCAAGGAACTGCAAAGCTTGACCGTTGCCGAATGCGCCAGCCTTATCAGCATCACCAATAACCCCTCTCTGTTCAACCCATACTCCACCAGTGTCTATATGTACAAGGGCGAAATGCGCAATGGTCAGCAGCGTAACCGCTACCGTCAGGAAAGCGTTCTGAGCGAAATGCTGAATCAGGGCTATCTGACGGAGGAGGAATATGTCACAGCCTTTAATCAGGTTCTGGTGTTTAAGGACGGCATTGAGGAAGCTGACCGCTGGGCAACCTGCGACCATTGCGGCTACGGCGGAACCGTTGCTACCTTCACCAAGCAGGGGGATCTGTATTTCTGCCCCCGCTGTGGCAGTCAGACCTCTGTCAGCCAGAATGCCTCACAGCACGTCTACAGCTGGTTTGTGGATACAGTTATTTTGGATGTTGCAACGGATATGGCACTACAGGATGGCTTCCAGTGGGATGACATGGATCAGGCATCTAAAAACTACTATCTGGAAAAAATCCAGAAGGGTGGCTACCATATCTACACAACCCTGGATATGGATGTTCAGAATCAGGTGGATGCGATTTACACCAATCTCAACAATATTCCAACCACCAAAAGTGCCCAGCAGCTGCAATCCGGCATTGTAGTCATCAACAATGCCACCGGCGATATTGTTGCACTGGCCGGCGGTGTTGGCGAAAAGACTGACTTCTTCGCCTATAACAAGGCAACTCAGGCAAAGCTGCAAACCGGATCCGTCCAGAAGCCGCTTTCTGTCTATGCGCCTGCCTTTGAAAAGGGCGGCCTTAGTCCGGCTACGGTCATCCCCGACCTACCGCTGACCTACGACGGCGGTGCCTGGCCCAAAAATGACAGCCGCGTTTATAACTATTCCCGGACAATTTTTCAGGGCATTGTGTCTTCCATCAATGCAGTTTCAGCCAATACCCTTAGCCGTATCGGTGCGGATACCGGCTTTAGCTTTGCTAAATACAATTTCCAGCAGAATTATCTGGTGGACAGCTATGTGTCCTCCAACGGCACGCCAATGTCTGATATTGCCATCGCTCCCCTGGCACTGGGCGCACTGACTATTGGCTCTACCGTCCGGGAAGTGACTGCTGCCTACGCAACTTTTGCCAACAACGGCGTTATCCGCACGGCGCGCACCTACACCAAAGTCTATGACAGTGACGGAAAGATTGTGCTGGACAATCAACAGGAATCTCAGCAGATTCTCAGCGAGAAGGCAGTCAATTATATGAACTATTGCCTGTATAATGCGGCCAACAACGGCACCGGCACGGTGGCGGTTTTTCCCGGCCAGAACATTGCCGGCAAAACCGGCACAACCTCCAGCAACCGTGACCGCTGGTTTGCAGGCTACACCAAATATTACACGGCAGCAGTTTGGTGCGGCTACAATCAGCCAGAGCAGATTTACCTGACCAATAACTATCAGAACCCGGCAGGCCGGTTGTGGAAGATGGTCATGCAGCCCATCCACAACGGACTTCCCAATGCCGCCCTGTATAACGGCAATGCCTTCCAGAATGTAAACATCTGCTTGGACTCCGGCAAGCTGGCAACCGCTGCGTGCAGTGCCGATGTCCGGGGCATCAACCGGGTGGTTTCCGTCAACTGCTATCCCGAGGATGTACCCACCGAATACTGTGACAAGCACGTCCAGGTAGATTACTGCGTGACCGGTGGTGGCGTTGCCACCGATTATTGCCGCCAGTCCCCGGATGCCGTGATTGAAAGCCGCTCCTTGGTTCGCCTGACCCAAAGTGAAGTAGAGAGCATCCGCTCCGGCCTGCGGGTTGGATTGGACGGTGTCTATGGCAACGACAACTATGTCTATTTTGTCGATAACTATGGCAACCCCTTGGCATGGAGCGGATTTAACGGATTTGCAAACAACCTGACCATGAGTCCCTATCTGACCTGCCCACTGCACACCCAGGACACCATTTTCAATTTCCCGACGCAGCCCGGTGACGATTTGCTGGGCGGAGATAATGGCAATATCATTTACCCGAATGGCACGACCGACGGCACTGGCAACATTGGGGGAGACGGCATCTTTAACGGTGGAATCACCGCTCCGGGAGAATATTTCCCCGGCCAGAATGGCGACAGCGGCAATGTAATTTTCTAACGATACAGAAGACAGAAATGAGGAAAAACCAAATATGATGTGGATTTCCGATGAATGGAAAGACTATGAGGTGCTGGACACCTCCGATGGAGAGCGCCTGGAACGCTGGGGGAAATATATTCTGGTGCGCCCAGACCCCCAGGTGATTTGGAGCACCCCCCACAGCGCCCCGGAGTGGAAACACTATGATGCCCGCTATATCCGCTCCAATACCGGCGGCGGACGCTGGTCGGAGCACACTCTGCCGGAGCGCTGGCAGATTCGCTACAAGGATTATCTGACCTTTAACGTCAAGCCCATGAACTTCAAGCACACCGGTGTTTTTCCAGAGCAGGCTGCCAACTGGGATTTTATCCGGGACAAGGTAGCCTCCGCTGGCCGCCCGATACGGGTGCTGAACCTGTTTGCCTATTCCGGCGGCGCTACTCTGGCAGCTGCCGCCGGTGGGGCTGAGGTGTTCCATGTGGATGCCTCCAAGGGTATGGTGGCATGGGCAAAGGAAAATGCTGTTGCCTCCGGCCTGTCTGACCGCCCGATTCACTGGATTGTGGACGACTGCGGCAAGTTCATCCAGCGGGAAATCCGCCGGGGCCGCCGGTATGACGGCATCATCATGGATCCTCCCAGCTACGGCAGGGGACCCAGCGGTGAAATCTGGAAGATGGAAACCAGCTTTTTCCCCTTTCTTCAGGAGACGGCGAAGCTGCTGACCGACAATCCCTTGTTCGTCATCATCAATTCTTATACCACAGGACTTGCACCCAGTGCTGTTTCTTACGCATCGGATGTAGTCTTCCAGTCCTTCGGTGGCAAGACAGTTGCCGGAGAATTGGGGCTTCCGGTGCGCCAATCCGGCCTTGTGCTGCCCTGCGGTGCCACCGGACGCTGGACACTGTAATAAAAGAGGTAGCAAATTGGAGCATTTTATTTCGGCAGAAAATTTGGCATTTCAGTATCCGGGGGTGGAAGGTGCGCCGGATGTGACGGTATTTGAGAACCTGAATCTGACCATTGAAGAGGGAAGTTTTACCGCTATCCTCGGCATCAATGGCTGTGGCAAGTCCACCCTGGCAAAGCTTTTTAATGCCATTCTCGTTCCTTCCAGCGGCAAGATGAAGGTTTGCGGTTTGGATACCTCCGACCCTGACCTGCTGATGAAGGTACGGCGCAATGTGGGCATGGTGTTCCAGAACCCGGACAATCAGATTGTCGCCAATGTGGTGGAGGAGGATGTGGCATTCGGCCCGGAAAATCTGGGCATTGCCGGTCCTGAAATTCGCCGCAGGGTAGACCAGGCGTTGAAGCAGGTGGGGATGTACCAGTATCGGGAGCACGCCCCCCATCTTTTGTCCGGCGGACAGAAGCAGCGCATTGCCATTGCCGGTGTGATTGCCATGGAGCCTCGGTGTATCGTCCTGGACGAGCCCACCGCCATGCTGGACCCCAAGGGCAGAAAAGACGTGATTGACACTGTCAAAAAGCTAAACAAAGAAAAGGGAATCACCGTGATTCTCATTACCCACCACATGGACGAGGCTGCTCAAGCTGGCCGGGTGGTTGTGCTGAACAAAGGGAAGATTGCTGCGGACGGTACGCCCAGGGAGGTCTTTTCCCAGGTGAAACTGTTGCATGATATTGGTTTGGCCGCTCCCGAAGGCGTGGAGCTGTGCTGGGCCTTGAATCAAAAAGGTTTCCAGTTGCCGCTGACGGCGCTGGAGCCAGAGGAATGCGCGCAGGTACTTTACGACTGGGTAAAGACCTGACCCGTGGGAGGAATGAATTTGGAACCCATCTTACAGGTCAAAGACCTGAGCTACGTTTACAGTGCTGGTACTCCCTTTGAGCACAAGGCACTGGACAATGTGAATTTTACATTAAACCGGGGCGAGTTTGTTGGCATCATCGGCCATACCGGATCCGGAAAATCCACCCTGATGCAGCAGCTTAACGGGCTGCTGAAGCCTACCTCCGGTCAGGTGCTGCTGGGGGGCGTGGACATCTGGTCGGACAAACAGTTTACCCGCCAGGCACGCTTCCGGGTGGGACTGGTGTTTCAGTATCCAGAATATCAGTTGTTCGAGGAAACCGTCTACAAGGACATTGCCTTTGGACCGAAAAACATGGGTCTGAGTGAAGCAGAAATTGACAAGCGGGTGCGGGAGGCTGCCGGATTTGTGGGAATCACCCAGCGCCAGCTCCAGGTTTCTCCCTTCGACCTGTCCGGTGGACAAAAGCGCAGAGTTGCCATTGCCGGTGTGATTGCCATGGAGCCGGAGGTTCTGATTCTGGACGAGCCAGTGGCTGGTCTGGACCCCATCGGGCGGGCAGAGATTCTTGAAAATATCGAGGCCTATCGAAAAGCTAAAAACGCCACTATTTTGATGGTCAGCCACTCCATGGAAGATGTGGCCAATATGACCGACCGTTTGCTTGTGCTGTACGGCTCCCACCTGGTGATGGATGATGCTCCCGCCAATGTGTTCGTTCATGCCCAGGAGCTGGTGGACATGGGGCTGAATATTCCCAGAGTGACCCAGATCTTCCTGGATTTGCGAAAAAAGGGGCTGGATGTTCCCAATGTGTACACCATTGAACAGGCCGTTGATACCCTGATACGGTTGAAGGAGGGTAACGCCCGTGCTTAAAGATATTACATTGGGACAGTTTTTTCCCGGCCACTCTGCCATTCATCGGATGGATCCCAGAACCAAGCTTATTTTGACCATTGTTTACATTGTCGCCCTGTTTGTTGCGCAAAACTGGATTTCCTATTTAGTGATGATGGCTTTTCTGGTTTTCTGCATCTGGCTTTCTAAAATCCCACCCAAATCCATTTTGCGGGGCATGAAACCGCTGGTGTTCATCCTGGTGTTTACGGCGGTGCTGAATCTGTTTTATACCGACGGCGGTGTGGAGCTGGTGCGCTTTGGATCCCTGGCCATCACCAGCGAGGGCCTGAAGCGAGCCATCTTTATGATTTGGCGGATTCTAATGCTGATTTCCGGCACCTTCCTGCTGACCTATACCACTTCGCCCATCTCCCTGACCGACGGACTTGAGAGCCTGCTGAACCCCTTGAAGCGGATTCATGTTCCCGTTCACGAGCTTTCCATGATGATGAGCATTGCGCTGCGGTTCATCCCCACCTTGATTGAGGAGACCGACAAGATTATGAATGCCCAAAAGGCCAGAGGTGCGGATTTTGAAACCGGCAGCATCATCCAGCGGGCAAAAGCACTGGTTCCTATTCTGGTTCCGCTGTTTATCAGTGCCTTCCGCCGTGCCGATGAGCTGGCAACGGCAATGGAGTGCCGCTGCTATCAAGGCGGCGAGGGGAGAACGAAGATGAAGCTGCTTCGCTTCAGCCGGGTGGATCTTTATGCTTTCAGCGTCTGCATCTGCCTGCTTGCCGCAGTGATAACGCTGGCAGCCTTTGGCCTGTGAGGATTACAATGCGGAATATTGCCTTATTTTTGACCTACCTGGGCACAGCCTACCATGGATGGCAGGTGCAGAAGAACCTGCCCACCGTGGCCGAAACCATGGAAAGAGCTGCGGCTGACGTGGTGGGACATCCCGTCCACATGACTGGTTGTGGCCGCACGGACGCGGGTGTACACGCCCGGTGCTATGTTGCAAATTTCCGAACCAGCTCCACCATCCCAGTGGAGCGATTGCCCTATGCCCTGAATACCCATTTGCCATGCGATATTGTGGTGACTCGTGCCTTTGAGGTACACGAGAATTTCAATGCCATCGGCTCCTGCGCCCGGAAAGAATATACCTATCAGATTTACAATTCCCGGCTCAAAGACCCGTTTTATGTCAACCGAGCCTGGTTCTATCCCAAGCACCTGGACGAACAGGTGATGCAGCGGGCTGCCGACCAATTTGTAGGCACCCACGATTTTGCTGCCGTTCGCAGCGTGGGCACGGATGTAAAGTCTACGGTGCGCACCGTATATTATTATCAGGTGGAGCGCCAGGGGGACTTGATTCTTCTGCGGGTCTGCGCCAACGGCTTCCTTTATAATATGGCGCGCGCCATGGCAGGCACGGTGGTGTACTGCGCCGAGAGCAAGATTCAGCCGGAGGAAATCGGGAAGATTCTGGATTCCGGGAACCGTACCGCCGCCGGTCCAACGGTTCCGCCAGGAGGGCTGTATATGACCCACCTGTGGTATGACGATGGAATTGAGAAATTTGAGTGCAGCAGCAGATAATCAATCGTTCATAATTTGTTTTTCCATTTTCCATACAAATGTGCTATACTGCCTCTCAAAGAAAAGTTCCCTTTGAAGGAGTGAGAAATCATGCAGCCTAAAATGTGCGTAAAGTGCAAAAAGAATGTTGCAGTTGTATTTATAACAAAGATGGAAGGCGGCAATATGCTCAACGAGGGCTATTGCCTCAAATGCGCTCGCAGCCTGGGTCTGCCGCAAATTGACCAGGTGGTAAAGCAGATGGGCATTTCTGAGGAAGACTTGGATATGTTCAGCGATGAAATGAGTACCATGTTCGGCCAGAGTGACAACGAAAACGAGGAGGACGGCTCCGAGAGCAGGACGGCTACCTTTCCTCTGTTCAATCAGCTCTTTGGTGGCAATACGCCTGCGCCCAGTCAGTCAAAGAAGCAAGAGCCGCCCAAACCGGAGGAAGCCGAAAAAAAGAAAAGCCCCAAGAAACATAAGTTCCTGGATAGCTATTGCATGGACTTGACAGGCAGAGCCAGGGCAGGAAAGCTAGACAAGGTCATCGGCAGAGATGTAGAAACCGAGCGGGTGATTCAGATTCTGAACCGCCGCCAGAAGAACAACCCCTGTCTGGTGGGCGAGCCGGGCGTGGGCAAAACCGCCATTGCCGAGGGGCTTGCCCAGCGGATTGCCGCTGGAGATGTCCCCTACAAGCTGCGGGACAAGGAAGTGTTCCTGCTGGATTTGACGGCGCTGGTGGCTGGAACCCAGTTCCGGGGACAGTTTGAAAGCCGGATGAAAAGCCTGATTACCGAGATTAAGGAATGCGGCAACATCATTCTGGTGGTGGATGAGGTGCATAATCTGGTGGGTGCAGGAGATGCCGAGGGCAGCATGAATGCCGCCAACATCCTCAAGCCGCCTCTGTCCCGGGGTGACATCCAGATTATCGGTGCCACCACCTACACCGAGTATCGCAAATACATCGAGAAGGATGCGGCACTGGAACGCCGCTTCCAGCCGGTGACGGTGGCAGAGCCTACCATGGAGCAGGCCATTGCCATCATGCAGGGCATTGCCAAAACCTATGCCGACTATCACAGCGTGGTCATCTCCCCGGAGATTGCCCGTCAGTGCGTGGTGCTGTCCGAGCGGTATATTACCGACCGCTTCCTGCCCGACAAGGCCATTGACCTGCTGGACGAAGCCTGTTCCGATGTAAACCTGCGGTGCAAGGAGCTTTCCCGGCTGGCGGAGTTGCGCAAGGAGCGGGACGACTATGAGCTGGAGCTTCGGATGCTCAACGAGGACACGGAGAACCAGAATTTCGAGCGGCTTGCCACCATCCGCAGCAAGCTTTGCCAGATTGCCGCCCAGATTGAGGAGCTGGAGAAGCTGCCCCTGCCCGCCGTGACCATGGAGAATCTGGCACGGGTCATTGAGCTGTGGACGAAAATTCCCGCGTCCAAGATTAAGGCGCAGGAGTACCAGCAGATTAAGGGACTGTCCCAGCGTTTGCGGGAGCATATTGTGGGACAGGACGAGGCGGTGGATGCCGTTTCCAGAGCCATTCGCCGCAACCGGGTGGGCATTTCCCCCAAGAAGCGCCCGGTGTCCTTTATCTTCGTGGGGCCCACCGGTGTGGGCAAAACGGAGCTGGTGAAGCAGCTGGCATCCGACCTGTTTGACAGCGTGGACAGCCTGATTCGGCTGGATATGTCCGAATACATGGAGAAGCACACCGTCTCCAAGCTGATTGGTTCGCCTCCCGGCTATGTGGGCTATGACGAGGCGGGGCAGCTGACCGAGCAGATTCGCCGCCGCCCCTACAGCGTGGTGCTGTTTGACGAGATCGAAAAGGCGCACCCGGATGTGCTGAACATCCTGCTGCAAGTGCTGGACGATGGCAGAATCACCGACTCTCAGGGCAGAGTGGTGAACTTTGAGAATACCATTATTGTCATGACCTCCAATGCCGGTTCCGACGGCGGCGCTGCTGCCATGGGCTTCGGACGCACCCAGAATGACCAGGTGAAGGAAAAGACCATGAAGGCGCTGCAAGGCTTCCTCCGTCCGGAGTTCTTGAACCGGGTGGATGAAATCATCACCTTCAACCATCTGTCCCAGGAGAATTTCCTGAACATTGCCGACATCATGATGAAGGAGCTGCAAACCAGCCTGGAAGCCAGAGGGCTGGAATTTGGCTGGGATGAATCCATCCGCAGCTATCTGGTGGAGAAGGCGTACTCCGTCACCTATGGCGCACGAAATCTCCGCCGCACCATCCAGCGCAGTCTGGAAGACCCCATCAGCGAAGTGATTATTGACAGCTTTGAAAAGCCCATCACCAAAATTCACGCCTATGTGGAAGATGGGGAAGTAAAGCTGAACGTGGAATAACTCCAATCATCTTCTGAAAAAGCTATATTGTGCAGCAAAATGCCGCATCGCCAACCGGATAGGGAAGGGGATGCGGCCTTTTTGATAGTGCGCCCGGCATGGGCAACAACTAGGTGGTGAAAGACCACTACGCACTCGGCAGTAGGAACTTATGCGATTGAACCGTCGTGTACCGGTCGGTACACACGGTGGTGTGAGAGGTCGGCTCTCTATTTACGAGAGCCTCCTACTCGATTAACCGAAGATGCAAAAATCCTCTGCCCGAAAGCAGAGGATTTTTGAAAGTGTCAGAAAATCAATTACTTGATTTCGGCGGTAGCGCCAGCTTCCTTCAGCTCGGCAACCAGCTTCTCGGCATCTTCCTTGGAGATGGCTTCCTTCAGGGTCTTGGGGCAGTTGTCCACCAGATCCTTGGCATCCTTCAGGCCCAGGCCGGTAGCGGCACGGACAACCTTGATAACGCCCAGCTTGGAAGCGCCAGCTTCCTTCAGGATGACATCGAACTCGGTCTTCTCTTCCACAACCTCAGCGGCAGCAGCGGGAGCAGCAACAGCAGCGGCAGCAGCGGAAACACCAAAGGTCTCCTCCAGGGTGTGAACCAGCTCGGACAGCTCCAGAACGGTCAGGCCCTTAACTTCTTCAACGATAGCAGCAATCTTTTCGCTAGCCATGGTATAAATCCTCCTAAATTATGTTTTGATGAATGTGAATGGAACTAAGAAGCAAACATTAAGCTTCTGCGGGAGCTCCGCCTTCTTTCTGCTGCCGGATCTGATCCAGGACGCAGGCCAGGCTGGAGATAGGAGCCAGGAAAGTACCCAGAACCTGAGCAACCAGAGCATTCTTGCTGGGCAGCTCGCCGAAACCATTCAGCGCATCAACGGACAGGACAGAGCCTTCCACGATGCCGCCCTTGATGGTCAGGACGTTCTTGTTCTTCTTGGCGAACTCGCAAACGATACGAGCAGGGGCGATGGGGTCGCCGGTGGTGGAAGCCATAGCGGTAGTACCGTTCAGAACCTTGCTGAAATCATAGCCAGCATTCTTGGCTGCGAAATTGGTCAGCGTGTTCTTAACAACGGAGTACTCAACACCGGCCTCACGGAACTGCTTACGCAGCTCGGTATCCTGAGCAACAGTGATGCCCTTGTAATCAACGAAGACCACGGAAGTAGCTTCCTGGATCTTGCCGGTCAGGGACTCAACAACTGCCTTCTTGCTCTCAAGAACCTTTGCGTTGGGCATTATTTTCACCTCCGAAAATAAAAAATCTTCCTGCCAGCAGACAGAAAGACACGCAGAAAATCATATTCAGCGCACCTCGGCAGGATTTAAGCTTTGCAGCACCTGCTGTCTTTGGCAACTCTGATATAATATCACGAGACAAGATATATGTCAAGCACTTTTTTGCAATTTTTGAAAATTCCAAAAAGAAATTCGATTTTCAAAGAATCTGATTGCAAAACTTCCCGGATGCAGGTGCATCCGGGAAGAATCTAATTACAGGTACTTGGCAGTAGAAACCTTCACGCCGGGGCCCATGGTGGAAGCCACAGTGCAGGAGCGGATATACTGACCCTTGGCTGCGGAGGGCTTTGCCTTCACAACAGCCTTCACCAGGGTATCCATGTTCTCGGTCAGCTTCTCGGAACCGAAGGAAACCTTGCCGATGGGGCAGTGGATGATGTTGGTCTTGTCCAAACGGTACTCGACCTTACCGGCTTTGATTTCCTTGACAGCAGCGCCAACGTTGGGGGTGACGGTGCCAGCCTTGGGGGAGGGCATCAAGCCCTTGGGACCCAGAACTTTACCGAGACGACCAACGATGCCCATCATATCGGGAGCGGCGACAACAACATCGAAGTCAAACCAGTTCTCCTTGGTGATCTTCTCAACCAGCTCCATGCCACCAACGTAATCAGCGCCGGCTTCCTTGGCTTCGGCAACCTTGGCATCCTTTGCGAACACCAGGACGCGGCGGGTCTTGCCGGTGCCGTTGGGCAGAACAACAGCGCCGCGAACCTGCTGGTCAGCGTGACGGGAATCAACACCCAATTTGATGTGAATCTCGACGGTCTCATCGAACTTTGCAGAAGCACCCTTCACAACCAAATTCAGGGCTTCGGTGGGGTCATACTGAACGGAGCGGTCAATCAGCTTGGCGCTCTCCTTATACTTTTTGCCTCTAAACAATTTTTTATCCTCCTTAAAGTGGTGATGCGGAATAATCCTCCCACATTTCCGAAAATGAATTTCGGACTAGCAAATTATCAATCAACAACAACGACGCCCATGGAGCGGCAAGTGCCAGCAACCTGGCTCTCGGCAGCTTCCAGAGAAGCGACGTTCAGGTCGGGCATCTTGGTCTTAGCGATCTCGGAGACCTGAGCCTTGGTAATGGTGCCAACCTTGGTCTTGTTGGGAACGCCGGAACCCTTGTCCAGACCGATAGCCTTCATAATCAGCATGGGGGTCGGAGGAGTCTTGGTGATAAAGGTGAAGCTGCGGTCTGCGTAAACAGTGATAACAACAGGAATCTTATAGCCTTCCATGTCCTTGGTGCGGGCGTTGAATTCCTTGATGAATGCAGCGATATTCACACCGTGCTGACCCAGAGCGGGGCCAACAGGGGGGGAAGCGGTTGCCTTAGCGGCGTTAATCTGAAGCTTAATAATGCCAGTGACTTTCTGTGCCATAATAAGCACCTCCTGAATAAAATGTGGTAATATGCGCTGTGCGCATTTCTTGCGGGGCTTTCACCCCTCCCACGTTCCGGCCGGGAAGCCCGACCCGATGCGTTTATTGGGAAATGAGTTCCACCTGGTCGAGCTCAAACTCAACGGTGGTCTCGCGGCCAAACATGGACACAACCACATTGACCGAATTGTTTTCAACCTCAATGCTCTCAACCGTGCCGGTAAAGGAAGTCATGGGGCCATCCACAATGCGGACGGTATCGCCCACGCTATAGCCAACAATAATTTCCTTCTTTTCCACGCCCATGGCGTAAACCTCTTCTTCGGTGAGGGGAGTGGGGTCATTGCTGGAAGAACCTACGAAACCGGTTACTCCGCGAATGTTCCGAATCACATGCCAGGTGTCGTCACTGTAGACCATCTTTACAAGCACATAACCGGGGTAAACCTTGCGGTCAAATGTCTTGCTGACGCCAGACTCAGTAATCTCGGTGACCGTTTCCAGAGGAATCGACACAGCGAGAATCTGATTTTGCAGGTGACGGCTTTCAACGGTTTTTTCAATCGTTGCCTTTACGGTGTTTTCGTAACCGGAGTAGGTATGCACAACATACCATTTTGCAGTTTCCGTCATGACTTGTACCTTAGTGGAAAGCGCCGATCAGGGCATCAATACCAACCTGTGCCACGAAGTCAAACAGCCAGATGAACACGCCGACAGCAACGACGCATCCGACCACGATGGCTGTGTTTTTCAGAACCTGCTGCGGGGTGGGCCAGACAACCTTTTTCAGCTCACTGCGGAGCTCACGGAAATACTTGCAGACCTTGCCCCAGGTTCTCTTGAACCAGTTTTCCTTTTTCACATCTGCCATGTCGGAATCCTCCTTACTTCGTCTCAGTGTGAACGGTGTGCTTCTTGCAGAATCTGCAATACTTCTTCATTTCGAGACGGTCGGGATCGTTCTTCTTGTTCTTCATGGAATTGTAGTTTCTCTGCTTGCACTCAGAGCATCTCAAAGTGACTTTAACGCGCATAACGGCACCTCCTTAAATATTGCCTCCCTGTATCACTCCGGCTAGAAAGATTTAGATGTGGTCTACAAATAACCGATCCGAAGCTGAAAAAGGCGCACAAAAAAAGCCCTTTTTCACAGGTGTTCTCATTCTAACATAGGGGGAGCCCAAAGTCAACACTGATTTTTTGAAAAATCAGGAATTTTTTCTTGCCTTTTGGCGGCTCATCCAATACAATATCCGAAAAAGGATTTTGGAGGTCAGCAATGAAAATTATGGGTATTGATTATGGTGATGCGCGGACGGGCGTTGCCATTTCCGATTTACTATGTACCATTGTGGGCACAACGGCGGTTGTTCCCAGCCGCAACACCGAAAAGGCGGTAGCGGACATTGTCCGCATGGCGAAAGAAAACCAGGTTGGCGAAATCGTTGTGGGCCTTCCGAAGAATATGGACGGCACCGAAGGTGTCCGGGCACAGCTCTGCCGGGAGTTTGCGGAGATTCTGCATCAGGCGAGCGGACTGCCTGTGTCCATGTGGGATGAGCGCAGAACAACGGTAGAGGCACACCATATATTGTCTGCACACAACTACCATGGAAAGAAACGGAAGGAAACGGTGGATGCGGTGGCCGCCTCCTTGATTCTGGAAGGGTATTTGGCATTTCGGAAGGGATAAAAATGCAGCTATCATCCGCAAACGGCAGAGACTGGCAATATGCGAGATAACTGGCCGGCCCCAACAACACAGTTGCCCCAAAAGCAGCACACGGCGATGCGCAAGCAAAAACCATGTGCTGTTTTTGGGGCGATTTTACCCTATCAACAATATAATAGATGCAGGCAGCAGGAGCGCTTAACACGATGCGCTATCCTGCTGCTTTTTTGCGGTTAGCTCCCGAACAGAGGCGCATAGAAGGAGCGCACCAAAAAACTTTCGGAGCAAGTCGGTGTCCCAGGTACTGCTGAGTGCGGTAAAAAAAGCAGCTGCCGCGCACCCGAAGATGGCGGCGAGGATGACCTGCCGGAAAGGGAGCTTCTTTTGAACAAGCCGGATGACTGTCGCAATCAGAGCCGATGGAATAAAGAACATCAGATTGATATACTTTGCGGCAGGATAATCCGCCTTACATACCAGCATCAGCCAAATGATGAGCAGACTTCCTCCGCCAATTCCAAGACCGGACAGAAAGCCCAGCGCGGAGGCAACCAGTAAATTTAAGAAAAAAGACATTGAATTCCACTCCACAGCATAATAATTCCAAAGCACCGATGCAGCCAGACGGCGGGAATCCGCCGCCCCGCCACTGCAGCACATCCGCCGCCGATTGCGCCGCCCAGCAGATAGGGCAGCAGCACTGAAAAAGATGTAACAGCGTAGCGGTGCTGCACGGCCAGGGAACAAATACACACAGGGAGCATGATGCCCAATGACTGTGAAAACACCTCTTGAGCATTCGCTTTGCAGAAAATCGCCAGCAGCGGAACAAGAACCAATCCGCCGCCGGAGCCGAGTATCCCTGTGATTGTACCGGCAGCAAGCCCGGAAACGATGTAGCGAGTTGCATTTGACATGATATCCCCTTTTATGAGGATTCCAAATAAACGGAAATGTATTCTGGTATGCCGTCTCAGTTTCTGGAATATAGATGAGAGGAAAGGAGCGTGTAGCACATGGCTTTGAAGCAAAAAGGCGGTGGAGCCAAAAGTATTCCGGTTGGGCTGGCAATCAGCTGGGCGGTGCAGATATCGCTGACAATGGGGCTATGTCTGCTGCTGGCAGCGCTGATTTTGAGCGGCAAAGCAGGGCAGGAGACATTAGCATACAGCGTACCTGCTATCCTCATCGTAAGTGCTTATATGGGAGCTGCTGTCTCGTGCAAGCTGGTTGGGCATCACAATATGGTTCTCTGTCTGTCGTCTGCTGCGTTGTATCTTGGCACACTTCTGGCGATTGCACTGTTGGTTTTTGACGGAGAAATCAGCGCGTTCTGGATTGCTGCCCTGCTGACGTTGGGCGGCGCAATGGCTGCAATGCTGATTTGCAGCGCACCGAAAGGAAGCGGGGGAGCGCGGCGAAAAAAGAGGAGAATGTAGAATTGCACAAAAATTTATAGCAGGTAAATTTTATTTACCTGCTATAATGAAATTGCAGCAAAACTTGCATAATCAATATATAGTGTCTTTCATAAAAGCAAGACACTATATATCGTGAAAAAGTACAAAATGGTAAAAACAAACGTTTGCTTAAAAGCTAAGTTTACATAATTGAACGAATATTAAAAAATTAGTAAGATTTACAAAATGTAACAATTTGGCATAAAATGCTTGAATTATAGTCGAAAATGGAGTATAGTGTTCGCATATCAAAAACAGTGTGCTAAGACAAAGCGGACTGATTCTAAACAGAGTAGAGGTTACTGGTTATGCTAGACTTGATCCATGCTTACGAAGATTACTTGGTGAGGGAAAAGCACGCATCCAGCAATACCGTCTCCTCCTATATGCGTGACATACGCCAATTCGTTGACTGGCTGCGCCGGAAAGAGGAGAGTATCCTGGATGTGGCGAGCACTGATGTCAGCGATTATCTCAGCGAAATCCAATCCCAAGGGAAGTCGGGGGCTACCGCATCCCGGTCACTTGCCAGCTTGAAGAATTTCTTTATGTATGCGGCATCCATCGGGGCTATGGCCAATCCCCTCGCGCTTGACGAGATCCACATAGACCGAGGGGCAAAGAGGCTTCCGCAGGTGCTGACGAATCAAGAGGTGGAGCTGCTTTTGTCCCAGCCGGATTGTGCGGATTCCAAGGGCTGCCGGGATAAGGCAATGATGGAGCTGCTGTACGCCACAGGAATGCGCGTTTCGGAGCTGATTGATTTGGATGTAAACGATGTGGATTTAGAGCTTGCCACAGTAAAATGCGGCAGTGGAAAGAATGGCCGCATTGTTCCTGTTTATCCCGCTGCATCGGAAGCGCTGGCAGATTACCTTCGCAAGTCTCGTCCTGTGCTGGTCGGCATCCAGGAGCAGACTGCACTTTTTGTGAACGTCAGCGGAACGCGCATGAGTCGACAGGGCTTTTGGAAAACCCTGAAATATTATCAGGTGAGAGCCGGAATTGAAAAGGAGATAACGCCCCATACGCTGCGCCATAGCTTCGCAGTTCACTTGCTGGAAAATGGAGCTGATTTGGGAGTGCTTCAGGAATTGATGGGGCACAGCGACATTTCGTCTACGCAGAAATATACTCAAATGGTGAGCCAGAAGATTCAGTCCGTTTATCGGAAGTGTCATCCAAAAGCATAAAAAAGGCCTATCGTCCAGCATTGGGTGATAGGCCTTTAAAGTTGTTAAAAATATACATTTGCCTACTTGATTTTTCCTCTTTGCTGTGGTATACTATTTTCACCTTAGATGAACTAATTGGTTTTTATCAAAGAACAAAAATATTTATGGCAGAGAGGAGAATTTTTATATGGCAGAAAAAGGAGTTGTCATTCGTCCGTCATTTTATGAAGCAATCATTTCCATGGGAGAGCAGAACCAGCTGGCACTATTCAAGGCCATCTGCTGCTACGGCCTGTATGGGCAGGAGCCGGTGGGCTTGTCCGCCAGGGCAGAGGCGCTGTTTGCGCTGATGAAGCCCAATCTGGACTCTGCCTCCAAGCGGTATAATGCCAGCGTCGCCAACGGAAAAAAGGGAGGCGGTCAGACCGGAAATCAGAACGCCAGAAAACGACCTAGAAACGACCAAAGCATTCAACCCGGGGACGAGCCCAATACAGAAACTGAAAAAGAGAAAGAGACTGATATTGAAACCCCCGGTGCGGGGGTGCGGTGCAGAAAGAGAACGTTTTCTCCTCCTGATGTTCAGGACGTGGATGATTACTGCCGGGAGCAGGGCTACAGCAGCTTTGGCGGACGGTTTGTAGACTACTATGAATCCATCGGTTGGATGGTAGGGGACAAGCCCATGCGGGACTGGAGAGCCGCCGCACGGAATTGGAATCGGAAAGCGCAGGATATGGCAGAGGACACTCAGGACGGCTTTGTCCTGGCTCCGGCAGAAGACCCCTTCGAGGTAGCCGTCCGGGAGGGCAGATATGTTTGACTTTGTCAGCGCGGAGTATAGCGCCATCGGCTGTATCCTCATCGATGCCCGGTGCCTGCCTGTGGTGCGGGAGCACATTCCCGCTCCGGCGGCCTTCACCCTGGAACCCTGCCAGCGGGCTTATCAGGCGGCGTGTACGCTGGCAGACGAGGGAAAGCCGATTGACCCGGTGACCGTGGGGCGCACAGCAGGGCTGGAACGGGAATTTCTGGTGCAGTGCATGGAGATTGTTCCCTCCTGTGACGGGGCATCCCAGTACGCCGCAGCTGTTGCAGAGGGCTATCGGCGGCGGCAGCTGCAGGAGATAGGCAATCGGCTGCAAGCAGGAGCGCAGCAGCTGGACACGGATGCCGACCAGCTGTTAAGCCAGGCGCGTTCCGCGCTGGACACCATGGCGGAAGCGCCGGGCAGCACCATTGCAAAGACTACCGCAGACAGCCTATACAGCTTTCTGGATTTTCGGGCAGAGGTGAATGCCGGCACACGGCAAACTGTCAAAATGGGTTTTACAGGCATTGACAACATCCTTGGCGGCTTTGCCCGAGGCGGCCTGTACATTGTGGCAGCACGCCCCGGCGTTGGAAAATCCGCCTTTGGCATTGCCGTGGCAGACATGATTGCAAGGGATTACAGCGTGCTCTACGTCAGTTTGGAAATGACCGAGGAGGAGCTCAACGCTCGCCGTGTTGCTGCGTTTTCCGGCAGGCACTGCACCTATACGAAGCTCTTGTTTGGGCGCACAACCGAGGAGGAGGACTGCGACATCATCGATACCTGTGGTGTGCTCAGCAGGCGTAACCTGCGCATTGCTGCCGTGTCCGGCATGACGGTGGCACAGCTGGAAACCCAGGCGCGGAACGTTCATGCCCAGGTGGTGATGGCAGATTACCTGGGGCTGCTGTCCGGTACTGACCCAAAAGCCAGCGAGTACGATCGCATTACCCAGATTTCCGGCGACCTGAAGCGGATGGCTAAGCGCCTTGGCTGCGTGGTGATTGCGCTGTGTCAGCTCAATCGGGAATCCGCCATGGCAGGGTGCGACAAGCCCAGGCTTTCGCAGCTGCGTTCCTCCGGCGCCATTGAGCAGGATGCCGACGGAGTTCTGCTGCTGCACCGCCCGGAGTATGGGAAAACAGAGGTAAAGCGGGAGAGTCAGGAACCTCAGCGCTTCCAGATTGACGTGGCCAAAAACCGCCATGGAAGAACCGGGGGTGCAGAATTGTTCTGGTATGCCCCGGTGAACCGTTTTGAAGACAGAAGCGGTAAATGGACAATTAAGTCATGGATTTGACGAAATTTTGAAGAATGCAACTGACTGTTGACACGCACAAGGCGGGAGAATATGGATTAAAGCATAAGCGATCGAAAACAGCAGCGCTGATTTCAATCGCTTGCAACCGCTGGTTGACAAAAGATGCAGTCCGAAAAATGTGAAAATGCCCATGGCCAGTTTCAGCCATGGGCAAATATACGCAATTAAAGCAGGGGAATTCCGGCTTTTTCGCAGGCTGCGATGGTTTCGGCATCCCACACGCTGGACTGCACCTCACCAATGTGGGCACATCCCAACAGCAGCATGGAAAGTCTTGACTGGCCGATGCCGCCGCCGATGGTTAAAGGCAGCTCCCCGGCAAGCAGCATCTTGTGGAAGGGCAGCTCCCGCCGGTTCTCGCAGCCGGACAGCTCCAGCTGACGCGCCAGGGACTCGGCATCCACGCGAATGCCCATAGAGGAAATTTCCAGTGCCCGGTCAAGCACCTCATCCCAGAAGAAGATGTCACAGTTCAGCCCCCAGTCATCGTAGTCCGGGGCGCGTCCGTCGTGTGGCTTGCCGGAGCGAAGAACGCCGCCAATTTGCATGATGCAGGCGGTTTTATGCTCCCTGACGTAGACCTTTTCCCGCTCAGAGGGAACTTTATCCGGGTACATATCCTCCAACTCCTGGGAGGTGATGAAGGTCACTTCCGGGGTCAGATTGGTGCGCAGCTGGGGATAGCGGACATGGAGCCGGTCATTGGTATTGCAGATGGCGCGGACAATGGCACGGACAATCAGCTTGAGGAAATCCAGATTGCGGTTTTCCCTGGTGATGATTTTCTCCCAGTCCCATTGATCCACATAGATGGAGTGGACGTTATCCAGCGCCTCATCCCGGCGGATGGCGTTCATATCGGTATAAAGGCCGTTGCCCACAGTGAAATGGTAGCGCTTCAGGGCAAGGCGCTTCCACTTTGCCAGAGAATGCACCACCTGAGCTTCTGCACCCACGGCGGGAATATCGAAGCTGACAGGCCGTTCGTAGCCATTGAGGTTATCGTTCAGGCCGGAATCCTCGGTAACGAACAGGGGGGCAGACACGCGCTTGAGGTTCAGGGCAGAGGAAAACTCATCCTGGAAGGTTGCCTTGATATAGGCGATTGCGCGCTGGGTGTCGTAAGCATCCAGAACGGGGGCATAGTGTTCGGGAATATAAATTTTGTTCATGTAGGGTCACCCTTTCGCATTTTGCAAGCATAGACTTTATTCTATTCATTTTAGCCACGAAAATCAAGCTCTTTTTCGGGGCAAGACGACAAAAATGAAAAACTCCCTGCAACCGTGGCCGGTCAGGTCGGTAAAGGTTCATGGCAGAATCCGTCACGATGCAAGTGTGAAGAAAGCATTTTCCCGCCGCCCGCTGCCCAAAATATGCTTTCTCGATGCAGACGTGTTACAAATAGGATGCATTTGGCCGGTAACATACGAAGTGAAAAAAGGAAATAAAAAAATTTTTAAGAAAGCTGTAACGTCAGCCTTCCAAAATCCGTCTATAGGGGTGTAAGGAACAATACGCCGCATAACAAACTTCATAATAAGGAGGAACAGAATCATGAATACCCAACGAGAGCTACATACCGCCGCAATCTGCAAGAGAGCCTGGATTGATGCCGCAAACCGGATTGTATCTTTTCAGCAGATTACACCGGCATCCTGCTATACCGCAGAGGAGCCGGAATTCTGGCCCCATATTATGGAGCTGGTCAGTGTCGGCTATCGGTTGCAGTAAGCCAAAATCAATATTCCCCCGCCGCTCTTTTTTGCGGCGGGGGATTTCCATGTCCTCTTATTTCATCAGCGGTGCGCCGGTGTGCCAAGCCTGACCGACCTTTTCGCCAATGGCATAGTAGCTGCTGCGAAATTGGTCAAACACAAAGGCATTGAGCTTGCTTGCATCCACCTTGCCGGTTTCATCCAGCACGGACTCGTCCGCCAAAACTCCCACAATCTCGCCCAGCACATGGTGGCCGTAAACCTCCATCTTGTCCTCCACGACCTTGCATTCCAGCGTCAGCGGGAATTCCTGGACAACGGGAGCGTCTACCTTCTCGCTCTTGACCGCCGTCAGGCCGCTGCGGGCAAATTTATCCTCCATCTTGTTGCCGGACGCAATGCCAAAGAAATCCGCCGCCTGAATGTGGGGAACGTCTGCAATGCTCAGAGTAAACGCGCCGCGCTTTTTGATATTCTTGGCGGTCTTGTGGTCTGTATCGATGTTCAGCGAAACCATATTCTCAGCGCAGATGCCGCCCCATGCCATGTTCATGACATCCACCGTGCCATCATCGCCATAAGTAGCAATCATCAGCACGGGCATCGGGAACAAATAGGGCTTTACGCCCAAATCTTTTTTCATAATAAAAACCTCCGGTTACATTTTGGATTGACTTCACGCGGTCATCCTGCTATCATCTTAGCATACATCAGGAAAAACGCAAGTACTGTCAATAAAGACAGGTACTATCTTAAAAGGAAGTGTAAACCCATGGAATGCAGCAGGGAAGACATCCGCAATGCAAGCTTTTCTGATACCGGCTTCAGCTATACCATGTCGCTTATCAGCGGCAAACACAAGATGGTGATTCTGTATTGCCTGATGGGGTATGAGCCGGTGCGGTTCAATGAAATGAAGCGCTACCTGGGGGACATCACAGACAAAACCCTCAGCAGCAACCTCAAGGAGCTGGAACACGACCAGCTCATCCTGCGTAAGGAGTATCCACAGATACCGCCGAAGGTGGAATATTCCCTGTCAGAGCGTGGGCGGTCACTGATGAAGGTGCTCGACCAGCTGTGCATCTGGGGGACGGAAAACAGGCTGCCAACCGAATAGGGCCAAAAAATGACGTGACCGGTAAGGGCCACGTCATTTTTATGGAAAGCAGCTTACAGTGCGCTGTCGTAAACATACCATACCCCCAGAAGTGCCAGAGCAAAGGGGGAGTATTTCAGGAGGGCATCTGTTTGAATGCTGATAACGCTGAAGCCGTAGTAGTCCATTCCGTAAAACAGGATGCACAGCAGTGCCGCAGAGAGAACGGCGCGCGTCAGATTCTTGCCGATGGTGTTGGAGAAGAAGAAGGTATACAGCAGTCCAATCACCGGGTTTGCCACCGTTGCCAGCACACACAGCAGGGGATTAAAGAGGCTGACCGCCAGCGCCACCGCCAGCACCGCCACCAGAGCCACCGGCGCGGACTCTGCAATTACCGAGGGCAGGAATGCATTGAGCGCCCAATTCGCTGCCAAATCCAGCGCCACCGCCAGCGCCACGCACACCAGACGCATAAACAGCCACGGGACAAAGCCATGGCCGGTGGGCAGCAGGAAATTGAGCACATGAACAATGAAGCACAGGATAATCAGCGACAGCAGCTGGGCGCACAGCAGCGGCAGGGTGGAGCAGGCGGAAAGACTGACAATCAGCACATCCCGATGGAAGATGGCAAAGGGCAGGGGAGCCAGATACTGCGCCAGATTCCAGGGGCGGAATACATAAACCGCTACTGTTGCAGCATAGATGAAAAGAACCTCCAAAAAACCGGAGATGGAGCGGTTTACAATACACTTTTTTCCAAAGAACAAGCGGAACACAAATCCAAGCCCCAGCGCCAGAACCAGCAGCACTGCAAAAAGCAAAATCGTATTTTCCAGCGTTGCCGGAATCAGGGAATTGGTGTTTTCCAGGAAATCTTGAATTTTTTGAATCAATTGTTTTCCACCCAAAACGGAAAACCAATCGATTTGGGTAACCTGCATAGGCTTCCTCCATTTCATAAAATTGGGATTCTTTCAAAGTATACCCGAAAAAGCAAAATAATTCAACAGGCTAAGAAAGATTTAAGAAATGGGGTGTCCCAATATCATAGAGCGAACTGCTAAGAAATCAAAAATAGGGCTTGACATTTGCGACTACATATTGTAGTCTATACATATAGGACTACTGAATGTAGTCCCATCAAAAAGGAGGTGCTGCAATTATGGCAGAAATACAGCTTGGTGTGGTTGAATCCCGGTTTGCGGATATTATTTGGAAGAATGAGCCGGTGTCGTCATCCACCCTGGTGAAGCTGGCAGGGGAGGAGCTGCAATGGAAGCGGACAACGGCACACACAGTCCTGCGGCGGCTGTGCGACAAGGGTCTGTTTCAAAATGACAACGGCACGGTTACGTCCCTGATTTCCAGGGAACAGTTCTACGCCATGCAGAGTGAACAGTTCGTTGATGCCGCCTTTCAGGGCTCTTTTCCAGCGTTCCTGGCGGCCTTCACCAAAAACCGTTCCCTGACGGACGCAGAGCGGGAGCTGGTGCGGCAGATGATAGAAAAGACGGAGGGATGAACATGGAAACTATTTTCAGGGAAACGGTCAAAATCAGCCTCATGGCAAACTGGCTGATTATCGCGGTAGTTCTTCTGCGGATGCTGCTAAAAAAGGCACCCAGGCGAATGGTTTGTATGCTCTGGGCAATTGTGGCACTGCGGTTGGTGCTCCCATTTTCCATCGAAAGCTCAGTCAGCATGATTCCGCAGACAACCTCCGCCATTCAGGAGGCCGTTGACACAACCCTGATTCACCCACAGGTTATCCCATCCGGTGCGGTTCAGGCTCCGGTGCAAGCGGGATTGGCCGCCGTACAGAGTACGCCCGCTCCTGCTTCTGTCCTTCCGCTGGTATGGAGCATTGGCGTTGCACTCATGCTGTGCTATCTGGTGTTCAGCTCCCTCAATATGCGGCGGCTTGTGCGGGAAGCCGTGCCGGAGGCAGGGAACATCTGGATTTGTGATGCCGTTACCACGCCCTTTATTCTCGGACTGTTCCGCCCCAGGATTTACCTACCTTCCGGCCTGTCTGGGAAAAACCTTGATTATGTCATTGCCCACGAGCAAAGCCACCTGCGCTGGAAAGACCATTGTTGGAAGCCGCTGGCCTTTGTGCTTCTGTCCGTTTACTGGTTTAATCCACTGGCATGGGCTGCCTATACCCTGGTCTGCAAGGACATTGAATTTGCCTGTGACGAGCGGGTTATCCGCCACTACGACACGGCAGAGAAGAAAGCTTATGCCTCGGCATTGTTGGAATGCAGCACCGGTAAGCATCTTGTGCTGGCCTGTCCAGTGGCCTTTGGGGAGACATCGGTGGTGCAGCGGGTGCGCAATGTCCTGTATTATAAAAAGCCCCGCTTCTGGATGATGCTGGTTTCCGCAGTCGTCATTGCGGCTACCGCGATTGGATTTCTGACCGTACCGGCCCAGAATGACGCACCGGATGTGCAGGAACCGGCTTCCATACAGGATGTGTCCAGCAAACCCACTGCGCCAGAACAGCTTCAACCAACGGTGAGTCAGGAAGCGGAAGAGGATGCCTGGGCAGACGCGCCTGACGGCATCCGAATTGAAACCGTCCAGGGAAAAACATTTACTGCCCGCGTTATGCTTGTCCTCAACCCTGGCAGCGTTTATCTGGCAACATCAGCCCAGCAGTTTTCCATGAGCACACCCGGAATGCCAATGGACGAAATGCTGGAGCAGGAGAATGCCACTGCCGCCGTCAATGCCGGTTACTTCTTTGACGATGGCACGGCCAGCCTTGCCGTGGGCAGCGTCCCCACCGGGTTAACGCTGTCCCATAGCGCTGTGGTTTGGGACGACGGCCATGAGCTGCTGCCGGAGGAGAGCTTTGTGGGCTTCACAACGGACAACATTCTCATCACTGCCCGTTTCGCCACGGCAGAAGATGTTCAGCAGCAAAACATCCGGGATGGCTGCATCGCCGGTCCCGTCCTGCTGGTCAACGGGAAGCCGAATATGGAGGTATACAGTCAGAATACCGGTTATACACGGCGGGCAGCCATCGGGCAGTGCGCTGACGGCACGGTGTTGTTTGTCTGCACGGATGGACGAATGCCGGAATCTATCGGCGCAACCTATGCCGACGTGATTGATATTCTGACGGAATACGGCGCAGTGAATGCCTGCGCTCTGCCAAGCCGTATGTCTTCCGGGATGCTGTATCGGGACACCGATGGCCGATACGGTGAAAGCGGACAGGTTCAGATGTTCAATGTGTATCGCATAGACGGCACACCGATTCTCAGAAAGCTGCCAACCTTCTGGATGGTAAAGTAAGGATTATTCTCTTGATAGACCGAGACCCGTAAAAGGCCTCGGTCTATTTGATTCCGATTTACAAATCCAGCGCCGGGTTCATGAAGTACACATTTTTCTGATTCAGCTTATCCCGCAGCAGCTGGATTGCTTCACCGAAGCGCTGGAAATGGACGATTTCCCGCTCCCGCAGGAAGCGAATCACATCGTTGACATCCGGGTCATCGCTGATGCGCAGGATGTTATCGTAGGTGGTTCGGGCTTTTTGCTCCGCCGCCAGATCTTCTGTCAGGTCGGTAAGGGGGTCACCGGTCACCTGTATGGTGGCAGCGCTCCAGGGCGTTCCCACCGCCGCAGCGGGATACACACCGGCGGAGTGATCCACGAAATAGGGGGCGAAGGCCGGGTCTTTCAGCTGCTCATCCTTGAGGTTCCGGGTCAGCTGATGAACAATGGCTCCAATCATCTCCAAATGCCCCAATTCTTCCGTTCCAATGTCCGTCAGCAGACCACGCAGCTCGTCAAAGGGCATGGAGTAGCGCTGGGAAAGATAGCGCAGGCTGGCGCCCAGCTCTCCGTCCGGGCCGCCATACTGGGTCAGGATGATTTTTGCCAGTGCCGGGTTGGGATTCTGGATTCTCACGGGATACTGTAGCTTCTTGTCATAGGCAAACATGGTCTTAGCCCTCCTTGTTCATGCAGTATTCCCACGGCCATGGGTCACTGAGCCAGCGATAAGTGCTGTCGTCATCGGGGTCGTAATGGTTCAGCGGCCCCTGCTGTTTGGCGTATTCCGTGGCCATTTCCCGGTACATCTGCTGATAGCGTCGGTACAGCTCCAGCGCTTCGGTGTCGTCCCGGTGGGTGTCAAGATAAAGCGCCAGCTCCTGCACGGCAAAGGCCAGCTCTTGCAGCTGCGCCATTGTGGACTGGGGCAGCTGCGTTTGATTTGCCATGCCCATAAAGGGCAGATCCAGACCGGGATAGATGGTGCCACGCACCAGACCGATGCCTGTTTCGTATCGTGCCGGGTCATCCGCTTGGAAGGGGACGTAGGGATTGGCCAGGGGAGCCATGGCCGGAAGCGTCCCGATTCCTGTTTCTCGCTTCTTCTGCTGCATCATCATTGCCTCCTTGCCATTGACAGTTCTTGTCATGACAGGTCATTCTATGCCATCTTTTCGGAAATGTTCATACCACCGCCGATGTGGAATATGCTTTCCGTGAGGTGGGTGAACATGGCGCGACAATTGCGGCGGAAGAAGGAAGTACCATTTTATATGCTTGTGGTGATGCTGTTTCTGCTGGGAACCATAATGGGCAGCCACAGCATTGAGACCATTGCAGAAAAGATTCCCATGGAGCGTCTGCACCGCATTGTGATTGACCCGGGGCATGGCGGCGAGGACGGCGGGGCGGTATCCTGCACCGGGAAAAACGAAAGCAACTTCAATCTTCAAATCTCCCTGCGGCTCAATGACCTATTTCATTTGCTGGGCTACGAAACCGTCATGATACGAACCACGGACGTGTCCGTGTATACCAGCGGAGACACCATTGCGCAGAGAAAAGTGTCCGATTTGAAGCAGCGCGTCCGCATTGTCCAGCGAACCAGCGATGCCGTGCTTGTTAGTATCCATCAAAATACATTTCCAGAGGGAAAATACAGCGGTGCTCAGGTTTTTTATGCCACTTCTCCCGGCAGCAAGGAGCTCTCTGCCCGGATGCAGGCGGGTTTGGTTGCCAGCCTGAATCCAGGCAGCAGTCGGAAGGAGAAAAAGGGAGAGGGCATCTATCTTCTGGAGAAAATCACTGCGCCGGGCGTTCTGGTGGAGTGCGGCTTCCTATCCAACTGGCAGGAGGAGGCAAAGCTGTCCACACCGGATTATCAGAAGAAACTGTGCTGCGTGATTTCTGCCTCAGTGGCATCCTTCCTTGCGTCCTCTTGACGATGATGGTATAATGGGAGAAAAAAGAATGGGGCAGAGCTGGAATGGCAAAAGCGAAAACAGTTTTTTATTGTACAAATTGCGGAAATGAAACCCCACGCTGGCAGGGAAAATGCCCCGCCTGTGGTGCCTGGAACACCATCGAGGAGCATATCGAAAAGCCCTCGGCGGGCAGCGTAAAAACAAAAGCAGCCCCGGTTGGGCAGAGTAAACGCCCGCAGCGGCTGCAAGAAATATCATCGGAAGGGGAGACCCGCTTTTCCACCGGAATGGGAGAGCTGGATCGAGTGCTGGGCGGCGGTGCAGTAGCCGGTTCTCTGGTACTGGTCAGCGGCGCGCCGGGCATTGGCAAATCCACTTTGCTGCTGCAAATCTGCAACAGCCTGTGTGCAGACAGGAGCGTACTGTATGTGTCCGGCGAGGAAAGCGAGCGCCAGCTGAAGCTCCGGGCGGAGCGATTGGGCGTTGCGCCGGAGTCGCTGTTTGTCCTGTCAGAAACCCGGCTGTCCGACATTCTGGAAGCTGCTACCGAAACCAAACCGGACATTCTGATTGTGGACTCCATTCAGACCCTTTATAATGAGGAGAATGATTCTTCGCCTGGAAGTGTCTCCCAGGTGAAGGACTGCACCATGTCCATGATGCAGCTGAGCAAATCCAACGGTATTACGGTTTTTGTGGTGGGGCACATCAACAAGGATGGAAACATTGCAGGCCCCAAGGTGCTGGAGCATATGGTGGACTGCGTGCTGTATTTTGAGGGCGACCCCAATTCCTCTTATCGGCTGCTGCGGGCTGCCAAAAACCGCTTTGGCTCCACCAACGAGATTGGCGTTTTTGAGATGCAGGAATCCGGTTTGACTGAGGTTCCCAATCCCTCCCAGATGCTTCTGGAAGGCAGACCGGAGGGAGCCAGCGGTACTTGCGTTTCCTGCGTGATGGAGGGCACCAGACCGGTGCTGGCAGAGGTGCAGGCGCTGGTGGCAAAAACCATGCTCAATGTGCCCCGGCGGGTCTCTGATGGCTTCGATTTTAACCGGGCGGTGCTGATGCTGGCGGTCATGGAAAAGCGAGCGGGCATGAAAATGAGTATGTTCGATGCCTATGTTAATGTCATCGGCGGACTGCGGCTGGACGAACCGGGAGCAGATTTGCCGGTGGTGCTGGCGTTGGCTTCCTCCTATCGGGATCAGTGCATCCCGGACGACCTGGTAGCCGTTGGAGAGGTGGGCATGACCGGAGAAATTCGCTCGGTCTCCCATATGAACCAGCGGCTGGCGGAGATTTCCCGGCTGGGCTTCAAAAAATGTATGATTCCCCGGGGCGGCAGCGAGAAGCTGGACATTCCCGAGGGGCTTACGGTATACCGGGTGAAGAACATCCGGGAAGCCATCGAAACGGCATTATAAGGATAGAAAAGCGCCTCTGAACTGCAAAACGCAGCCCAGGGGCGCACTTTTATGGCTCTTTTATTTTAATAGAAGATAACCCACCAGAATCCCCAGCAGGAAGCATCCGATGCCCAGCAGAACAAATTCCATTGGATTGCGCAAATAGCGATAGCGAATCACCCGCTTTACCTTGATAACCGGCTTTTCTACAACTTTTTCAACTTCAACGGTTTGCACCACCGGCTTCGTCACATACTCGATGACCTTTTTTTCCACCGGCTTCTCAATGATTTTTTCCCGAATTTCCGGTACATACACCCGCTGAATCTGCGGCTTGGATTTTTTCCCGGTGGCGAGATACTCCACATCCGTACTCAGCACATCTGCCAGCTGGATGAGGCGGAGGGTATCGGGGCTGGCGGTGTCATTTTCCCATTTGCTGACAGCCTGCCGGGATACTTCCAGCAGGGAAGCCAGCTGCCCCTGGGATAGATTTTTCCCTTTTCGCAGATCTGTAATCCGTTCTCCGATTGACATTATCCGTCACCGCCCACTGTAAAAATTAGCAACTATTGGTTGCAATTTCTATTTTATCAGATTATCAAAGTAATTTCAATCATTTCTCGAATTCATCCGAAAAATCCAGCTTAGAAAGGGGATTGGCCTGGGCGGCAATCTTCAGCTCGGTGTTTTCGATATGAGTATATATCTGAGTGGTGTTCAAATTTTCGTGCCCCAAAACCTCCTGAACCGTTTTAACATCCACGCCGCCAGACAGCATCATAGTGGCAGCGGTATGGCGCAGCTTGTGTGCCGAAAACTGAGTGGAATCCAGCCCCGCTTGCAGCAAGGCTTTTTTGACCAGCCGGTGAACGGCGGTGACACTGATGCGGTTTCCGTCCCGGGAGCCAAACAGCGCCCGATTGTCCGACAGCACCTTTTGGCTGCGTTCTGCCAGGTATCCGTCGATTGCTTTTCGGCAGGCTGTTCCGAAATAGACGAAGCGTTCTTTGTTGCCTTTGCCAACCACACGAATGCGGTCCTCATACACATCCGTCAGATTCAGTCCCACCAACTCGCTGCGCCGTATGCCGCAGTTGAGAAACAGCATCAGAATGGCGTAATCCCGTTTTTCGTTGGGGCCGGATACTGCTTGCAGCAGGGCAGCAGATTGCTCCAGGGTCAGGTATTTCGGCAGACTTTTCCTCAGCTTGGGATATTCCAAATCTGCAACAGGGTTTTCGGATAGTTGCTTGGTGCGCACCGTCAGGTATTTATAGAAGGACTTGATGGCGGACAACTTGCGGGCGCGGGAAGCGGCAGAAATACCATGGTCTGCATTGGGCATATCCGGGCCAACCGGACGGTCATTGGCAAGGTAGGATAGAAAATCAAAGATGTCACTGGTGTCGATGTCCCGGATGAACTGCAAATCCACGTCTTTGATGTCGATGGTTTCCAAATCCGTGTTCATGGGCATATCGTTGCGCATCAATTTGATGAAGCGCAAAAAGAGCCGCAGATCCAAATAATATTCCGAGATGGTCAGCGGAGATTGACCCTTGATGGTTTCATGATACACCAGAAAATCCCGTAGAATTGCCGGGCAGTCGTTGTAGCGTTGCATAATCGAGCCTCCAAAGCCTTTGATGGGCTTATTATAGCACATTCTGACTGCGAACGCAACAAAATTTTTATTTTGTTGCGTTCAGGAAGTGTACGAATAAAAAGGCAACTTTTGTGCCCCTTCCTGAACCCCTGCGGTAGCCCCTCCGCCCTGGCAGATTCTCCGCCAGTTCTCCGGGACTGTCCTCAGTCGCAACAAAATATGCGGTTGTTGTTGCGTTCGCCTTTCTTTTCTCCTTCCAGCAGTGGTAGCTTTATCCTACACGAACAGCGGCAGGATGTCAACTCCTTAGCTGTTGATGGCGTTCCGCAGATATGCCAATTTGACATTTCTTTCTAAATTCTCTTTACTTTTAGCGCCGTATCCTGTAGAATGGTTCTATCCAAATATGAACCAGGAGGCAAACATCATGAGCGTAAAAAGAATTGGCGTGCTCACCAGCGGCGGTGATGCCCCCGGCATGAATCCCTGTGTGCGCGCCGTTGTTCGTACTGCCATCTACCATGGGATTGAGTGCTATGGCATTCGACGTGGCTGGAACGGCCTGATTACTGGCGATATTGTCCGCTTAGATGAAAAAAGCGTAGCGCACACCATCAACCGCGGCGGCACGATTCTCTACACCGCCCGCAGTAAGGAATTCATGACTGAAGACGGTCAGCGCAGAGCTGTTTCCACCTGCAAATTCCTTGGTCTGGATAGCATTGTTGCCATCGGTGGCGATGGTACTTTCCGCGGGGCCCGCGCGTTGAGTAAATATGGCATCAACGTGATTGGCATTCCCGGCACCATTGATAACGACATCAGCTGCACCAACTACTGCATCGGCTTTGATACCGCTGCCAACACCGCCATCGAGTGCATCGATAAGCTGCGTGACACCATGCAGTCCCACGAACGCTGTTCTGTTGTGGAGGTCATGGGACATCATGCCGGTTATCTTGCCATGTATGTGGGGCTTGCCTGTGGCGCTACAGCGGTTCTTGTACCGGAAGAACCCATTGATTTTGAGCGGGATGTCATTGAAAAAATCCGCCAGGCACGCTTCAACGGTTTCACCCACTATATGATTGTGGTGGCCGAAGGTGCCGGCTCTGCGGCGGACATTGCTGCAAGAATAAAAGATGCCATTGATCTCGACCCTCGTGTGACCGTGCTTGGACATATTCAGCGCGGCGGATCCCCTACCGGCCGCGACCGTGTCAACGCCACGAAGATGGGCTATCTGGCCGTGGAGCTGCTGCTGGCGGGAAAGACCAACCGGATTGTCTGCACCCACGACGGCATTTTCTCCGATGTAGACATCGATGAAGGGCTTGCAATGAAGAAGGGCATTCAGCAGATGGAAGTGGACGTGCTGGCTGCCATGACCGGTATCTGACCAGTCCCCTCTCTGCATCATAAATTTGACCGCTGCCTCAACCGACTTGGCAGCGGTCATTTTTTCTCACGAATTGTGCGCATTTGGTCAGCTACTGACCATGCAGGCACAGGTCGTCCGGGTCGTCGGCTTCGTCCTCTCTCCAATGGAGATTTGTTGCATCTAATTTACTCATATGGAGCAAAAAAAGAACCCCTCAGAAAACTCTGAGAGGTTCAATATGGCGGAGAAGGAGGGATTTGAACCCTCGATACCCTTTTGGGGTATACACGATTTCCAATCGTGCGCGCTCGGCCAGCTACGCGACTTCTCCATGCGCTTGCTCGCTTCGTGCTGCCTCGGTGACAGCTCGGTTGTAACACAACAGGATGCGCCATTTGTCAATAGAGGATATTTTATTTTTTTGCTAATACATAGAAAGGGATGGATGCACCGGGCCGATTCCGACAGGCCAGCCGGGACTAATTGCGATAGTCCGGTACTTCCCTTCCGGAATGGCGTTTCACTGCTTCCAGCACTTCCGGCGTGCAGGCAATCACCACCAAGGAGCGGGGGTAATGCACAATGCGGTAAAAGGAGTTCCAACGGGTCATGTAGCTGGGAACAGGCGGCTCCCACCGGTTCCGACCCAGTGAGAACCAAATTACATCCTTCCCCTGCCCTGGTGTCCTATCCTTGCGGAAAACCGTGCAGATGCAGATATTGGAAATGTGCGCCCAGGGATAAAGCGTTTCCTTCCCTCGAATGTCTGTCAGCATGAGCCCCTGTCCGTTCAACGCATACTGCCGCGTTGCCGCAAGAACGCCGTACACCGCTTCCCGAAGCCAAAGGCAAATCAACGTACCGCAAAGAAGGGTCAGCGGCAAAAGGAGAACAGGAGAACCCTCCCGGCTTGCCACCCACGCTCCCGCAACGAGAAGCACCAGCAGCACCACGCACAGCAGAATCGCACTGGCGCCGCTGTAGAGCTCCATTTTCCTGTTCGTCCAGGGGTAACAGTATTGCTTCATGGTGATACCTCCTCCACCCGTGGTCATTGGCATCTGCGCCGGTGCCATTCGTTCCAGAATGCGGTGTAGCCGTCACGGGTGAACGCATCTTTCGGCAGTTGCTTGGGGGCACACTGGCGGTAGTACCCTTCAACCCGGTCGGCAAACCGGAACACTTCCTGCCGGTATTCTTCCAGGGGGACGGTGACCGCCACCCCGTCCTCCAAGGTTAAAATCACACTGTTCCCGCTATGGATCACCGTCCAGTCGGTTCCGTTGCCACATCCGCTGATGATAACATTTTCCAGTCCCTCATCCGGCACATAAAAATGGCCGCAGCATGGAAGCAGCTGAATATCCTCCCCTGCTATGTGGTCTTCAGTCAGGCTTTTCAGCAGGTACAGCGCCGTGGCGCTCACGGTGCTGTCGTCCTCCAGATGTCTGTCCCCAATGGACACAAGCACATGACCGTGGAGGCACAAGTCCTCCGGGTCGTCGGCTTCGCCGTTTATCCAATAGAATTTTGTTGCGGCAATTTGAAATTTTTTCATCATTGACACCTCACAAAAGCGGCATTACATTGCGTCCAAAATCTTTTCCACATTGGTGCTTTGCAGATATGCCGGATTCAGCTTGCCTTTGTTATAGCGCAGCACCGTCTCCTGGGTAAGATGCACCAGCAGGTCTGTAAAATACTGTTCCCAGCTAAAGTAGAGACTGGATTCAATGTAAGCGGCTGGATTGACCAGAATCTCCCTGGGCGTTTGACTGCCCAGAACGCCGGACTTTAGAACCAGCCATTCAAAGGATTCCGGCAAATACAGCGTAATCTTGTTCGGACGCTGCTCCATGAGGCGGTATACTTTTTCCAGCTCTGCCCCAAAGGCTGCACCGTCGGCAATGACAAGCATCCGCCGGTCTGTGCAGCAGTTCAATGTGGAGAATACATTGGACTTTCCCTGTGCGGAAATGCACTGTGTTCCGCTGCGCTGTGCAATATAGGAAAACAGCTCATACCCCGAATTGGAATCCTCCGTCAGAAGCGTTTCCGATGCTTCTATTTTGCCAGACGGATTTTGCAGATTATCGTACTGCGGATATGCCCGGACGAAGGTTTTCTTTCGTTTTGTTGTTGTTTTCAGTTTCAAAATGGCGTTTACACTGTATGGAAGCTGATAAAGGCTCTCCCTGGTAATGATAACATAGTAGTTGCTACTTCCCTGAATGGTGCGGGCAAAGGCTTCTGATTTGACAAACGGATTTCCCTCGTCCAAGAAAACAATGCTGTCCGTTATGCTGGCAAGGCGATACTGCCAATCGGCATTGGTCAGCACACGGCATGGCTTATGGCTTTGCACGGTAACACCGCTGCTTATTCCATCCTCCTCGTAGTCCCGAATCATTCCGACAAGCGTTGTTTTGCCGGTGGCACTGTCGCCGCTGAGAATGGTGATGTTGCGCTCCAACCGCAGCTCAAAGGAAATACGGGCATTGGAAACCCGGACGTTTACAATTCCTTTCATGGCGTTTCCCTCATCAGACATATTTTCCGGCATGGATAATCAGCTGCTCCATATTGTCCACAACCACCCCATCGTTGAGCACCGTGGCCTTGAAGCGCTTTCCAAACCGCATGATGTGGCGCAGGTTGATGGTGACATCCCGCTGCCGTGCAAGTTCCAGAATAAATCTGGCACAGTTGTCGCCGCAGGTGGAGGCATTGAAAACCAAATCCGGATTGTTCTTGATGAGGAGCAATGTCTTCGTCCCGCCGGAGAGCATCACCGGCGGAATCAGCCCCAACACCGGGCTTTTGATGAGATGGGTGTCCAGCACCTGGGATTTGTCCACCTTCTCAATGACCCGCTTTGCAAAGTCATCCTCCAGCCACTGATCCTGATAGGTGTTTTTGAAATACACCTCGGTGTTATAGATTGCTTCCGGCATATCTCCAAAAAAGATATTCAGCATTGAATCATCCCTCTCGTTTGGGTTTCTCATTAGCCCTATTATACCCCAAGAAGCTTCCTCCGGTCAAGAAAAAGCTCACGGAGCAAAAAAGAACCCCCCAGAAAACTCTGAGAGGTTCAATTTGGCGGAGAAGGAGGGATTTGAACCCTCGATACCCTTTTGGGGTATACACGATTTCCAATCGTGCGCGCTCGGCCAGCTACGCGACTTCTCCATGCGCTTGCTCGCTTCGTGCCGTCTCGGTGACGACTGGAATATAATACTACAGATTGCAGCATTTGTCAAATGTTTTTTCACATTTTTGAAAATTATTTTTCATATTGCAGGGTGTAGGCATTGGCGCTGACGCTGCCATCGATATACACGGCGCAGTCGCTGATGATATGAAAGCCGCAGCGCCGGTGTACATTCAGCGAGGCAGCATTTTTCTTGCTCACATGGGAATACAGCCGGACAGTCCCTTCCCGTTCCAGATGCTGCTGGACGGCTTGCATGAGCTGGGTAGCATAGCCCTGCCGCCGCTGCTCCGGGGCGGTTTCCAGGGCTTCCACCAGCAGCCCATCCCGATAGGGTTCCAACCGCAGGGCACTTTTCATCACGCCCTCCTGTTCCCAGGCGGCATAGCAGACACCGGGGACAGCGAAGAAGCCACGCAGATAGTCATAAAAATCCGCCTCTGCCAGCTGGCGCTGCCGGGCTTCGGAATCGAAGGGGGCGAGAATTTTCCCGTTCTCCCGGTTCGCCTCCCGGTATACGGTCATCAGCTGCTCAAAGGGCAGCTGGCGCAGTGTTGTATAAAGATGCAGCATGGATGGCTCCTTTTTAAGACTGTTCGGGCGGCGAAGCCGCCTTGGCTCCACCTCTGAGGGGGTGCACTATGATGAATGGTACAAGTTCAATTTACGGGCAAACCCCTCCGCCTCACGTTCGTTCGGCACCTTTTAACAGTTAAATGATTGCCCCCGGCAATCATAATTTTGAAAGATTCGCTGCGCTCTGCAACACC
>ERZ791887.146-NODE-146-length-80310-cov-8.092493_pt1 | contig 80310 bp, 65 predicted proteins | sample MGYA00510157_ERZ791887 | MGnify/ENA primary metagenome ERZ791887 (study PRJEB30046, sample SAMN00792112) | human gut metagenome | study: EMG produced TPA metagenomics assembly of the A metagenome-wide association study of gut microbiota in type 2... | reverse complement strand
ACCATCGTAAAATTGGTCTTGTTAAAGATGCTTTATTTTAATTCAACCAACGGGTTATATATGTATTTACGGATGTACGAATTTGTGCTATTTAAGTACAGAAACGTATTTTTAGGGCATTTTGTCCTCAAAAAAGTGTAATTTTGAGGGTAAATAGTACGAATCATGGACATGAGACCTCTTTTTCGGACGATCTTGGCGAGTACGCTGGCCGTAATGACGCTTCCGACGCTTGAGGCCGGGAATCTGCGGATGATTTCCAGCCGGGACGGGATCAGCAACAACTCCGTTCTCTGTTTGAACCAGGATGCGGAGGGCTTTATCTGGCTCGGGACCTGTGAAGGGCTCAATATTTGGGACGGGCAGCACATGGGTTGCTATCCACCCGCGGACAGCGGTATGCAGCCGCTGTCGGGCAACCTGATCGAGAAGATCCATTCGACGCTGGACCGTTACAGCTGGCTGCGGACCAACTACGGACTGGACCTGATGCATCACGATCAGGTGATCGAACAGCACAAGGAGTTTCAGGGCATCTACTTTCTGATCAGCCGCCGCAAGTCCGAAACGGTCGTACTTACGCAGGGCAACACGTTCTACGGATATTGCGAGGAGGACTCTTCGTTCCGTCGGATTGAGACCCTTTTTCCGTTTGATCGTTATATCACGTCGTGGGCCGGAGTCAGCGATTCTGTCTATATTTTCCGTACGGACGGAATCTACCGCACGAACTTTGCGGCCCGCAAAGCGGGGGAACCGAGCCGGCTGGGGACATTGGAGTGCATACAGCCGATGACGCTCAGCTATGCTTTTGCCGACCGGGATTCGGTGCTGCTGATCGATTCCCGGGGTGTGCTCTATGCGTTCGATCCGAAGAGCGAGGTGCTGGAGTACATTGCCGACATCCGGAACGAGATCGAACATTACGGCAAGGTCTCCTATGCGATCCGTTACGGCGATGATTTTCTGGTGTCGTTTCTCTTCGACGGGGTGACCAAGCTTCGCTTTACGCCGGAGAGTCCCCGCAAATACGAAACCGAGCGGCTTGACATCAACTGCGGAGTTTTCTGCCTGCTTAAGGACGCGAAACAGAATATTGTCTGGATCGGCAGCGACGGGCAAGGGCTTTTCATGTATGCCAACGACGAACTGTCGTTTCACTCGTACACCTATGACAAGTTGCCCTACAACCTGTCCAAACCGGTTCGGAGCCTGCTGCTGGACTCGCGGGGGAAGTTGTGGTTTGCCACCAAGGGGGAGGGTATCATTCAGATTCCGGACTTCTCCACGGGTCGCAAGCCGACGGAGTTCGTCCAGATCAACGGTCCCGGGTCCGGGTTGTCCGACCATGCGGTCTTTGCGCTGGAGGAGAGTGCCCGCGGCGTTGTGTGGATTGGTTCCGAGGGATACGGTATCAACTATCAGTCGCTTTCGGGCGGACCTGTCCGGACCCTGGGCGGGGATCTTCCGCCGGATCTTCGTTATATCCATGCGATTCGGGAGAGCCATCGGGATACGTTGTGGGTTGCCACGGTGGGTTGTGGGATTTTCCGGCTGACGCTCGGGGAGCAGGGCGGTGTTCCCTATGTGCGGACGTGGAAGAAGCTCGACTTCGGCAAGGCGCTGGAGAACAAGAACTTTTTCTTTACACTGGTGGAGGATACCGACCATACGTTTTGGATCGGGAACCGCGGCGGGGGATTGATTCACTACTTCCCGGATCGGGACTCCTGTACGGTCACTTCGTTTGCCGATTCACGAGCCGAGATTGCCGATGATGTCTGGGCAATCCACCGGGCAGCCGACGGCCGCCTGTGGATCGGGACGAGTTGGGGCCTGCTCTCGTTAGGGGAGGATGGTACGGTGAGCGAGACGCCGATCCGCAACATCATCCATGGAATCTTGGAGGATGGGGACGGCAAACTTTACCTTTCGACGAACAGCGGTCTGTTGCGCTACGATCCCGCGACGCATTCGCAGACCCGTTACAGTTACTCCTACGGTATCAACACGGTTGAGTACAGTGACGGTGCGGCCTGGAAGGACCCGGCCAGCGGGCAGTTGTTTTTCGGCGGCACGAACGGGTTTGTCGTCATGGAGCAGACGCGCTACAAGAGCGAACCGTTCTATCCCGATCTGTTGTTCCGTTACGTGCGGATCAACGACCGGCTGATCCCCTTCGACGAGGCCGTGACGCGGGACAGCATATTGACCGTACGCCCCCACGAGCGGCTGTATGATCTGGGGGTGATTGCGTTGGACTACATCAACGGCAGCAACTATGTCTATCTCTACCATATCGAGGGGATGGAGAATCGCTGGCTGGAGTCCTCCTCGGACCTGCAGTTTGCCGAGCGGCATCCGGGGCGTTACCGGTTGAACGTGCGTTACAAGAATGTGGTGACGGGGGATATGGGACCGGTTCGGTCGCTGCTGATCGTACATCGGGCTCCGTGGTATGCGAGCGTGGTTGCGAAGTGCCTGTATGTGCTGCTGTTTGTCTTGGCGTCGACGCTTGTCATTCGCTATTGGTACCGTCGGTACCAGAAGAGACGGGCCGTGACATTGGAGCGCATCGAGGCCAAACGCAAGGAGGAGATTCTCGACTCGAAGCTTCATCTGATGGAGAATCTGGCGCAGCAGATAGCCGGTCCGGTCTTCATGCTTTCGGTGCCGTGCCAGCAGATACTCGACTATGCGCAGTCGGATGAATATATCCGCAAGCGGTCGAAGCGCATACTCTGTCAGGGGGAGAAGTTGTCGAACATCATCCACATGCTGCATAATTTCCGGGAGTCGAGCGAGTCGGGTAACAACATCAATGTGAAAATATTCTCGATAACGGAATACGTGACTGAGATTGCGGAGGGTTACCTGTCGCTGGCGCAGGAGAAGGGGCTGGATCTGGAGCTTCAGGTGCCGGAGGAACTGTTTTGGACGAGTGATCCGAGACTGGTTTCGGAGGTGGTTGACATGACGATGACCAATGCGTTTCTGCATGTGGCGCGCCGGGGGCGGGTTGCGCTCGATGTGGCGGCCGAGGAGGGGCGGCTTGTGATCCGGCTCGACGTGGAAGGCCGCTGGCTGGGCGAGGATGAGTTCGACCGGCTGACGGACCGCTACGACATGATGGATGATTTTCAGCGACTGGGAAAGCGCGGCGAGTCGTTCCAGGACGAGATGCGACTTGTCGTCTGCTTCAACTATGTGACGATTTTGGGCGGTACGATGCGGGTGAAGGATCACGACGGGCATTTCACGTTCGAGATCGAGCTTCCGTCGCTCAGCAACTCCGAGACGGAGGCCTCGGAATCGGTCGGGGAGTTTTCGAACGAGTATTTGCTGAACAGCCATATCCTGATGATCGAGACGGAGAGTATCCGGCAGTTTGATACGGCTTCGGATCGCCAGACGATGTTCATCATCGGCTCCGATGTGGGGATCATCAACACCATTGCGGAGATGTTCTTCGAGGAGTATAATATCCGGACGTTCCGCAAGCCGGAGAAGTTCAACGAAGAGATGCGGGCGGCCTATCCGGACATTATCCTATGCGAGAACATCTCGATGAAGGAGGAGTTGTCGTCGCTGATGGCCTCGGTCAAACGGGATCGTCTGACGGTGAAGATTCCGATCATTCTGATCACGAGCCTGCAACATGCCGATTCTCCGACGGATGAGTATGCGGATTCGGTGCTCTCCTTGCCGATCAACGTGAAGATGTTGAAGTTCACGGTCAGGCAGAGCCTGAACCGGATCAATTCGTTGTGGGAGTATTACAGTTCGTCGCTGAGCGTTTATGAGTTCAGCGACGGAAAGATGCTGCACATCGAGGATCGGAAATTTCTGGAGGAGTTGTTCCGGGTCATCCAGGAGAATCTGTCGGACAGCAGCATGACGACGGGTACGATTGCCCGCCAGATGGGTATGAGTCTGCGGAATCTCTACCACCGGCTTGAGGGGTTGGTGAATGTGACTCCGAGCAATATCATCCGGGAGTACCGTTTGACCTATGCGGAGCATCTGCTGACGAAGACCAAGTTGTCGGTCGACGAGATCATCTACAAGTCAGGCTTTACCAATCGGGGGACTTTCTTCAAGAATTTCTCGGCGAAATACGGCTGTACGCCGCGGAGTTACCGGAGCCGGAAGATCGTGGAGGTTTTGGAGCAGTCCTGATCGGAAGGCCGGGGCGATTCCGGCCGCCGGGCTGAATTCTGCGCCTGGTTTTCGGCGAGCCCGGCCATGAAAAAGAGGCTTCGGATTATCTCCGAAGCCTCTTTCCTGACTTCGTCATCGTGTCACCCAAAATGCTTCATCGAAGAGGGAGGTAATGCGTTGATGGCGTTTCAGGAGCATGACGAACTGTTCGGGTGGTTGCTGTCCTTGTTCGAGAACGGCACGCTCCATGGCTGGGACTGGCACTTCACCGCCCTGCATCTGGGCATCAGGCTCGTGAAAACCGCGCGGGAAAAAGAGAGGGTAAAGTCGGCCTTGGAAAGAATAAAGCCGAACGGGAAAAGCTGGGATCCCGGCTATGACAGAACCCGGGAGTTGATGCTGGAGCTCATCGAGAAGACGGAAGGTTCACAGGCCGCAGTCCGGTTCATGGAAGGCAACATTTCCAACCCGCGGTTTAGGGTCGCGCTGATAGAAAAGGCACTGGACGTGAAAGATTATCAGAAAGCCGGGAAACTGGCTGTCGAAGGGATTGCCCGGGACGAAAAGAGCACTCCCTGGCAGGCCACGGAGTGGCGCAACTACCTGCTGCCTGCCGGCGACGTGGAGACACTGAAAGCGTGGTCAGACTCGCCCGTTACGCCTACATCCATTCAAACGAGCGCCACCATCCCATGAAATACTATTACGAGCTGATGAAATCCCTTGTCTCCGGGGAACAATGGCTGGCTTATAGGAGCGCTCTTGTCGGGGAATTGAGAAAGAATGCGCGGGGGAGTGTTATGACCGCGTCTCCCGTCTGTACATTTGGGAGTCACAGTGGGAGGAGTTGCTCAGACTTCTCCGGTAGCACGCAACTTTCGAGCGCGTCGCCGGGACGGAACGCTATCTGGCGGACATGTATTCCAACGAGATGGCAAGCCTTTACAGGGAACTCGTGCTCGACTACCTGGAACGGTATATGGGTCGCGCCCATTATCAGACGGCTTGCCGGTATATCCGTCGGATGATAAAGCTGGGGGCCCGCAACGCGGCCGGGGAGCTGGTGCAGGATCTCAAAACCATATACCCAGTAAGAAGATCCTTGCTTAAGGAGCTGAGTAGGGTTTAGGGGGAAGGTAAATATAAATTTGTCTGTCCCGAAAATTTTTCATATCTTGCAAGAGGTTATTTGAAATGCGGTATTTGAGTGCAATAGGCTGAAAATAAACCGTTGCCTTCTCGTTACCTACTCTCTTATACAAAGATGTAACAACTCGATAAATCAAGTCGTTACATCTTTTCAATCCCACACCATAGATTCCGGTTTCCTCTTTTCTTTATATCGGCTTCCGGGTCGGTCGGGAGCCTATTTTTTCGAATCTACCCGCATTTCGACCGAGGCGCCCGACCATTGGTTGATCTCCCGCTTTTCGGTGCGCAGGCGGCGTCCGGCATAGGAGATCCTCACCTCGATCCCGAAGGGCCTGGTCGCGTCGATTTCGTTGTCCGCGGGCAGCGTGTGGGGGATTATATATAAGTAGAGCACGAGGTGGTCGCACGGCATGGTTTGCAGCGCGGCCGTGCGGTCCGCGGCGATGTCTGCGGGGCGTTCGGTGAGGTTCGAGCCGACGTCGGCCACGGTCGATGCCGACGAGGCGAATCCGATGCGCCGGCCGGCGGCGTCGAAACAGCCGCACATCAGCGCCGCATTGTACCGCCACCACCCTTCGTAGCGGCTCGTGACTTCGATTGTAAATCCTTTTTCGTCCATGTTCTGTCGGGGCCGCGCGGGCCGGATGCAGCGCCGGATCGGTTCGGCGGTCCGTGCGCGGACTATTTTTCCGTAAAAATAATACAACTGTCGTGCAACGCCAAATTTATTTGCGCCCCGCCGGGCCGGGAGTGCTAAAACTCGCGGTTTTCTTTGCAAATGTCTTATTTTTTCGTAACTTTGCGCACTAAATGTGCGTAAATGGAGGTAGCTCAACGATATTCGATTACCTGGAAAGGGTTGAAAAACGGTCGTCACGACTTCCGTTTCGAGGTCGACAAGGCGCTGTTCGAAGCCTTCGAAAGCACGGAGATCAAGGACGGACGGTGTGAGGTCTCGGTCGGTGTGGACCGCTCGGAGAAGCAGCTCACGCTCGATGTCGGGATCACGGGCCATGTCGTCGTCGAATGCGACCGATGCCTGGAGGACTGCCGTGTGCCCATTGATTTCGAGGGGCAGCTGGTGGTGAAATTCTCCGACGAGGTGCACGAATACGACGGCGAGGTGATGTGGATGCTGCCGGGCGAGGACCGCGTGGAGCTTGCGCAGTACATCTACGAAAGCATCGTGCTGTCGCTGCCCTACCAGCGGGTGCATCCCGAGGGGGAGTGCAACCCCGAGATGCTCGAACGCTTCCGGATCGTTTCCGACCGGGAGTTCGCGGCGATCGAGGCTGCGGCCGAAGGCGCCGGGGAGCGCGGCGGGGGCGAATGGGCCAAGCTGGCCGCCCTGCGCGAGCGGATGGAGGCCGAAGGCGCGGACGGCGGAGAAGGCGAAGAGGAACCCGGCGGCGCGAAATAAACACGGATAAAGATACGTTTAAACTTATAAATTATATTTAAAAATGGCACATCCTAAACACAAAGTCTCGTCGACGCGACGCGATAAGCGCAGAACCAACTACAAGGCTACCGTTCCGACGGTGGTTACCTGCTCGAACTGCGGCGCAGCGGTGCTCTATCACCGTGTATGCCCCGAGTGCGGCTTCTATCGCGGAAAGCTCGCCATCGAGAAGAAAGCTGCCGAATAATTCCGGCGCTCAAAAGAGTGCATCCCCGCGGGGAGTGCCTCTTTTTTAATTTATGAAGGTTCCCTTCCGGCCGCCTGAATCCCCGGTCGTGTATGTTTTCCGGGGCGAGTCGGGAGCGGGACAGGATATCAACCAACACTCGTACGAGTATGATAAAGATTGGCGTAGATGCCATGGGCGGCGATTATGCACCCGAAGCGGCTGTCAAGGGAGCCGTCATGGCGCTCGATGCGATCGGGTCGGACAGCCGTATCGTGCTGTTCGGCGACGAAGAGAAAATTAAGTCCGTGCTCGCTTCGGAGGGATGTCCCGCCGAGCGGTTCGGAATCGTAGCGACCACCGAGGTGATCGAGATGGGCGACCATCCGGCCAAGGCTTTCCAGGCCAAGGCGGATTCGAGCATCACGGTCGGGTTTGGCTACCTGGCCAAGGGAGCTGTCGACGGTTTTGCGAGCGCAGGTTCGACCGGCGCCATGATGGTCGGTTCGATGTATGCCGTCAAACCGATCGAGGGTGTCGTGCGTCCCACGATTTCATCCATCGTTCCCACCATCGCAGGGCGTCCTGCGCTGCTGCTGGACGTGGGCCTGAATGTGGACTGCAAGCCCGAGGTGCTGGCGCAGTACGGCCTGATCGGCTCGATTTACGCCGAGGCGGTGCTGGGCATCGAGCGTCCGCGCGTGGCGGTGCTCAACATCGGCGAGGAGGAGACCAAGGGCAACGCCCAGACCAAAGCCACCTACGAACTGCTGAAGGCGGAGAGCCGGATCAATTTCGTGGGCAATGTCGAGGGTTCCTACCTCTTTTCGGGCAAGGTCGCCGATGTGATCGTCTGCGACGGATTCGTCGGCAACACGGCGCTGAAAATGGCCGAGGGCCTCTACCGCATCAACACGGCCTTGGGCTGCCGCAATGCCTTCTGGGACGCCATGAATTACGAAAACGTGGGCGGAACACCCGTCCTGGGCGTCAACGCGCCCGTTATCATCGGTCACGGATGCTCTTCGCCCCAGGCGATCCGGAGCATGATCCTTTCGACCGAACAGGTCATCAAGGCCGATCTGACAGCGAAACTGCAACGTGCGTTTCAAAATTAACCAAAACACGAAAAGCCAAAGCTAATGGGTAAGATAACAGCAGCTATTACGGGTGTGGGACAGTACCTTCCGGAATATATCCTCACCAACGACGAATTGAGCCGGATGGTCGACACCAACGACGAGTGGATCATGTCGCATACGGGTATCAAGACGCGCCATATCCTCAAGGGCGAGGGTATCGGCAGCTCCTACATGGGCGCCCGTGCGGTCATCAATTTGTTGGATAAGACGGGGGTGGACCCCATGGAGATTGACGTGGTGATCTGCGCCACGGTGACCCCCGACATGTTCTTCCCCTCGACGGGTAACCTGATCGCCGACCAGGCTGGCTGCAAGAACGCCTTCGCGTTCGACGTTTCGGCAGCTTGCAGCGGCTTCCTGTTCGCCCTGACCACCGGCGCGAAGTTCATCGAGGCCGGCACGAGCAAGAAGGTCATCGTCGTGGGCGCCGACAAAATGTCGTCGATCGTCGACTATACCGACCGTTCGACCTGCCCGCTCTTCGGCGACGCTGCCGCCGCCGTGCTGCTGGAAGCCAATACCGAAGGTTTCGGAGTCGTGGATTCGATCCTGCATTCCGACGGCTCGGGCGAGATGCAGCTCTACATGAAGGCGGGCGGTTCGCGCTACCCGGCTTCGGTCGAAACCGTGCAGAACAACTGGCACACGATCATGTGGGACGGCCACGCCGTGTTCAAGGCTGCCGTGTCGAAGATGTCCGACGTTTCGGTGGAGATGATGGAGCGTCACAACCTCAAGGGCGAGGATATCCGTTTCCTGGTTCCCCATCAGGCCAACCTGCGCATCATCGACGCCACGGCGCGCCGTATGGGCATCACGCAGGACAAGTGCATGATCAACATCGACCGCAACGGTAATACCACGGCCGCCACGATTCCTTCGTGTCTTTGCGACTACGAGAGCCAGTTGCGCAAGGGCGACAACCTCATTCTGTCGGCTTTCGGCGGCGGATATACCTGGGGTGCGACCTATGTGAAGTGGGCCTACGACGGCCTGAAGGCATAAGCGGGGCGATCCCCGGCAAAAGGCGGAAACATCGGTTTCCGCCTTTTTTTGTTCGTTTTCGCGGAATTTTTTTATCTTTGGAGCCGTAACGCCCCTTTTATATCAGTAGGCGGTTTTACGGAATCTTGTACGATTCCGTTTTGCAACCCATTCGACTTTTTCGTATCTTTGTTGAGCTAAACCCATTGCCGATGAACCGTCTGAACCGTATTTTTCACAACAAACAGATCAAACTGTTTTGGTTCCTGCGGAGTTTCGCGCGTTACCTTACGCCGAAACGGTTGTTGCAGTCCCGTCTGGACCGGGTACTCGCCGAGGCGGAACGCCGCCCCGACTGGGAGTACATCTGCCGGCGGGCGGATTATTACAACAAACTGTCGCCTGCGCCTGCGACCCCCCCCCGCGAAGGGCTGCGTCCGTTAGGCGACCACAAGTTCCGCCGGGGCGTCAAGACGGCCTATTTCTTCGATACCTACGAGTTCACCCGCTGGTTCAGCGACCGCCTGCTGTGGAATACCGTTCCCGGGGACGTGACGACGGTTCCCGACGTGCCGTCGATCGTCAAGAGCAGGCCGATCTGCGGCGACAACGCCAATTCGGTGCTGCTGAACCTCGACAAGGTCCGCCATTTCATCTTCCTGCGGGACGACATTCCGTTCCGGAAGAAGTCGGACAAGGCGATTTTCCGGCTGGCGATCACGCGGCGTCCCCACCGCGAACGTTTCATGCGCATGTATTTCGGTTCGGAGTGCTGCGATGCCGGCATCTCGACGCCCCGTCCCGAATATCCCCCGGAGTGGACCAAACCCCATATTTCGATGTACGACCACCTGAACTACAAGTTCATTCTGGCGATCGAGGGCTACGACGTGGCGACGAACCTCAAGTGGATCATGTCGTCGAACTCGCTGGCCGTGATGCCCCGTCCGACCTACGAGACGTGGTTCATGGAGGGCACGCTCATCCCCGGTTACCACTACGTCGAGATCCGGCCCGACTATTCCGACCTCGAAGAGCGGATGCGCTACTACATCGAGCATCTGGACGAGGCCGAGGCGATCATCGCGCATGCGCACGAATACGTCGCGCAGTTCCGCGACCGCCGGCGCGAAAAGATCATTTCACTGCTGGTCTTGCAGAATTATTTCCGGCGCACCGGGCAGCGCTGATTCCCGGCATTTCAGTTTCCTTTCGGATTCGGGCCGTAGTTTCGCCCGTCTGAAAGACGGGTTTCGGAGGGCGGTGGCGGGCCGCGGGTTTCAAGACCGGATTTTCGCCCCTCCCCCTGTCCCGAGAAAAAGGAGTGTATTATGAAGATACTCATTGTTGAAGACGAACCCTCCCTGCGGGAGATCATGGTCCGGACGCTGACCCGGGAGCAGTACGTCGTCGAGCAGGCCGCCGATTACGCCGCGGCGCTCGACAAGATCGCCGCATACGACTACGACTGCATCCTGCTGGACATCATGCTGCCCGGCGGCAGCGGCCTGCGGCTGCTCGAAGAGCTGAAGAGGCGTCGCAGCCCGGCTGCGGTGATCATCATTTCGGCCCGCGATTCCCTCGACGACAAGATCGAGGGGTTGGAACTCGGCGCCGACGACTACCTTCCCAAGCCGTTCCACCTGGCGGAATTGAGCGCCCGCATCCGCAGCGTCCTGCGCCGTCACCAGCGCGGCGGTTACGAGAGCCTCGACGCGGGCAACGTGCGCCTGTGGCCCGACAGCCGCCGGGTCGAGGTGGCGGGCCGCGAGGTGGAGCTGCTGCGCAAGGAGTACGACATCCTCCACTACTTCATGTCCCGCCCCAACCACACGGTCGATAAGACCGCGCTGGCCGAAGGGGTCTGGGGCGACCATATCGACCAGGCCGACAATTTCGATTTCGTCTATGCGCAGATGAAGAACCTGCGCCGCAAGCTCCACGATGCGGGCGCCGACATCGAGATCCGCGCAGTCTACGGCTTCGGCTATAAACTCGTACAGCCGTGAAACTGGTTTACCGCATCCTGCTGCACCTTTCGTGGGCGCTGTCGCTGCTTCTGGCGGCATGGGCCGTGTTGTTTTACTTCACGCTGATCGACGAGATCAACGACGAGGTGGACGACGCGCTCGAAGCTCGTGCCGAAGTGATCGTCAAGCGGGTTCTGGCCGGACGGGAGCTTCCCGTTCCGGCGGACGAGGGCAACAACGGCTATTTCCTGCACGAAGTGTCGCCCCAATATGCCGCCGCACAGCACCACGAACGCTATTCCGACGAGGAGATTTTCATTCCCGAACGCGACGACAAGGAGCCGGCCCGCGTGCTGCGCAAGGTGTTCCGCGACGGCGCGGGGCAATGGCGCGAACTGACGGTGATGACTCCGACCATCGAGAAGGACGACCTCCGGGAGTCGATCCTCCGGTGGATGGTCTGCCTCTACCTCTTCCTGCTGCTGATGATCCTGCTGGTCACGGTCATCGTGCTCTACCGCACGATGCGGCCGCTCTACGCCCTGCTGCGGTGGCTCGACGGTTACACCGTGGGGGCGCGGAATGCGCCGCTGGCCGTCGAGACCTCCGTCACGGAGTTCCGGAAACTCAACGATGCCGCGCGCCGCTATGCCGAGCGGGCCGAGTCGTCGTTCGAGCGGCAGAAACAGTTTATCGGCAACGCCTCGCACGAGATGCAGACTCCGCTGGCGGTCTGCCGCAACCGGTTGGAAATGCTGGTCGACGATGCGCATGCGCTCACCGGGGAGCAGTTGGGCGAGATCGCCAAGGTGCAGCGGACGCTGGACTACCTCGTGCGGCTCAACCGTTCGCTGCTGCTGCTGTCGAAGATCGACAACGGCCAGTTCCCCGAGGCCGAAGAGGTCGACGTGAACGCACTGGTGCGCCGCACGGCCGAGGACATGGAGGAGATTTACGCCTACCGCAGCATGCGCTTTGCGCTCGTGGACGAGGGGCCGCTCACGGCGCGGATGAATCCGTCGCTGGCCGGGAGCGTGGTCGCCAACCTGCTGAAAAACGCATTCGTTCACGGCGACGAGGGCGGCGAGGTGACGGTGCGCGTCGCTCCGCGTCGCTTCACGGTCTGCAACAGCGGTGCGGGCGGTCCGCTCGACGCCGGGCGTATCTTCGACCGGTTCTATCAGGGAACGAAGAAGGAGGGTTCTACGGGGCTGGGCCTTGCCGTGGTCGACGCAGTCTGCCGTCTCTACGGGTTGAAGGTGTCCTATTCTTATAAGGAGGGGCGGCATTGCTTCGCGGTCGATTTCCCGGCGTGAAAAAAAATGCAGGAAATCCGCTTTTTTCAGATTCGTTTCAGTTTCGGGCCGCAACTTTGCAGTACGAAATTCAATTAAAACACTACGATTATGAAAAAGTTCACGATTCTTCTCGCTTCGCTGGCCGTCATGGCCTCTTCGGTTCCCGCTTTCGCCGGTAAAGACCGGATCATCACCGTCGGCGAACTTCCCGCCGTTGCGCAACAGTTCGTCCAGACCCACTTCAAGGCTGTCGAGGTCTCCTACGCCAAAGTCGACGAGGAACTGTTCGACAAGGATTACAAGGTGGTCTTCGTCAACGGCTCGAAGGTCGAGTTCGCCAAGGACGGAGCGTGGAAGGAGGTCGACTGCAAGTACGGCGAGGTTCCCGCAGCCATCGTTCCGCAGCAGATCCGCGACTATGTCGCCAAGAACTTCGCAGGCCGCAAGATCGTCTCGATCGACCGCGACAAGCGCGACTGGGAGGTGAAGCTCGACAACGGTCTCGACCTGAAATTCGACCTTCAGTTCCGCCTGATCGAGATCGACGACTGATCCGCATTCCGCTGAAAACCATCCGACGGCGCCCGAATACGTATTCGGACGCCGTCTATTTTGTTTTATAATGTCTCGCCATTTCGATATAAAATAATTTGATGACTATTTTGATACAAATCACGAAAAACTATTGTATATTTGTATCACGAACGATGATAAACCGCAAACTTAAAACAATACAGTTATGTTAAGCAAGAAATTACACGAAGCGATGAACGCGCAGATCAATGCCGAGCTTTGGTCGGCCTATCTCTATCTTTCGATGTCGATGGACGCCGAGGCCAAGGGGCTGAAGGGTGTCGCCAACTGGTTCTACGTACAGTTCCAGGAGGAGCAGGACCATGCGCGGATCTTTATGAACTACATTCTCTCGCGCGACGCCGAGGTGAAGCTGCTCCCGATCGAGGAGGTGCGCACTGCTTGGACTTCGCCGCTGGAGATGTTCCAGGACACGCTGGCCCATGAGAAGGAGGTTACGGCCATGATCAACAATCTGGCCGCCATCGCCGCCGAGGACAAGGATTACGCTTCGTCGAACATGCTCGTCTGGTTCGTCGACGAGCAGGTCGAGGAGGAGGAGTCGGCACGCGAGATGATCACCGCCTGCGAGGCCGTCGAAGGCAACAAGTTCGGGCTGTACATGCTCGACAAGGAGCTGGCCGCCCGCACCTACACGCAGGCTTCGCCGCTGGCGACCGCCAACGCATAAACGAAAGTTTTTGTCATAGTTATTTATAGTGGGTCCGGCCTCCGAAAGGGGGCCGGATTTTTTGGTTAGTCGGATTATTTGACTATCTTCGCAATAGAAAATAGAAACAAAGGTTAAGACAAACCTTTATACCTACAGTAAACCGTTACCTGTTGTAGAAATACGGCAGTTTTTATGATGGTGTAATATTTGTCTGAAACTTGAGCCTTGTCCCTGCCCGTTCGGGTGGGGGACAGGCTTGGGCGTAAGGGCAACTACCATCATAAGGCTGTAACGGGCCGACTGTAGGGGTTGTACCTGCGTCCTTGCTTTTTTATAGGAGGACTGCCCTGCGGGCGGCGGCGTGAGAACGGACCAGGTACATGACTGGAAATAACCGTCACCCGGCAAAAATGCACCGGAACAATACGGCTGTCGTCTTTTTCAGCCGCCATATTTGGAGTTTCCCGACATTTTTCCGAAATTTAACCGATCGGACCGCGCCGGACATCCGGCACAGCGGAAACCGCTTCGGCAGACTATGCCTAAACCTTAAAAACAGAGATAACCGATGAAGAAAATCCTCTTATGCTGGCTGGCCGCGGCGACGGCGCTGACGGCCGGCGCGCAGAGCAACGAATGGCAGGACGCCGGCGTGAATGCCGTGAACCGGATGCCGATGCATGGCTCCTGGTTCGCGTACGAGTCGCCGGAAGCCGCACAGGCGGGCGACAAGACCCTCTCGGAGCGGTTCGTCACGCTGAACGGAAACTGGAAATTCAACTGGGTGCGCAACGCCGACCAGCGACCGACGGACTTTTTCCGCGTCGGCTACAACGACAAAGGCTGGAACGACATGCCCGTGCCGGGACTCTGGGAGCTGAACGGATACGGCGATCCGGTCTACCTCAACGTCGGTTACGCCTGGCGGGGCTGGTTCAAAAACGATCCGCCGCACGTTCCCGTCGAGCAGAACCACGTGGGTTCCTACCGCCGTACGGTCGACATCCCCGCGGCATGGGCCGGCAGGCAGATCGTCGCGCATTTCGGCTCGGTGACGTCGAACATCTACCTCTGGGTCAACGGCCGCTATGTGGGTTACAGCGAGGACAGCAAGCTGGAGGCCGAGTTCGACCTGACGCCCTACGTGAAACCCGGCCGGAATCTCATCGCGTTCCAGGTCTTCCGCTGGTGCGACGGCACATACCTCGAAGATCAGGACTTCTTCCGCCTTTCGGGCGTGGGCCGCGACTGCTACCTCTACGCGCGCGACAAACGGCAAATTACGGACATTCAGGTCGACGCCGCGCCTTCGGCCGACTACACCGCGGGAACGGTAGCCGTCAAAGCCTTCTTCCCCAGGCAGGCGCGGGGATGCAGCGTCGAACTGGCGCTCACCGACGCCCAAGGGCGCAGCGTCGCGTCGCAGCAGCTGCGCGTCACGAAGGACGAGGAGCGCTGCACGCTCGACGCCGGGAAAGTCGCCCTGTGGAGCGCCGAGACGCCCGTGCTGTACGGACTGACGGCGACGCTCCGCGCGCCGGCGGGCGAAGTGATCGAGGTCATTCCGCTCCGGATCGGATTCCGCGACGTGAAGATCGAGGGCGGGCAGCTGCTCGTCAACGGCCGGCCGGTGCTGATCAAGGGCGCCAACCGGCATGAGATGGACCCCGACTACGGCTATTACGTCTCCGAGGGGCGCATGCTGGAGGACATCCGCATCATGAAGGAGAACAACATCAACGCCGTGCGCACGTGCCACTACCCCGACGACGCCCGCTGGTACTCGCTCTGCGACCAATACGGACTCTACGTCGTGGCCGAGGCCAATATCGAGTCGCACGGCATGGGTTACGGCGAAAAGACGCTGGCCAAGAATCCGCTCTACGCCAAAGCGCATCTGGAGCGCAACGAACGCAACGTGCAGCGCAGCATCAACCATCCGTCGGTCATCATCTGGTCGCTGGGCAACGAAGCGGGCGACGGGCCGAACTTCGACGCCTGCTACGACTGGATCAAGGCTTACGACCCCTCGCGGCCGATTCACCACGAACGGGCCGTCTATTCGCCCGGCAGCCGCAACACGGACATTATCTGCCCGATGTACTGGGGCTACGAGCGGTGTGAGAAATACCTCGCCGAGAATCCCGCCAAACCGCTGATCCAGTGTGAATACGCCCACGCTATGGGCAACTCGATGGGCGGATTCAGGGAGTACTGGGAGCTGATCCGCCGCGAACCGAAATACCAGGGCGGATTCATCTGGGATTTCGTGGACCAGTCGCTGCGCAAGAAAGGCCGCAACGGCGTGACGGTCTACGGCTACGGAGGCGACTGGAATCCCTACGATCCCTCGGACCAGAACTTCTGCGACAACGGCCTGATCGGTCCCGACCGCATTCCGAACCCCCACATGGAGGAGGTGCGCTACTACTACCAGTCGGTCTGGACCTCGTGGGCCGGCGATGCGGGGAATACGGTCGAGGTCCTCAACGAAAATTTCTTCCGCGGCCTCGAAAACTACGACCTCCATTGGGAGGTGCTCTGCGACGGGACGCCCCTCCGCCGGGGCGTCGTCGACGGACTGAAAGCCGCGCCGCAGCAGCGCGTGCGCATCACGCTCCCCTACGATCCGGCCACGCTGCCCGCGGCGGGCGAACTGCTGCTCGACGTGGCCTACAAACTCAAGACGGCCGAAGGCATCCTGCCCGCGGGCCACACCGCGGCGCGCGCCCAGCTGCCGATCCGCGAATACGTCTTCACGGCTCCCGCGGCGAAATCCGCAGCCGAAGGTGAATCGCTCTTCGTTGCGGACAACCACAAAGACTTCCTGATCGTCGCGGGCAACGGCCTGCGGCTCGACTTCAGCCGCAAGACGGGCTTCATCACCCGTTACGAAGTCCGCGGGCTCGACTTCCTGGCCGACGGCTCCACGCTGCGCCCCAACTTTTGGCGCGCGCCGACCGACAACGACTTCGGCGCCGGACTGCAACACAAAATGGCCGTCTGGAAACAGCCGGAGATGAAACTCAAGACGCTGACCCATGCCGAGGCCGACGGCATCGTCACGGTGAAGGCCGGCTATGAAATGCCCGGGGTGCAGGCCACGCTGGAGATCGAATACGCCGTCGACAACACGGGCGCCGTCACGATCGCACAGTCGCTGCACGCCACGCCGGGGGCCGAGGTTCCCGACATGTTCCGCTTCGGCATGCGCTTCGAGATGCCCGAGGCGTTCGACCGCCTGCAATACTACGGCCGCGGCCCGGGCGAGAACTACGCCGACCGCAAATCGTCGGCCTTCGTGGGACTTTACCGCCAGAGCGTCGACGAGCAGTTCCACCCCTACATCCGCCCGCAGGAGACCGGCACGAAGAGCGACCTGCGCTGGTGGCACCTCGCGGACATCGGCGGACGGGGTCTTACGGTGACCTCCGACGCTCCGTTCTCCGCCTCGGCGCTTCACTACCCGCAGGAGTCGCTCGACGAAGGCCCCGCAAAACGACAGGGACACTCGCCCGAGGTCGAAAAGCAGAAGAACGTTTCGGTATGCCTCGACAAGGTGCAGTACGGACTGGCGTGCGTCAACTCGTGGGGCGCGCTGCCGCTGCCCGAATACCGGATTCCCTACGCCGACTACACGTTCCGCCTGAAGATCGCGCCTGCGACCCGCCTATAAGCCGCGCCACACGCCCGAAGGCCGGAGTCCCCCGCGGATTCCGGCCTTTTTATCGGCCGCAGGACTTGCCGGGGAGACAAAAAATGCGCATCTTTGTCGTCCGTTAAACGATCCCGAACATGTTATACACCGAAGATACGCGCATCGAAGCGCTGGCCGTACACGTCGTCGGCAACAAATCGAAGGACGAACCCCTGACGGTCTCGCCCGAACTCTCGGCACAGGTCGCCGACGAAGGGCTGATGCGCACGCTCACGGCCTATTTCCTCGGCGGCTTCAAGAGCGAGGAGTGCTACAACCTCCACCACGAGACCGACCTCGGGTGCAACGAGGTCTGGAACTTCGCATGCAGAATCTTCGACGATCCGGAGGCGCTCCTCGAACATTCGGTGAGCCTGGCCAAGCACCTCTACGAGAGCGGCATGCACCCGCAGATCAAGGGCGGCGAATTTTACACGGCCTACTTTTCGGACTGCAATTTCGGCGGCGAACGCTGCGACGCGCTGGGGCTGTTCAAGTCCGAGACGCGCGACACGTTCCTCGACGTCGAACAGCAGGCCGGAGGGGTGCACATCGCGGCCCGCGAAGGCATCGACATCAAACGGCTGGACAAGGGAGCCGTCATTTTCAACACGGAACGCGAGGAGGGGTTTGCGGTCTTCGTCGTCGACAACACCAACCGCACCGAAGCTCGCTACTGGATCGACGACTTCCTGCGCGTGCGCCAGCGGCAGGACAACTACCACAATACGCACAACACGCTGGCGATGTGCAAGAAATACGTCACGAAACACCTCTCGAAGGAGTTCGAGGTGTCGAAGGCCGACCAGGCCGAGCTGCTCAACGAGACGATGAAGTATTTCCAGGAGCAGGAGAGCTTTTCGATGGACGATTTTTCGGAGAAGGTGATCCGCCAGCCGGAGGTCGTGGAGAGCTTCACGCGCTTCCGCCAGGAGTACGAACAGGACCGCGACATCCGCATCGAGGACGAATTCGGCATCTCGGATTCAGCCGTCAAGAAGCAGGCACGGTCGTACAAGAGCGTCATCAAGCTCGACCGCAATTTCCACATCTACGTCCACGGCAACCGCAACCTGCTGGAGCAGGGCGAGGACGAGAAGGGCAAGTTCTACAAAGTCTATTACGAAGAGGAGGAGTAGGACTACCCGAGCATGCCGCCCAGCACCAAACCGAACAGCACGAGGAACAACGCCCAGTGGCACAGCCGGAGGTAATGACGCCCTCCGGCTTTTTCACACAGCAGCGACACCAGCCAGAAGACGCACCAGCCGCCGAACACCAGCAGCAGCAGGAGTTCGAGCGCGAAATTGCGCGGCAGGACGCCCGTCCCCAGCAGCAAAAGAAAAGCCGCGCAGAGGAACAGGTCCACTGAAATCATCTGAACGCCGCAGCGGCCCATCAGCCACGCCTCGTAAGCTCCGGAAGGGGCCGTTGCCGCATCAGGGCGCGCCGCCGAGTAGAAGCGGTTGCCCGAAAACACGTGTACGAAGAATGCGGCGGCGAGCAACGCTCCGGCCGCCAGAAACCATCCGTTCATCATCATCCCATTTTACGGTAAATACACTCCGGCATGTGCCGGATCAGCCACGCAGGCAGCCGCCAGCGGCGTGTGACGACCGCCACGCTACGGCGGCGGCGGATGGCCCGCACGATCCCCTCCACGACCCGGTCGACGGGCATCACCCAGAACAGCCCCTCGCCCTTGGCCATCTCCGTCGCGACGAATCCCGGACGGATGTCGGTCACCGGGAGGGGCAGTCCGGACTTCGCAGCCCGCTGCCGCAGGCCCTCGGCATAGTTGATCTGATAGGCTTTCGAGGCGTTGTAGGCCGGAGCCGCACCGCCGCCGCGCAGGCCCCCGACCGACGTGATGACGACCAGATGGCCGCCGCCCCGCTCCTCGAAACGGCCGTAGGCCCAGTCGACCGCCGCGGTCCAGCCCACGACGTTGGTGCGGATGGCCGGCTCTTCCAGCGCATAGTCCAGTCCGGGATTCAGGTCGCCGGTTCCGGCGCTGACCACGCACAAATCCATGCCGCCCAGCTCTCCGGCGAGGCGTTCCAGCGCCGCACAGGCGGCGGCAGGGTCCATGATGTCGGCCGCGGCGTAACAAAAGCTGCCCGGACGGCTGGCCGCCAGCTCCTCCAGCAACGCCTCGCGCCGCCCGGTCACGCCGACCCGGTATCCTTCGGCCGCAAGGCGTTCGGCCAACGCCCGGCCGATGCCGGAAGTGGCCCCGATGACAATCGCTCGTTTCATGGAAACAAAGTTAACGGGTGCGCCCCAAAAAAACGTTGACGCAGATCAAGAAATCAGCGGACACGGCGGCGGATGCGGCTCAACGTCTCGGGACGCACGCCCAGATAGGAGGCCAGTTCCCGCAGGGGAACGAGCTGCAACACGTCGGGACAACGCTCCGTCAGGGCCTCGTAGCGTTGCTGCGGCGAGGCGGCATAGCGGTCCAGCAGACGTTCGTAAACCTCGGCCAGCATGTGTTCGGCCAGCCTGCGGCCCAGCCGCTCGCAGGCGGCATCGGTGCGGTAGAAGGTTTCGAGCCGTTCGCCGGGAACAAGCAGGGCCTCGGCGCCGCACATCGCCCCGATCGTCACCTGCGACGGCGCATCGACGCACATCGAGATATAGTCGCCGACGAACTCTCCGGCAAAGGCGTAACCCACGACATGCTCCTCTCCCGCGGCGTCGGCGTGCACGTAACGAAAAGCGCCCTGCACGACCAGTCCGCAGCGGTGGCTGCGGAGTCCCTGCCCGGAGAGGCGTTCGCCGCGGGCGAAACGCCGTACGACGCCCTCGCGGCGGATAAAGGCGGCGAGTTCCGAAAATTCGGCCTCCGTTATGTAGCGGTTGAAATTCACGGCCGTAAAGATAATCCATCAATTTGGGAGAACCAAACGAAGGCATCAAACATGCTCTGCCTCGCGGCCTTCGCGCTGCTCTGGATCGCCGGTCCCGGGCGGTATGCCGCCGACAGCCGGATCGCCCGGCGGCTCTGCACCCGGCCCCCTGAAAGCCATTCGCATGCCGTCGGCACGCCACCTCGCAGACAAACGCCGCTCCGCTGGCCCGGATTTTGCCGTCCGGAAAGAAAAACCACACCGTCATGGCTCCGAAAACCAAAACTCCCGACCGGCTCACCGTCGAAGAACGCCGCGAACTTCCCGCATCGGCGTTCGGAATCCCCGAAACGCGCGAATTCCCGCTCGTCGACGCAGCGCACATCCGCGCGGCGGAAGCCTATTTCCGTTACGCACCCGACGACAGGAAAGCCGCCCTGGCGCGCCGCATTCTCGCCCGCGCCCGCGAAATGGGCGTCGACGTCCGCAGCCGTGTGATCCGCGGCTGGGCCGGGGAGGCGTAGGAACCGAAAAAATCGCTATCTTTGTCTGCACGGGCCGCCGAAAGACCCGTGCGGATAGATATGGAAACAATCACCGAATTTCTCATCGACTGGGGCTACTGGGGCCTCTTTCTCTCGGCGCTGATCGCCGGAAGCGTCCTGCCTTTCAGCTCCGAGGCGGTGATGGTGGTGCTCGCAGGCATGGGGCTTGATCCCGTGGGATGCGTCGTCGCGGCCGCGCTGGGCAACACGCTCGGCGGCATGACCTGCTACTGGATCGGGACGCTGGGCAAGACCGAATGGATCACCCGGCTGGGTGTCTCGACGCGCCAACTGGCCCGGGCGCGGAAATTCCTCTCGGGACGCGGGGCGCTGATGGCCTTCTTCGCCTTCCTGCCCACCATCGGCGAGGCCATCGCCATCGTGCTGGGACTGATGCGCAGCAACGTGTGGCTGACCGGCAGCGCGATGCTCGCGGGCAAGACCCTGCGTTACATTGTCGTACTGGCGACCTTCCGGGGCGCCCTATCCCTTTTCTGATATGGAAATTCGCAAAACCGAAACCCCTTCGCGGGAACTGTTGCTGCTGGCCGACGAGGTCGAAGCCTCGGTGGCCGACTACATCGGCCGCGGAACGTGCTACGCCGCCTGCGACGACGGCCGGATCGTCGGACAGTACGTGCTGATCCACACGCGGCCCTTCACGGCCGAGGTCGTGAACATCGCCGTCGTGCCCGACCGCCAGCGGCAGGGCATCGCCACGGCCCTTTTGGCCCACGCCGTCGACACGGCCCGCCGGGCGGGGTTCCGCCTGCTCGAAATCGGCACGGGCAATTCGGGATTCGGGCAGATCGCCCTCTACGAACGCTGCGGATTCGTCCGCTGCGGCATCGACGTAGACTATTTCCGCAAGCACAGCCCTACGCCGATCTTCGAAAACGGCGTGGAGTGCCGCCACATGGTGCGCCTGCGCATGGAGTTCATGTAACCATGTCCGTTTCGTGGAACCCCTGGCACGGATGCCGGAAAATCAGCGAAGGCTGCCGCAACTGCTATGTCTACCGGCAGGACAGCCGCCACGACAAAGACAGCCGCGAAGTGCGGCAGACGGCGATGTTCGACCGTCCGGTGCGCCGTAGCCGCGACGGACGGTTCAAGGTCCCCGCCGGCGAGATGGTCTACACCTGCTTCACATCGGATTTTCTGCTGGAGGAGGCCGACGCCTGGCGTGCCGAGGCCTGGGAGATGATGCGCATCCGCCACGACCTGCGGTTCCTCTTCTTCACCAAGCGCATTGACCGGTTGGCCGCCGTACTGCCGCCCGACTGGGGCGACGGATATGAGAATGTCGTCATCGGCTGCACGGTCGAAAATCAGGCGATGGCCGATTACCGGCTGCTGCTGTTCCTCGCGACGCCGGTCCGCCACCGGCTCATCGTCTGCGCCCCGCTGCTGGGACCGCTCGACATCGCACGCTATCTCTCGCCCGCCGTCGAGGAGGTCTCGGCGGGCGGCGAATCGGGCAACGAGGCCCGGCCGTGCGACTACGCCTGGGTGCTCGGGCTGCGTGAACAGTGCGTGGCGGCAGACATCTCCTTCTGCTTCCACCAGACCGGGGCGCGGTTCGTAAAAGACGGGCGCATGTACCGCATCCACCGCCGTTACCAGCACTCGCAGGCCCGCAAAGCGGGAATCGACTATCGGCTCAAACGCTAAAAAGACGTGCGGAAGGAACCCGGTCCGGCGAACAAACAGTGACGCCTCATTTTGCTTTGTCCGGAAATTCCATGAAGAATCTCCCAAAAGCCGGACCGGGTTACAGTCCTACGCATTATAATATTCTCATTGATTATCAATAGTTTACGCCTTAAAAGGTAGACTGCTCAAAAATTTACTTGTTTTTTTGCGAAAAATCGAAGATTTAACGTTTTTTTTCATCGACTCTCTCCGAACAGAGGGGAAAAAGGCAAAAACGGTCTTTTTAGGCCCCGACTGACCTCGTCCACAAAGATAGGGCATGTCGGGGTTTATTTCGCCAAAACGGGCTGTAAAATCGAGGATGGGTTCGCGGATATTTTCGGGGTTGTCGTTCGTCATCTTGGGTGGGCTGATGGGGTATTTTGCTTAACCTTTGCCCCTGGGCCCTTAAAAGTTTTGCAGACAAAAGAAAAAATGGCTGGAGCCATTTTCATTCATGGCGCAGCCATCTCTTTCCTTCCCTTATTTTGTTTACTTTAATGAACGTATATATGAATACGGGGATAAAGTAAAGTTGCGGCAATCCGTCGAACCATACCATCAGAAGAAAATCATATTTGGTCGGATTTCCTCAATCATCTTTTGCGGAACTTCGCATTCCCGGGCGATCTCCGGCCATCCGGATGCCGCCTGGCAAACCTCATCGATAATCCGTGCTGCATTCTTGATGTTGTTCTTGGCCGCGCATTCGAGCAGGTCGTCTTTGGTGATGCCGCTGAATTTGCCGTTTATCGACATCTGGTGGGCCGAGGTCCACTGGCCGTCGGGATTGTAGGCGTAGCCCATGTCGTAGGCCGGAGAAAGGCGCCATTTCCCGCCTCTGTCCATCAGGAACGAGATGTTCTTCGTGTGGTCGTCCTGGTTGCGTACCACGACATTGAACACTATTCTGCGGAACATCTCCTGCGCCTCCTTGTAGGTAAGCCGCAGACCGCGCATTACGGCGAACGCCTGTTCGTAGGAGTAGGCCCTGAGGAGCCGGTAATCGAAGTGCGCGATGCCGCAGAGTGTCTGCATGTGCACCTTTGCACCGTTTATCCGGTCGAATCGCTTTGTCAAGAAATGGGCCCTCCCGTTCTCTTCGATCAGCGAGCATTCCGCCATGTCGATGCCGCATTCTCTTACAAGACGTGAGAAGGAGTATTCCAGACGCCCGAAGTTCTCCGTCTCCCTGAATCCGGCCGTGGCGGATACGCCGTCCAGTTTGATGATGTAGTAGTCAAACCCGTCGGGAGCCTCGACCTGTCCCGAACGGATCTCTCCGGTGGCTTTGTTGTAGGCAATGATTGCCTTGGCACGTTGCCCGCCGGCTGAGGTGCCGAGACGCAGAATTTCCGCGATGGCCGCCTTCTTGTCGGAACTGATGTTCACGTTGAAACTTGATTTGTCGGCAAGGGCTTCTCTGGCTACATCCACCAGAGAATCGACCTCTATCCGGATATCCGTATCTACGGCATCGATGGCCGGCTCGAATTCAAGGGCTCCCATGCAGCGTTTGCCCAGAAAGCAAAGCGTCTCGATCGCATTGCCGCTGGTCCGGCCCGTCAGGGCCAGCCACTTCTCAAACAAGGCTCGTCCGTATGTATCCGGTAGGGAGTCCGCCAGCATTCCGGGCAGGCCCTTGAAGGTCGTTTTGTCAAGTTCCCCGAAACTGTACACACGGCCTTCCCTTACGGGCATCATCAGCGGCGAAGGCTCTATGCCCTGTCGCACAAAGTCCGGATCATACTCGAACTGTGCGACCTCATATCTTTGATCCCAGCGCACCGAGCCTATGGGCTGGCCGTATAGATTGACACGAGCTACGTCTACCATTCCGATTCCTCCTTATTCTCTTTTGTGTAACCTTTGGATGCCCGCTTGCGCTTGGGTTTGTTCGCTTTGTTGGCCAACTCGTAGTATTCATTCGGGCTCAACTGTTCCTCCTCGACGAGCGGGACGAAGATGTCGAGCTTGCCCAGGGTGCGCAGGACGCGGATCAGTGACTCGAAGTTCTTCACCTCCCCGTCCTCCATGCGTTTTATGGTGGAGATGGAGACACCGCTCTTGTCTGCCAGCTCGGCCTGCGACATGTTCTGCTTCAGGCGTACTGTTTTTATTTTGGCTGCAATCCTGTTGCAAAGCTCGGTGTCTGTCAGTATGTATATATTGTCCAACATATCAAATCTGATACTTGTTGCAACAAATATAAGAATAAAAGTTCATAAATGAAACTTTATTAGAGATAATTTAGTCGGAGGTCAATTTATATGTCGTGAAGCTTGTTGTTTGGTGTGTTTGGCTCGGAAATATCTTTTGCAGCCAAAAGAAAAATGGCTGGAGCCATTATAGCATGGCGCAGCCATCTCTTTTTTTCCCTTATTTTGACTTTACTTTAATGAACGTATATATGAATACGGGGATAAAGTAAAGGTGATGATTTCATGGAAAAGTGTAGTTCTCAAGCCTCAATTTTGATGGAAAAGTGTATAAATGGAGTCTCATTCGTTGGAAAAAGTGTGACGAATCCGATTTATTCGCTTGAAAAAATGTAAAATTTTAAGCCGTCAGCTACTTTTAGGAAAAGTAGCTAACCTCGTCACTAGCCCCCCCCAAATATATCATTATAAAATAAAAGACTCACCCTGAGCACGCTGTTCTTGTGGGAAGCAGGGTGAGTATGTTATTGCAAATTTAATTGATAAACTTCGTATTCCAACGTTTTTCTAAATCTTTTAGGGAATATATGGTCACACTGCAACAAGAATAATAGAAAAGTGTGTCATTAAGAGAAGTGAGCAGTGCTTCACTCGTAAGACTTTTGAAGGAGTTGTTATCGGGTAATAATGATTTTTATATCATTCATACGAAGTCATATAAAATCGATCTGAGCTCCTTTCGGGACTCTCAAGTTCATAAGCATTCATACTGTTTTGTATTTTGGTCATATACAAATGTATGAATGCTTTTTTATCTCATCAAATCGAGGAATTGACTTTGCGAAAATCGAGGATTCAAAGTTACTGATTACAACACTACCAAAGAATGCAGATAATGGTATACTTTATCGGACACTCTCTTATAAAACATAGTCTGTTATTCTAAGTGACTTTTTGAATTTCGCACCTCGTCCCCTCCAGTACTATCTACTAAATATGCAAAGAAGTGGGTGCATTTATTCCGCTGCTATAATATTATCTTAATCAAAATAATAATTCTTTTTCTGAAATTCGAGGAATTTTTGTCGCCACTTATCTAGTAGTGGAAATATGGAAAAATCGGTTGCAGCAGTTGTTTCTAATACTTTAATTACTAAAGCATAAAAATACATCCTTAAGGTTTCAAAGTTATTGGGCCCTCCTAAATAATTTATTTCCCAATTTCTATTTGTAAAGGGATTTTCGTAATAAGGAATGGTATCAATTAAACTTGTATCATATCCCAATTTTTCACACAATTGCTCAAATTCATTATATAAAGATTCATCTGACTGTATGTGAAAATCGAAGATCTCTTCTAAATTATTTATTGTTTCTTCAAGTAATGTAATTATTTGAGATATTGACAAATCTGTGCTATATTCTCGATGTAGTCCTGTTGTGTCTTTATCGTGAATATATTTTATATCGTGCCAATATTGTTGAGTTGATTCCATGAGTTGATTTAACATAGAATTATTCAACTTCAAAGTAGATTCCATATACTTTTCCTCGTGAGATGCTTTGATACTTTTTAGATATTCTACGGGATAGTCATCTGGATTGCCATCAATAATTTTATGATGTCTACTACACATTAAAATCAGATTATCATAACTATTCTTATCATCATCTGATAGCAGCGCATTAAATCTAGGGCCACCCTTCGAATATGCTTCAATATGACAACATTCTCCTGTTAATTGATTGTTATCCTCAAAAATCGGAGTACAACATCCCGGAAATGCACATTTATTTCCTGAGCGAGCATAAAGGACTCGATATGTATCTGGCTTTATCGCTTTTCGTTTAGTCATTTTCTGAAATTTAAATTATTGCAAATAGGGACAGGTATCTAATTGTTACAATCGGATCTGACTGGGTCGTCAGTTCAGTTATCTCCCGACCCAATTTAACATTTGTATAATATTGGCCCAGCTGTTGGAATTGATTTTTCATCCTTTATAAAATACATAGTCTTTCAAGTCTCAGATCTGTTTCATTTAGTATGACGATAGTGAGTTTTCATATGTGTTGTTAAACACAAAAGTAAGACATTTTTCAATATTCTTCGAATGCATTCTTATGGTGTCTATTATCTATTGATTCTTATATAAAACAGATTGGTAATTTGAGGAGTAGAAAGTAAACCACATATCGATTTGCACTTACACTTTTGCACTATGGGATCACACATTTTGCTTCATATCGGCTTTTCTCTAAAGAAATTTGCTGCTCCTCAAGAAAATCCGTAATTTTGCGCCGTCAATTGAATAAAAACATAAAGCTTACAATGCAGCAAAGAAGAATGAACAATTGGAATACCGTATCGTATCAAGGTATAAAATGCCTTGAGAGATTGTCGTGTGTCCATACTTCGGGCATTGGAGCATTCTATACTTTGGGAGACATTTTCCGACGAACGTTTGATAGAACATCGGGGATACGATGATGCTGGTATCCCCCTGAAACGATAAATGAAAACCGTCGGAGAGTTCTTACCAAACTTTTCGACGGTTTTTTGTTTGATGCCTGTTGGTGACGTTCGCACGATGTGCTATTCTCGGTCAATTCCGTCCACGGGCTGAATTGTAACGTATTATTAACCGCGCAGTGATGCGCATGAATGAAAAGATTATGAATTATAAATTTGACGGAAGCAGGGTGTCCTTTACATCCGACACCCACTTCAACCATACCAATATAATCAGGTTTTGCAACAGGCCATTCAAGGATGTGTCGCACATGAATGAAACGATTATTGCCAATTGGAACCGCGTGGTCGGTCCGGAGGATATCGTGTTCCACCTGGGTGATTTCTGTCTGGGCGGTTCTGCCGAATGGGTAAACATACTGAACAGGCTGAACGGGAAAATATACCTTATTTCCGGCAACCACGACATCAAGAACCTGAGGCAGAATTATACGAAATACTTCGAGCAGATAACGATGCAGATGTATATCGAGGTGGATAAACAGAAGATTTATCTGAATCACTGTCCGTTCCTCTGCTATGGCGGTTCATACGATGACACCTGGCAGCTTTTCGGACACGTGCATACCCGAAGGAACAATACCGGAAAGGATGCTTCTCGGCTGAGTATGCTTCTTCCGACACAATATGATGTCGGAGTAGACAACAACGATTTCACTCCGGTTTCATTTGCGCAGGTAAAGGTAATCATAGGGAAACAGATTGAACAATCAAGGAAAGGAGAACAGTAAGACGAAGATACAATACAGGTTTATTGAAATTTAATGGACATATAGAAATGAACAAAAGAAAGATTATAGATAGAACGCTCCTTACCGATTTGGCAAAGGATGTCGGTTTGAATGCCTCGCATTTGGAGGCATTGGGCGAAAGCTGCCAATGGGAGATTGGCGTTGATGGCGATATGCTTGAACGGCTGGTTGAGATTCAACATCAGTTTGAGCGGCTGGCTGTAATGGGCGACGATGAGTACCGGGGATTCTATATCGAAGTACCACGGCCTGCGCCGGAAGAGTGGGGGGATGCCGAGGAATTGATCGCTTCGGGGGAATATGACAGTCGGGAGGCATTCTTAGCCGATTGGCTTGCATTCAACCCGATGGAGACCAGGTGGTTCCATGTCGCTTCGAACCGATACGGAGATTCCCGGTCAATCCGTGTTACGGACCGGAAGCATACCCATTTTATCATTACGAATCATTCCAAGTGTACGGATGCAGAACCAGATGATACGTGGTGCAGGGAGAATCTAACCCGCCTCTTCGACTATCTGCAACGGATGATTGATGTCATTGTCGCTAATCCCGACGGGTTCAACGATTACGTGGCGCATAACCTGCCGTACCAGCAACGTACAGGACGGATCGCACAAAAGGAATTCAACCGCATAGTACCGAATTGCAAAATTGAGGTGGAAGATAAGGAGACGGCCATCAAGGCTTTGGAAGATTCGGTCCACGGGCGTTCCGTGCCTCCCTTGGAGACCATGACTATCCGGCAGTATTGCTCCTATTACCGTATTGCCAACGAGGCGTATGAGGCTTATTATCGGAAACGGGGCGCCAGCGGACGTTTTTATGAAGATCCGCAGGATGTCCCGGAAGAGCTGCGGGATGTAGCCTACTACAAGCGGATAAAGTTTGTGGATGAGGAGATCCTATACGACATTGACAGTCCGGAGGATTTCATACGGTTTGCAACGGACCACTACGGTGAGTTGGGACTTTCGCGTTTGAATATCTTTGCCTCAAACAAGCGCCAGAAGGGCTGGATGATTATTGTTTCCAACAGCTATTCGGCTAATGTCGGGTTGGCTATTGAGGTGGCTACCGCTTTGTATAAGGCCAGAGCGCCGTTACTGATATATGACGCAGAGAAGCTCTTAAGGATTCTGCTCGAAGAGGATTATGTGCGTCTGGTTCCCGACTCATATCACAATTATATGGGTTATCAGGAAGAAGGCTCTGTCTACGAACTGCCGTGGGAATACGAGTGTTCGGAGGATACTGATTCTGTTCTGAATAAGGAGCAATATCAGGCGATCATCTCTAATGCTGAATGGCAGCCGGAGGAACAGGCTAAACCTATCGCTTAGTGGGTTCGTGGTAATTGTTAGCTTGGCTTATCTCTATGCGAGGACGTATAGGGATAAACCAAGTTACTATAGGTGCAATTTTACGACGAATTCTTGATAAGTGTATTGGATTTGTTAACTTTCCAACAATTACATTTCAAAGTAGAATGCCCTGAATTAAGTGCTTATTATTAGTTAGAATGGATATACATGTTTAAATGTTTATAACTCATTATGTACTGATATCTGTTGATATCCGGTCTATTAAGCCTGCAAAATCCTTTCCGTGTCTGATCTCGCATTCCCAAACGATGATTACCCTCCAACCAGATTCTTCAAGCTCGCGTTTTACAACTGCATCCCGTTCCTGGTTGCCTGATATCTTGTTAACCCAAAATTCCGTATTGCTCTTGGGGGTGTAAGCATATTTGCAGCCGGGATGTCCGTGCCAGAAACATCCATGAACGAAAATGACCGTCTTGTATCGAGGCAGAACGATGTCCGGTTTCCCGGGAAGAGTCTTGACATTGACACGATAGCGAAATCCGCGGGCAAAAAGAGCCTTGCGAAGCGTAACTTCCGGCTTCGTACCCTTGTTCCTGATTCGGGACATGACCTCCGATCTTTTTTCGCTGCTCCAGATATCCATGGCTCTCGTCAATTGGGGAATCCAGCCTTCTTAAGCTTCTGCAGGTTGAAGTAGAAGGCATATTTCATTCTGTCTGTCAGTGGCTTAATCCCATCGGCGACATCCTTCATGGCTTTCCATTTCCAGTCTTCAAGAATTCGTCGACGTTTGTCCCATTCCACCATGGCCTGTATCAGTTCCAAGGTAATCTCGTCTTGACCGTTTACCGGAGACATGGTATCGGAAGTCTCGGCTGCTTTTGCACGATCCTGCTCGGCCAGACTGTCGGCTTCCTCAAGAAGTTCCGGATTGTGTTGCCAGACATTCTCATAAATCAGATACCCTCTGGAGATGTCGCTGTCGTTCAGCTTGCGATTGTTCCTGATTTTGTATGCGATATCACTGGCCAGGGAGGTCAGGGGCGGCTGCAACATCCCCGTGTCGCGCCCCCACGTCTCTATCTTTTTCCAAAGAGAGAACGGGATTGCCCGTATGATACCCTCCTTGTGCCGTCTGTCCGACTCTTCGTCGCCAACATCGCTTTTGTGGTTGCGTTTGGGAGGATTCTTCTCATCAATAAAATCCTGACGAATCTCATCGAGATTGTAAGCCCATTCATTTGAGCGGACTTTTAACCAGCACTCTTCCTTTTTGGCCCATTCGATATAGTGCGAGACAGGAGATTCTTTGAGAATAAATTCGTTGACCTGCTTCATCAGATCGTATATGAAATCCGACAGGGCTGACGATATCGACTGGTTTTTCCAGATTCGATACAAATCCAGTCGGCCCTCGGTAATGATATTCAGAAGAGACAATGTATACGGAACGACAACCTGTTTCAATTCACCGATATGATCTCCCGTGAGTTTGGTTCCGTATCGTTTGTCGGCAGTCTTGAAGAGAATGGCCTTGGCGATCATGTCCTCAAACCATGCAACGTCGATATGTTTGACGTCCGGGAGATTGTAGTTTATGAAACGGGCATAGTTCTTTTCATTTCCTCGTACTACGATGTGAGGTCCGATAGCCAGATTTCTGCCATTGTACGTTTCCTGCCATGCATTAACATATTTGGCAAGTTCTACTTTTGTAACGACCTGCTTCTTAGGGTATTTCAGATCAAAGGCCTTTTGCCGTGATTTCGTGAATCCTTCCTTGGCCCGCAGGGTCTTGTATTGGCCGCGAGCACGTTCAAAGAACCATGCCGTCTGCAGATTGTTGGTCGGAGTCGCGGGTGCAAATATGTATCTTGAGATGCGCTCGATTTCTACAAGAGCCGGATTGTTGGCCGAGAAGTCGGCATCATTGACCTTGTTCTGAGTATTGGCATAGCGTGATATGCGTGAAACTATTTCCGCATATTGATCCTTGTCCTTGATGACGGACAGCTTTACCTGAACAAGAATATCTGAAATGTCGGCCTTGTCCTTCTTGGCCGTATTGTAGATGGAGGCCGTAGTTTGACCACCATTTACAATCTGCAGGTTGCTGATATGTCTGATGAAATGCCTTGTCTCATCCAGTTCGATGTGATCGGCTGTTGCCGCGATACCGTTGTTGTAGGCCAGGAACATGTGAGGTTCACTCTTGATGGTTTCCCTTATGCCCTTGTTGATCTTTCCCGTGAACTGAAGAAACGAACGCACGTTCTGTTCCAGCAGACGGGATCCGTAACATTCATAAAGTTTTGCCAGACATTCTCCGGATATAATGGCAACGTATGCTTCGTAATCGGGATTGCTCAGATTTGCGGCAAGGCATGGAATTTCATATTTGTGTCCGTCAAGATTCTCAAAATCCAGTTCTATGGGAACTCCGGCCTGTTCGGAAATCTTGTAAAGATACTCCACGTCTATAACCTTATAGTAGATGTTGTATCCGCAGATGACTTGGCTGGCTGGCAGTTCACCCTTGTATGTGCCGTTTGTCAGGATGAAGGTATTTACGCGAATCAGATTTTCGCGCAGTTCGGCATAATTGGCCAGCGTATTGGCGAATTCAAAGATTTCGGAAGATTCTGCAATCTCATTGACATAATCGTTGTATACGGCCCGGCGGAAAAAGTTCGTAATCATCTTTGAAGCCGTATCAACCTCGCTCTTGGGAATCGTACGGATCTCCGTGGTGTTGGCATAAAGGGTGATGAACAGATCCACGGTTTCGTAGTTGTCCGAAATCGCATATCCGTTTATTTTGTGTTGGCCCTTTTTCTTCAGATCGCGTTCGTCGTAGGCAACCGATACGTTCTCCGTTTCGGCTGCATCGGACAGCATGTCCAGACAGATTCGGGTAAATATCTGTTCCTGGGTATTTCCATCTTCATCACCCGACTGCATGGCGACAACGTCCTGCATAAGGGACTGGTAGAATTTTTCAATTTCTTTCATGATCAACTGTCGATTTGAAGAGATCCGTGTCAGTCACTGCGTATTCCTCGCAAGCGGACGTGTTGATTGTGTATGTGACGTTGCTGACTCCATTGCGCAGATCCCGTTCCATGATACGGGGGAAATCCCCAGATATGCGATAGGCCTGCTCCCAGCGAATCTTGTAGCAGCGATCCTGGTACATGGGCGCGTGTTCATCGAAATATCCCGCATGAGTCAGCCCGGTATTGAACCGGTGCAGCGCAATCGTGTCAGTCGCCAATGCTTTTCGCAAGTCTTCGATTGCCCGGTTCAGGGTCTGACCGTTTTTCCGGGATACTTCTATGGAAAGATGATACAGGAAAAGCCGGTCAAGCAACGCATCATCCAGTTGGCGTTCCCCGTTTATCGTAAGTCGATCCGAACCGTTGGTCGCGGTTGTCTTTACCTCGATGGCCCAGTCTTCACCCTGAAAATCTCTCATGGCCTTGTCGCAGCCGACCCAATATCCGACCGTTTCCGTCATGTCGGAGGAATTTCGACGTATCATGCGAGATAACAGATGAAGCTCGCCATACAAACCTTGTTGTTCGGCCGGAGAAAGCCCGGCCGCAAGTCCTCGATCGAAAAGAGTTCTCCACTTTTCAAGCTGATTCAGGATAATGCGAAGTGCGGACTTTTCGGAAGATTCACGGGTTATGGCACTTGTCAAATCCGAGCATAAGGTAGCGAACACGCCGAGACAGTCCGTGTGATGCAGCTGTATCAACAACAGATTTCTGTGCTCGAAACTCGTGTCCGGCATTTGCAGGATTCCAAGTTCCTTCAGACTTTTGAACTGGTCAACCGGAATGGTCAGGCTACTGTCATATGAGAAAGCGATACCGTACAAGTTGTCCGGATGTCGGTATGTCCCGTATACGTACAAGGGAGACTCAACCGGAATTCTGCGTTTGGTGAGTCCGGCTTCCTCTGCCGAGGCCAGATTGTTCCATATGTCCGTTATCGAGTTATTGTTCATCATAAGTGTTGTCGTTGGTGCTGTCGAAGTTCTCCTCGGTAATTGCAAAGTCGGCTACCTGGTTGGCTACATAGGAGACGGCCTTATCTGTGTCGCTGTGCGGAAATGCGATGGCAAATCCGATGAAGGGCTCGTCGTCTTTCGTATAGGAGACAGCATCCCTTACTCCAGACATGTTGGAATATTCCGGATTCAGCGGATAAATCATGAGCAGGGGAGTCTGTTTGGAGCGGAACTCCTGTCTTACGAGCTGCGGTGAAGGATATTCGTGTTTCCACTCTTCTTTAGCCCGGGTCTTCCGGCCTCTGGTCTCATCAAGAGCTTTCGACAGCATGTCGTCAGGAAGGTCAATGAATTCATCGGTCGGATTACCCACGATATGATTCTTGCGGATATAGTATGTCCCGGCATTTTGTGCATCCTGTGCCTGCCGGCGGATGAAGCATCCTGCCTGTACGCCGTTCGAAAAGGTATGGACGCATGTGTTGCCATCTGCATTCTTACTCATCAGTGCTATGTCCCAGGAAACAAGTTCTCCCACATCGTTCAGTTCCCGGATATAGTCGCATATGAGGTCGAGATTGACCTTGGTCAGGGACTCCGGCAGTTGGAACCGGGACAGGTAGTCGCAGACGGTATCGGAAGATATGCCGGTCCACAGATAATCGTTTTTGATTCTGTCTGGAGTTCCGAGTTCTGAAAGCAGACTGTCTGTTGCCGCCAGATTGTTCCGTTTGGAGACCGGATCCCGGAGCAGCTGGTAGGTCTCTACCAGACGACCGGCCCACGAGACCTGAATGTTCTTCGTGTGACGCATCTTGGATATGGACGTTATCTGCAACTGTCCTGGATGCGTGCGAACCTTCAGGGCATAGTTCTCCGGCGTTCCGCCAGATTCGGCCAGATATCTGAACTCTTCCCGAAGTTCGTCACTGGCAAGCGTTATGTGACGGTACCATTCGTTCAGCTCGTTGCTGGTGAAGAGTCGGCAAAGATCCACATAGCCGGGGCGATAGCCGAACCATCGTCCCATCTGCATCAGCGTGTCGTACATCTTCGACGCACGCAGAAAATAGCTCACGGACAGCCCCTCGAGCGTAAGTCCGCGAGACAGCTTGTCTCCGCCAATGGCAATGACCGAAATGCCGTTCTTTTCGTTATCGTAATAGGTCAAACTGTCTCCAGAGGTCCCGTTGATGGACTTGACTTCTATCTTCTGTACGGCCCGATAGAGCAGAGGCCTGATCTCATCCCATGTGTGGCTCCGTATTTTATTGTCGATGCGGGAAAGAACCGGTGACTCGATTATTTCTCCGGTAATGGTACGGTATGAACGGTAATCGGGAGAGTCTTCCTCGAAAATCTGCCGGAGCTCTTCCAGCATGGTCGGATCATTCGCCTCTATTTCGCTCTTGTAGTATTTGAACAGACGGTCAATAATCTCCTTGAGATGATTCTGCCATGCCTGAAAACGGGAGACGTGAATCAGCATGGAGTTGTGTTTGTTCTCCTGATCACGGGCAATTCGAATGGCACAAGTAACGATAAAACACTTGATGGCTGTTCTCAACGATTCCGGAATATCATCTATCGTCGGTTTCGGATCGTCTCTCTTGTGACCTGCGGGCACAAAGGTGTCGCTGTTCGTAACCGGGAAAACAATGGGCAAAAGATCATCGTTCCCATCGGGATTAGCCGAAGTGCCGAAGACCTTTTCGGGACCGACGTAGTTGTCCGGAGCCGGAAGGTTGATGATAAAATCCTTGGGGAAAAGATCGTCCTTGTTGAGAGGAATAAAGATGTTGGCAAACGGGGTCGCCGTATAGCCGACATAAGCAGACCGATTGAACAGCTTGATGATCTTGCAGATATTTCCGTTTATGGCGGTCGGGTCGTCACCGGCTCGACTGGTATTTATGGAAGCATTGTCCGCTTCGTCATCGACAAGCAGCAGGGACTTGTTGGCTATGACATCGTGGGTGGACTGTGATTTCAACCAACTGTACAGCCGCTTGAGTACGGAAACGTTTTTTTTGATCACGAGAATGATCGGCTGAGGATTGTTGAAGTTGAAACCGGCCGTATTTGCCGCCTGCTTTGTGAAGTCGCCCCGTTCGGTGCTGGTCGTGTAGGAGTTTGCGATGGCTTTGTCAAAACCGGGAATCAGACCTACTCCGATACGTATGGTTTGGTTCATGTTGTAGGCTCTGGTATTTTGCGTGTCGAATCCCAGAAAACCTTCGTCTATGCGGGTCTGTGTCTGACTTCTTAAATTGTTGTGTATGCCGGCCAGAATGATGATCAGGTTGAATCCGGCATCGGCGGCCTTACAGGTCAGCCCCGTATAGTTGGCTGTTTTGCCGGACTGTACCTGTCCGACGACAAGTCCTTTCTTGTTGATGATGACGTCGCTGCGCTGTGGATTGAACAGCTTGTCCAGAATACGGTCGGTCAGATCATCCAGTTGGAAGATAACCTCGGGGGCAAAATGCTTCTGTTCGGCCAGGTATTTCTTGTACCTGGTCCAGAACAGCCATTCCGAACGACATTCAGCCTTGAATTCCTTCAACCATGGAATGCGGGCATCACGTCCTTCCAGAATCTGGTAGGTATCCACTTTTACGTTATAGATGGACAACAGGCTTTTCTTCAGCTCTATTTTGTTCAACCCGGCAAACATGGGCAGGCTTGTGACGGTGGAAATGGCTGTATCTATATCGCCGTCACTTACTCCGGGCTTGAATCCAATCATGGCCTGGCACATGTTGATGGCCTTTTCGTTCAGTTCATTCATTGCAGTTCGTCTATCAGGTCTTCGTATTCGTTGAATGGTTCCATTTGTTTCAGGACCAGTCTCGACTGTTCCGGAGTCAGTCCCTGGGCGAGTTGTCCTTCGTAAATTCGCCGGATCATCGTGCGGAGCAGTTCGGGATCCATGTCCGAGTAGGGCTGTTTCTGGCTGTCGTCATCGTTGGCCTCCCGTACATAGATGGTTTTGGAAGGGATGGATTCCTCCACGAATTTCAGCAGCATGTCAATGGCCTGGTCCGGATTTTCTTTGGCGAGTTCCCGTATGTTGCGGACCAGTGCATGTTCCCGGTTGACGACGAAAGACCATTTGTTGTCCTTTTTCTTTTCCAGCCAAAGGCTCTGAAAATCCTGTCCGGCCCGTTGTTTGAGGATTCGCCCGCGGTGTCTGTAAACCTCGGATCCTTTGTTGCAGGCCTGTCTGGCATAGGATTCAAGCTGCTGTCTGCATCCGACGGGGGGCGCCGCCTTGGCTTTCCTGATGTCTATCTGCCAGTCGGAATCCACGCTGTTGGGCAGATTGATCTGTATTCGGACCAGTTTGTAGGCCTCTTCCTTGCGAAACAGTCCCAGCCAGTCTCCAGCCAGCAGCAGGCGGTCTCCGCGATAGACATAGAATCCCTGATGGGCGGAAAATCCGAAGATTCCCTCGGCCTGTCTGTATGCGGCCTCCGAAGAGAAGTTGTTCTTGTGGGGCAGGATATATCCCTTGACGGTTACCTGCTCTCCGATCTGTTCGGACGGCATGGCCTGTACCTTGCTTTCTTTCAGGCAGAAAGGATCCCATGGCTCAATTTCATGTCCGCACCAATGTATTGTTACGGAATTGGCCTCAAGGAACCGGTGAAAGGTCATTGAAAGATGCTTTTTGACCTTGTCGAATGCCTCCGAAAACTTCCGTTTGGCATTCTCGTTCTCGGCTTTTGTCGTGGCCGGTATAATCCGGTCCGGATCCGTCCAGATAACGACGGTACCGGACGTGAGGTCGTCCAGTTCATGCTCGAAACCGTCCGGAAGCCAATGGACCAGTTCCCATCTGTCGCATTGAGCAACGTGGTCCAGACTCCATGTCCAGAATTCGGGAGACTGCCCCCGGGTTTTGCTCATGACGGTCAGTGTCCGGCATTGTGAAAAGGAGGCGGTTTTCAGGCCGAGACCGAAACGTCCCAGGTCCGTTGCCGACCGTTCTTCCAGCGGATTCTGTGCTCCGGGCCGCATGGCCTGAATAATCTCGTCTCCGGACATGCCGTGTCCATCGTCCCTGATTGTTACAATGGAATCTCCTCCTTTCCAAATCCGGTTGATCCATACGTTTTTGGCCGATGCCGATATCGAGTTGTCTACAATATCGGCAACTGCCGTTTCCAGACTGTAGCCGATGGCTCGAAATGTTTCGATCATCGCTGCGGCCCTCGGAATAGCTTGCGCTGTTTGTATATTTAGGGAATCTATGTTTTTCATATTATTAACAGCTGCCTGTTCTTTTTTATCGAATCATATTTGGAGGAGTGAAAGTATCATAAATGCTTCTTCGATGTGTTATAATAGTTAGGACTATGAACAATAATAAAATATATTCTAATTTAAATGGCCTAGTATATAATCTACATCTATATCAGGATATCCAACTCGATTATAATATCGTATAAATCTTGTTGTCATTGCTTCTGCAAAAGGAGAATCCAATTTCGCTATCCTCTTATAATTGGAATGTAGATCTTCATATTTTACCATTATTTTGTTTTGAAAATCTACGACCATGTTTTTAAGGAAAGGAGTCCCTGGCAAGAAAAAATATCGTTCTTTTTTTGATCTTATCAATTCTGATAACGGGCCTTTGCTGTCATTTTTACCACCTTCTTTATATTTTTGGAAAGCTTCAGTCGTACTTAACGGATTGGCTTTTGCTAATAAAATGTTTTCAGCTTTTCGCTTTCCTCCTTTGCTTTTTCGTTGAATAAAATCACAAGACGGAGTAAGAATTATATAGAAGTTTTTATCTTGTATATTTTCTATAATCTCTCCGCTTTCGTATTCATCGTTATCATCTGTTGGATATAGATAAAATTCCATGGGATGAACTTTCTCTTCATCTTTGTTAATAGAAGGATCTTCTAGAATATTAACTATATTCTTTTTAGATAAAGAATTACCGATATTTCTTAAAAGTAGATATCCTAGAGAGTAATCTTGGTTCTCTGGTTTAAATATGTCATTCTTTTTTTGAATAATCTCCCAAAAATACTCTCGTAGTTTATTGTTGATATGCTGGTGGATTCTTTCTCTGATGTAAGGAAGGTTGTGATACGAAAGGCGTTCTATTTCGTGTTTTAATTCCGCTATACCTCCATCTCCTTTTGTCGCAATGCCAATAACTTGAGATTTTAGTTCGTTTACTTTGGCTGTGGTTCCGGAATAGAAAATAACAGGAATAAACATGTTTTGTTGTATTGAGTCAAGCAATTCAATTCCAGCTGTTTCTCCTTCATCTCCGGCTTTACCTTTATATAAATCTAATATAACAATATGAAAATCACGTATTCTACTGATTCCTACCTCAAAAGTTTCTTCTCCTTCTATTTCTATTGTTTGCCCATTTATTTCCTCACCAGACAATGCTTCTATTAAATCTGAACGATTCTCAGCATCATCCTCTATATACAATATTTTTAATGTTTTCATACTCTATATTTGAATTTTAGTTTGAATGATGCGCCACCTATCATACTTTCAATTAATGCGAGTTCGCCATTGTAATCAGCCATTAATTCACCTATGATTGCCAAGCCTAGTCCTATTCCGTCCGGTTTTGTACTAAAATAGGGTTCAAAAATCCGATCTTCTATTTCATGCTTGATTCCAGGTCCATTGTCACTAAATATAATTGATAATCCATCTGATTCATCAATTATATTAACCTCAATTATTCTTGGAGGTTTAATTGTATTAAGCCAATAGATTGAATTTTGAATTAGGTTCATGAAAATTAAACCTAACTCACTTTCATCAATGGTAACTCGATGGCAAGTATCTGGAAGATGGTAAGTAATGTTAGATTTGGATAGTTCGTCTCTGTTTAATGTGAAAATATTTGATATTGCATCTTCTATGGTTATGGTTTCCGGCCGTCCTTGCTTTCTTCCACCAAAAGGTTCTATCCTTTTGAATAGTTGTGCAAACTCTTTTCTTATCGTTTGTATTTCATTAATTTTAATGCCAATTTTTTTGATGTCACAAATTTCTTTTTGAGTTTCTTGTATGATAATTTCCGATTTTAAATCTATTTTGTTTAGAAAATTTCGACCATCATGGATAATGGGATCTACTAATTGTCCTAATGTTGATAATCGTCGGTAACGAGAGAGTATTTCTTGAACTTTTATTATGGATTGTTTTATTTCAATTTCTTTTTGACCGATAAGGTCTAGAATCTCTTTGAGATTAGGGTTGGTTTCTTGTATTGTTGCAGAAATAGAAACAAGTGAGAATGCGTCAAACAAACTCTTGGTAGATTTCTTTTGATATTCTCGGGGTCGTTCTGCATATCGGCGTTGTTCTACCTCATTTAATATGAGCTTAATATAATCTTTGATGTCTTCAAAAGCTTGGCTTTCTACAATGCCTTCTCGATTGCTTTGATCTTTTAATAATGGGTTGCTATCAATACCTATTGCAATATATCCTACAATTTGATTGTTGCTTAATCGCAATGTCGGATTATTAACTCTCCGCATGTCAAGTCTTACCCAATCGTTATTTTTGTTTCCGTATGGCAGAACTCTGATATTATCTCGATATATGCTTATGCCACATAATTCATCAAGGTCAGTCTTGACATTCTTAACGATATTTCCGGTTTCGTTGGCCAATGCCTTTAATTCATCAGTATCTCTATTCCAAATCTTAAATTCGAATGAAAAAGGACCGGCCAAATATTTTCTTGGAAGACGGAATTCATTTTCGTTTAAAGAAAGAATTTCTTCATGACCAATAGCTTTACTATAGAAAACTATCTGCTGAGGAGAACCATCTGCTGCAATACGGCCTTTTATGCTATAGTTGGGTCGATTTAAAGTTTCTGGTCTCTCGATGGTTCCCGATAAAGATTCAAATTCTTTTGGCAAGTTTAAACTCATTAAGAAATCTTCTATCGGGACAATGGGATTAAGTAATCGAGATAAAGCAACTCTCAGATCCTTTATTTTGGATTCACTCCAATCTTCATTTAAATCGTATAGACGTAGAATTGTTCCATGGTTTTGTATTTCGGTTGCGGGGCGTATTTCCCATTCTATCTTAATATCGTCCAAATAATCATACTCATTGGAAAAGTCATTCCAATTGAATTTGATGAAAATTTCGTCTTTCCCAGCTTGTTTCGTAATCAGCTCTAATTTGGATGCCAACTTTGCAGAGGCAAAACGCCCTATACCTTTTTCTCCAGCATATTTTTTTAGAGGATTTAATGGATTCTGGTTTTGTTTTAACTTTTTAAAGTTAGTGGCAGGTTCCATCCATGCGGTTCTTATAACCTCAAAATCCATCCCTATGCCTTCATCGTAAATGATAATGGAGGCATGTTCTTTGGCTATGTATTTTTCTCCGGAAGGTCGACTCTGAACATTACCATTAAATGTAATATCTACGATTGCTCCTTCGTCGTTTAATGTGCAATATGCATCATATGAGTTTTTTACCAGCTCTAATATCGCTACTTTATCGTCACTGATAAGTTCCTCGCCTATAGTCTTGATAAGTCGAGCTCGTGGGCGAAATACGAATGTCCCGCTTTTTATAGATTCGTTCATAGTAGAAGTTTTTTTATGCCTTCTGCAATTTTATATGCTAACACGACCGGTACGGCATTCCCAATCTGTTTAAGGGCAGATGTCCGGCTCCCTTCGAAATAGTAATCGTCCGGAAATGACTGAAGACGGGCTGCTTCTCGAACCGTAATGGAACGCACCGTTTCCAATGTTGGGTTCGGCGTCGGATAGATATAGTAGTGACCATCCATGGCGATGTGTGCAACTACAGTATGACTGCATCCGTCAGGATCGACAACATTAAAACGGTTGAGGAAAGTCTTCTTATTTCGATGAGTCTGCAGTTCGGCTGGCAGTTGCGCATAGTTCAATCGATGGCGATCATTCAACCACATCTCGACAGCTATCTTATATATTTTTCTATCATTCTCGTTGGTTGGACGAGCTACATGCTGAGTTGTAAAATTCAACTCGCCGCGTATCCCTGACTGATAAAGATATGGCATCTCGGACAGGGGCTTGATGTACGAAACTGCTTCGCAAAATTTACCTTCACCTGCTTTTCGAGCAGGCAGATCCGAGAACAAGTCGCGCAACACATGGTAATGATTCTCTTCCACTGGTAGATCCGGGTAATGGTACTGTTTCCCCGATCCTTTTACGTCACGTTTCCAACCTACAATAATGACTCTCTGGCGATTTTGCAGTACTCCGTGTTGGGATGCAACCTGGACCTTGCAGTCCATTTCATAGCCTAGCTTGTCTACCAATCGTTTCAGATCCTCAAAGGGTTCTCCTCGCTTAGCTGTCAACAGCCCCAATACGTTTTCAAATACGAACATTTCTGGGTCATAGCGCTCAATGAACCGTACATAATATTTATAGAGCTCGTTTCGTGGATCTTTTTCAACATCCTTCCCCATACGTGCTCTGCCAGCGACGGAATAAGCCTGGCAAGGAGGTCCTCCAATGATGATGTCAACCTTACGTTTGCCTTTGAGCTCGTCCACGTTCTTGAAAATATCATCAATCGTATTTTCTCCTATTGTCGCGCAGATCGTGGTATTGATTACGCTTTTAGGGACTTGGTCCCAGAGCTTTCGCCCGTCAGTCCCTTCTTTCTTGTGCCTGAGGTAATCTTCATAAATCGAAAGCATTCCATTTTTCTGAAGATAATGAAATGCCGATCGTGTTTTCAGCGTGTTGCAGGCGTCCTTGTTCATTTCGATATGCGCAATAGGCGTATATCCGGCTCTGATGAAACCCTCGGAAAGTCCTCCCGCTCCAGCAAACAGGTCTATGAATGTATATGATTTTGTTTTTTTCATTAATTTGGCCATAGCATATTTGTACAAAGTTAATATATTTAGTTGATGATCCGGGTATATATTTTGAATTATCTGCTATAGTTATTGCAGATATTTATCACGGCCTTGTTTTAGACAGTGTCGAATTGGAATGTTCAAATAGATTGACGTTTGTGTTTGATTCTTAAAAAATTTGTCAGATTTATAAAGTAATTTCTCCCATATCCGGCAATACTGGTGGACTATTAGCGGTCGCATGAGGCGGCCGCTTTTTGTGTGCCTGTTTCATGACTTTATCGTCTTAATCCTGTTCTCGGTTTCTTGCCCAATAGGAGGGTGGCAGCACGTGCACAGCGGCGGGCCCATTGCAGGTCGTCATCGTCCTTGTCACGCCAGGGAAGATCGCTCTGCGAACCTCCGCCACCACCTCCGGTAGATACGGCGGGCGTCTCAAGCATCCCGACAAAGAGAGCTACGGCTATGTCGATCAGCTCGCCGCTGTTGGCAACCTCCCGGTAGTCGAACTCTTCATTGAAATAGTCAAGTACCCGCTCCGGGATATAGAAACGCTGTTCCGTTCCGCTATGGGAAGAAAGCGTGTAGGACACCGAGCCGGAACGATAGTGGGTATAATCCATATCGGCAACCGGTCTTTGAACAGGTTCTGGCCTATGGATTTGAGAAGTATTGACCTGGGCGGCAAGCCTCTCCCGATAGTGGAGTTTTTGCCAGGTTCGGGGAAGTTTGGAAATCATCAGGTTACGGGCCACTCCCAGTTCAGAAGCCTTGTATTTGGTATTTCCTTTGAGGATCGCATATCCACGGAGAACATCTTTCTTGTCTTTCCGTTCATATACGGAATAGCCTCTCCGGGCAAGTGCCTTCTTGTATTCTTCCCATGACCACGATGGCATGGTTCTCAATACCTCCATGCACTCTCTGCTTACTTCCGGAATGTTGCGACTTCGGATTTCTTCCGCAGTCTTCCAGCCACGTTTCACTGCAACTCGCTCGGCTGCACGTTGTGCCCGAAGATGAATGTTATGGTCATTGTTGATGTTCCCGTTTTCATCAAAGCGGCAAATTGCGGCATGGAGATGGGGAACTTTCCCTTTGGATTCCATGTGCAGGTAAACCGTGTATTTGCTGTTTGCCAGATTGGTTGGACTGGAACGGACTTTCTCGTCCTTGCCGGTAATCACTTGTTTGTCGAACTCTTCGGCGAACTCGTGCCAGAGCTTTTGCCAGTCCTCAATGTCGTAGAAACTGGTATGCTCGGGCGATGGACTCAATTCTATTCTGATAATGGAATTCTTTATCGGCCGATGTTGGGAAAGGGTCAACTGCATGGAGTTCCATATTCCCATAGCGTCCAGTTCTGGAGGCAACAGATTGTCCAATACCCGATATATTTTTTCCGGATGCTTCTTGTGTTTTGATTCTCCAGTAATATAACGAATGTCATTAATACCGTAAGATATGGCTTTGGCTTTTGCAATCATTTTTCTTCTTCTGATTTTGGGGTTGACGGGACTCGGTTCTGCTCACGGACGGCCGTCAGGAAGTCGCTGACCGCCTCGGCGATGGGCCGGAGTTTATGGAACCATCCGGCCATGAAGGGAACCTGGTTGAACAGAGTGAGCCGCTGACTTGTGGACATTCCTTGAAGCGCCGAGGTGTACCTGACCAAGTCGGAGCGACAACCGTTCAGCTCCTGCAGCAGGGCGGCCTCCTCACGGGTGAGCCTTGTCCGGGGTGTGTAGCCGTATGCCCGTGCCAGCAGATAGTTGCTCACGGTCATGCCGCACTGTTGGGCCCGCGCCTGAATCTCTTCTTTCTGTTGGGGCGTTACCTTGGCCCCGATGAATACCGTTCTCTTCGCGTTGGAAGTATTGTTTTGTTCTATCGTTTCGTGTTCCATGAAAGTCATCTGTTATAATGGATGAAAAGGTGCGAGCCTGCGAGCAGCGTACCGGCAACAAACGGAAGCCGGCAGGAGCGCCAATGTACAACCGCAACGCAGTGAGGTTATACCTTGGCATATCTTGCAACACTTCGTGTCGGGCTTTGGACAGCGCCCCGCACCGGATATACAAGAGTGATTGGCAACTGTATCGGCAGCGGAGGAGGCGCCGTTCCGGTTCCCTGAAACAGAGGGAGCGGGAAAACAGACCCTGCGCTCCGGCAGTTCTGCTTTATTCTATTATATACACCCCGGCAATAAAGTAAAGTCGGAATCAAATCCGGAGGTCGGGGTTGAGCCGGTAGGCATTTCCCTCTCGTATGACCATCTGCTGCTCCCGGAGGAAAGCCGCAACCTTGGTTGCATGGTTGCCCCCGAACTTTACGCCCTGTAGCTCATAGCCTTCTTTTAGCCGTTCCTGATACTCGCGGTAGCTGCTGATGCTGCCCTCCGCAAAAACGGCATCCAACGCCGCGCGGTGTACATCCTCGGGAATGTCGCGTGCCGGGTCGAACGGCCCCTTGGCCGGACGCCCCGCGCCCCGTTTCCGCGGTTGGTAGGGCTCCACCAGCTCGGGCAGCGTCTCGCTGTTGATGCGGAAAGCGAAGGGCTCGAACTCACGGTCGCGGATATGGATGGCTTCCACCACGCTGATCGACCGCTCCTCCTTGTCCACTTCAATCTGCATGACGGTCTCGGCCTTGTTGTTGAGTTCCGTGCCGATGTGGCCGCGGGCGTTTTCATCATTCTTGTTCTGGTGCAGGATGGTGTGGATGTGGATCTGCCGGTCGTCGGTCCACTGCATGAAACGGGAGATGATGTCGGTCGCCTCCTTGGGCGAGTTGATGTCGTAGAGCAGGTCACGGATGCCATCTATAATCACCAGACCGAGGTGGGGAATGGTGCCGATGGCATGGTCGACTATGGCCAGCCGCATGTCGGGCGGGAATTTGCGCAGCGTCAGCATCACCAGGTTGTCGGGATCCCGCTCCTCGGGCAGTCCCGCCAGCCGCAGGATGCGTCTCAGTACCTGCTGGCAGTGGGGACGTCCCTGCTCAGTGTCGATGTAGAGGATGCCCCGCTTCTCTTCGGGGAATGAGGCGCGGTAGTGCAGCACCGAGCCGTTCGTCAGGGCAGCCGCGGTGAGGGCCGCGACGTTGAAAGTCTTTTTGCTCTTGGCCTTCCCGATCGAGGCGCTGAAGTTGCCCAATGTCCCGATCACGGAGCCGTCCACACGCAGCACCGCGGGCGACTGCTCGCAGGCGTCCGCTGCCCGCACGGCCGACTCTTCGATGCAGAGGGCCAGCTCCTCCGGTGTCGGCGTATGGTTGTCCGTCGTCTCCATCGCCTACCAGTTTTGGGGGTTGGGTTTGCGACGGTGCGAGGCAATCAGGGCCTCGTTCTCCTCCTCGAAACTTTGCACGGGCGGGGTTTTGCGGGACGATTCCAGCCACTTGTCCAGTTCGTCCCGATAGATGTAGAGGTGCTTGCCCTGTTTGATGACGGGGATGTTGTCCTTCTTGACCTTGTAGTAGAAGGTCGAAAGGGGCATCCGGAGGTATTCGCACGCCTCCTGCACCGTCATAGGGACGTGCGTGTTCTCCTGGGGCGCGTTCTGACGCGAGATGTTCTCCGAGAGTAGGTTCTCCATGCTTGCGATACGGTCGCACAGCTCGCCGACCACCGTCGGCAGGTCGTTGAATGTAAGTTGGTCCTTTGCCATGTCGTTATTGTTTTTATGGGGTTCAACATGGTGCAAACCAACGGAATGAATTCACGCAGACCAACGCTGACGGGAATCATTTTTTCATCAGCAAGGGTTCATTTTTTCCGATGGACGCCGATCAGCTCCAGATGGAAGCGGAAATCGCCCTCGTCGGGTATGTCGATTGGAATATGGCTCGGGACTGCGACACGCAGGTTGCGCTGCAGGTATTCGACGGTGGCGTTGTTGAGTTCGTGAGGGAACGATAGCTTGATGAACCGGGCCCGCTCTTCGAGCGAGAGGTGGAGCCGTTCGCCGATGTTCCATGCCAGGTGGCGCAGCTCAGGCGACCGCAACGGGCGGTCCGGGTTGGAGCGCAGCGGCAGGCAGGAGTCCGTCCGGCCGCAGGCCATCTGCTCGATGTTGGTGAGGAGGGTGTCGAGGTCCTTCTGCGACAGGAAGGGCGCGGTTGCGACGGTCACATATTCGCGGATAGCCTCCATAAGTTCGGCGTGGCGTCGGGCCTCCTGCTGTTTCATCTCCTCCAGCAACTGGTTGTATCTTTCCATGTAGGGATCGCGGTGCGGCCCGGCGGTGATTCCCGCTTCGACCTTGGTGGCCTCTTTGACGGGCTCGGTTTCTATTATCTCAGCGCGGGTCTCGGCCTGCTCGGTGACAACAGCCCGGGTGCGTTCTGTTTTGTCAGCCTCCAACTTTTGCCGATTGGCGGAAGGGGAGAGCGAGTATTTTATAAGCCAACGGTAGATGTACCGTTGCAACACACCGCACAAAACGATTGATACCACAAGTATGATGATGACGGGCGTTGCCACGGGCGTGATGTTGATGTCGTGGCATAGGTAAAGGTAGTTATCGACAACGGTAAAGAGGACCGCCGCGAGGGTTAGAACCAGACTTATTCTTTTAGCCCGTTTTTGGAGTGTATTAGCCATATCCGCAACTGTTTGTAATGGTTACGGAGGTGAAGTTATAATCGTAATTCCGAATAGTCACAAAAAAAAGAGTGATAGTTGCAGCTGTCACGCTAACTATCACTCTTTTTGTGCGATTTTCAAACAAAAATCGTACTTTATCTGTCAAACACGGCCGAAAACCGCCCGTCATTTCTTCCGCATCAGGGTGATTTTTTTGCTGGCTTCCCGTTTGTTGGCATCCACTACCTTGATATACCGCTGGGTGGTCGTAATACTTTTGTGCGCCATGATGCTCTGGATGGTGCGGATGTCTGTCCCGGCAGCCGCCTGCAGCGTCGCAAATGTTCTGCGATAGGAGTGGAAGGAGATGTTCTTGGTGATACCCGCCGAGCGGATCCACTCCTTCATGTAGGTCTGGGTCCAGCAGCGCTGCAACCCCTTGAAGACCATCCCCCGCTTGTCGGGGCTGTAGTCGATCAGATCCAGCGCCTCCTCGCTGATGGGGATAATATCCTCGGCGCGGTTCTTCTGGGTGACGATGTGCACGCACTTGCCACCGGCTGAGTAGTCCACGATGTCCTCCCAGCAGAGGGCGAGGATGTCGCTGATGCGCAGGCTGGTCATGCAGGAGAAGAGCGATGCCGTCTTCAGCACGGGCTTCTTGCAGGGTGTTTCGGCCAGTTTGTAGAGCTCTTCCACTGAAAGATAATCCTTGACTACGTCCTCGGTTTCGATCTTTTCGAGGAAGTCGTTGACGTTGTTGCGGATCAGCCCGTTACGGTAGAGGATTTTCAGAAGCCCCCTGAATGTAGACCAATATCCCGATGCGGAGTTGCGCGTGATTCGTCCCTTGCGCTTGAGCTTGTTGGCCGTCAGCAGGTATTCGCGGAACTTGTTGCAGAGGTCGATGTCGATCTCCTCGAAGGTGCACTTGCCGTGTACGAAGTTGCGAAAGTGGAGGTAGACGAACTCCCATTTGGGGTCATGTTTACGGAGCTGACTTCGGAAATACTCCAGGAAGTCGGCCTTGAGCTTGTACTTGTCGAAGAAGTCGTAGCGCTCGTTGACCACCGACTCGAAGCGGCGGCAGCGGATCGCCTCGGCCTTCTCGGTCATCACCTCGTTGAAGTTCTGCTCCCGCTTGTTCTTCGGGTCGGCATAGAGGTAGATCCCCAGCGTTTCGTGGCGGATCACCCTCATGGTCTCCTTGTCCCGGTAGCCGGGATAATAATCCAGGTAGAAAGACAACATCCGTCCCTTGAGCGGGCGGGTTCTCAGTGTTACGGTTTTACATTCGTGCATAACATGAAAATTTTATGGTTAATACTGATTTTACGGCAAATGTTGGGAATGAGAACATGCAGACCAGCGTCAGCGGCAAATCATTTTGCATCATTTCCCGCGGACTGGAATCGGGGCTACTTTTTGACTCCCATCACGCGGTCGAACTCCACTTTCAGGAAGCGGACGAAACGCCCGTTCTTCTCGCGGGGAATCTGGTGGAACTGCAGCACGCCGTACACCGCGTCGCGCGAGAGGTTGAACCGCTCCATCGCTTCCTTGACGGTGTAGTATTCGGCCTTGCTCTCCTCCGCGCTGCTCTTCGAGAGGTCGAAGTGCAGCTTCGAGTAGTAAATCTGCCCGTGCTCCTTCTTTGAGGGGATGTTGTTACGGTAGACGTGCGAGCGGATGGCGATGCGGGTCATGCCGTACTTTTCCTGAATCTCTTCGGGCGTGTACCATTCCGTCAGGTCGGAATCCACCTCATATTTGGCAAAGGCGGCGTCGATATGCTTTTTGCTGTAATAGTTGAACTGGCGGATGCGCACCTTCGGCACCTTGTGTTGTCGGGTGTAGGTCCATACCCATTTTGCGTTAACCTTGTACTTTTGGGCAATCTCCTCGGCGGTATAGTATTCCGTTATCTTGAAGTCCTCCTTCGGGACCATCCGTTCATAGGGCTTGCTTTTGAGCATGAGCTCGATGTCGGCCCGTCGTATCAACGACATCTTCCCGCTGAGCCGCGATGCGCGGAGCTTCTCCTCCTTGACCAGTTTGTAGATGTACTGGCGGCTTACACCCATCAGCCGTGCAGCCTGCGAAAAGGTGAAGTATTCCTGCTTCTCCAGCGACGAGCGCAGTTCCAGCATCTCCTGCATGTGGCGCAGCTCCATCTTCCGCTCCATCATGCGGTGTTTGTAACCCCGTTTCGAGCATTGCGGGCTGCAATAACAGGTCGTCGTTTTCTTGGCGATGAAGGGCTTCCCGCACCATTGACAAATCCTTTTTACCTCCATATTTTCTCTCTATTTTCCGTCGTTTTTCATAAATCCTAATTTCCCCAACTGTCCACACATGTAAACCACTGTCAATACACGTCAACTACTGCGTCGGTGTGATATTTCGGCTTGCGTGGAATTTGCTCCGCGGTAGAAATATGGTAGGAAAATATGGAGAAAATCCGTGATCTCCAAACGGCAACTGGAAAGCACGTAAAAACAAAAGTCGCTGATATACAGCGACTTTATTCTAAATGGTTATGGTTGGTTATGGCTGTTTACAAGCCGTCATTTGCCGATGCAGAATTTCGAAAAGATGTTTTGCAGGATTTCGTCGGGGGCGATGGCGCCGCGGCCCGTGATGGCGCCGAGGTGGGTGATGACCTGGCGGATTTCTTCGCTCAGAAGATCGGTCGGAAGGCCGTGGGCGAGACCGTCGAGGGCTTGGCCGAGTGCTTCGCGGGCCGCCGAAAGCGCTTCGTAATGGCGGCTGTTCGAGACGACCGGGTCGCCGTGGTAGAGCGCTTCGGTGTCGACGGACTCCCGCAGGGCGTCGCACAGGGCGTCGATACCCTCGCCGTGTTTGGCAGAAATGCCGACAACGCCTTCGGGAAGCCGCCATGCGGCCGGAGCCTTGTCGGTCTTGTTGACGACGGTCAGGAGTTTCTGCCCGGGACGGAGCGGAAAATCCGGGGCGGGAACCGGACCCGTGAGCGTCGAGGCGTCGACCATATGAATGACGATCCGCGCCCGTTCGATGCTCGACATCGTGCGCTGGATGCCCATTTGTTCGAGCCGGTCGTCGGTCGGGCGGATGCCGGCCGTGTCGAGGAACCGGAAAAGCACGCCGCCGATGTTGGCGCACTCCTCGATCACGTCGCGCGTGGTTCCGGCGATCTCCGAGACCATGGCCCGCTCCTCGTTCAGAAGTCGGTTGAGCAGCGTCGATTTGCCGACGTTCGGCGCTCCGGCGATGGCCACGGCGACGCCCTCCCGGATGGCGTTGCCCAGTGCGAACGAACTGCGCAGGCGGTCGATCTCCGCAGCGATGCGCTGCATCGTCGCGCGCAGCGCCGTACGGTCGGCGAACTCCACATCCTCCTCCGAGAAGTCGAGTTCCAGTTCCAGCAGCGAGGTGAGGTTCAGCAGTTTTTCGCGCAGCGATTCGAGCTCTTCGGAGTATCCGCCGCGCATCTGCGTCGAGGCCAGCGCGTGCGCGGCGCGTGACGACGAGGCGATCATGTCGGCCACGGCCTCGGCCTGCGAGAGGTCGAGTTTCCCGGCCAGGTAGGCGCGGATGGTGAATTCGCCCGGCTGGGCCATGCGTCCGCCCGCGGCGGTCAGCAGCCGGAGGATTTCCGAGACGATGTAGGAGGAGCCGTGGCACGAGATTTCGACCGAGTTTTCGCCCGTGTAGGAGTGCGGGGCGCGGAAAACGGCCGCCAGCACGTCGTCGATCACGCGGTCGCCCTCGGCTATCGTACCGTAATGCACCGTGTAGCCGTCTGCCTCGGCGAGCGGCCGCCGGCCCCGGAATATCCGGTCGCAGACGGCGAAGGCTTCTCCGCCGCTGATGCGGATGACGGCGATAGCCCCTCCGGCGGCGGTTGCAGGGGCGACGATGGTATCGTGATCGGTGTTCATTACCTGCCTTCGATGCGGAGCCGTTGTCCGATGCGGAGTTTGTGGGCGCTCTTGAGCTTGTTCCAGCGCATGATCTGCGCCGTGGTCACGCGGTAACGGCGGGCGATGGCCCCCAGCGTGTCGCCCTTTTTGACCACGTAGACCGATCCGCTGCGCTCCTGGCGTTTCTTGTCGATGTTGGCCGGGTTGATGTACTCCTTGAGGTACATCGAGTCTTTGGCTTGGATTTCAGGCTCGTGAGCGATGTATTGCATGACATACCGCTGCGGCAGGACCAGCGTGTAGGGCTTGGTCGTGGCCGGGATGATGTCGAGTTTGTACTGCGGATTGAGCTGGCGCAGGGTCTCGATCGGCAGGTCGATCGTCGAGGAGATCTGCCCCAGGTGCATCAGTTTGTTGATCCGGACGGTGTCCACCGAAAGGGGAATCGGGGCTTCGGTCGGCTCGATGCCGTGCTGGCGGTGGTAGGCGTAGGCGTACGACGCGCCGATGAAGGCCGGCACGTAGCCGCGCGTCTCGCGGGGCAGGTAGTCGTAAATCTCCCAGAAGTTCTTGCCTCCCGAGCGGGCGATCGCTTTGTTGACGTTGCCCGGGCCGCAGTTGTAGGCGGCGATGGCCAGCGACCAGTCGTTATAAATGGCGAAGAGGTCTTTCAGGTAGCGGCAGGCGGCCTGCGTGGCGCGGTAGGGGTCGCGGCGTTCGTCGACCAGCGAGTTGATTTCGAGTCCGTAGCTCTTGCCGGTCGTGGGCATGAACTGCCACAGCCCGACGGCGCCCATCGGCGACACCGCCGTGGGGGAGAGCGCCGATTCGATGATCGGCAGCGCGCGCAGCTCGACGGGAAGGCCTTCGCGGAGCAGCTCCTCCTCGATGATCGGGAAGTAGTACTGCGACATGCCGAGGATGCGGCTGATCGTGCCGTAGCGCGAGTTGGTGTAGCGGTTGATGTAGCCCTTTACGATGCTGTTGTAGGGGAACTGGATCGGCGACGCGAGGTCGAGCAGCCGCCGGGAGTAGACCGAGTCGGGCGTGCTGTCGGCCACCTCGGTGGAGTCCTCCAGAATGTACTGTTTGAAAAATTCGCTGAACGCGTCCTGCCGCTGGCGTTCGCGCCATGCGGCCAGCAGCGAGTCGGTCTGTTCGGGGGAGAATCCCAGCGTCATGTCGTTGACGACGGGTTCTTCGGCCGGGGCGGGTTCCGGCTCGGGGACGGGAACCGGTTCGGCCTCGGGAACGGGCGCCGGGACGACGGTTTCGGTTTTGGCTTTCTTGTCGCGTTTCTTCTTGCGGGGGCTGCGGTCGAGGGCCGACGCCGAAGCGGCGACGGCCAGGAGCAGCGCTATGGTAAGGAGTTTCTTCATCGTCTAAAATTTCAGGCTCAGATTGAAGCCGAACACCGGGCGGTTGCCCCCGAGGGTGGGGACGTAGGTGTAGTCGACCAGCGGTTCGAGGTTCATCGAGAGGTCGTCCGAAATGTCGTAGTCCTTGAGGTGGGCGTCGACATGCGCATCGACGATCTGCAGGACGTACAGCGCACCCGAGAGGATGATGCAGAGGTCGCGGTTGCGCCGGTAGTTGTTGCGCAGGTTGCGGATGAACGAGGCCGAATAGCGTCCGTGGAACTCGTCGGTCGGCCCGTCGGGGTATTTGTCGGGATTGCGGTCGTAGTCGCTCAACAGATTGTAGGCCTTTTTGAAACGTTGGTAGCCGCGGTTGTTCCAGTCGATGCAGTAGATCATCGAGGCGAATCCGCCGATGACGAAAGGCACTTTCCAGTAGCTTTTGTTGTAGATCTGTCCCGCTCCGGGGAAGATGCAGGCCAGCGTGGTGGCCTTCTTGACGCTCGACACGTCGTTGGTCGAGTAGCTCACGGCCGCGTCGCCGATGAAGTAGATGTACGAGGCGATCGTGATCCCCAGGTAAACCTGACGCCGCGTGTTGCTGCGGATCATCTTGGACTGGAGGGCGTCCAGCTCGGGCGTGCGCGAGAGGTTCACGTCGGTATAGGATTCGAACTGGCGCTTGAGCGGCTTGTAGGTCTTGTTTTCGTGGATGTACAGTCCCAGTCCGGTTCCCACCAGTCCGTAGAGGATCGGCAGTTTCCAGTACTGTTTGTTGTAAATCTGTCCGTAGCCGGGGACCACGGTCGAAATCCAGCACACCTTCGAGAGCGACATCGAGTCGCTCATAAACCAGCCTTTTTTGTAGACCTTGCGTTTGGTCGTGGTGTCCACGCCCCGCTGTGCGGCGTCGAAGCGCGCCAGGGCCAGCGAGTCGAGGTAATGCAGGTCGTCGGAGCGCAGGTCCGCGACGGCCGCCGAGTCGGCGGCGTATTCGGCGGCGGCGATCGAGTCGATCTGCCGTACGAGGCCCGCCAGGCGCAGCGAATCGCGCCGGCCCTTGAGCGAATCCGGTTTTTCGAGCAGTCCGCCGCGGACGACCGTGCGTGCGCCGCGGTGGAGTTGCGCCCCGGCGGGCAGTCCCAGCGAAAGGGCTGCGACCAGGAGCAGGAGTCTGAACCGGATTGTCACCATATATTAATTAGGAGCGTTTAGCGAAACGTTCGATGAACTGTTCGATGTCCCTGTCGTCCGTGAAGCCGATGACGATTTTGCCGCCGCCGTTTTTCGCGCGTTTGATCGAAATTTCCTGCGAAAAGAACTTTTCGAGCTGCTCGACCAGTTTCAGGTAGCTTTCGGGATACTCTTCGTCCTCCACATTCTGTGCCTCTTTGCCCGGGGCTTCGGAGAGAGAGCGGACCAGCTCCTCGACCTGGCGGACCGAGAGGCCTTTCTTGATGCACCTTTTCAGCACGCGCAGCTGCTGGTCGGCGGGCGCCCCGGCGATGGCTTTGGCGTGTCCCATCGAGATCAGCCCCTCCTTGAGGGCGAGCTGCACCTCGTCGGGGAGTTTCAGCAGGCGCAGGTAGTTCGACACCGACGAACGCTTCTTGCCCACCTTCTCCGACAGGGCGTCCTGCGTGAGGTTGCACTCGTCGATCAGGCGCTGCATGCCCAGCGCGATTTCGATGGCGTTGAGGTCCTGTCGCTGGATGTTCTCCACGAGGGCCATGGCGTGCAGGTTCTCGTCGTCCACCTCGCGGATATAGGCCGGGAGGGTCTTCAGGTCGGCCCGCTGCGCGGCCCGCCAGCGGCGTTCGCCGCTGATGATGACGTATTTGCCTCCGTCGCCCTTTTTCACCGTCACGGGCTGGATGACGCCCAGCTGGCGGATCGAGTCGGCCAGTTCGTCCAGAGCCTCCTCGTCGAACTGCGTGCGCGGCTGCGTGGGGTTGGGTATGATGTCGGCGATTTCGATTTCTGCCATCTGACTCATCGGTTTGAGCTTGGCATCCACGGGATCGCTGCCGAAAATGGCGTCGAGTCCGCGTCCTAATCCCTTCTGTTTCATATCGGTATTCGTTTATTTGCTGCGTTTGCGGTTGCGTTTCAGAAATTCCCGGGCCAGGGCCAGGTAGTTTTCCGAGCCGACGGCCCCGGCGTCGTAGAGCATCACGGGTTTTCCGTGCGAGGGCGCTTCTCCCAAACGGATATTGCGCTGGATTATTGTGTCGTAGGCCAGGGGGCCGAAGTGCTCGCGGACCTCGCTCACCACCTGGTTGTTCAGGCGGTTGCGCATGTACATCGTCAGCAGGAAGCCCTCGATGTCGAGGCCGGGGTTCAGTCCGCCCTTGACCTTGCGGATGGTGTTGAGCAGTTTGGAAAGCCCTTCCAGGGCGAGGTATTCGCACTGCACGGGGATCAGCACCGTGTCGGCGGCCGTGAGGATGTTGACCGTGGTGTAGCCCAGCGACGGCGAGCAGTCGATGAAGATGTAGTCGAACTTTCCGCGCACCGAGTCGACGATGCGTTTCATCACGTGGTGGGCGTTTTCCATCTTCGGCAGTTCGGTGTCGGCGGCCACCAGGTCGATCGACGAGGGCAGCACCCAGAGGTTTTTCACGTCGGGACTTTGGAGAAGCACTTCGTCGGCCTGTTTCTGTCCGGCGATGCACTCGTAGATGCCTTCGAGGTTGATGTCGAAGCCCAGCCCCGAGGTGGCGTTCGCCTGCGGATCGGCGTCCAGCAACAGGACTTTCTTGCCCAGCAGGGCCAGCGAAGCCGCTAAATTGATAGCTGTCGTGGTCTTGCCCACGCCGCCTTTCTGATTGGCCAATGCGATTACCTTTGCCATGTTTGAATTCGGTTTATAAGCAGGCAAATTTAGTGAAATTAAATGGAAATCCATAACCGTAGCGGAAAAATGCTTATCTTTACGGTCGGAATGAATTGATAGCTATACGATACTATGGAAGAAAAAAAATCGCCGGCTTCCGCGGCGGAGTCCGCAGCTTCGGGACAGCCGGCCGCAGTCCCGGCGGCGGAGCTGCGTCCGGGCCGCCGGAAATTCCCGACCGTGGGCGACCTGTTCGCCATGCTGGGTATCGCCTTCGGGGCGCAGATCGTCGTGGGGACCGCAGCGATGGTCTTCCTGCTTTTCGCCGGGCACGGGCTCGATTTCAAATCGCTGGAGCCGGCTGCGCTGGGCAAGGTGATGGCGGCGCTCTATTTCTGCTCGATGTCGATCACGCTTGCCGGCATCCTCTACTACCGCCGCGCGCGCGGCGGCAGCGGTCCGTGGGCGCGTTTCTCGGCCCGGGGGCTGAATCCCGCGCTGTTGCTGTGGGCCTTCGTGCTGATGTTCGCCGTCGGCGTGGTGCTCGAACCGCTGCTGCGGCTGATGCCCGAACTGTCGCTCGAAGTGGGCCGCGGATTCTGGACCATCCTTTCGCTGGTGATCTTCGCTCCGATCTTCGAGGAGCTGATCTGCCGCGGCGTCGTGCTGGGGTCGCTGCGCGGCAAGTTCGGCGTGACGACCGCATGGCTCGTCTCGTCGCTCTTCTTCGGCGTGCTCCACGGCCAGCCCGTGCAGGTGATCAACGCCACGGTCATCGGCCTGGTGCTCGGCTACGTTTACCTGGCGACCGATTCGCTGTGGTCGGTGATGATCCTCCATGCGCTGAACAACGCCGTGGCCTATCTGGCGCTGGCCACCGGGCACGGCAATGCGCTGCTGATCGACCTGGTGGGCAGCCGGACGCTTTACGTGCTGATTTACATCGCGGCGCTGGCGCTCTCCGCCGTGTCGGGCTATATGATGCTGCGCACGCTGCGGCGCATGAAGGAGGCGGAGAAAAATCCGTCCGCGGCGTAATAATCCGGCTCCGCACTGCGTTACTTACAAGTAAAAAACGTATCTTTGCCCTTCGGAATATGAATTTGCGAGCGAAAATAGCGGTCGCGGCGGGTGTGCTGCTGCTGGCGGGTTGCCGGGAGCTGCCGCGTTATTTTGCCGGCGACACGACCATTGCGCGGGCCGGCGGCAAGGACCTGCGGCTGGGCGACGTGCGGTCGGTGGTCCCGCAGGGGCTTTTGGGCGACGACAGCGCGGCCTTTATGAAGGTTTACATCGACCGCTGGGTGCTCAAGCAGCTCAAGCTCCAGGAGGCGGAGACGCTCTTTTCCTCTTCGGCGGGCGACATCGACAAGATGGTGGAGGAGTACCGCCAGGCGTTGCTGATCCGCCAGCTGGACCAGCATTACGTCGACCGTTCGATCGACACGGTGTTCACCGCCGACGAGATCGCGGCCTATTACAACGCTCACAAGGCCGATTTCAAACTCGACCGCACGATCGTCAAGGGGCGCATCGTCCGTTTCGGCGAGGGGTACCGGCAGGCCGCGAAGCTCAAGACGCTGATGGGGGCCAGGTCGGAGGCGCAGCAGCAGGATTTCAGGGATATCTGTGAGAAGAACGATTTCACGGTGGACGATTTCCGCGACCAGTGGATTGATTTCCCGGAGTTCTTGAGCTACCTCCCGACGCTGCGTTCGCAGAGCTATGATTCGGTGCTGGCGACTGCTGCCGTGCAGGAGATGCGCGACAGCCATGCGCACTATTATTTCCAGATTGATGCGGTGCTGCGCGAGGGCGAGCCGATTCCGCTCGAACGGCTGCGCGGAACGATTCGCCGCATCCTGTTCAACCAGCGCAAGGGCGAGATCATCCGCGCGCACGAGGAGGAGCTTTGCGCCCGGGCCGCGGAGATGGGCGAGGTGAAGATTTTCGCCGACGAGAAACCGAAGAAAGACGAATAAAAATAAAACGATAAACGAAACCAAGATGTTGAAAAAAGCTATGATGGCCGCGGCGCTCGCCCTGTTGTTCGCAGGCGCCCTTGCGCAGAAACGACAGGTGATGCTCGACAAGGTGGTGGCCGTGGTGGGCGGATCGTCGATCCTCTACTCCGAGGTGGACGACTATGCGCGCCAGCTGACGGAACAGCGCCGTCAGGAGGGTTACACTTCCGACCGCGACCCGATGAACGAGGCGCTCGAAGCGCTGATGACCCAGAAGCTGCTCTACAACCAGGCCCAGATCGACTCGGTGAAGGTCAACGACGCCGACATCATGGCGCGCGTCGAGGAGCAGGTGCAGCAGATGGTCGAGGCCGAAGGCTCGATCCCCCAGCTCGAAGCCAAGCACCACATGCCGATCTTCAACATCCGCGAGATCATGCGCCAGCGTTACGAGGAGCAGGCCTATGCCAACTCCATGCAGACCGAGGTGGTCGACAAGGTGTCGGTGATTCCGGGCGAGGTGGAGCGTTTCTACAAGTCGATCTCGAAGGACAGCCTGCCGCTCGTCGCCGACCAGTATGTCTATGCGCAGATCACCAAGTTTCCCAAGTCGATGACCGCCGCCAAGCAGCGTACGCGCGAACGGCTGATCGACATGCGCGAACGCGTGATCACGGGCAAGGCCAAGTTCGAAAACCTCGCCCGCATGTATTCGCAGGACCCCGGCACGATGATGCGCGGCGGCGAGATGGACCCCTCGACGCTCGAACAGCTCGACCCCGCATTCGGCGCGGCGCTGGAGAAGATGCGCCCCGGCCAGATTTCCGAGGTGGTCGAGTCGCAGTTCGGCTTCCACATCATCCAGCTTCTGGACAAGCGCGGCCGGCTCTATCATTTCCGCCACATCCTGCTGCGTCCGGTCTACACGACCGAGGAGCTGGGCGGTTCGCTCAATACGCTCGACAGTCTGGTGAAGGTGATCCGCAAGGATTCGATCACCTTCGAGAGGGCTGCGCTGCTCTATTCGGACGACGCGCAGTCGAAGATGAACGGCGGCATCGTCTCGAACCACGACATCCTGGAGCGTTTCAACGCCTTCGACGCCAAGCTGACCGTCACGAAATTCCTCAAGGAGGACTTCGGCCGTTTCAAGAGCCTCGATGACTACAACGCCCTGAACCGGCTCAAACCCGGCGAGATTTCGGAGGCCTACCTCACCGAAGACATGCTCGGCAACCAGATGGCCAAGATCGTCAAGCTGGTCGAGGTGATCCCCACGCATACGGCTTCGCTCAACGAGGACTACCTGCGGCTCGAAGAGATGGCCTTGCAGGACAAGCAGGAGCGGGTCTTCAAGGAGTGGCTTTCGAAGAAGATCGACGGCATGTACGTCTACATCTCGCCCGAATTCCGCAACGGGGAGTTCGAGAACAAACACTGGGTGAAATAGGCCGTGCGCAGGCTCTTGTCCATAGCCGTAGTGGTGCTGGCCGCCGCCGTGGTCGCGGCGCGCAGCGGCATGCAGGCGCCGGAGCCGGAGGGCGAGAAAAAGCTCATCGACCTCAAGTCGGACCTGATGGGCCCCATCGCCCCGGGCGATTCGGTGGTTTTCCTGGTGGGGAACTTCGCCGCACAGCACAACGGCGCCGTCATCACGTGCGACTCGGCCGTGCGTTACTCGGACATGCGCATCGAGTTCTTCGGCAACGTGCTCATCAACAAGAATACGACCTACATTTACGGTGACCGGGCCGAGTACGACGGCGAGCTGAACGAGGCGCGGGTCTACTCCGACATCGTCAAGGTCGTCGACGGCGACGCCACGCTCTACACCTATAAATTCCTGTTCAACACGAAGAAGAACATCGGCGAATTCGCCGACGGCGGGGTGATGCTCAACCGCGAGAACCTGCTCGAATCGGTCCGCGGCTACTACTATGCCGACACGAAGGAGCTGATCGCCGTCGACCGCGTCGAAATGCGCAACGACGAATACGAACTCAAGGGCGATTCGGTGGTTTACAACATGGCTACCGACAACGCCTTTTTCTTCGACCGCACCAACATCTGGAACAAGGACGGCGACTACCTCTATGCCGACCGCGGTTCCTACGACAAGGCCGATACGCTCTACATCGTGACGCGCAACGGCTATATCCTGACCGAAAAGCAGGAGATCTGGAGCGACAGCCTCCATTACTACCGCGCCGAGGACCATGTGATCCTGCGGCGTGATTTGCAGCTGGACGACGCCGAACACAAGGTGATCGCCTTCGGCGACTACGGCGAGTACTGGAAGGAGCCGGGAAATGCGTTCCTCACGCGCCGGCCCGCGGTGGTGAGTTACGACCTTTCGCAGGGCGACTCGCTTTTCATGCGCGCCGATTCGATGTACCTCTTCACGATCAATGAAAACGCACTGCGCCGGGCCGCCGCTGCGGCCAAAGCCGATTCGCTGACGCGTCTGAAAACCGATTCCGCCCTTCTCGGGACGCCGCACCACCCGGCCGGGGAGCTTCCCGAAGGCCGTCCTGCGGCGGATTCGCTCGGAAGTCCCCGCGTTCCGGCCGTCGGTCCCGGTTCGCCGGAAGACGCCGCAGGGCCGGATTCGCTGGCCCGGCGGGAGGTCCCCGATTCGCTGCTGGGCGTTTCCGTCCCGGATTCGCTGGTCGTTCCGGCCGTCGATCCGCTCGACACGCTGGTCGGCGATGCCCGGAAAGCCTACCTCAAGGAGCAGGCCGCCAAGTTGAAGACGGCCCAAAAAGCCGCTGCCGCCAAGGCCAGGAAGGAAAAACTGGAGGAGATCGCCAAAAAACGCCAGGATAAGACGACGGCCAAACTGCTGGCGCAGAAGGAGCGGGAGGAGCGGCGCCTCGCTGCGCGCAAACTCAAGGCCGAGTCGAAACTCCGCGCCCGTCAGGCCCGCGCCGCCCGCAAAGGCAAGGTGATTCCGGTCGATTCCACGGCCCTGCGCGAGATCGACTCGCTGATCGCCCGCAACGACCGGGAGATGGACTCGCTGCTGTTGCAGATGGCCGATTCGCTGGCCGCCGACTCGCTGGCGATGCGGATTCCGGCCGACTCGGTCGATTCGCTCACCGACTCCGCCGACTCGGTTTACCGCCTGATGAAGGGTTTCCGCAATGTGCGCATTTTCCGTTCCGATTTCCAGGCCGTATGCGACTCGATGACGGCCATCAGCACCGATTCGACGATCCACCTCTACATCAATCCCGTGCTGTGGAACCAGGGCAACCAGATCACCTCCGACGTGATGGACATATTCACCGAGAACCAGCAGATCACGCGCGCCGAGTTCATCGGTACTCCGATGATGGTCTCCCAGCTCGACACGGTCCATTACAACCAGGTGGCGGGCAAGCAGATGACGGCGTGGTTCCGCGACAATCAGATCTACCGCAACGACGTGAACGGCAATGCCCAGACGATCTACTACATGCAGGACGGCGAGCCGCCCCAGATCACGGGCATGGGCGTCATCGAGAGCGGCGACTGTTCGTTCTATATCGAGGACAAACAGGTCGTGACGATCGTCTACCGCAAGGACCCCGACTGGAACATCTATCCGATGGACAAGATTCCCGCCGACCAGGAGCTTTACCTCAAGGGGTTCAAGTGGGAGGGCGCGCGGCGTCCGACGCAGGGGGCGGTTTTCGACCGCAGGGTCCGGCCCTCGCAGCGCGAGGAGAAGACGCATCTCGCACATCCGGATTTCCCGCTTCTGAAAGCCCTCGAGGAGCGCAAGAAGCGGCTGATCGAGGAGCGCCGCTGGGCCGACCGCAACGATCAGGTCGATGCCGCCACCGTGGAGTGGATGCGGGCGCTGGGCTTCGAGGTGGGCCAGCCTCGGGAATCGGGACCCAAGCTCTGAAAAATTGGAAAAAGGTGAAAAGACGCAAAAACTTTTCACCTTTTTTGTGCTATTTTTGCAGCCGGTTAGCCGTTAATGTCTGTTTTCCCATGAAGAAAAGTCTGATCGCCCTGGCATTCGGGACGTTGGCACTCGGTATGGCGGAGTTCGTGATGATGGGCATTCTGCCCGACATCGCCCGCAGCCTCGGCGTCTCGATCCCCGAAGCGGGGCACCTGATCTCCGCCTATGCGCTGGGCGTCTGCTTCGGGGCGCCCCTCACGGTGCTGGTGGCCCGCACGCGGCCGCTGAAACACATCCTGCTGGCCCTCACGGGCCTGATCATTCTCGGCAACGCCTGTGCGGCGCTTTCGCCGAACTACTGGACCCTGCTGGCCATGCGTTTCGTCTCGGGGCTTCCCCACGGGGCCTTCTTCGGCGTGGGGTCGATCGTCGCCGAGCGCGTCGCCGACAAGGGCCGGCGGGCCGAGGCCGTGTCGATCATGGTCGTGGGCATGACCGTCGCCAACCTCTTCGGCGTGCCGCTGGGAACCTACATCAGCGGCGCCGTGACGTGGCGCGCCACGTTCGGGATCGTCGCCGTGTGGGGAGCCGTGGCCATGCTGCTCGTGAAATTGTGGGTTCCGGCTCTGCCCGCACTGCCCGATACGGGGATGAAGGGGCAGTTCCGGTTTCTGAAAAGCGCCGCTCCGTGGCTGGTGCTGGCGTCGGTGATGCTGGGCAACGGCGGCATCTTCTGTTGGTACAGCTACGTCAGCCCGCTGATGGTCCACACCTCGGGGTTCCGTTCCGAGGACCTGACGCTGATCGTCATGCTGGCCGGTTTCGGCATGTTTGCGGGCAATATCGTCGGCGGTCACTATGCCGACCGGTTCACGCCCGAGCGGGTTGTGCGTTTCACGCTCGGCACGGCCTGTCTGGCGCTCGTCGGCATCTTCTTCGGGGCGCATGTCCGCTATCTTTCGCTAGCGCTGATGTGTCTGACTACGGCCTGCCTCTTCTGCGTATCGTCGCCCCAGCAACTGCTGATCCTCGAAAATTCGCGCGGCGGCGAGATGCTCGGCGCGGCGCTCGTGCAGGTGGCTTTCAACCTGGGCAACGCCCTGGGGGCCTACGTCGGCGGCCTGCCGATCGGGCACGGGCTTGGCTATGAATATACGGCGCTTCCCGGCGCGGCTTTCGTGCTGCTGGGGATGACGGCCGCCATGATCTACATCCGTAAATATCCCCGGCATGAACAGCGATAACAGCGAAGAGATCTTTCCCGTGGTCGACGCGGCGGGGAACGTCGTCGGCAAAGCCACGCGCGGCGAGTGCCACGGCGGGTCGATGCTCCTGCACCCGGTGGTGCACCTCCATGTTTTCAATTCGCGCGGCGAACTCTATTTGCAGAAACGCCCCGCCTGGAAGGACATTCAGCCCGGACGGTGGGACACGGCCGTGGGCGGCCATGTGGACTACGGCGAGACGATCGCCGAAGCCCTGCGGCGCGAGGTGCGCGAGGAACTGGGCATCACGGATTTCGTGCCCGGGGCGGTTGCGGTCTATCCGTTCCGCTCGGAACGCGAATACGAACTGGTCCATGTCTTCCGCACGGTCTACGACGGCGAGATCCGTCCGAGCGGGGAGCTTGACGGCGGGCGTTTCTGGTCCCCGGACGAAATCCGCGAAAACCTCGGACAGGGTGTTTTCACACCCAACTTCGAAGGCGAAGCCGGATTGATTCTCGGGTGATTCCGTTGTCCGCGCCGGCGTCGTTTCCGGTTTTTCGGCCGCCGCTGCGGTTGAGGCCCGAAAGTTGATGCGGGTACGGGTATGCAGACACTTCTGAAACGTTGGACGCACGCCCTGCTCGAATGGCTGGGCCTGACTTCGGCCACCGGCGATGCGCTCGACCGCTGGGCGGCTTTCGTGCTCGTGGTGCTGGCCGCCGTGGTTTTCGACCTGCTGCTGCAACTGGGCATCCTACACGGGGTGCGGAAACTCGTGGAGCGCACCCGGGCCAAGTGGGACGACACGCTTTTCAGCGTTCCGGTTCTCCGGCGCATGTGTCATATTTTGAGCGCCATTCTGCTGGCCGTCGTGCTCCCGGTGGTCTTCGAGGAGAAATCCACCGGGCGCGTCATCGTCCTGCGGTTCATGGAGGCCTATATCGTCTTTTCGGTTTTCCGCTTCGTCAACGCCCTGCTCTATGCCGCCTTCCACATCGCTGCGGCGCGTCCCGCCTGGCAGAACAAACCCATCAAGGGCCTGCGGCAGACGGCGCAGGGCATTGCGCTGCTGATCTGCACGATTCTGATTGTTTCGATCCTGCTCGACAAGTCGCCCGCCATCCTGCTGACGGGACTGGGCGCCTCGGCGGCCGTGCTGATGCTGATTTTCCGTGACAGCATCCTCGGCTTCGTTTCGGGCCTCCAGCTCGCGGCTAACGATATGCTCAAGGTCGGGGACTGGATTTCGGTCCCCAAGTACGGGGCCGACGGCAACGTCGAGGAGGTGTCGCTCACGACGGTCAAGATCCGCAATTGGGACAACACGCTCGTCATGCTGCCGCCCTACCTGCTGACGACCGATTCGTTCACCAACTGGCACGCCATGCAGCTTTCGGGCGGGCGGCGCGTGATGCGCTCCGTGGCGATCGACATGACGAGCGTGCGTTTCTGCACCCCCGAGATGCTGGACCACTACCGTACGATCGACCTGATCCGCGACTACGTCGATCAGACCGAACGCCGCGTCGAGGAGTACAACGCCGCGCACGGCATCGGCTCCGGGGAACGGCGGATCAACGGCCTGCATCAGACCAACCTCGGGGTTTTCCGGGCCTATCTGGTCCGCTACCTTCGGAACGAGGTTCCGGTGAACAAGGATATGACGCTGATGGTGCGGCAGTTGCAGCCCACCGAAACGGGGCTTCCGATGCAGCTCTATTTCTTTACCGATACGGTCGTGTGGGTGGATTACGAGGGGATTCAGTCGGATGTCTTCGATCATGTGCTGGCCGTGATTCCCGAATTCGGGTTGCGGGTCTTTCAGAATCCGTCGGGGGAGGACGTCGCCTCGCTGCGCAATGCCTTTTTTCCAAACGCGCAGACACCCTCGCAGACACCCCCGCAGGCGTCACCGCAGGCCTCCTCACAGGCCGCCCCGCAAAATGCGCCGCCCCTGCATGCATCCCGGCCGGCCGCCCCGCAAAGGCCGCAGGCGGAACAGCCCGCCCCGGAGGAGGCTAAAGCACCAGCATCAGCATCACCTGAATGATGATCACGCGCAGGAACATGCACACGGGATAGACCGTGGCGTAGGATACGGAGGGGTTGTCGCCTTCGATCGTGTCGTTCACGTAGTTGAGCGCCATCGGGTTGGCCATGCTGCCGCACAGCAGTCCCGAGACCGATCCGAAGTCGACCTTCAGCACCCGCAGGGCGAACAGCCCCACCAGCACCACCGGCACGAACGTCAGGGCGAATCCGATGCCGAGCCACAAGGCCCCCTCGGGGCGCATGACGGTCTCGAAGAAGTGGGTTCCGGCATCCAGCCCGAGGCATGCGAGGTACATCGAAAGGCCCAGCGCGCGCAGCATCAGGTTGGCGCTCTGGGTGGTGTAGGTGATCATGTGGAGCCGGGGGCCGAACGTGCCGATCAGGATGCCGACGATGATCGGGCCGCCTGCGAGTCCCAGTTTCACGGGAATCGAAATCCCGGGGATCGCCACGGGAATGCTTCCCAGCGTGAGGCCGAGGATCAGGCCGATGAACACCGCCGCGAGGTTGGGTTCGTTGAGGCTCTTGACGGCGTTGCCGAGGATTTTCTCGACGTTGCGGATCGCCTCCGCTTCGCCCACCACGGTCAGACGGTCGCCCAGCTGCAAACGCAGGTCGGGGGTGGCCAGCAGCTGCACGCCCGAGCGGTACACGCGGCTGATGTTGATGCCGTAGGTGTTCCGCAGGCGCAACTGCGAGAGTTTCTTGCCGTTGATTTCGGGGCGTGTCACGAGGATGCGCTGCGAGATGAGCTGGCTGTCGACGGAGTTCCAGTCGATATTTTCCGTGTTCCAGTCCTTGGTCTCCTGCTCGCCGAAGATCAGCCGCAGGGCGTCGGCCTCGCCGGGCGTGGTGATGACCAGGATCAGGTCGTTCTCCTGTAGGGTCTTGTCCGAGGTGGGGATCGAAACCCGCCCGTCGCGCCACAGGCGCGAAATGACGAAATGGTGGTGGCTCTGCGTCGCGATTTCGTGGACGCTCTTGCCGAAGACCGCGGGATTGGTGAGGTGGTAGCTGGCGATGAAGACGTTCTTGCGGTGTTCGGCGTCGGGTCCCGGCATGTCGCAGGGACGCACGAAGAGCTTGCGCAGGAAGACCACGGCCAGAATTACGCCTACGACGCCCAGCGGGTAGGCCACGGCGCAGCTCAACGCCGCTCCGTTGGCGTCGATGCCCATTTGTTGCAGCGTCTGCTGCGCGGCGCCCAGCGCCGGGGTGTTGGTCGTCGCGCCGCACAGAATGCCCGACATGTCGGGCATCGAGACTCCGAAGGCGTAGCTCATCGCCATGGCCAGGGCCGTTCCGAGCAGCACGATGGCGATGGCGGGCGAGACGAGCCGCAGTCCGTCGGCGCGCATCGAACTGAAGAAGCCCGGCCCCACCTGAAGGCCGAGGGCGTAGACGAAGATCACCAGTCCGAAACTCTCGGCATAGGTCAGCATCGCCGGGTCGAGCGAGAGCCCGAAATGCCCGGCCAGAATGCCCACGAAGAAGATGAAGGCCGTTCCGAGCGAGATTCCGAAAAAGCGGATCTTTCCCAGTCCGATACCGATCGTCGAGATGAGCGAAACCACCACGACGGCCTGCAAAGCCGAGTGCTCGACGAACAATTCTTTAAGCCATTCCATTCCTTCAACTGTTGAAACCGTTGCAAAAGTAGGTCAAATTTTCCGGATTGCCGCTTTTTTGCAGAACGAAAAGTGGTCCGTATGCGTCCGGGCGTATTATTTTGCCTTTTCGGGGTATGACATTTTGGTCGAGCCTTATTACAAAAACGCTCTATCTATTGTGGGTTGGGATAATTTGTCTACTTTTGTATTGCTGGGATAAACACAGATCATCAGTGACGCACGAAGGACTTTTCTGCCGGAGAAGGTCCGGGATTCAATCCGGCAGCCGCCCGGATTATTCAGGAACTTGATGTTCCGGGTAGCAGCGAGGGTGACCGTTTTAGGTCACCCTTTTTGTTTGAATTCGTTTATCAGAATCTCCCGTTTTCAGAGTTGCAACGGCTTCCCGCGGTGGAAATCGGGAATCTTCGACGGAAAACGAACTCGTATTTGGCCTGCACGGTTTGGGTGACGGCGAGCTGCTGGCTGCGCACGGCGAGCTGCGCCTTGCTGATGTCGTTGCGCGCGGCACGGCGGTTGAAGATCGGGATGTCGAGCGAGACGCCGGCGTATTCGCGGCTGTTATGGCGCATCTGTGTCCCGGACGGCCACCGCGTGTTCCGAGCCTTCGGGCCGCAGCCGCTTCGCGGGGGTGGTTCCCGGTTCCCCGGGCGCATGACGGATCACGCCGGTCGTGCGGCGGCCGTCGGGGGCGAAAAAGAGGTGATTGCGGAATATCTGCCTATCGGTAAAAAGGCCCGCCCGGTCTTTTCGGGGACCGGGCGGGGGTTTATGCTTTGAGGCGCAGGAACGAATAGCCGAAGCGTCCGGCTGCGGCGCGTTCCAGCTCCTCGCGGACCGAGGGGTGCGCCACGGCTATCAGCGCCCGGGCGCGTTCTGCGAGGTTGCGGCCCCGCAGGTGCGCCACGCCGTATTCGGTGACGACATGCTGGACCATGTGGCGCGTCGTGACGACGCCCGCGCCGGGCGACAGCAGCGCCCTGATCTTCGATTCGCCCTTGGGCGTGGTCGAGGGGATGGCGATGAAGGTCTTGCCGCCTTCGGACAGCGCCCCGCCGTACATGAAATCGTGCTGGCCGCCCACGCCCGAGATGATGCGCATTCCGACCGAGTCGGCGCACACCTGCCCCGTGAGGTCCACCTCCACGGCCGAATTGATGGCCATGACCTTCGGGTTTTGCCGGATGCGGAACGGGTCGTTGGTCCATGCCACGTCCTTCATCACGAGGTCTTTGCGGTAGTCCATGTAGTCGTACAGCCGGCGCGAGCCGAGGGCCAGCGAGGCCACCGTCACGCCGGGCATCACCGCTTTCTGCGAGTTGTCGATCACGCCGCTTTCCAGCAGCGGCAGCACGCCGTCGGTCATCGCCTCGGTGTGCAGTCCCAGATGCCGGTGGCCGCCGAGGGCCGCCAGTACGGCGTTCGGAATGCCGCCCACGCCGATCTGCAACGTCGCCCCGTCGGGAATCAGTTCGGCGATGTAGCTGCCGATTTTCCGTTCCGTTTCGCTCGGCACGGCCGTCGGGACCTCCACCAGCGGAGAATCGACCTCCACGGCCGCCGCCAGGCGCGAGGTGTGGATCACGGCGTCGCCGTAGGAGTAGGGCATCGCCCGGTTGACCTGCGCGATGATGGTCTTGGCGCACTCCACGGCGGAAACCGCCAGATCGGCCGAGACGCCGAACGAGCAGTAGCCTTCGGCGTCGGGCGGCGAGACGTTGATGAGTGCGACGTCGAGAGGCAGCGTGCCGTCGCGGAACAGCGCGGGGATTTCGCCCAGGAAGGCCGGAATGGTCTGTCCGTAGCCGTCGGCCAGCCACCTGCGGATGTTGTTGGCGACGAACAGGCTGTTGACGAGGAACGACTCCTTGTATTCGGGGCGGCAGTAGGGGGCGTCGAAGGCTCCCACGGCGAAGGCCGAATAGACCGTCACATGCTCCAGTTCGCCGCCCCGTTCGGCCATTGCGGCCACGAGCGCTTCGGGGATCGAGGTGCTGCCCTGAATGTAGACGCTGTCGTTGGATCGGATGAGTTTTACCGCCTCCGCGGCAGTCGTGTAGTGCATGTTGTCAGCGGTTATTTTCTGCAAAAGCGGTTAAACGTTCTTCGAGCATTTCGAACTGTTCGGGGCGGTTCATCTGCGAGACGCAGACGCGGATGCCGCTCTGGCGGCTGCCGGTCGAGGTGAGCGAGATGGCGCAGATGCCGTAGAGCAGCAGCTCGCTCAACAGTTCGGCGCTGGTCATCGCGCCGTAGCCGACCGTGTAGAAGAATCCGTCGCTGACCGGCTCGTCGCGGTCCTTGTCGTAGACGATGCGGAATCCGTGGCGGAGGAACGTCTCCTTGGTCAGCCGGGCGCGCCGGGCGTACTCCGAGGCTTCGCCCACGAAGTCCAGTTCGCCGTCGGCCGCCGCGCGGAACATTGCCGCCAGGGCGTGCTGCGCCGAATGGCTCGTGCCGGACGAGGCCGCATAGAGAAAGACCAGTACGTAGGCGTCGCCCAGCCGTCCGATGTTGTAACGCCGGCGCAGGGCGGGGTACTCGCGGCGGAAAAGCGCGTCGGAGATCGCCGCCACGGCGATTCGCTGTCCGGCGTAGCTGAATATCTTCGACCCGGAGACCAGCAGGATGTAATTGTCCGTGTAGCGGGCCACCGAAGCCTGGTAGGGGGCTTCGAAAGGCCGTCCCAGCGGTTTGCGGAAATCCATGCAGAGGTAGGCGAGGTCCTCGATGACGATGGCGTCGTACCGCGTGGCCAGCTCGCCGATCGTGCGCAGCTCGTCCTCCGTGAGGCAGATCCACGCCGGGTTGTTGGGATTCGAGTAGACGATGGCCGCCACGTCGCCTGCGGCGAGGACGCTCTCGATCTTCGGCCCCAGCTTTTCGCCCCTGTAATCGTAGATGTCGAACGACTCCGAGGGAATGCCGAGAATGTGCACCTGACTGCGCTGCACGGGGAATCCGGGGTCGATGAAGAGGATTTTGCGCCGCTGCGGGTCGAGCTGCGAGCAGAGCAGGAATGTGGTGAAGCTGCCCTGCATCGACCCGACGGTGGGGATGCAGCCCCGGGGGTCCACCTCCACGTCGAGGAAGGCTTTCAGGAAGCGCGACGCCTGCGTCTTGAGTTCCGGAATGCCGAACATGTTGGGATACTGCGACGCGACGCCCGCCTGCAGGGCCGCGCATTCGGCCTCGACGCCCGCCCGTTCGGGCGGCAGCCCCGGCACGCCCATTTCGAGGTGGAGGAACTCCACGCCCGTGTCGCGCTCCATCGTGCGGGCGATGTCGCCCGACTGGCGGATCGTGGCCTGCGCGATGTCGGCTATGTCCATCCGCTCCAGTGCGGAGCGCAGGCAGGACCTGTCGAACGGTATTTTCATGGCTTTGTCTGTTTTTGGGCCGCTTCGTAGCCGGCGCGGAACGCCGCGAGATTCGTTTCGACGACCTGCCCGCCCTTGCGGGCGAAGATGGCGCGGATGCCGGACTCCAGTTTCGCGGCGTCGATTCCGAGCAGCGGCGCGGCGGCTCCCAGCAGCGCCATGTTGGCCGAGCGGGGCGCCATGGCGGCTTTGGCGACGGCGTCGGCGTCGAGGACTACGGCGTGCGGGAGTTTTTCCAGTTCGCGCCGCAGGGTCTCGCCCTCCGGGTAGTTCGGGATGTTGATCAGCGGCGTGATGCCGGTGATTACCCATCCGTCGTCGGCGAGCCACGGCAGGTAGCGCAGCGCCTCCATCGGCTCCATCGAGACGATGAGATCGGCCGCGCCGCGCGGGATGAGATCCGAACGGATGGCCGACGACGAGATGCGCAGGTTCGACTGCACGTCGCCGCCGCGCTGGCTCATGCCGTGGACCTCGGCCTGCTTGATGTGAAGCCCGTCTTCGAGGGCGGCCCGTCCGATGACGGCGGCGATCGAGAGGATTCCCTGGCCTCCTACGCCCGAGAGTATGATGTCGCGTTTCATAAGCCTTTACTTTTTAGCAGCGTTGTGTCGCTTTGCGGTCTGGATACATTCTCTTCGCGGGATGATCACCGAGACGCCCCGGTGGGCGATCTCCTCGCGGATCACGGCCTTCATCTCCTCGCGGTTCTTGGGCAGGGGCACGACCGTGCGGATATGTGCGGGATCGACGCCGATGCCGGCGCAGATCTGTTCCAGACGGCCCGTTCCGGCCGAATCCTGCCCGCCGGTCATGCCCGTCGTGAGGTTGTCCGAGATGATGACCGTGATGTCCGCGCGCTCGTTCACGGCGTCCAGCAGGCCCGTCATGCCCGAATGGGTGAAGGTCGAGTCGCCGATCACGGCCACCGAAGGGTGCTGGCCCGCGTCGGCCGCGCCTTTGGCCATGGTGATCGAGGCCCCCATGTCGACGCATGTGTCGATGGCGTGCAGCGGCGCCAGCCACCCCAGCGTGTAGCAGCCGATGTCGCTGAAAACCTTGCCCGCGGGGTATTCCTCGCGGATCACCTCCGTCAGGGCTGTGTACATGTCGCGGTGTCCGCATCCCTGGCAGAGCGCGGGCGGGCGGGGTACGACGATTCCGCTTGCGGCGTGCGTCCGGCGGGGCGCCATGCCGAGGGCCGTGCGCACGCTGTCGGGCGTCAGCTCCCCGGTGCGGGGCAGTTCGCCGGTCAGGCGTCCGCGGATCGCCACGGGATTGGGCAGCACGCCCCGGACGATCTCTTCCACGACGGGCTGGCCCTCTTCGAGGATCAGCAGCGTGCCGCACTCGGCGGCGATACGGCGCACCAGCGTGCGGGGCAGCGGGTACTGCGCGATTTTCAGCACCGGGTGCGGACATCCGTCGGGGTAGTTCTCCATCAGGTAGTTGTGTGCGATGCCGCAGGCGACGATGCCCAGCCGTTTGTCCGGACCCTCCGTATAGGCGTTGAACGGGCTGGCGGCGGACTCCTCTTCCAGCCGGGCGTAATCCTCCAGCAGCGTCTGGTATCGCACGCGCGAGTTTCCCGGCATCAGCACCCACTGGCGGGGCTGTTCGGGATGGCTCAACGGGTTTTCGGCGCGCGCCTCGCCCGTCTCGACGACGGCCCGCGAATGGGCCATGCGGGTCGTCAGGCGCATCAGCACCGGAATCCGGAACCGTTCCGAGAGGTCGAAGGCGGCCTTCGCCATGTCGTATGCCTCCTGCTGGTCCGCAGGCTCGAAGGTCGGCACGAGGGCGAATTTCCCGTAGAAGCGCGAATCCTGTTCGTTCTGCGACGAGTGCATCGAGGGGTCGTCGGCTGCCACGACCACCAGCCCGCCGTTGGCTCCGGTCATCGCCGAGTTGACGAAGGCGTCGGCTGCCACGTTCAGCCCCACGTGTTTCATGCAGACCAGCGCGCGCTTGCCGGCGAACGACATGCCGAGCGCCTCCTCCATGGCCGTCTTTTCGTTCGACGACCACGTGCGGTGCACGTTGCGCTGCGCAGCCAGGGGATGCTGCTGGATGTATTCCGTGATTTCGGTCGAGGGTGTGCCCGGATAGGCATAGACACCCGACAGTCCCGCGTGGAGCGCCCCCAGTGCGAGGGCTTCGTCTCCGAGTAAGAGTTCTCGTTTTGCCATGAGCTTACGGTCTGGTTCACTTTTTACAAATTTAGGAAAATTTAATTAAAATCCAATATTTGGCGATAATTTATCAGACATTCGGCTGGAATCGGGAAAAAATATAGGTTTCGACCCGGTTTCTGGTTGAAAAATGTAAAATGCGCTCCGGGACGCCGTGCGGCCCGTATCCGGCCTTTCGGCTTTTCCCGGAGGCGGGGACTTTGCGGAGCGGAATCTGCGGGACGTTCACGAAATTGCCGGAATTGTTTGGTTTGATTGGTTTTTTTGCGATCTTTGTGCTGCAAAAGAATAACCCATGAACAACTCGCCGAACATCAAACAGGTGGAAACCGTCCTGAAATACATCAAGAATGAGCTTTATTCCGGACGTTTGCAGCCGGGCGAACGCCTCCCGGCCGAGCGGCGGCTGGCCGACATGTTGGGCGTCGGCCGCGCCCATGTGCGTGCGGCGTTTCAGAAACTCGAATTTTACGGCATCGTCCAGACCTTCCCCCAGAGCGGCACGGTGGTCGCCCAGGAGAAGATGCAGGTGCTCGAACGCATGATCACCGACGCGCTTCAGATCAGACAGTACGACTTCGCGTCGCTGGTCTACGTGCGTGTGCTGCTCGAAATCGAGGCCATCAAGCTCTGCGCCCGCAACCGTACGGCGGAGGATCTGGAGAACATCGAACGGGCGCTGGAGGAGTGCGAGGCGAAATTCTATACCGAGGAGCGTGTCTCGAAGGACTTCGCCTACCACCAGGCGCTGGCCCGCGGGGCGCACAATCCGGTGATCGCGTCGATGCTGCTGGTCATCACGCCCGACGTGCTGCGTTATTACCAGCGTTACCGTGTCTGCACGGTTCCGCAGGAGGAGGTCTATTTCGAGCATCGCGAACTGCTGCGCTGCGTCCGCGAGAAGGACGAGGAGAGGGCCGTCGCGATGCAGCGCCGCCACCTCAAGTCGTTGAGCGAATTCGCTGCGGCCTTCAACGACGAGAACCATTTTCTCGAATAGCGCTCCTGCCGTCCCGAAACGACAAACGGCTGTCCCCGGAAGGACAGCCGTTGCTGTGTTTGGTTGCGTCACGTGCTACCCGCAGAGCCAGTCGCGCAGGATTTCGGGTGTTTCCACCTCCCGGCAGCTGACCGAAGCGAGCAGTTCGCGTCCTTGTTGCGTGAGTGAGTAGTACATCTGGCGCCGGTCTTCGTTGCAGAGTTCGCGGGTCACCAGTCCTTTCTGTTCCACCGAGCGGAGCACTTTCGAGGTGTTCGACGGCGTGAGTCCCAGCAGTTCCCCCAGCTCTCCCGGGCAGAGACGCCCGGTTTTCGAGAGGCTGCACAGCGTCATGCCCTCGTTCAGGCAGATGCCGTAGCGTTTTTCGAACGCGCTTTCGAACTGGTGCACGGCGCGCTGAAGGTCGCGGATCTTACAAAGTTTGTCCATGTTCCTTCGCTTTATATACCGCCTGCATGCCGCAGCGTTTCACGCATTTGCCGCATTCGATGCATTTTCCGGGGTCGATCCGCGGAAGGGAGTTCCCCTCCTGCGAGATCGCGCCCGCGGGGCAGATCGGGATCAGCGGACAGCGGTGGTTCTGCGGGCATAGCAGGGCGTCGACCGTCAGCGCCATTATTTACCCAGCATCACTTTGTCGATGGCCTCCTTGAGCGAAGCCTTGGGCAGGGCGCCCTGGGCCATCTGGGGTTTGCCTTCCATCGGGATGAACAGCAGCGTGGGGATCGAGCGGATGCCGAACGCCGCGGCAAGCTCCTGCTCCTCCTCGGTGTTGATCTTGTAGATGTAGATCCGGTCCCCGTATTCGGCGGCCAGTTCTTCGAGCACCGGTGCGAGGGCCTTGCAGGGACCGCACCACGAGGCGTAGAAGTCGATCAGGGCGGGTTTGTCACCGAGGTATTTCCACTCCTCGGGATTTTTTTCATAGTCGGCGACCTTCTTCAGAAAGTCGGCTTTGGTCAATGCGATCGTTTTCATATTCTTTGCGTTTTTGTTGTTTGTCTGTGCCTGGCTTCCGGCGGCGAAGGCCAGCAGCGCGAAAGCGGTTATGAGCAGTTTTTTCATCTTGTTTTTTTATTGTTTTCTATCAATAACGATGCAAAGATGGATTTTATTTTCTGATAAAACAAATTTCCAATGGAAAATATTGTGATCTAATGATTCACTGATTTGAAAACGGCGGGTTTCGCCCGCGGGAATTTTATGTACTTTTGATGTCAACCGACGCACGCAGCACGAGCAGAGACCGCTTGCGGGCTATGCCGTGCCAGAAGGAGGAAAACGAGCGTAGCGAAGTTAAAAGCGCCAGAACCATCCGCATGTCGTTCTTTGCGGGAGTCTTCTCCGTCCCGTGCTGAGCGGGCGCAGTAAGATCAGGCCTTTACGGCGCAAAAACACGCGCCGTAAAGGCTGTGGCGGCTCGGCAAACAGCACGTATCTGCCTTCGCCTGCGGACGCCTTTGCCAGCCTCCCGCTCCGGGCACGCAGGCTGTCGGTTGTTCTTGTTCCGCTCCAAGCGATAATGCGCCTGTTTTATGAATGTTCGCGCAGTCCCCTAAAACCCGCCTCTTAGGCGGGCGAACGTTAGACGGGACGAAGTCGGCGAAGGCATCTGTCGGAGAGTTTTTGGTACTTTTTGCGGTCAAAAAGTACATAAGCTTCCGCGGGCCGAGACCGCGGTTAACCGCCGACCAAAAAGCGGCAAAGAACAGCCGGCGAAGCGTGCGAAATGTTTTGATGGCGAAGGAATGCGAACTCTCGCGGATTATTCCAGGTAGACCATCACGTTGCCGCTGATCTGCTGCAACGAGATTTCGCACAGTTTGGTGTTGTACTGCGCCGTGAGGATGCGCTCCTCGGCGTCCAGCAGGCTCTTCTGCGCCTCGCGCATCTCGATGCCCGGCAGGTCGCCCAGCAGGTAGCGTTCCATGGCGATTTCGTAATTCTCCTTGGCGGCGATCAGGTTCTCCTCCTCGAGCAGGATCACTTCGAGGTTGTTGCGGTAAGCCTGCCAGAAATTCGACAGGTCGGCGCGCAGCGACTGTTCCAGCCGTTGCTGCGTCAGCTGCGCGTTCTCGACGCCGATGCGGGCGTTGCGCTGTTCGCGGCGGCGGTTGCCGTCGAAGATCGTGAAGCCCACCTTCACCCCGGCGTTCAGCCCGAGCGTTCCCCGCGAAAGGTTCCCTCCCGTGCCGTAACGGTTGTAGGTGTATCCGTAGCCCGTCGTGAGGTTCACATAGGGATAGTTCCGGGCCAGAACGGTCTTCAGGTCCAGTTCGGCCAGCGAACTGTCGTGCTCGGCCATCAGCAGCGAGGCGTTCGCCGAAAGGGTTTTGGCCAGCAGGTCGTTCCAGTCGAGCGTGGCGTTGACCCGGATCACCGAGTCGGGGATGCTGAACCTCTCGTCGAGGTTCTCGTTGGCCAGCAGTTCGTTGATGCGGATGCGCGAGGCGGTCACCAGTTCGTGCTGGGACATGTATTTCGAACTGTCGGCGTTGAAGTCGACGCGGGCTTGCAGCAGGTCGAGGCGCGAGAAGTTGCCCACCTGGACGCGCGCTTCGGTGATGCGCAGCCGCTCGCGCGAAAGCGAGACCGCATAGCGGAAGTTCTCCAGGCGCAGCGTCTGCTGGATGTAGTTGTAATATTCGGCCGTGAGGCTGGCCATGAAATCCTCGATGGTGATGCGCGTCTTCAGCGCGCCCATCTGCTGCATCTCCTTCAGGCGTTTGTAGTTGGTGCGGATGCGCAGTCCGTCGAACAGCGTCCAGTTCACCGCCAGCCCGACGTTGGCCGTCTGGTCGTAGACGCCGGTCTCGGTCGTGGCGTCCCCGTTGCGCGGGGTGACGGTGCGGTCGTTGTCCAGCGTGCCCGTGTACCCGGCCGAGAGGTCGACCGTGGGGAGCATCCCGGCGTTTCCCGCCGTGGCGTTGTTGTCGCTGACGCGCTCCTCGTTGCGCACGATGCGCACGTCGTAATTCTGTTCAAGCCCGATCTCCAGACATTTGCGCAGGGTCAGCGGAGCGGACGCCTCCCGGGCCGGCGGCGCCTCCTGCGCTCCGGCGGCGCTGCCGATTCCCAGCAGCAGGGCCGCTAAAAATGCTGTTTTCATGCGTCGTTGTGTTTCGATTTCTTGATTCGGTTCGTCGATACGTAGCTGTAAATGGCCGGAACGATGTAGAGCGTCAGCAGCGTCGAGACCACCATGCCGCCCACCACGGCGATACCCATGGCGATACGTCCGTTGGCGCCTTCCCCCGTGGCGACGGTCAGCGGCAGCAGGCCCAGGATGGTCGAGGCCGAGGTCATCAGGATCGGGCGCAGGCGTTGCAGCGAGGCCTCCTCGATGGCTCGCATCTTGTCCAGCCCGGCCTCCTGTTTCTGGTTGGCGAACTCGACGATCAGAATGCCGTTCTTGGCCACCAGTCCGATCAGCATGATGATGCCGATCTGGCTGAAGATGTTCATCGTCTGGTCCGCGCCCCACATGAAGACCAGCGCGCCGGCGATGGCCAGCGGCACGGTGAGCATGATCACCAGCGGGTCCTTGAAGCTCTCGAACTGCGCGGCGAGGATCAGGTAGATCAGCATGACGGCCAGGATGAAGGCGAACATCAGGCTCGACGAGCTTTCGCGGAACTCCCGCCGGCCAGCGCCGTGCGGAAGTCGTCGCCGAGCGTCTCGTCGGCGATGCGGTCCATTTCGTCGAGTCCCTGCCCGATGGTCTTGCCCTTGGCCAGCCCGGCCGACACGGTGGCCGACAGGAAGCGGTTGTAGTGGTAGAGCTGCGGCGGCGCGACGTTCTCCGCGAGCGAAATGAGGTTGTCCATCTGGATCATCTCGCCCTTGTCGCTGCGCACGTAGATCGAACGCAGGTCGGCGGGCTTGTTGCGCTGCTGGCGGTTGATCTCGGCCAGGATTTCGTATTGCTTGCCGTTCATGTAGAAGTAGCCGAGACGCTGGCCGCTCAATCCGTACTGGAGCGTCTGGGCGATGTTGCGCGTCGAGACGCCCAGCAGGTTGGCCTTGTCGCGGTTGACCTCGATGCGCACCTCGGGCTTGCTGAACTTCAGGTCCACGTCGGCCATCTGGAACACGGGGCTTTCGTAAACCTTGCGCATGAATTCGGGCAGCACCTCCTGCAACCGTTCGAGGCTGGTGGCCTGGAGCACGTACTGCACGGGCATGCGCCCGCGGCGTCCGCCGAAGGTGCTCTGCTGCTGCACGAAGGCGCGGGCCTTGGTCTTCGAGCGCACGGCGGCCGAGATCTGCTCGGCGATCTCCATCTGCGAGCGTTTGCGGGTAGCGATGTCCGTCAGGGCGATGCGGACGTTGCCCGAGCCGCTCGACACGCGGGCTGTCACCGACGAGGCTTCCGGCACGAGCGAGTCGACCAGGCGGTTGATGTCCTCGGTGTAGTCGCGGATGTATTCGTAGGTGGCGCCCTCCGAGCCGCGCGTGTTGATCGAAATCTGCGAACGGTCCTCCAGCGGGGCCATCTCGGCCGGGATGGCGCTCCACAGCCAGCCGATGAGTCCCATCGTCAGCAGGACCAGCGGCAGGGCCAGCCACCGGCGGCGCAGGAACGAGGCCAGCGTGCGGCTGTAAAAGTCGTTGAGCCAGACAAAGAACGGTTCGGTCTTGCTGTAAAACCAGCTCTTCTTCTCCTGCCGCACGAGCAGCTTGGTCGCGAGCATCGGGGTGATCGTCAGCGCGGCGAAGGTCGAGATGACCACCGCGCCCGAGATCACCATGCTGAATTCGCGGAACAGGCGGCCCGTCATGCCCTCCATGAAGACGATCGGGAAGAAGACGGCGATCAGCGTGATCGAGGTCGAGATTACGGCGAAGAAGATCTCCTTGGCCCCTTCGATGCCGGCGTCGAAGGGCGTCATGCCCCGTTCGATGCGAATGTAGATGTTTTCGGTCATCACGATGGCGTCGTCGACGACCAGTCCCACCGAGAGCACCACGGCCAGCATCGACAGCACGTTGATCGAGAATCCCGCGGCATACATCACGAAGAACGTGCCGATCAGCGACACGGGGATCACGATGCAGGGGATCAGCGTCACGCGCCAGTTGCGCAGGAAGAGGAAGATGATGATGATGACCAGGATGAAAGCCTCGTAGACGGTGGTCCTCACCTCGTCGATCGAGGCGCGGATGAAGCGCGTGTTGTCGAATCCGTAGGAGGTGACCACGTCGTCCGGGAGGTCCTTCTTCATGCTCTCCATGCGTGCGTACACGGCATCGGCGATCTCGATGTGGTTGGCGCCCGGCTGGGGGATCACGACGACGCCCACCATCGGAATGCCGTTCATTTTCATGTAGCTGCGCGTGTCCTGCGGACCCAGTTCGGCGCGTCCCACGTCGCTCATGCGGATGATGCGGTCGGCGTCTTCGCGCACCACCAGGTCGTTGAACTCCCGCGTGGTGTGCATCAGTCCCATCGTGCGGATCGTCAGCTCCGTGGTGTTGCCCTCGATGCTGCCCGAAGGCAGTTCGACGTTCTCGCGGTCGAGGGCCGTCTTGATGTCGGTCGGGGTGATGCCGTAGCCGGCCATCTTCGCGGGGTCGAGCCACAGGCGCATCGAGTAGCGTTTTTCGCCCCAGATCTGCACGCCGCTCACGTCGCTGATGGTCTGCAACTGCTCCTTGACCGTCAGGTCGGCGATCTCGCTCAATTCGAGCAGCGACCGCTTGTCGCTCTGGATCGTGACCATCAGAATCGGCGAGGCGTCGGCGTCGGCCTTGGTCACGGTCGGGGGGTCGCAGTCGCGCGGCAGGTAGCGCTGGGCGCGCGAAACCTTGTCGCGAACGTCGTTGGCGGCGGTTTCGAGGTCCACCGAGAGTTCGAACTCGACGGTGATGCGGCTCTGGCCCTGGCTGCTGACGCTCGACAGCGAGCGGATGCCCGGGATGCCGTTGATGTTCTGTTCGAGCGGCTCGGTGATCTGGTTTTCGATCACGTCGGCGTTGGCGCCCGGGTAGGAGCACGAGACCGAGATGATCGGGTTGTCGACGCTCGGGAATTCGCGCACGCCGAGGTAACTGTATCCGATCAGACCGAATAGCAGGATGATGATCGTCAGCACCGACGCCAGGACGGGCCTCCGGATGCTCAGTTCGGAAATGTTCATGCGGCGGAGGGTTTATTCGACGGTGTCGAGTTTCACGGGAAGCCCCTCGCGCAGCTGCAACGTGCCGGAGGTGATGAGCGTGTCGCCGACGTTAAGCCCGTCGATGATCTGGATGCTCGAATCGGTCCGCAGTCCGGTTTTCACCTCCGCGGCGTGCGCCTTGCCTCCCTTGTAGAGGAATACCTTGTCGACGCCCATCTCCGGCACGAGGGCTTCGGTCGGGATGGCGATGGCGTCGGGAATTTCGTGCATGCGGATCTGCACCGTCGCAAAGCGTCCCGGCAGCAGTTTGCCCTGCGTATTGGGATACTTCGCCCGGACGGCCAGCGTGCGGGTGGCGATGTCGACCTTCGATTCGGTGGCGTAAACCGCGGCTTCGAAACGCTCCTGCCGTCCCTCGATGGTGAACGAGAGGCGCGTGCCGGGCTTGATCTGGTTGGCATAGCGTTCGGGAACGAAAAAGTCGATCTTCAGGGGCGAAATCTTCGTGAGCTTGGCCACCACGACGCTGGGCGAGGCGTAGGCGCCTTCGCTGACGTTGCGCAGGCCGATCACGCCGTCGAACGGCGCCCGCAGCTCCGTGAGCGCGATGTTCGACTTCACGATGTCGATGTCGGCGTTGAGCATCGCCAGTTCCGTGCGGGCCTGTTCGTAGGCCTCCTGGCTCACGGCGTCTTTTTTGAGTAGGGCGCTCTGGCGGTAAACGCGGTCTTCGGCCAATTTGAGCTGCGCCTCGTAACGCGAGAGCTGGGCCACGAGCGGCAGGTCGTTGACCTTGGCCAGCAGCTCGCCCTTGCGGACGACGGTGCCCTCCTGGAAGTTGATCGCCACGATTTTGCCCGAGGTTTCGAACGAGAGGTCCACCTCCTCGTCCGGCAGCAGGTTGCCCACCGTGGTGATGCCGTCGGTGAGCCGCTGCGGACGGACGATGCGTCCGTTGACGTTGAGGGTGCTCTGTCTGCGGGGCGCGATCGGCGCTTTGGCGGCGTCATCCGATGCCGGAGCTTTGTCGTTCAATAGATTGTAGAGGCCCAGGATCAGGCAGAATACCACGAGAACGATGGCCGTGATGATCCATTTCTTTTTCTTATTCATTGCGAGAGTCCGGTTTTGCGTAGGGTATTGTATGCAAAGATACGAAAAAGGCGGATGGATACAAAACCGAATGGGCGTCCGGTTCTGGTGCCCTTTCCGACGAATAAAAGTGTCGTAACGATGCCGAAAATGCCTAAAAAGCGTGTTGACCGTCGGCTTTTGACAGCGAAACGAGCCGGTTGCTGAAATATAGAATTAGAAAACTTTGTCCGATTGTCCGGTTTCGGACGGGTGAAACGGAAAAATTCGGAGGTGAAATAATGCCGGCTTTACGCGTCTCTGCATTTTTCGATCGTCTCGAAGGCCGTGTTCATCGGGATTTTTCGGTTTACGCATTGGTTTAAACAAATTCCCGATTTCGCCGTGAAAACCACAGAAAACAAGATGCGAAAAAACCGCCTGCAAATTGCAAGCGGCTGTAAACAACAGAGGGAAAAGCATTTGCCTTTCCCTCTTTGTGACACCGACAGGACTCAAACCTGTAACCTTCTGATCCGTAGTCAGATGCTCTATTCAATTAAGCTACGGTGCCGAATTGCGAATGCAAATGTAGGGCAATGTTGATTAACAGATAGTTACGGTAGTGAATTTTGTCGATTAATTTCTCTTTTTCGTGCTGTTGCTCGGCGCGGTTTACACGTTGGTTTACACAATAGGGCAAATTCAATGCTGGTTAAACAATAGGTGAATTAATTGATTATTTGATAAATAGAAAAAGTGACAAACTATGTCGAAAGAGTAATTATATAGCCCCTCGTTTTTAGTCTGTCACTTATCGTTGTCAAAGGAAAAACGCCGCATTTTTTCGGTCCTCTCTCCTTAACCTTTATAGATACGATGCAATTCAACTCCACCGAATTATTTGGCAAACTGCATCAGATAGTTTTCGCAGAATCCCGCTAACGGGAATTTCACCACCTCGTTTCGTCCGTCGGGTGTGGTGTAATGAAATAATATAGCATTCGCTTTGACAAGGCAGTCGAATAAATTTACCGTTTCGCTCATGCCCTCCATCT
>ERZ791887.141-NODE-141-length-80914-cov-11.101411_pt1 | contig 80914 bp, 127 predicted proteins | sample MGYA00510157_ERZ791887 | MGnify/ENA primary metagenome ERZ791887 (study PRJEB30046, sample SAMN00792112) | human gut metagenome | study: EMG produced TPA metagenomics assembly of the A metagenome-wide association study of gut microbiota in type 2... | reverse complement strand
CTTTTCGATCATTGCTGATAGTTTTGCTGTAATCTCAGGTCTTGTCATTTTGAATCTCCTCCAGCTTCTTCTCAGCTTCCTCACGTGTGAGAAATACTATTTTTCCAATATCTTCTAAACGGTAGCAACTTTCTCCCATATCTTCTTTGCCTATTGCGTCAAACCTTACAGCACGTTCATTTTTGTAACAGAGAAAATGAATTTCTGAAACAGTCATCGGAATAATCGGTTGCTTGGCTCCGGCATTCACTCTATAAACCGTGTCTCCAACCTTACACGGTAATCTCACAAGCAAGCCCTGTTCTTCTAAGTCTTCAAGTTCTGCCAATCTATTAATCATTTTTTTCATTGTATTGCAATCTCCTGTCCCTTTTGAGCAATTATCGCAATATGAACTGCACATAATGCTTCGGCGTTCGTTATATGTGATTCTTGAAAAATCTCTTTTTGTTAATCTCTCCATCTACTTCACCTCTTCCATCTGACTTTCTATAGTATCTGCAAGTAACTTCAAGGACTTAATAAGCGAGTCATTCAATGTTCTGTCTGGGTTTTTAGCAAATGCTCTGACAAGGCTTATAGCATCTTTGAACTTCTTCTCATATTCAGTTACGTCTGATGCTTCTACTAATTCATATCCAGGCATAAGACTGGCATTTCTTGCTATTTCTTTATTGCTATAGAACTTTAATATATCCGGGATCTGCTGTTCTTCAAAGGGATATGGATACGCTTCTTTTCCGCCGTACCATCTATATCCTTGTTGCTTTGCTGCTTTCAGAATATTTTCATACTCTTCATGCGTTATGACTAATACGCATTTATTTGCTAGATCAATCATCTACTTCGCCTCCTTTAATCTCATTGATACAAGTATTATAACCAGATGCATACTCTAAGCCGTCTGTATTTCTCGCACCTCTTGGGATTATCATTTTCTCCGGCAGTGGCTTCAATGGACACCATTCAGGTCTTGATTTGCTTTCGTAATCATAATGTTCTTCTGTCATCAGAATTACATCATAATCTAAACAGTCAGCTAATTCACAGCATCCCTCATATTCAAGATTTCCGCAGTATTCAGTTCCGAATGGGCAATCATAGCAATTCTCTGGTGTATTCATCACTAATACTGATTTACTCATTCAACTCCACCGCCTTTCACGATTTCAATTGCTTTATCAATTGTATTTGCAATATTTTTGTAAGCACAATCTTTATCTGCATCGCCTGTATTTGCAATTGTTAAGAAGTATCTCATTTTTAATTCTTCTAACTGTTTAATAACCTTATCCATATCAAAAGCTGTCGGCTGCTCGTCCACAATATGTATATATCTGTCTATAATCTTCTGTATTGGTTCTCCTAAGATATTTTGAAGCAGTATGTCTTTTTTTAGTTTATCTGCGTCAATTAACTGCATTCCTCAGCCCTCCTTGTATGGCTCTGGAGTCGGTTGCCATGCCGTAATCTCAATCCAATCATAATTGCTATCAAGATAATATCCGTCACAATCAATGAAGCACGTATCTTGCCATGTTGTTTCTCCGTTAGTAACCAATATTTCTTGTCCATCATCTGGCATTTTGCAGTCAAGCATATACCGTATATCATTTGATATGGATTCTTCTGCTCGTTCTTTTTCTGATATCTGATGATATTTTACCGGAATCCACCCTTTTTCTTTCTCGTCCTGTTCCAGATCGTCCAGAAGACTATTTACGATATCCAGCGCACTCCCTGGAAGCCCATGCTTATACTGTGATTTCTTTTCTATCTCAGCTTTGTATTGTTCTAATCTGGTTCGTACTCTGCTCATACAACCACCTCTTCAAAATGCTCATTTAGTTTTTCTTGTGATATCTCAATCCATCTGTTAACATTTACTCCGTCAAGATGGATTTCTCCATCAATAATTTTTTCATTTCCTACTTCGTAAACTTCGCCAACCTCAATTTCCATGTATCCGTCAACGTAAAATCCATCACCATCGTATGTATCTAACGTGAACGCTTTCACGCATTTATACTTCATGCTTCCACCTCCGAATCTTTTGGCATCTGAAACAGAATTGATTTTCTTATCTCATTTCCATAGCCTTTTAATACAGCAATTCCATGCGCCACGCTTTCTTTTGTATCATAGCTTCCTGTATATGCTGATCCCGCCAGCTCGTTGCCAACAATTTCGCCAGATTTGTATTCCATGTATGCATCCTGAATCATATCCAGTACTTTCATGGCTTTTTCTTTGGTGGAATATTTTCCTAAAATAAAATATCCTCCACTTCTCTGTGCATCCTGCAAACTCCAACATATAACATTCAATGAATCTGGGAGTTTTAGATTAACTACAATGTTTTCAAACTTTACCAGTGCTGTTTTATCCTGACTTCTGATTAACATTTTGCGTCCTCCTAATATCTATCAAGTTCAATGTTACTATCTGAATAGAATCTGTAAGCATCTTCTCTGATTTTCTTAACTTTACGCATGACAACTTCTTTCGCTTTGCTGACAGCTTCGTTAAAATCCTCTGTTCCGAGATTGCAATTGAAAATATCCAATGCACTACAGTTGAGAAACAGTGCATCTCCGCAACCAACGTATTTGTGGATAACGATTCCTAAAGAATTGTATTTCAAAGTGAAAACACTCCCGGTTTTTGGCTCTTCGTTATACTTAGCGTTACTTTTGAATTTCATTTTGTGTCCTCCTTATTCGATAAAATTTGTTCCGCACTGGCAATGATAACTAATGTGTCCGTTATACTTACTTACATTTGCCATTACCTTTCTACCGCATGAAAAACACGTTACCTCTTTTGTCAGCGGCTTTTCGTATTCTTCTACTTCTTTATCTTGAATAAACCTCTGACCGCACCAGTGGCACTGCTTAGTGCTGTACGGCATCTCTCCACAAATAGGACATTCTGGAATTATTCCGTAACCATCATTTATGATTGGGAGTTTTATCGGCTCTCGCTTTGAATAGATATTCCAGAGTTCTTTTCTGCGGTTTTCTCCGTCTTGCTCTATTAAAGCCTTGTACTTCTCTTCCTCTTCTTTGTCCCAGTAAATGACACAGGCTTTGTCTTCTGGTGAAATGTCTTTGGTGTACGGCTGTGTCGTGCAATGATAGCCTGTTTCGCCCTTCCTTTTTCTTGACTGACATCTCATGCAGCCACCGCATTTTTTATCCATCAATTCTTCTGGATAAATGCTTGTGCTGGAACGCCTTTCTCTTACTGGCATTCCGTCGTTGAATTTAATTTCACTCATTATTTACCCTCCTTTTTCAACATCGGAAACAACCATCCGGTCTTTTCGTTTGATGCAATCCAATCAAAATTTAGCTCTGATAATTGGTACTCTTTATTGCATCTTTCACAGGTGAATCCTTTCGTTTTACTGTATTGCCCTATAATTCCACCGCATCCACATCTACAGTGTTTATAATCTATTTCCATCCTCACTTACACTCCGAACCTTCTAACCAATTCTTTATTCAAATCTGGAATCCGTACATCTGTTTCAGATTCCAACTCTTCAACCATGCTCATAAAACTTCTTTCTCCACGGTTTGCTTGCCCTACAAACTCATTTGCACAATTAATTACGTCCAAAAGTCTTTTAGTGGAAAAGCCATGCAGCTTTCTTAATGCCAACATCATAGTTACGGAATTGATTGTATTCGCCCAGTCATCACCAGTGCTGAATCCATCGTTGTAAGCTTGATCTTGCATGATTTCCAACTCTTTACGTGAATTCTGCATGGCTCTGGCGAAAGCCTGTGACATTTGATTATCGCATTCCAACACCCTATTTTTCTTTGGTGCTTTCATCTTTAATTTGCTTCCCATATTTTTTCCTTTCGTATCTGTATTCCGTCAAACGGTATGCTCTTGATACTCCCGGATGTTCTGTGGCAATCAGAGAATCCATCTCCAATTGCCGCATATGTCTCTGGACGGTACACTTTGTAAGGTCTGTTCCATCCATAATTTCTTCATAAGAAGGCATATATCCGTGTTTCTCAAAATACTTGACAAGAAATCTGTAAATATCATTTCTGGAAGATTGCCCCTCATTATATTTCCTCTGGCGGTAATTCATACGCAAAACGGCTCTTCTTCCGCAGTATTACTTTTTTCTGCACGCATTTTATTTAATCTTTCCGCAGCTTTCTTTTTCTCTTCATCGGAATATTTTCTCGGTGGGTTGATTTTAATGTAGGAATATGGTAAGTGAGCGAAAATAGATCCATCATTATTTCTGGCAAGAATTTTCACATCATCTGGAAATTCCTTTTCTAATTCCTCGCATCTGTTTTTCCAGGTACTCCCATTCTTAGCACTAAGCCCTACATAATCTCTTCCTGGAATCCACTCAATTACGCATTCGTTTGTGTTTTCTGACACAAAACTCACCTCTATTCATTTTTTTATTTTTTATCTTTGGAATTTAGCCAGTAGAACTACTGGTGTGTTAGAATCAGTGATAATTTTCTTCATTGAGTAATTCGTTGAATTTTTCCAACGCCTTAATAGATACTTTGTTATTTGCTTTTTCTGGTCTGATTGATACGTTTAAGTGAGTATCAATGATGTGTTTTAGTTCCCTTGCAAGGGTTATTTTCCCTTGTTGGATTCCCTGTCTGTATGTCTTGGGCAGTTTATATTGCCCTGTTACTTGCTTTCCAGCTGACTGGCCACCAGCTGTAACGTTGTACATCTGGAAGCCTTTATCTGCAAAAGCCTTGATTGTTTCAATTTCTTTCTGGTCAAGTTCATCCTTTCTACATGTTCTATATGAAAGTTTCCAACCAGTAGGATTACTTTCACTGTAAAACTTATGCTTTTTAAGGCTTAATGCTATGTGATCGTATTCCCCTAAATGGCTCGCACATCTCTCGCAAAGGTTGACTGCCTGTCCACAATACGCTCGATTTATTCCGGCTTCGTCAGTTCGGTAAAATACGTATATACCACTAGAATATGGAATGCTTGGACATATCCTTTTTATTCGATTCTCTCGTTCTCGCTTCATAGCGAAAACTCTACTATAATCCACCCGGCATCACCCCTTTTCAATCTGATTCACAAGGAATTTTTAATTTCTCTGCAATTGCCTTGATTACCGAAACAGTAACACCGTTTCCTGCCTGCTTGTATAACTGGCTATCAGAATTTACGAACTGTGCTTTTTCAAAATAATCATCAGACCACCCTTGTAGTCTAAAGCATTCTTTCGGTGTCAATTTTCTGATTGCTATGTAGCACTGATATTTCTCATACCAAACTGCATATACAACCAATTTTTCCGACACTTGAACAAATATCCCTTGATTACAGCTTGCATCTAGCGTATTGGCAACTTCTTTTCTGACTCTTCCACGTCTGGTTTTACTTCCTGGGACTGATAAATTCACTGTATCAATACCGACTCTGCACTCCGAATATCCCTGTTTAGTTGCTTCTGCTACTTTTACCGCAAGCTGATTACATTTATGGACAGTAGACAATGTATTTGCAATTCCATCTTCTCTGATTTCATTAGCAAGAAATTCATGTCTGGAAATATCTATTTTCCCATCTTCGTAATCTTTACGAATTTCTTTTCCGTATTCCGTGCGAACATTTCTCGGTATCCCGATTGGTTCAACGGCTACGCCATGTCTGTCTTGACTTGTAAGTGTAAACATCGGCTCACCATCATCTTTGAATCTTCTTCCATTCTGACGTTTTTCAGCGCGATCTGGTGTCAATACTGGAATTGCAACTCTTTGTGCGTCCTTATAATCTCTTGCCATTAATGTACTTCCACATCCACTTGTGTCATGAATTGCCTCGTGTTTATACCTGTAATCCTTGTTCATGATTTTTACAGCAACACTACTCTTGTCGGCCCTTAAGTTGGAAACTCCGTTATCGTATCTGGCTTTCAAGCATCTTGCTATGTCTGTTGACTTCGATTCTTGATAGCTCAAATCTATGAAACACTGCAAAGCTACGTGATGTCCTCGCCCACCGCCTTGACCCGTATCAAGAGTTTCAGTTATTCCGTCAGGTGAAAATACTTGTGTATTTCTTCTATATCCGTCTTTATGTGCAATTATTTGAACACTATTTTCTCCGTCTGTTCCTTCGATAGGAAATATTTTTGAGGTACTTCTCCCTCTAAGATGTCCGATAATGAAACACCGTTCCCGGTTTTGTGGCACTTCGTAATCTTTGGAGTTGAGCACTTGCCATTCTGCATCATACCCCTCCCGCTCCATTTCAATGAGCAGTCTGGCGAAATCCCATCCTCCATTAACACTAAGCAAATTCTTAACGTTCTCAATGAAAAGGTAAGTGGGTTTATTTTCTTCTTCGAGCTGTCCGACAAGGTACATAACTCTGAAAAACAGGCTTGAACGGTTTCCTTGAAATCCGACTTGTTTTCCTGCGACCGAGATGTCTTGGCAAGGGAATCCGAAGCACCAACAATCTGCTCTCGGAATGTCTCCGGCATACACTCTTCGAATGTCATTTGCATACCATTCTCCATTTCTATATTCCTCCTTTAATATTTCTTTCTGTCTCTGCTTGATAGGAATATCTTCTAATGCTTTTCGCTGCTCGTCTGTCAGCAAATGCATTGAGATATAACTCGCAGTAGCAAATTTATCAAATTCGCAAAAGCCAATGCACTTATGCCCCGCCAATTCCATTCCTTTTCGGAATCCTCCGATTCCTGCGAAAAAATCTATAAATTTCATTTTTTTCTCCTAACTAAACGGAAATTCATCTTCCATACCGCCTAAATCCGGCACATCCATGAAACTGGGTTCTGGCGGCGGTACTGGTCGTGTGTCTGTTTCCTGTGCTTGCGGTGACTGGCTCTTTCTTTCTGCAAATTCATGTTCTGCAACAAGACAATCATTTGAGTAAACTTTTTCGCCATTTTTGTTCGTATAGCTTCCAGTCTGCCATTCTCCACGTACATTTACTTTCGTGCCTTTTTTAAGATATTTTTCTGCGAATTCTGCATTTTTTCCAAGGCATACACAAGTAATAAAGTCAGATTTTCTTTCTGTATTCTTTTTCACTCTTCTCTCGACAGCCAAAATATATCTTGCAATTTTGGTATCATTTGTTCCCATTCTGATATCTGGATCAGCAGTTAATCTTCCAGAAAGAATAACAATATTCACAATTTATCACCTCTCAATCTGAATGTCGCATCTAATAAGTGCGTGTTTGATTTTCTTTGTATTCCCTGTTACAATTTCTTCTTTCCCTATAACAAAGGAAATATCATCTTCCGTTACGTTGAATCCTTTTGTTTTGATGTGCTCAACAATGATTTCTTTGATTTCCTCTGCACAAATCCCGATTGTAATTTCCAATGGTGTTACCTCCCTGGTTTGTAGGCTGGTGGCATTGGCTGCCATGCAATAACTGGGTAATATGCAATTCCGTGTTTTTTTACCATGCCCCATCTTCCGCCGCCTAAATATGTAAGGTTTGTTGGTAACTCGGCATCTTTTATGGTAACGTTGTATTTTATCCTATCTTCTGGGCTTTCTCTCACATCTGGTTCTGGCGGTAACTTCACTTCTGTTGGAATCCACATATCCGCAGGACTGTAGGAACAAATCAGTTCTTCAACTTTTTTGATTGCATCATTCCATCCTTTATCGTACTTACATTCCTGTTCGGAAAGTTCTGGCTTTTTCAGTTTGTCAAGTGTTTTTAAGAAGATTTTCATTGATTAATCCTCCTTTACTTTCTCAATAGTTTCTTTTATTGCTTCTTTCACAGCCTTGGTTTTAATCATCTTATCTGCTAAGGCTTTTGCCGCTTCCTGTACGATCACGCTTTCATTTTTTTCTAGTATCTCAGAAATATGAGAATGTATCATCCTACACAACGGCTCATTGGTTTCTCTACTACCATATAACTCTTTTTTATAAATAACTCCTTTTATTTCTTTGGTAATTTTTTCAACTACCCTGTCCTCAACATTTTTACGGATTTCCTTGGCAATTTCTTCCTCATTAATACCAATCGTTACTGGTACGCTGAATACGCTCATTTACAGTTCTCCTCTCCTGCTTCAACCGCTGATTTAAGTTCCTCATAGAAATTAATTCTTTCTCTTAGCGTGTTTAATTCATTATCGTATTTTTTTAAAAATACTTCTTTTGCTTTTTGATAATCAGGTGCATCTAGTACAACCACTTTGCTGTATTCGCTAATGAAATTGCCTATTGATTCTTTTTTTATATACGAACAGTAGATTCCGTCAGGGAATTTAGTTACTGGTTTGTATGTCTTCGGTTTTTCTATTACTTCACATTCTTCAAGACAAATATTCCATTTATCTGTTTTTCTGTCCGTGTCCAGAATGTAAAAATACAGTTTCATCAAATTTCTCCTTTCAATCATTCAGTCGAATTGTTTTCCTTATCATCTTCAATCGCTTTTCCAAGGCAAGCCATAACAGATGCAGAATCAAGCAGTATTTCCCTTTCTCTGATGTTTCTTCCATCTTTTTTGTGCCAATCTCCTACAATATAAAGTTCTGCATTTGCGGAAAGAATATCTGTTTTCATATCCCAGTATTTAATATGGATTTCATAAGCTGCGTTTGCAGAAATTGGATTTACATAAATTCCTTTTGTTACTTCTTTCCAATCTTTTAAGTCAATTGATACCATCTATTTCTCCTTTCAAAACGGACATAAGTCCAAATTAACTTCAAGTCCAGGTGCTGCAATCTGCACCAGCGCATCCTCCCAAACCACCTCTTCTTTTATCTCCTTCAAAATCTGTTCCGGGTCAGCTGATTCATTACTCAAATGCACCAATGTTACCGTCCGTAATGCTGCCGTATGGTTTGTATTTACCAAGCTTTTGCAAGTATCTAAGGAACAATGCCCTTTAAGCCTGTGCGTGTAATTTTCAGCTGTTTTGTCAACCAATTCTCCACAATAGTTGCATTCAATAACTAAATGGTTCAATCGCATTGCCTTGAAATTGTATCGGCAAAACTCAAAATCTGTCATATACAGCAGCTTTCCCATTTCTTCATGCTCCACGATATAACCATAATTGGAACACGGAATAAGTTGCCCTGTATCCTTGTCCCTTGTAGTATGTGGCAAATAGAACGGTATTACTGTAAACGAGCCAACCCGAAACGGTCTTTTTTCTGGAACGCCTTTCATTAATTCGCCAGTGATGATTTGCAGATGTTCCACGGTTTCATCATTGGTGTAAATCTGAATGCCGGCGTTCATCAGTTCCCGAAATGATTTGATGTGATCTCCATGCTCATGACTAAGCAATACGCCAGAAACATCACTTGTTCTGTAATCAATAGCTTTCAGAATGTCTTTGTATCTGCATCCGCAGTCCAGAAGAAGCATTTCTCCGCTGTTCGATTTCAAAACATAGCAGTTTCCGTGTTGGCTCCCTGTGTTTACTACTCGCACGAACAATTTGAATCACCTCGCTTTCTATTGGATTGCTGCTACTCGCGTCAGTTTTCCTCATTTACGACAATACCGCCATGGATGATAACTCTCTTTCCGTCCGAATCATCGAAGTAAACTTCATTTTCAGATTCGGAAACATCAAATTTTCCAGACCAGGACTTGATTTTACCGCCGTTGTAATCGTAAACAGTTACGGTACGGTTCAAACCACCGTCAATATCACTGGACAGTGATTTTAATGATCTGCTACAGGAAGAACAACCACTAAACATTGTAATTGCTGTAATCCCTGTGATTAATACTGCTGTCTTAATACATTTATGCTTCATTTTGGCTCTCCTTTTACATTGTAAGTCGGATTATAATGAGTACCACATATGTAATAACATTTAAAAGAATAATTAAATTGGTTCGATTGTATTCATTTTTTCGAATAAAAGTTACTATCCATCCCAAAAGTGCTATTGAAAGCAAAATAATAAGCACAATTGTGGAAGTTTCCATCCTACATTTCCTCCTGGATCATAAATGACGGAATTTCTGTTTCCACTGGCTCTGCTGCCGGGACTGGTTCTTTTTCTGTTGTTTTTACGGTTTCGGCTACGGTTGGCTGCTTTGGCTTTTCTCCGATTGCTTCTGGCTGTGGAATGAATTCTTCTGTGTTTGCATTCTCACTAATTTCATAAGCAACGTCTTGTTCAATAATATCCTGTTTTGGAATATTCTCTGTGTTTTCGTCAGCTTCCTGTACAAAAGCATCACCGTGGCTATTGATGATCTGCTTTAATGCACGATTAATAACTGTCTTCTTTGCCATTTGATCGGTAAACTTCTGGTGTGTTCCATTGCCGTTTTCTTTGTACCCATAGCCCTGTAACCAAGATTGTTTGATCTGCTTCATATTCATAACTTCCAGGTGTTTTGAACCATCTTCCATCAGCACTACTGCATATGCCCCAAGAATATTATCATTATCAATATTCATAAAATCCTGTTCGTGGGAATCAAGCACCTTGTTTCCATCTTCAATATGGTATTTGAATTCATCACCATCATAAATGACTTCCGCATGAATATCTTTCATACCGTATCTTCTGGCTATTGTAATGTTTCCAAAGTAAGACCTCTGGAACTGACACTGATTTCCGTAAGAAATAAAATATCCTTGCTTTTTCTGCACCGAAAGACCAAGTGTTGCCATGTTCATAAGGCTGTTTGCAATGCTGATCTGGCTACAAGCTTCCAGAATTGGCTTATTATTTTTGTCTTTTGTCTCTTTCAGAGTTAAATATGCTCCCATCAGTGCATTGCTGAGATTGTAGTCTTTCGGAAAAGAAAGTCCATATTTAGTTTTTTCCTCTAACTGTTTTGTCAGCCCATCAATGAATGAATTGTTGATTACAATTGCCGCCTGTTGTTCTCCTGCTGTTGCTAACTGTGTTTTTCCTGCCATATTAATTCTCCTTTTCTCTCTTTATTGCTTTGCAAAATTCTCCTTTTTTAAGTAACATTAATACTGTTCTTAAAGTCATGCTTTTTATAACTTCAATGTGTTTGGTGTGACCATACCATAATACCCATTCTTGCTCAGATAATGTATTCAAGTCGGTAATCGGTTCACCTGGAATAAATTGTCTTTTAGACTGCAAATACTGTTTATGTTCTTTTCTCCATTCACAACTACTGCATTCTGGTTTCAATGCCGGAATCCTATGCTTAGTTCGTTTATCATAATAAGAACTGGCGCAGTATCTACATGGGTTTCTTTGAATTGCCATTTTCGCATTCTCCTTCTTTATATATTTACTTGAACTTCTCAAGCACGTTTTAAAGTTGATACGTCATTCTCTTTTTCCCAATTAAATTCCTGCGTTTTTTCACTATTTCCTCTTCGATTATTTACTCTAAAATAATCTTCAAAATAGATTTTATTTTTAGCTCGCATATTATATATTCGCTGTAACTCTTTTACCTGGTCTTCTCGCCTTGCCATTTGTACAAAGCTTGTTCGATATCTTTTGCATTGTTCAATCATCTTTTTGTGATCGTATTTCGGATGGTCGAACAATATAATGGATGCAAGAACAAAAGATTGATTTACTCGCCCTTGATGCATTAATGCTTCCAGTATGTCTGAAAAATAATTAAAATTTCTTATAGTGTATTTATACAGGGACTCATCGAACTGGAGCGTTCCATCTTGAATTTTATCAGTCAAATTTCCACCATTAAGTAAATTTGCAAATGTAGCTGTTTTGGTAGGTGGGCATTTTAATTTTTCACAAGCGTTTTGAAAATTAATATAATTTTCATTTCCTAACGCCGCATAACTTTGTATATAATCAACATACGACCATTTTGTATTGTATTTATTCATTTTCTGGCACTCTTTAATACCAGCTCCTTTGGATATAACATATTGTATTGGTAATCCAAGTTCTTTTTTTGCTTCATACCTCCCTTGTCCATCAATTATTTCCATTTTTTCATTTACAATAATTGGGTTCAGAATTTCTCCGCTTGCTATTGATGCTTTTAGCTTTTCTTTCCTACTTTCTGTCACATCGCGATTATTCTCTAATCTTTTAAATTTCGAATAATCTTTTTCTTCATATACTTGTGCGAAAATCCTACTCATATCATCCCTCGTTTTTTCTTTTAAATCGAAGATTTCATCTTGCATCTTTTTGAATTCTTTATTCATGCTATAAATCAATTCGAGAATATATGGTGGTGTTTCACTTTTTTTAGAATTAATTTCGCTCAAAAGCTGGCTTCGAATCAAATTTTCTTTGTATCTCAGTTCTTCCAAACTTAAAGCGTAAATCGTTCTTCTTTTTCTTGATACTTTATCTGTATATTTATAGCAATACCTTCCATCTTTGGAATTTTGGCTTTCTCCAACTTGGAGACGGTTTCCTTTGCTATCAAAACGTATAGCGTTTGACATTTAATCACACCTTTTTACTTCCAAATTCCCATCCGTCACTCTCAGAACAATCATCTGTCTGTCTAATACAGGGATTCTTTTTTTGTCAATGCTCTCCGAATTATCAATCCAGAGCGGAAGATTCAGACCGTTCATTTCCTGTAATCCATTCAGTAAATCAACCTCGCAAAGAATTTTGTCGGAATGATTCAATCCGCTGTTGTAGTCGATTCCATTACAGATCATCTTGCAAGTCTCCACTGGGTTCCCATCAATTGTATAATCAAGGAAACTGAACTGGAAATGGTGGAAAAATGGATTGATTTTCTCTGCCAGAGCCTTGTTTTTCTGAATTGAGAAGTTAAGAACGGTGTCAATGTTCTTTTCAATATCGGCTTGTACCTGTCCAAGGTCTTTTAATTCCTCATTCAGTTCGGCTACTCGCTTTTCTTTCTCTGCGACTGCTGCCTGTGCAATCTTAATGTCTGCATCCACATTGGAAATCTGTTTCATAACATTGCTGATCTGCATTCTTAATTCCTGTTTCTTTCCAGGAACATCATCAAATGATTTCAGTTTCTCTTCAAGTTCTGCAATTCTCGCTGTAACCGCAAGATATTCTTCATCATTTGTCATGTCTACAGATTCTGGAAGCTCCGTAAATTTGGACTGTTCTTCTTCAATCTGTTTAGTAAGTTCAGCAACTTCATCCTGTGCTACGCCGATTTCTGACTGTAATTTGCTGATTTCCTCGTTAGTTTTCTTTAATTTTGCAGAAGCAGAATTTCCAAGATCACAAGTTCCTTTTAACTGGTTCTGCTTTGCTGATTCCCAATTTTTCTTTTTGGTTAATTCAGTTTCAATTCTGGCTTTCTTTTTTTCTTCAAATGAATATTTAAGTTTGGAAACTTGTTCTTCTGGCAGTTGCTGTCCACAAGTCGGGCAAACGGTATCAGAATCGCTGAATGCTTCGGATTCAATAGCTTTCAGTTCAGAATCATCCCACTCCATTTCTTTGATTCTTGGATAGTCCTGTCTGGCTCTATCCAAGTCAGCTTTTGCTTGTTGTGCTTCCCTTATGTGGTTATCCAGTTCCATTCCAATAATACGAATGCTTGATTCCTTTTCTGATTTTTTTAACCTAAGTTCGGAAACTGTATCAGAAATGAATTTTTGTCTGGCTCTTAACCATTCATTCGCTTTGCTAACCAGACCATCCCTGGAAGATTTCAAACCACAGATTTCATACGAAATACTGTCATAGCCCTTTGCTGAATCTTCAAGAATCTGTTCCTGTTCTTCCAGTTTGGAAAGGTCCGCATTAAGCTCCTGTTTTTTGGATTCCAGGGAAGAAGTATCTTCTGCTTCAACAGTCCGATTGGTTTCGTAAGCAATCTCTGTATATTTTGCATCAACCTTTTTCTTCTGCACGTTCAGTTCTTTTCGCAGTTTTTTTAATGTATCCTCTACGGAATGCCCCTTTGTAATTTCTTCTACATGTGCATACTGTGGATTTTCTTCCATAAACTGCGCAATATCAAAACCAGACATTTTTTCCAAAACCTTCCTGGATTCTGCGGTTGACTTCTGCAATGTGTCCAGAAATGGTTTTGGATTGCTGCACATCAGAAGCGTTGAAGGCTCTGCTATTGACTGGATGAACTCGGTATAATCCTTTGATTTAGCCGGGAATCCGTCAATTTCATAAGAAGTTTCATTTCCATCGAATACCTCTTCGGATTGTCCCCTCGGTTTTCTCCACTTCTGCTTTGTGATTTTGCGGATCACTTTTTCTTTTCCATCAATCACAAGTGTAAGTTCTCTAACAACATCAACCTTTTGCACTTCCACGCCATTTTCTTTTCTGCGAATAGAAGTAGGTTCTGTACCATTCGCCATCTTACCTGTCAGAACGTCCAAATATGCGTCCTGCAATGTGGATTTCCCTTCTCTGTTTCTGCCAGAAATCTCTGTTCTTGGAAACAAATCTACAGACTTACTCGGAAACTTCTTGTAATTCTCCAACGAAATCTTTTTTACTTCCACCTTCGTGCTCGATTATCCTCCCTATTGATACCTCGTATGCAGTTCTAAGCTCTATTTCATCACCAGATAATTTTTTCCGATAAATTCGGCTCTGGATTCTTCCGATTATTTTTACGAAATCTCCAACCTTGAAATCAGCAGCTTCTCTGGCTTCTTTCCACCATGCTATACATGGGATATAATCTGTTCTTCGCAAGTCATATTCATTGCAAGCAATCATCAAATCACAGATTTCTTTTCCTATTGGTGTTTTGCGGTAAATAGGAGGCTTGCAAAGATAACCTTCCAGAATGATTTTGTTTTCACCTTCTGCACTCCCATCACCATCTCCACACCAGATTGTTTCCGCTTTGATTTCAAGAATCAAATGTGACTTTCCACTTTCATGTTTGTTTGAAGAACTGTATCTTCCTTTAACATAGACGTGTTTTCCAATCTTTAAGCCTTCCGTCTGCTTTTCTTCAACAATTACCGGAAGTAAATCTACGTTCCCGCTGGTACGCTTTGCACCAATATAGAATCTTACGAATTTTTCTCCGTCCTTGAAAAACATTCCTGGCTGAATATCCATTATTACGCCATATATCTGAACTTCATTCTTATTATTCTTCATCCTCCAATTTCTCCATTTCTTTTACGGAAATCTCATATACACTTTCCGTTTCTTCCCCATTAACATAAACATCACGGCTCATTAACCTGCCAGTTACTTTAATGTAATCATTCCTTTTAACGTCTACCGCCAGATCAGCACCTTTTCCCCATAAAGTACAGCGAATAAAGTCTGCTCTTTCCGAATACTCTCTTGGAATTGCTACAAACAGATTTGAAACTTTCCTGTGTGTTACTGATGTAAGCTTTGCATATGGTTCTTTTGTGCAACTTCTGGCAACAAACTCTACTTCGTTTATATCACCCTCTGGATCCTGTTCATCCAGGATTTCCACTTCATCAGCTGCGATATAATTAACATTGTGGTGCTTATTTGGATTTTTAGAAGTGTCCATGCTTCTGATTGCTCCTGTTACCACAACTTCTTTTCCGTTATAATCATTGTCACGTACAATGGAATCTTCTATAACGATTGGAAACATATCTACTGCACCGCTTTTACGAATAACTGTCAGCATGAATTTGTAATAGTATCTTTCGTAATGCTCGTGGCTGAACACTATTTCCCCGGCTCTGCCGGATAATCTTACTTTATTTAATCTTTGCATTTACTTTTCCTCCATTTCTAATATAATAGGAAGAAACACCATTGAGAATAAGACTGTTGATACAAAGAACACCCCGATAGCATCAAATGATGTAAACATCCATGTGATTGAGAAGATTACTGTAAACATCCCTATTCCTACAAATATTTCTCCTATTGTCTTTACCACCTCTTTCATTTTGTCCTCACTTTCTTCTGGATGTGGTTACTGCAAGTGCAGCTGCCAGAATAGCGATAATTACATTTCTTGCCATCAGCTTTTCTTCCAGATCAGCAATAATTTCACTGGAAAGTGGCTGATTTTCGCCATTTTTTTGCATAAAAAGTCCTCCTGTTATATTTTTGTTTGTCAAATACAGGAGGTTGTGATATAATAATCCTGTATTTAACTAACTCGTTCTTAGTTAGATACCGTCCTGGTTGGTGTGTCCGCACCTTCCAGGGCAACTTAATCTGCTTCTACAAATGTTCCATCTTTCAGCGTATAGAAAGTATCTTCCTTGATATTTTCCCCATCTACTTTTGCTGATTTAACATCTACAATATGACATTCACGATTGATATCTTTCCACTCTGCTAAAACAATAAAACATCCAATTTTTCCTTTAGCTTTTGAATTGATTCCTGTAGCTAATGCAATACTTTCTTTTCCTTCTACAATTGCCGCTGAACAATTTCCGGTATTGGTTGCCGCTGACTGATATCCGGTATTGGTTGCCGCTGACTGATATCCGGTATTGGTTGCCGCTGACCGATATCCGGTATTGGTTGCCGCTGACCGATATCCGGTATTGGTTGCCGCTGACTGATTTCCGGTATTGGTTGCAGCTGAACAATCTCCGGTATTGGTTGCCGCTGACTGATCTCCGGTATTGGTTGCAGCTGAACAATCTCCGGTATTGGTTGCCGCTGACTGATATCCGGTATTGGTTGCCGCTGACTGATATCCGGTATTGGTTGCCGCTGACCGATATCCGGTATTGGTTGCCGCTGACCGATATCCGGTATTGGTTGCCGCTGACCGATTTCCGGTATTGGTTGCCGCTGAACAATCTCCGGTATTGGTTGCCGCTGACCGATTTCCGGTATTGGTTGCCTTATCATCTTCCCAATTAACTTGCTCTTTGATGTATTCAACGCCAGCTTTGATAATTCCGGCAATTCCAATTTCTGCTTTCACGGAAATTTTCTTCCCAACTCTCTTACTATCATCAGATGATTTCTGGCCATTCTCTTCAAGATCAACTTCACAATATCTGGAATCTGAAGGAGGATAATAAACGAATACATCCATCGGAAATTCGCAAGCATGGAATTCACAATTACAAATGTCTGCTTTTTCTTCTGTGTATTCTTTTCCAATTTCATACTGGAAATCTCTACACTTTAAGTCCTTGTCAAATCCTTTAAAGCATTTCATTTTTTCTTTTCCTCCTTTGATTCGACTAAATCAAGCCCAAGCATTCTGAATGCCATGTCCTTTGTGAAATCATAATTGTTCACGCTATTCGCCCAAGCTTCAAACGCCTTTAATCTTCCAACCAGAAGTGCGTATTCTTCATTTGCGTTCTCTGGTACAAAATCTGTACTTTTAGTTTCTCCCATGCTTAGTCCTCCCTATCTTTTGCTCCAAATGTTTTAATCATTTCTTCCATAAGCGAAAAAATCGGAATAATTGCATCTACCTGTTTGAACTTTTCCTTGATTTCTTTATCAAGTTCTTCCTCGTTCATAAGGCCATGCTCGAACAAATGTCTAAGCTGCTCTTTTACTTCTTCCTCTTCTCCACCATTTTTTACGAACATCTCTTTAATTTCATGGGTGATAACTGCATACTCTGAAAGAATATCAACCTCTTTGCCGGAAATGTTAACTAAACCGTTTTCAAATTTAATCATTGTTTTTCCTCCCTGTTTTCTTTTATTCTCTCCATCTGAATGGTATAATGTGTTCAGAAAGGAGGTGTGTTAAAATGTTTCTCAAATTAAAAATTTCCTGTAACTGTCGTTGTATCTACTACTTGAATGAAGCAATAAGTGCGGATAAAATTTCGTGTCCAAACTGTGGCAAAGAACATCCGTATTCAAAAGAAATTCTTTCAATGCTTCATACCGCAAATGAAATTCAAGATGTATTTGATTCTGACGGTTTTGATATTAAAAGCATTACCACAGAAGTCATTCTTTGACCGGAATATATGAAAGCTCTTCAATAACCAACTTCATAAATTCTAAGAACCCTTTTGCTTCCGTAACGGACAGATGGCATTCGGCAATTTCAGCTTTTACTTTTTTGTAGAGTTCGTCTGCTTTCTGTCCGTTTCTTCTTCTAAATTCTAAATATTTCTGTCCCTCATGGCTTGACAGATTTTCAGATAAATATTTTTCAACATTCATTATGTTCTTCCTCTCCTAACTTGCCATTTCATTTCCCAAAAACTTGTTAATAAAATACAGTTGTCCTTTTCCGGTAACTTTTGTGGTTCTCGTTACTCGGACGCTTCCGTCTGGATTCTGAACACTGGATTCCTTAACTTCAAACAATCCCTGTTCAATATATCTCTGCATTGGCATATTGTAGCTTGCACCAGTTTTCATCAGATATCCGTTTTCTCGCATCCACTGGAATAATCTCTTCTGTCCTGTCTGGACACCGTTCTGGCAGATAAGTTTTGCCAAATCCCCAATAAGGATTGATGTATGACTGGTTGACACTGCATCGGCAAAAATTGTCTTTGGTCTGTCGGCTTCGATTTTTGCTTTCTGCTGTTCAATGATCTGGTTTTTATGTTCAATAGTTTTTTGTGCTACCAGAATAGCTTTAGCCATCAATTCTGAATCAGACAAATTTTCCTGTCCCATGATATAACCGCCGTTATGGTGGATTGCCGGAAGAACTTCGCTTGTCACCCAATGCTTAAATCTTTTAGCTGATTCAAGTTTGCTTCCGAAGATCAATGCGTATAAACCGGATTCATTGATTACTGTTACTTCTCTTCTCTGACCTGCGTACTCAATTTGGGTACTCAGCTTATCTTCTTCGCTTACATGAGTCGGAACTGCATTTTTAGGATTTGCATAACCAAGTGCCGTTGCTACGTCTTTTCCTACAAAGTATGTTTCGTTATCAATAGTTACCGTCCGAATATCTCCGAACTCTGGCGAATTAAAAATTTGCAATTCGTTCATTCTTCTCCTTTCTGTGATATAATCTCCTTTAGGAAGGAGGTGTTAACAATGGATAACTTTCAAATTGCTCACGACTTAGCTATTGCCAAAGCAGTTAAGGAAGGTTCTGGTTCAAAAGAAATTCTTGATTTATACCACACATACAATGATGAATTTCTTATCTTGTTAAGCAAAGAACCTGTAAAAGTTGGAAAAGCAACTGCAACAGAATACCCATCAGCTAAATAATTATCTGGTGTGCTTTATGTAATCTCTTTTACATAGAGCACATCTACTGGGTTAAACTTCAAGCAATATTGTTTTCCCTCATCATCCCATTCTAAGCGTATCAGTTGATCTCTAATATCTGGTTTCACAATATCATCCGGGAACACGCACGGGACTTCGATTGTTTCCCCATTTTTAAATTTAATAATCGTCATTTTCCAACCTCCTTATGAGCTTTCCTTCTTGTCAATGCTGTTTTCTGTAGTGTCAATGACACCATTCATATATCCAAGAAGATAGTTTTTCTTATCATCTGGTAACTTATCAATTCGTTCAGTTACGTTTCTGATAAGTTCTTTCTTTTCCTCTGACATTCAATCACCTCCTATTTGTTCATCTGATGTACACAATATACCACACTTAATGCACATTGTCAATAACTTTTTGTTGACTAAATGTACAAAATATGATATATTATTTTTAGGAGGTGAGAAAATGACATTAGCGGAAAGAATTCGGTTTGTTCGTGAAAAATACGGTGATAGCCAAACTAAATTTGCCGAAAAAATTAAGATTTCCAGATCTGCTGTAAGCAAGATTGAAAGTGGTGAAAATACTCCTTCCAATCAGACTATTACTTTAATCTGTAAGGAGTATCACACAAACTATCTGTGGCTAACAGAAGAAAAAGGTGAACAGGAATCTGACAATAGTGATGCGCAGGCTATTGTAGATTCAGTAATGAAGGGCGATAACGAATTTGCTAAAAGTGTTTTGGTAAAATTTGCGAAGCTCAGTGAAGATCACTGGAAACAAATTGAAAACATTCTAAATGAATTGGAAAAGAATTAAAGAAAGGCCGGGGTTAATCCCCGGTCATTTCTTTTATATAAAGATATTCAAGAAGCTTATAAACACGTTTAAGCGTGTAAGGGTCTTTCACCTCTTCTAAAAGTTTTTTAATTTCCTCTTTGTAATTAATATCATCATTTTTCTTGTAATCCACGTAAATCCCTCCCAATATTCCAAACATTTGTTCTTATTTATTAAATTATATCATGTTTTCATAACCATATAATGGGACGGAATCATCTCCACTCAAGTCCTTTCTGGCAAGTTGCTTTTCCTCGATATTATTGCAAATTATGATTTTTTCAGTATAGATATTGTGATTTTGGTACTTTTCATTCGTTATATATGTAGATAGAAATAAAGAGGCTAGGCTTCTGGAATCGAGGGATTTTTTGTGCTCATTTGGATTGCTTTTGATTTCCGTCACCATGTTTGCGATAGTTTTAACCCTCCCAAAGATAATACTACGCTCTGGGCTGAAATACATATGAATCCCAATAAACACATGCACAAACATCAATATTAAGATAATCGTTATCTTCTTACATCTTTCCATCATACAGCCTCTTTACACTATCTTTCTTATGTGGTACGATAATATTGTATCAAAAAATATACAATCATACAGAAAATGGCGAAATCAGCACCTCTGGTGACGAATTTTACATGAAAAGGGATGATTTGAATGCGAATTGCAATATGTGATGATAACGAAATCCAGATTGGTATATTTATGCATCGGATTAATAATTTTCTCAAACGAAATGGTGATATAAAAGCATTGATTACTCCGTATGATAAAGGACAGCCACTTATTGATGATGTGGCAGATGGCGAATGGTATGATATTGTAGTTTTGGATATCGTTTTGAGAGAAGAAAATGGAATTGAAGTTGCAAAGGAATTGAGATTAAATGGCTATGATGGAAATATTATTTTCTGGACAGCCCACAAAGAGTATGTTTTTGAAGCTCTTGATTTACTCCCAATTCACTATATTATAAAAGGATCTGAAAATGGCAGAATGTATACTGCTTTCAATCATGCTCTGGAACATATCGGCAAAAGCACTCTTATGATAAAAGGAAAAGACTTTATTCATCGGGTGGAATTTCAAAATATCGAATATATTGAGAGCCGAAACAAATACATCATTATTCATTGCACTTGCGGTATAGTTTATACGGAACGGTGTAAACTATCCGATATTGAAGAATTACTGGATTCCAGATTCTTGAGGTGCCACCAGAGCTACATAATAAACATGGACGAGGTAAAAGAAATAAACGATTCGTTCCTCATGTTCTCCGGGAATATAGTGCCTATCAGAAGAAAAGACTTTGCAAAAATAAGAAACGAATTTGAAGAATATACTATTTTTAAGTAGCTCCCGGGAAAACCCCGGGAGTGTTTTTGTTATTTAAGAAGTTTGTTTACTGCATTCTGCACTTCTGCGTAGTTGTAGCCAGCGGATTCCAGGCGGTCTCGTCTATCTTGTCCATTTCCCCATTCGCCGTTGATTACCTCTTTTGCGACCTGGGCTACACTTTTCTTTGCAGTCACGGAATACACAGATTTTCCATTCCAATCAAAAACAGAATAACCGGCTTTGCAAGCCTTCTTTGCATTTTTGAATGACTTGTACGCCCCGATCTGGCTCTTAGAATCCTTCCAGGTCTTGCGGACACGGTAATACTTGTCAACCTTTACTGTCGGCTTTGTGGTTGGAACTGTCACGGTTTCACTGGAAATAAGCTTCTTAAATCTATTCCAGTCTCCCTTTCCACGGATAATGGAAGGGCAATTCTTAGCGCACACATCGTAGTGCTGAACAACTCGGCTTGCCGGAATGCCGTATTTTTTCATAAGCTGCTTACATACATCAACTGTATTTTGGAATGCCTTTTCGTAGTTGTAACCGGCATTCATGCACATTTCAATCCCGATAGAGTTGTGATTGTTTATAGTTCCAAAAAGCTTACTGCCGTAATTTACGCCAACGTGCCATGCTCCACGATTATACGGCAAAGCTTGGTATGCTGATTTATCATCAACGAATACGTGGGCTGAATAGCCATGAAAATTGCCGTTATGCTGTGCGGTGGCGTGTGCCTTGGCATCTGCTGTCTTGGCGGTATTATCCGTATTGTGGATGACAATATACAGAGGTGTCTGTCCGGCGTAGCTGTTGTTGTTGCTGATTAATGAGGTATTGATATTCATGTATGTTCTCCTTTCATTGTTGAGGTTAAAAAAGTGCATAATAAAAAGCACCCCAAATGGGATGCTCTTTAACATAAACTTTTTATACAATACACCTACCATAATTAAATTCTCTGTCATAATGACATCACCTCCTTACCACAAATATAGCTGTACCGTGATAAGGAGGCTATAATTTCCGCAGCTCTCTAACACATAAAATAGAGTTTTTGCGATTTTAATTATTTTTCGCTAACTATTTAAATGGTAATCAAGTCAACTACGGCATTTATTTTGGCGATTTAAACGAAATTCCTTTTATAAAAGCTAATATGCAAATATTCCATAGAAGTCAGTCGGATTGTAAAAATGCTCCTGTTCAAGAGTATGGTATTGTTCGAATCATGTATATTGATTCAGCAGAGTATGCTATACAAGAATTTTTATCACTTCTTACCACAAAACTATTTGTAAGGAATAAACACAACGGTATTTGGAATGAATGGAAAGAAAAATAATCATTTTATCCGATTCTTTTACAAGAGACCCAAGTACCACTTGATTTATATGCTATGGTAATCTGTGTAGAATTGGCACAAAGTAAACAGGCGTCAGAACCTCCGCTGCTTGGTAAAAATATTCCAAAAGACCATGATGGAATTTTTTCACCTGTACTACCAACATCAATTCCGGTACCACCTATTGATATTAATTTTGCTTTATTCCCATCCGGTAATTTCGTAATGTTTTCTGTTTTTCGTGATAATGAGTTGCCATATAAATAGTTAAGCGCCCCGATAACTGTCTTGTTTTCGGTTTCCAATTTACTGATAACAGCCGTTGACATTTTATCCACGACATAATCCCAAAATTTGCTCATCAGTCCGCGCTTGTTTGCTCTCGCAGTTGCGTCATACAGCATTACTTCGTCATTATCCGCTAATGTATCTTTTGATGTGTATTCTGTCCATTTTGGCATGTTGTTGCCCTCCTTTAATTCAATTGATTTTTATTGATATAGTCTTCAATCGCCTTAATATTTGCCGAAAGCCCATCGTCAAAAATGAGAAAATTTCCTTTCTCGTTCTGGCTCAAAACCTTTCCGCTTTCGGTATCAATTGTTGAGTAGGTAAAGGCGATTCTATCGCCCTCACCTGTTGACAGTTTCATAAATGATGTAAGTTTTTTAATCTGGCTCATAATAATTCTCCTTCCATTTCTTGTATAATTTTTTCACGTTCTTCGAACATTACATTTTCAAGGTTGACTGTCTCAAAATTCACTTCTCGGTCTTCTTTTCCGGCATTGAAACGGATATACTCTTTGTTCTTCTGTTTAGCTTTCAGCTCCCATGCAAACCGCAATCCTGGGGTTCCCTTGACAACAAAATAGGTATCTGACTTTTCAGATACCCAAGACTGCCCTTCTCCCTCATTTTGAAGGAATACATAGTATTCAATTGCTGTTTCTGTTGATTCCTGGAATATATCATCAATTGAGATGATTGCCATTCCGTCTTTCCCAATTACTCCACCGCCAAAATCTCCAAGAGTTGGGGTTGGGGTTTCATAACAATAGAATAGTTGGTTGCCGTAGTTTTCTGTTTTGGCTATAACGGATTTAGTTCCTGTGACGGAGAAGTTTCCAACTACTTTCACCTCTTCATTAAATTGAGTTCTTCCCAAATAATGTTTTGCTCCAGATGTCCATCCGTTTTTAGAGGTTGTATCTCCCAGAACTAAAGTCAATGACGCAGGTGTGCTCGATTGTACCCCATTTCCAGAGTATTTCACGAAATCGCCTGTTGAATTTTGTGAAAGTAAACTAGGAGGATTGTATTCATTTCCTGCGAATATATCTAATGTATTGCCAGACAGTGTTCTTTTTATTCTGTCGCTACTGATGATAAAACCTGCAATTGTTGCTCCAACTGCTGCAAGTTCCTGCACGGACATTTTTTCTGCCGTGACAGCTTTTGCGTCTAATTTTTCAGTGGTAACAGCACCAGCTTTCAAAGCGTCAGCAGCTATACTTAGTGCTTTAATAAATTGTCCATTTACATAAAGGTTGTTATTATACATGTATATTCCTTGCTTTGCCCCATTATCTGTGAGCAAGTTCAATACATGTTCACTACTTACCGCCACTGTAACTTCTGGGCGGTAGATTCCAAGAGTTCCGCTTGTAAAGCTTCCAAATCCGCCGATTGTAAATAATTGATAATTTGAGTTTACTGTTGTTACGGTTTGCAAAAATTCATATTTTTTCCACTCTGTAGTGACGCTTACATCTTGTGCTACTCTATTTAGCGACACTTTTATTTTCATGTTTTGAGTTGCTTTTAGCCAGACTGACACTTGATATGTTCCAGGCAATCGTACAACCTGGTTATTACTTCTCTTTGCGCTCAAATAGCAATCAGAGCCATTCGCTGTAATAGCAACTGCACCATCACGACTTTTATTAGGATTTATCACATCATAATTAATACTTCCACTGTAATCCCAATATGTTTCTACATCTGATTTTGTAAGAAGATACCCATTTAAAAGATTGTCCGTATCTTTTGGCAATGCATCAATCTTCTTTTGCGCTTCCTCACTAGCAATTTCTGAAATGCTCTTATTTCCCAGTGCGAAACTAGAAGCTGCTATTGTCACTGCCCCGGTAGTTTTGTCGATGGCAAAAGTGGTCTTTCCATTACTATCAACAACCCTAATTCCTTTGGCTTGCACGTATTCACCATTTACATAGACATTTCCATTTTCATCCAAGTAAATCCCCTGTGCCTTGCCGCCATTGGTAAGTTTGTTGAAAATATCGGCTTGTGTCTGTCCATCTACGGCTGATTTTGCCGAGCTATTAGCAATCTCATTTACTGTTTTTCCTTGTAACGAAAAAGTCTTTGGAGCTAGAATGACATTTCCTTTGCTGTCGATTTCTAAGGTTACGTCCTTGTTATCATCAATGACTTTTAATCCTCTACCGTTAATTCTCTCACCGGCAAGTAATCCAGCTAGAATGTATTTTGCATTGATAAATACTTTTCCGTCTTGAATGTAGATTCCCTGTTCCGTTCCGCCTTTTGTAAGCTTGTTGAACACTTCATCCTGTCCAAGACTGGTATCGTAATTGTCAATTGCATTTTTGATATCATCTTTGTCTGCATACTTGAAATCTATCCAATCAGAAGCATCAAATGCTCCACTAACCCGATTTACTGTTGATGTTTTGAGAGAAGCCTTCCCTTCATTGTTCGTGGTTACCCACATGTCACCTTTGTAATATGGTGGAGTTGGTTGAACCATGTAAACAGAAGACTTCCCATCTATCTTGTCTAACAGCTCATTTGGTATGGATTGTGGTTGCCATTCCCCGGATTTGTATATCCATTGTGTGTTATCAGAAGTATTGTGCCAAAGGTCACCTTCATGCTCTGCTTTTTCTGATTCCCATATCAAGATAATTTCATTTCCAGATTCATCCAGAATCTTGTTTCCGTCAATATCGCACCATGGTTGTTCCTCTGTTTTTGTCCATTTAAGAGAAGGGTCGTTTGGCTGATACCAGGTTTCAATTTTCCCATCAATCTGTGTTTTAATATTGCTAATCGTGTCTTTGAAAACACCATCCAAGAAAGTATTGAAAGTAGAATCGTCTGTATACTTTGAAGCTTTTTCCCAATCATCCTCTGAATAAGAACCGCTTGCTCTGGCAACTTTACATCTCATCAAGTCACCATTAGAGCCTTGTGTCCATAAGTCTCCAATGTCATAAGGCGGCTCTGGCTGAACTACTAATACACGCCGCTTATGATTTGCCGTATCTTGCGCTTTTTCTGCGGCGGCAAGTGCTAACGTGATATCGGTATCTTGTACCAATTGCCATTTCCAAGTTGCCCCATCTTGCATAAAACGGTACGCATATCCCTTAGATTTCCAGTAAAATAAGTCACCCTCATGTTTCTTTCGCTCTTCGTTTGTAGTCCATCCAGAAGCCGGGATATTCTGCAAGGTCGGTTCATAGTCATAAAAAAAAGTCTCAATCTGTCCGTCGATTTGAGACTGTAAATTATTGATATCAGTTGTGTATGTATTGCTTATAAAATTATTTACTTCTGTTTCTGCTTTTTCCTTTGCAATTGCATTGACATATTTCCCCTTTATTTGTACAGAATCTGCGTTGATAATAACTCTTCCTGTTGTTACATCAACCAGGAAAGTTGTATTTCCATCTTTGTCAATTGCTTTAATAGTTCCTATATTAATCCAGTCAGCATTAACGCCTGTGGCAGTAAGGATTCTGGCAATTACATCACCATCAACCGTCATGCCGCCATTCCAATGTTGTCCACCATCTGTAGATACAGCCCACGCTTCCGCAGTCATTTTCCATATAATGTCAGAATCGGATAACTGCGGCTTGTTATGAAGATAATAGATGTTGCTTCCGTCCGGCTGTGTTTCTACTGTCGTGTATGTTCCAGAAGATTCAGCAAGGAGTTGTGATAATTCTTCCAGTGCTTTTTCCCTGGCGGTGCGTTCATCTTTTAAGTTCTTTTTGCTTTCGGCTTGCACCTGTTGGCTTAGTGTATACTGCTTTTGCTTATTCCTAGATACGCTTTTAGCACTGCACTCAAGTTGCTCAAATGCGCCTGGATTCAAAGTAACAGAAGTTAGGAAGCTCTTGTACTGTTTTCCGTTTCTATCGGAAATCGCAATGGTGTCACCAGCTTCCCATGCAATATTTGTTAAAGCACCGGTAGAAAACGGTCTGAATTTCATTCCAACACATCTGTCTGAAATAATCTTGCAGATTGCTTCTCCTGTTCCCTCTTGAATTAGCTTATTATCACTTATTTCGATAACGTATCCAGATTTCCCAGACTGATATGTTTTCGCTTCATTTTTAGAAGAATTTTCAACGTATTCTGTAACTTTTATACCTGTTATTTCAAGATCATACAGCCACGGAGTAAATCCGTTTGTTTGAATTGCTGTAATCCCAGTCTGCATGATAGTAATGATTTGTTCACCAGTGGTATCTAATATGTCGTTACCTTCTACATCTTTCCATGGAGTTTCCACCAAATCATAAAAATTATCCGGGACTTCACGTTCATACCATCCAAAGCATAAGCGACCATATTCGTCACATTTCGCCCACTGGCAGCCCATCTGTGCTACCCATGCAATTACCTGTCTGAAAGTAATACTGCTATCGTCTGGTCGATTCTGGATTATGAAATCATCGTTATCAAATCTTGTAGATTGCAGTGTTACTCCGCAGACTTTACAAGCATCTTGGATAATTTGTAATCTTGTTGCCGGATAGGACAGCTTACTTTCTGAATAATCACGATCAAATAATCGCATGGAATCTTCACAAGTTAGGCTAATAATAGCTGTGTTCTGGTATGGAGCATCTGTTACCGTCATAGTACAGATACGGATTTTTTCAATACCAGTAGATAATTCAAGTCCAATATAGCAAACAACCCTTGCTCCGTCCCAGATGTAATCTGTGTACTTTCCAGAAAAGTTGTTGATCTGCAATGTCAGCTTATTTACGATAGCTGCGCCGATATCAAAAGAACCGCTTTGCGATACTGCATCCTCAAATTTAAAGCCATTAGACCATAAATCTTTGTCGGTAATGGATAATGTGCTTCCGTCCGTAAAGGTAAAATCTGCATATTTCAGATAGTTACGGTTCCCACTATTCTGTTGTTCTTTAAATTCCGTTGATAAATTTCGCATATCTTACCTCTCGATAAAGTCAAAACTAAGTCCTTCCATGCGCTCATTGCCAACCCACCAGCACTTAAAAGGTGATTCCCTGTCACCAACATAAAATGTTCTGGTTTCGTGCTTATTTGCAGATAGCAAGTCTGGATATGTGACCTGTATGTACTCTGGATTTACTGCCTGTATAATTTTGCAAGCAGTGTCCCAATCTGGGCCATTCCAACCTACAGACAGCTTTCGTTTCTGTCCAACTCTATTTTTATGCATGGTCGTATCGTCTGTTCTGCCGGATTCTGATGCCGATATATCCTGTAATCCCCATGTAAAAGAAGAAGGACAAGGCAATGCTACCCCATCCACTTTTAAAAATACTTCTGCCATATGCAAACCCTCAGAAAGGGGGATATATCCCCCTTAATTTATTTAAAGCTTCGTACTATAAAGAGAAAATTCAAAAATTTGTCCTCATTTTTTGCAACAAAAAAGCGCCTACCCCGAAAGGTAAACGCTTTAAAATTTGCTTATTATGATTTTGTATTATAGCATAGGTGGTTGGTATCATTCAGTATATTTTGGTATCATTCATGGTTTTCATATTCAACCATTGTCTTAACCACGCCGTAAAGCATATTGATATTTTTCTCTTTTGTGATTTTTTCAATCAGTTCTAAAATCTCTTCCTTACGTGTCATTCCACAATTCCTCCCAACACTCTAATCAACTTCTGTTTGCGGTTATACTTCAAAATCTCGGAAATCTGCCCCATCATATCATCCATTGTCATGTTGCTCTTCATGCTGTTGCAACGCTTACACGCCAGCTGCAGATTCTTAATATCATTGGTGCCGCCACGAGACAACGGCATAATGTGGTCGATTGTCATTTTCTTAAATTTGACTGGCTTACCGCATATCGCACATTTTCCGTTGCACTTGGCGTACACACTCTTTTTCTGAAAGTCATTGAACTGGATTCTGTTTGCCATACGATCACGCTTTCTGCTCCATAGATTCAAGAGCCTTAAAAGCCTGTTTTGCTTTCCAGGCATAATCGCTCAAAATCAACAGTTTCATTGTCATAAATTGCTTGTTATATGCAAAGGAAAGTCTTTTCTCTTTGTCCATCTCTTCTGTGCTGTTAAATCCATACTGTTCCATGAAATCATCCACAAGAAACTTGATTTTATCAATAGTGTCTTCTACTTCGAACATTGTGTTTTCTCTATCCATATTTTCTGTCATTTTATTTTCCTCCTGTGTATCCCTGTAAAAATCTAATTAAAAGAATCTCTGCTGTGCATTTTCTGTATCAATCTCATTCTTCAAGAAAACTGGCGGTTTGTATTCTCCAATAATCTTGACTGCCTGTTCTACCTGGCTTCTCTTAATTGCCTTGTAGCTTTTGACCTGGAACTGGTAGCGCAGGTTGGAATGAATGTTACTGTAAACCTTCTGGCGAATGGAACGGCTATTGTAAGCATTGGATTCCTTGCCACCAAGTACCAGTGTTCCTTTTCTCTTTACGGCTTCCGTGATTTTCTCCGCTTCAATCGGGAGAATCGGTAAATCCATTTTCAAAGTCTCAAACTCTGTCTGAATATCGTCAATCCGCTTATTCAGTTCTACGTTTCCCTGTGCTAGAAGCTGAATCTGTTCGGGAATAGTCATTGGTACTGGGTGGCGAACCGTTTCTTTTAATTTGTCCTCTACTTTGAGAAAATATTGTCTGGCTTGTTCACCTTTGGCGCTCTTTGACTGCATAGAAAGTTTCTTTGCAAAGCTGGCAGAAAGCTTGTAATCTTCTCTCTGAATAACACCACCTGTCGGCGTCTCGTCATTAATGACGAATGCCCAATAATCAACGTTTTCCTCTGCAAATTCATTTCCTGTAATGTTGCTCTTGCACCATCTTGAATAATTGCTAGAATCCAATTCTAAAAAGGCATATAACTTTCTGGCAGTAGTCATGCCCTCTTCATCAATTCCAAGTGCGATTTCGATAGGTGTCCGGTTTGCTGTGTTAATTGTGATTTCGTTCATATAAAAAAATACTCCTTTTCTCTTGAAAAGAAGTCTCACAAATGATAAGATATTGATTACCAGATGTGAGACTTCTGGTTGCTTAAACAGTCGTTTGTGCTTTGGTCGGTGCTACGGCTGTTTTTCAGTTGCGAGAATCTTTATCTACTAATTCGATTCCCTTTGTGATAACTTTTGTCTTTGTGACTTGAAGTCTTTTTGCACATTCTTCCAATAGTGCATTTTCTTCCTGTGTAAGTCTGACTTCCAATCTTACGTTTCTAGGATTGTCCTTCAACTTTTGCCCCATTTTGGGAGACATTTTATCACTCCTTTCAGATTGTGTGTACATTTTGTACATCTTTAATATATCAGTTTGTACGTACAATGTCAAGAGTATTTTTCATTTTTTTGTGAAAAAACAGCTCCATAAATTTGTGGAACAGCTATTAACCGTCTTGAAATTCACGACAGTTTTTTTTACTGACGATTCGTCATTTTGATGAATCGTTATTTTTTTCAAATTTCCTATTCCACTATTCATTTTGGAGTGGTAAAATATGTATATCATACTGATTTAGGGAGGAAAACGCATATGAAAAAATCCAAAAAGTTACTGGCAGTTTTGACCATAATGTTACTGATTGTCTGTATGGCAGTTCCAGTATCGGCGGCTGGCAAAATCAACAAGAAAAAAGCCACTTTGAAAGTCGGTCAGACATTACAATTAAAAGTAACTGGAACAAAAAGAAAAGTAAAATGGACAAGTAGCAAGAAGTCTGTTGCAACGGTATCTTCTAAAGGACGAGTAAAAGCTAAGAAAAAAGGATCCGCAACGATTACTGCAAAGATCGGCAAAAAGAAATATACCTGTAAAGTTACTGTGAAAAAGGCTTCTAACGGCAATGGTGGTTTTGGAGGAAATCCTAGCACTAACAGTAGCGGTAAGAAGAATATTGTCACATATCATGCAGAATCTACACCGTATGGAGCTGTGGCAATTCTTGAAAATCATTATGATTATGCAGTACGTGTTAGAGTTGAGTTTGTTTATTTTTTGAATGGTTCTATGATTGGAACAGATTCTGATAGTATATACGCTTTTGCTCCACATTCAAAATGTGCGCTTCAAGGTTGGAACGCTGACAAGACCTGGGATTCTTTCAAAGTTAATTTAAAAATTGAAAAGGCTTCTTCAAGCCTTATTTTGAACAATTCCGGAATACACTATTCAGCTAATTTTGGAGCTGGAAATGTTATGGTAAAAGTAACTAATAATGGAAAAAGAAACTCTTACACAACTATTGCAGTCGTATTTTACAAAGATGGAAGAATAGTTGGATATGATTATCAATTTGCTCACGTTGAAAATCCTGGTTCAACTGCTTATCTTGAATTTAGATTCCCTCACGATAGGAATTACGATACAATAACGCCAGATAAATTTGAAGTATATGTTAATGATTCTTACACATATAATTGGATGAACTAAAATAAAGGCTAGGGAGAAATCCCTAGCCTAAGTTTATCAGTTAATGTATTCAACATCTATACTTGGCAATGTTACTTGTTTCCCAAGAAGTGTTGTAGAATTTGATGTTCCGCTACAAGTTCCGTATACGGTTATCCAATCTCCTTCCAGGTAATGTGTTTCGCCATCCTCATATCTGTATGAACAATCCCATTTATTACCGTTTCCATCAACGATATATAACGTATATCCACCAAACATTCCTTCTAATGACTGATCTATTGTTCCAGAGACAACACAATGTTTTTTGTCGTAACTGTCTGGATTTCTCAATATATCATTATAATCTAACGTCTGGCAAAGCTCCTTGTATTCGTCCTCTGAAACTTCTTTTGAATTAGCAACTTCTTCTGTCACTACAAAATACTGTGATAAACTATCATCTGAAGCATTCTTTTTATAGCTTTTAGCTTCATCCCCTTTGGCAAATACCATACAATTCTCTAAATTTATGGAATCTCCCATAAATCCCCAAGAATCTACACTTGATACCGTTCCGAGAATAGCAACCACATCATCATCTTGAAGACCACTTTCATATTTTGTATACAATTTACTATCCGATACATTAAAATTACTCATCATGTATTTATCACCAATAGTAACTTGTACCTTATTGTCTTTAATCTCACTTATTGTTGCTACAGTATAAATTTTAGCTCCGCTCATATTGACTGCATATTTATATAAATCGCTGTCAGTGATATAAGCATATTCACCGGAATTAAATGTTTCCAATTCATCATCAAAAGTAATTGGAGCCACATTCTGTTTTTTCTCTTCTACTGTAGGAGTTGCTTTTCTTTCGTAACTACTGGATTTTTCTGTCTGCGTTTTAGTAGTATCTTCTTTTTTCTCTGTTTTAGATGAATACCAGCCAATTAGAATAAATACAAGGCAGATAAAACCAAAATAGTTTGCACATCCCCCTTTTTTCTTTTTCTTGGTAGCTGTTGGCTGTGGTGTGTACTGTGGTTCTGGCGCAGAATATGTTTTAGGTTTTTCGATATTCTCAACAGTTGTTCTGGTCTTGTTTGCTTCGCACCTGTCGCAATTATCCATTACACTCTTATCTAGCATATACCATTCAACAACATATTGTTTCTTGAAGTACCGCTCCGCAATCTCTGTTGTAAATTCCTTTGCCTGTTCATATGCGGAAGAGCCTGTTGATAAGCAAATTTTGAAAGGCTTTGCGTATTTCGGAATTGAAAAAGCAACTTTCAACTGTACTCTCCCTAAATCGTCTGGTTCTTCTTTATCATAATTCAATACAAAATCCATAGGATTTGCTTCAAGTAACAAATTTCCTTTGTAGTAAACCTCAATATTTGCTTTTGAAGCCTTGATTCTCATGGAATCTAACATCTCAATGTCGTATTCCTTTTGCTTCTGTGGCGGTTCCTGTGTTACATTTCCCTGTGTTATCGGGAATCCACAGTTCGGGCAACTTGCCGCTTTATCACTTATTTCCTTGCCGCATTCTGGACATTTAATCAGTGCCATAAATATCCCCCTCCTTAGTATGATACCCATATTGTACCACCTTGGAACGTATTCTGGAAGCACTATTTCGCTTTTCTATCAATTTCCGCAGTTACGGCAATCAAAAGAGCTTCGGCAAATTTCGCACCGACTGAATCAGCGTATTTATCGTGAATCCGGCTTGCTTCCATGGTGAGATTTTCCCACTGCGGAATATCATCCTTTGAGATAAAGGCGTACTTCTTGTGGAGGTTCCATATTTCTTGCCAGATGGAGAAATAAGTCTGTTTAAAGTCCATTACACGTACAACACTCCATGATATTTCTCGAGCCTATATTTCTGTTTCACATTTGGATATTTTTCACGATCTACCTCACTGTAAAACATATTTTTCGGTCTGGCGTATAATTGCTTACTGCCATACAGGGCTTTGTATATCACTAGGTCTTCTCCTGTTTCCGTATGCCTAGCAAAACCGACAATCTCATACAGGTATTCATTATCATGCGGATTCTCGATGGTTTCTCTCTTAAAGTGTTGTACAATACCCCCTGGTTCAAATAATGGTCTGTTCATTTTAATTGTTACCTTTCTCCACAATTAATTAATTTCTTGGCTCAAATTTCAATTTTCTTGGCTTGTGCCTATATTTTATCGGGTGAGAGGTTTTGAAACGGATTTGTTTATTTTATCATGTCAATTAATTACCCTCATATGTCTCATAATCAATCGTTCCCAGATCACCGTACACATCTGGATAATAAATTCCAATCCAGAAGTTATCCTCCATTGCTTTGTAGTAAGTTACTTTTACATTCCATCTCTGTACCTCGTCAATAATTTCTTTGTTGAGAAGTCCGAATTGATCTCGGCAAGCTTCACTTTCCAGCTTGTAAGTCAATGCTTTGTATTTCTCGGCATTTGCCTGTCTGGTGGCGGTAATATTGGTTTGAGTAAGTAGTAAAATCAATCCAGCTACCAGGAACCATACTACACTGATGAAAGAAATTACCACTCCAAAAGACAATATAAATCCACTCACACTTGAATACTCATATTCGTAGCTTAAAGATTCGCCTATTCTATTTCCAATCAGAATAACAACGCCGAATGCAAAAATGATTACTGATAGCCAAAATATCATAGCATGTCCTCCCTGTTCTTTTTCACTCTTTGATATAGCATATTTTGTGTGGTGTCTTTAAAGAATAACATGATTCTATAATCAAAATCTCCTCCGTTTCTTTTCCCCCACTTTGTCTTAAAATGTTCCTCCATCATGTCAAGATAGAACAGTGGTTCCTCTTTATCGTCTACTAAATCATCTTTTGCCATATCTGTATCTGGATTGCGTATCATTTTCAGAATATTTTCAGCTTGGCTTTGTGTAACCATCGGATGTTTCTCTTCACGGTATTTTTGATATTTCTTAAAAAACTCCTTAATCAAAAATATAGATAAGCAAATGTCATGGTCTTCAAAAATATTCTCTTTGGCTCCGTAAATGCTTTCGTATATTTCGGTTACCAATTTCTCAACATCCTCGTCTTTATAATCTAAGAGAGATGATTGGTTCCTAAAATTATAGCGGTTGGCTTTCTGCTCCTTGGTTCTAGGAGGTATATTATATATATTTAATTTATTATAATTATTAGGAGCAGAAGTCTGATTATCTTTATCTGTATAAGATAAAGTCTTTTTTTCTTTATTATCAATAAAGTCTGGTTCTGTTTTCTCTTGAAAGTAATCATTGTTATTATGATAATCATTGTTAGTAGGTAATGTTAAAGAAGTGCTTCCTTCTGTAATTCCCGAATTACATTTTTCGTCATTCCCTTGGGAATTACATTTTTCGTTATTCCCGTTTGCTTCATTTTGAAATTCGGAAACAATTTCTTTTTCAAGTTCACTTTCCCAAACAGCAACAGCCTTATTGATATTTTCCCACAATGGGCGAATATGTACTGTAGGCATGGAATTAAACTTATATTTTGCGAGTTCAACAAACCCTCTATTTTTCAGTTCTTTAATTGCCTTATCGTATTGGCGTTCTGTAATTCTAATTTCTTCTTGCCAATCTTTTCTCTGTTTTGCAATCCAATAATGGCCGTCTTTAAAAATGCGCACTTTTCTTCTTTTATTTTTATCCTCAGAAAACCAATATAAAATTCTTGATAATAGCGTACCCTCAATCAATCCACCAGCAATATCAATATATTTGTGTGGTGTATGATTACATTTTGCGGATGAAAGAAACGCTACTCTCGCTTTTATTTCTTCTTGGGATATTTCTCTGATTTCAGAATTCATATTAGATAACCTCCATGTCGTTAATGCGCGACTACTTTCTTGTCGCAGACCCATGATTTATAAAAACAGTGGACAGACGTATCATGGAATTACGCTTTTCGGCGGCCAACCTAGCCCACTGGTTTTACCGAAATTAATTAATCAAACATTTTGAATGTTTCCTTGCAAAATTCCTCATAGTCGGTTTTCCCGACCAGTGGCATTTTATTCCTCAGTTTTTCCATGGCTCTAAAAAACTTGCCTTGGTCTTTATTCCAGATTTTACAGGAAATTAGAAGATACTTCTCTTCTGTATGTCCAAATTCTTTTCCGAAATTCACTCTAATTTTCTCATTCTTAAAAAGTTGGTCTGCCAGATACTCTTCTGTATCTGCGAAAATGTATTCGCTACGGAATAAATGTTTTTGAATTAAGATGTAATTTTTATATGACATGATATTCCTCCCTGTGAAAAAGGTTCCATTTTAAATCGAACCTTTCCAGACCTCATTTTAAATGCGAGCTGTCTAAAAGATCAAAATTTATGCCGCAATTTTATTAATTCCTTTATTCAGAATAAATTCTTTTATTTCGTTATATCCCCAGCCATATCCGACTAATGCGCTCACAAGCATTTCTGCGTTCTGAACTTTCACCAACTCTTCTTCTGAAAAATAATCTCTCATACTTTCTTTTCTGGAGATTCCAAAATCTTCTCTCAGCTGCTTAGCGTTTTTACCAAATATGGACTTGTAAATAACGTCCGTATATGTAGAATAGGCGTGTCCATGCATTCTTTCATTTTCAGAAGATTGTTGAATTGCCTTGGTAAACGCTTGCCTTACTGCAATTCCTTTTTCACGTTCTTTGATTTTTCCAATAAGGAGCTTTTCCATTGCATTGAACTGCCGAATATAGCCCTCTTTGAATTTCATTGCTTTTTCGCCAGTATAGCCCATAGCTAAAAGTGTAAATCCGTCTCTGGTTACATAGTACATTGGCTGTTTCTTATTTTGACAATTGACGTAAGAGGACTGCACGAAATTGTGCCTTCTAAAATCCTCACTGCATTCAAGTTCTCTTATATCTTGCAAAACCCTTTTATGTTCTTTCCCAAATGTCTCCGCAATATCTAGGCTTGTTACAATACTGGTTTCTACTTTTCCAATCATCATAACTTCTACCAACATTCTCCATTCCTCCTTATATTGATGGATAAAATAAAAAAGAGCCGCCAAGTAAGACAAAAAATTCCTCAAAATTGAGAAATATTAATTTCTTCTTAGCGGCTCAAAAATCAAGACCGTGTGTACTTCTTCATTGAGAAAATTATACCACACAATCAGTCAAAAATCAATATGCCGGGGATGGTTTGAAACGGCTATTCGTATCATTCTGAGCTTTTGTTACTGCTTTCGCAATCTCACTTCCGTCCAGAATAATGCTGTTCATAATGTACTGCGGATTTTTGCTTCCGCTGTTCATGCTCATTGCCATTGCAACTCCCTGTGCTACTGCTTTTGTCATTTCTTCTTTTGTAAGTCCCATGCTTCCGTCCGAACTGGAAACAATGCTGTCTGCAATCTTCTTCATGGTTCGTGGATTTTCCAGTGGAAGAACTGCCTCGGTACCAGCTTCACCGATACCAATTACTTGTGCACCATTAAAAAGACCACCTTTGGCATACCAATTAGGCTTGTAAACTGGTGTAGAACTGGTTTTCCCACCGCCAAGATCATGTTTTCTCCACTCTGAAATATAATAAGTCAGAGTTGGTAAATGTACTTGTTTCATGCCATCAGCGAATGATTGAGCAGTTTCCCGACCAATTGATGTAAGATTAACATTAAATAGTCTTTTGATTTTATCCGAAATTCCAGACAAATTAGATTCTGTATAAGTTTTCATTTTTTCGGTCTCTTTATCGACCTTGCCAGAAGCCTTTTCCCAAATCTGGTTTGTATTGATAAGAACAGAAGACCAATAGCTTTGAATGGTGGTCATAACCTTACCCATTATATCTTTGGTATCGGTATCCATGGTTCCGAGGGCTGTCGATACAGCACTTGCAGAATTTTCCCAATTGGTTTTAGAGTTGGTTTCAACATCATCATTCGTGTTCTTTATCTTCGACCAAATGGAAGGCATTGTGCTTTCTGTGCTTTTTTTCATCCCAGCCATTGCCGTGCTTACAGCTGCACTGGCTATTCCAAAACCAGTCTTAGAGTTTGAAGAAATGGATTTCGTAGCTGTTTCCACTGATTTGCTCATTGTTGATGAAGATTTTGGAACATCTTCTGAAAAAGCTTTAATAACTTTTCCTGTGTCAATTCCCATCTCTGCCATTTTATCCATCAAGGCTTGGAATGCGGCTCTGGCTGTTGCACCAGATGATTCTTGTTGCTGAAGGACAGCACTTAATTCATCAAACTGCGTTGGAGTGATTACTGCTTGATTTGAAAGTCTTTCTAATGCAGATTTCGCATTATCAAATTCTGTCCCCATCGTACCGATATATTCATTAATATTACTTACATGAGAATTTGTAGAAGTATCGGATTCTTCCATTGCCTGTTTTAATGCTTGCTTAAATGTATCGGAAGAAATTCCAAGATTTTCAAGTGATGTTTCTACGGTTTGGAGCTGTCCATCAAAATCAAATGCATTGTCTTTCACATTTTTTAAATCACCGCCAAGACCGATAAATTTATCCCCGGAAATTCCAGTTTGGTCTTCAAGGATTTTTAATGCTTTTCTAACAACTTCAAAATCGTTAAATGCGTCAGCTGTGGAGTCTTTAAAGTCCATAGCTTTTTTTACCTGTCCAAGTCCTTCCATGACAAATGCAGTCGCACCCATATTAGTTGCGTATCCCCAAAATCCTTGGAATTGTCCACCAGCTGTTTGTGCGACATCACCGAGATTTTTTATCTTTTCTGCAAGTGTAGTAAACCCGCCATTTCCAGCCGTTTCCGCTGCTCCACCAATATCACCGATGATAGTAGGAAGAGAAGATGCGGTATCAAGTGGGAAATTTAAAAGTTTTGAAGCTAATGAACCGATTCCACTTGCAAAGGAAAAGATTTTTGTAGCAATATCCTTGGCTATTTTGATCGCAAACAATGTTCCGAATGCAGCACCGACTTGTTTTATAAATTCTGGATCAACTCCGCTTAACTTCTCGGAAAGCCAATTAATAGCATTTGCGATACCGTTGATTAAGTCCGCTCCGATATTAATTACTCCTTCAAGCCCAGTGATTAGCGCATCTGCAAATCCCTCTGCGAAAGGCTGAAACGCATCCCAGAGATTCCCAAGAGCCGTGCCGAGAGCTTCCCAATCAACATTATCTATAAAGCTCTGAAGAGCTGATTTAACCCTGTCAACACTACTCCAAATCCACTCCCAGTCAACATCAATAACTCCGAAATTATCAAGCGCAAGTACAATTCCACCGATGCCAAGTGCCATTGACGCATAAGGATGTTTTGCCAATAAAGCAAGTCCTTTTCCTAATGGGCTGTCTTTTCCGATGATTCCACCAATAAAGGTTAATCCTTTGAATCCAAGGATTGCAATGGAGATTTGTCCAAGTCCTTTTCCAATTGCCTGTGCAGTTTCCGGGCTGATATTCTTTATTGCATCGGCAATTGAGTTCAAGCCTCCAGGAAGCGTTGTATTGATGAAATTTTCTCCAACATCGAGCAAATCTTTGAAGAAGTCAACAATTCCCTGTCCAACATTTTGTGCAAATGGCGCAAGTGCATCCCAGAAGTTTTTCAATGCCGAATTAAGTTCGTCCCAGTGAATGTTGTTTCCGAAATTTGTTAATGCGTCAACAAGTTCCGGGATTGCACTATTCATTGTCCATGTACCTACCGGCACTAAGAATTTCTCATAGAAATCCATAAGACCAGTCCAAACAAATTTTGTTGGCTTTTGAAGCATTGTAAAGAAACCGGAAAGCGAGCTATTCAGTTTACCCCAATTGATTTTATTTAGTAAATCATTCGTAATATTAAAGAATCGAGGAAGCCCGGAATTGTCAGATAACATCCATAATCCAATTGGTTTCAGATAATTATTCCACAAATCTTTCAGAGCTGTAATAGAGAAGTTTCCAAGCTTGCTAAGACCTTCATCATAAAGTTTCTTGATTGATGCAGTTGTTGGTTTAGCCGCTTTACGAATTTTTTTAAATACAGCTACAATCTGATCAGCGGTATCATTTGCCTTATTATTCATTTCTTCAAAAGCTTTATCCCATGCAGCTTGATACTCTGACAGGGCTTTATCTAATGCAGCATCCAGTTCTGGAAGGTGTGCACTCGCACCGCCTCCACTTCCGGAAGAGCCGGAAGAATTGCTAACTTTTGCATCATTTAATTGATTTAATTCATCAAATGAAAGCACAGAAAGAGTTTTTTGTAATTTCTTCGCATTGTCATTTGTTTTGTCAAGCCCGGAAGCTGCATCTTCTGTACTATCTGCAATACTTCCCATATCAACTGCGGCACTTCCTGTGGAAGCAACATAATCGGACATTTTGACACCTAAAAGTTTTCCAACCCACGAAAAAGCTCTTTGAATTGCAATAACAAAGGCATTCATATATGGAAGAACCTTTGAGATAATCGGAATGAATAACGAGCCTATTGTCCTTGAAAGTGCGGCGAAGTTAGATTGCAGTAATCTAAGTTGGTTTGCCGGTTGATTAATCGTATTTGCCAGGTCGCCCCATGCATATTTAGAACTATTTAATATTGTAATTGTTCTTAATATAGCTTTATCTGATTGACTTAGACTTGATACAGTAGCGTCAATTCCAAGGTTATAAAGTTCCTGTTGTAAATTTGCTACACGAATATTAATACCGTATTTATCAAGTGCCCTGCTCATTCCGGTTATGCCGGATGCCATATCGTTCCAAACATCATCGAACTCAAGATTTTTTACAGATGCAAGGTCAGCTCCAATTTCTGTTAAAACTTGTGAAACCTTAGTTGATGCATCTGCTGTTGCCCCCATTGATGACGCCATCTGTGCATAAGTAGCTTGATAGTTCATCGTTTGTTTTGGATCAAGTCCAAGGCTAGCGCCTTTTGTTCTAGTCAGATCACCTGCATCAGACACTTCAAATCCAGTCATTTTCTTTGTTAGTTCTTTTGCACGTTTTTCAAAAGAACCAACATATTCCTCAGCGGATTTTACTCCTGCATCCTTCCACTTGCTGATATCTAATCCGTCAGTAACTTGATCGAACGCAGAGTTAAAATAATTCAAAGTTTCTACGTAATCAGACGCAGATTCTACAGAATTCCAAAGTGCTTTAATTCCCCTTGTTACTGTGAAGAATTTCGCATATAATCCAGCAAACTGTGAAGTTAATGAACCAACTTTTTTTGAAGTTGCATTTGCATTATTTCCAAATCCAGTTAAAGCAGAACTTGCAGCTCCAATTATGGAGGATAACCTTCTTCCAGCATTTCCAAATCCATTTGTGGAATTTGATAATCTCGAAAAAGAATTCGAAAGAGAATTTGTGGCTTTATTTATTTTTCCACTTGCAGTAGCTAACTGTGCCAAAGCTTCTGTCATTCTTATTGTATTTTCACTAATTTTTGGTGCTGATTTCATTACATTGAAGAACGACAATACTTCATTTGCTAATGTCCCAAGTTGTCCAGAAGATTGAGCAATTTTACCACCAGCACTTGCCAATTGTGAGATGGATTGTACAAATCTATTTGCAGAATCCGAAATTCCATCAACACCAATAAAGCTTTCTGTGATAATTCTTAAACTGCTTCCCAATGCAGGTAATTCAGCGGATACATTTGCAATATATTCACCAGAATTGGCTAGTCTAGCCATTGAATTGACAAAACGATTAACACTGGTAGATACATCTGGAATCTCTGCCAAATTGCTTAATTGATGGATTATTTCTCCGAGTTTCCCAGAATCAAATCCACTAACATCAACCTGGCTAAGCCTGTTTATTGAGTTGATAACTGCATTCAGACCAGAGCCTTTATAATCTACTCCACCCATTGTCTTTATGGAATTTGAGAATTTTCCAATTCCATCAGCAATGCTTGTCATTTTCCCTATATCAAGTTCTTTTAGTTTTCCAAGTTCCCTTACACAACTACGCAATCCGTTTGTATTAACTCCGCTTAATGCGGAATTAACTTCTGTGAGTTTGTTTGAAAGATTAGTCAGCGCACGTACTGCTTTTTCTGTACTACTGCTAATCTGTATATCAAGGGTATCAATGGTATTGTCAGCCATTTTATTTGTCCCTCCTTTTTTACAAAAAAATAAAGGGCAGACAAGACTTATTCATCCTGCCTGCCCTTTTCATGGTTAAGCTCAAAGCTTGCCTGCATGAGTTGCAAGCTTGCCAAAAGTGCGTTTCTCTGTTTTTTCTTTTCTTCTTCAGAAAGTATGCCTTCCTGTTTACGCTTTTCTTCCTCTGCTGATTCTAGTAAAGGTTTTTTCAAATACTCTGCCTTGGATTTTTTTCCCATTAAAGCATTTGCAACAGCTGTGAATGTGGCTGATGTTTCATAAATGCCCGCTTGCCAAAGCTCGGCGTCTTTCCTCTTTTGGCGTATCTTTTCAGCTTCGAGATAAGGTTTTAATTCAGCTGGTGTAGAATCCATAAATTCTTCTTTAGATACGCCAATAGAGAGGTATAAAGGAAGAATCTCTTGGTAAACAGCTTCTCGAAAAGTTAATTTTTCTTTTTGTGATCCTGCGGAAGCTTCGTTGCATTCTTCTCCACTGCCTGTGCTTCTGCTACTGCATTCAGCAGACCGGATAAAAAACCATTTTTCTCCAATTCTTTGTCGAGAAGTCGGTATAAATCAAATCCGCTTTTTGGATTTTCCTCAGTTCCTTCATCTTCGTAATCATCCAAAAGGTCACAGACTTTATCAAGAGCAGCTTCTTTTTCAGAATCACTTTCATACCCAAACTCTTCCTTGTGCTTCTTTTGAAGTCCGGCAAGAAGCAGTTCCGGGAGAAGAGAAATCATCTTCTGAAGACTTCTCTCTTTTCCATCTGTAATCCCCTGTACCTTGTCTAGCACATCTGTTTTTGTAAGAAGTCCGTATCCAAATACAACCTTATATTCTTTTCCATGTACATTGAAAGTTACCATTTTATAATCCTCCCGATATATTTTATTAGTTAAGTGTCATTGCACCTGTGGAATCTGCTACTGCTTTTGCGGTATCTAAAGCCTGCGTAAGTTCGTCAGAAACAACTTTTGTATCAAGGCCTTTATACTCTTGAATAATGAGGGACAGCGGAATTGTTGCTGCTTCATTCTGTCCAATATCAGATAATGGAATATTTTTCCCTGGGTCTGCGATAACAAAGAATGCATCAGCGAGGTCTGGAAATACAACTTCAAACCAAACTCTAAATCCTTTTGACTTTCCTGTTGCCGCATCGGACATAAGTTTCTTGAGCGCCGTGATAACATCAGCGTTAAGATTGAAGGTTACATCCCAAGTACCACCAGTATCCTGTCTACCAGATGCGTACTGTGTAATGAAGTCTTCGAGTGCGGATACGTCAATCTGTTCTGTATCAAGAGAAATTCCACCAATAGAACTACATCTTTTTAACCAGGTGAATGCAGTTGGCTTCGTTCCTTTAACGGTTTCAACACCGTAATGAAAAGTTACGCCAAGTGTTGTTAAATCTGCCATTTTAATAGGCTCCTTTCTTTAATTTAAGCTTTATGCACGTAACCCTGTGCCGGGAGATAGCGGATCACCGCCTTTCTACTCTTCTTTGTCTGTTTTCAGTTCTGGTAATCCTGCTACAGATGTAAGCAGTGATAAAAAGCCGGAAAGTAAAGACGCGGATAAAACCATTTTCCAGTCAACACTGCCAATTACAGTTGCGGTTCCGATGGTTGCTATTGCTGTTTGTGCGACTGTTTTTACAGCTCTAATTCCTGCTGCTTTCAGCCAAAGTAATTTGTCTGCTTTCATTTGGCGTTCTCCTTTCATATTTTTGGGTAAAAAAATAGAAGCATTTCTGCTCCTAATCTAATAAGGTTCCTGTATATATTCGGCTGTATCGGCTTACAAGCTTTTTGATTCCACTGTCACCAAAAAACATAGGCTCCGGTCCATATGTACGACGGAATCCCATGCTCACCATAGCTTTGTGACTTATTTTGTCCAATTCATACACTCTGGTTAATGCTTTGCTACCAGATGTGAAGCAATTTACTTGAAATGATGGCATTGTTGCACATTCATCCCCTTCAAGGTCACCTCTTGTAATTGGATTACCAAGCATATAAAGCTGTGCATATGCTTTTTTACCGGAAGCATTTGTTTCACTGCCATCCATGGAATAATTGTCTGCGCCAGTAATCTTAGAAACAGCCGCTCCCCATCTTGAAAAAACTTCTAATACAGGAGATTCTATTGTGTCTGGCATATCTGTCACCTCACAATAAAAAAATGCACTCACCTTTATAGTGAACGCATTGCATTTTATACTACAATTTAACACTGTAATGATAACATAATTGTTTAGTATCATTCAGTATATTATGGTATCTTCTTTAAGAAGAGAACGCTTCTTTAGCAATTTTACGGATATTCTGAATGATTTCTACGCTTGCCTTATACATTGGCATTGTAGCTTCTGTACCGTAAGAACGTACCCATTCGCCGGAATCAGAAATATATACCCAGGAATCGTTTTTTCCTTTTCCTTGTCCGTAAGAACCGATTGTATAACCAAATTCTTCTCCTTTTGGATGTGGGCTAGAACCGGCTGCACCATTGTGGTAAATACCAGCGCCGAATTCAATGAATAAAATGCTTTTGCCTTCGCATATTAAATGGGCTTCTGCATAGTCCCCAAAACTGTTAATTTTGATGTAAGTATTGTGGTTCTTATCAGAATCGCCTTGTGCTGCCAAAATATTTTGGTCAATAACTGGAATCCCTAATTCACATAATCTTTTTATGAAAATTTCATTTTTGTTCCTTAAAGATTTTTGATAATTTTTTATTTCATCAATAGCTTTTTGGATTGATTTCTGTGATAAGGTACACTTTATTGTCTTACCCATCTTCGTTTCCTCTTTTAGAAATTCCGTATCTGGCAATATTGCCTTTTTGTGTGTCTAAAATCTTCTTTAGTGTGTAGTCTGGCAATACTGTGGGCTCTTCATCTTTGTTCAAAATAAGGCTTCCGTCCTCGCTTATTTGTGGAATTCTATCTATCCAAAATATGTCCGCTTCCTGTGGGTGGAAATTTCGATTAAAGCTTGTAATGTATCTGTCATAATCTGGCACTATTCCAGCTGCAATTTCTTCTGGTGTTCCGGCTGTAGATGATACAGAAAAAGAGTATAGAACTGGTTTCTCATAAACTTTAATACGGTCTAATCCTTGCGTTTTTTCAGTAATTCGAGACCAATATACTTTTTGCTTTTGACGGACTAATCCTCTCATATTTCCTCTCTTTCTTAAATTTGGTTGCTTAACTAAAGCCCTATTTAGTTAATTATTTAATGCTGATACGTTGTTACCATAGCAATCTTCTGATAGTTCATAAGATGTGTAAGGTTTTTCTTGGTATGTTCCTATTGCACTATCACTTTTACCCAATGTCCCACTCCAAAGCATATTGTTGTAAAAATGTTCCTCCATACCAGTACCTTCTTTTGTAAAAGGGCCAAGTTGGATTGATACGCCCTTATTTACTTTTAATATACAGTTAGATACTTCTAAGATTTGGTAATAATTAGAACCATCGAAATATCCTCTGTGACACCCCAGTGCTCCTGTTTTCAGCGGTCTGCTGTAGAGTTCATACATTCTATCGGGCGTATCATTTATTAGCTCACAATTTCTAATAATGTATTTACAATTTTTAGCCATCCCAATTCCTACAGCTTGGTTTTGAGCTGAATATATAATACAATTTTCAATTATACCCTTTTTTTCTGTTTCGTCTGAATAATCAGCGTTGTCAACATGTACGCCATAAGCTCCTATGGTGTAATCATCCCTTCTGTTTTCAACAAAATTAGGTGTACCATCATGTGTCGCTTTAATTGTCAAATTTGAAATATAAAAATTGCCACTTGCAAATATAGGTGCATCATCATATCCACCTTTGTCATTCATTATTATGCAATCTTTTTTATTAGTGCCAATAAGCGAAATATTTTTATTTTGAATGCTTACTGTTTCGTTGTAAACACCTGGGTATATTTTAATGGTTACAGGGTTCGATTTAGTAGCGAAAGAAGAAGCGTAGTTAACCGCTTTACCTATTGATGAAAACATTTTTTCGCCTGTTATTGACACTTCAACAATATTTTTACAGTTATTCAATCTCTTCCATTCTAACCATGTCGAACCATTATTATATCTAAACCATAAAGTATTATCCGAAGAATTTAAGAAAAATTGGTAGCATCCACCTTTTAACTGTGTATTTAAGAACGAGAATAAGCATCCACTTAATGTCATACCATACACGGGTAAATTTTTAGTGCATTTTCCGTCTGCGATTTCCGATGTATTAAAGTAGCAATAGTAATAGCCTTTTGTAGCGTTGTTTGCATCACTTAGAATTGTTTTATAGGTACTTGAAAAAAGAAAATCCGTTGAACTTTTAAATAATTCTACTGAATTATCTAAATACTGAACCCATTTTGGAACGCCCTTTACAAAAATAGCGTTAACATAAGCACTTGTTGTTATTTCTATATCATTATTTATCCATAATACTAAATAGAAATGGTATGATGGGTACATTTTTCTAATTGAAACCAAATCCGCAGATGTAATATTTTGGTTTCCATTTACAAACGAATTACCGTTCCAGCACCCTACAGACGTATTGTGTTCGTCATACCCCCATAAATTAAAAACGTAGCCATTTAAAGCAACAACGCATTCAACATCTTCTGCTATATAATTTATGGTTGTAATTCGTTGAGATGAATTGCCTTTATCACCATTCCAAATGCCCTTTCTCTCCCACAGTTCCTCACCATTTGCATTTTTTAAGCCTGTGAACGTAGCTATATCTTCCTTTAGCGAGCCAATAGCTTCTCCCGTTGCTTTTGCTTCTGCAAGCCCGCCTTCTATAGTCAATGTAGTGTCTGGCTGTGATACACTCTGGATGTCCTTAATAGCTTGTTCTTTTGTGGAATTTACATTTTGAACAGCTTCCGCAGATGTGTTTTTAGTAAGCTCCAAAAGCTGATTTATAACATCTTTTTCTTCCTGTCCTATCTGTGGTTGATCAATCTCGATACCCTCTAGCACTGGTACTTCCGCTATTGCGGTATTCCATTCAACACTAATATTTGAATCGGAATCCGTTTTAACAGCGCAAACAATAAAACGCACCGTTCCCATATACCTTGCTGCATTTCTTCCAATCAACCAAGAAAAAGTTACATTTTCGCCATCTACAGCTACATCATCACAAATGTATTGGTCTTTGATAGAAACATTAAAATCCACACTGCTTACGTTTTCAAAGTTAATTCTGACTGAAAATTTGGATAAATCAAGATTATCTCCTACAATTTTGGGACATGAAAATTTTATACGTTCTGCATTCTTGTCAGATTGCACCCCACCAACTACGATTGTAGAGGGCACGAAAATAACCCTTGTCTTAGCATCAATTGTGCATATATCGGATTCTTCAGAAAGCAAATTAACATCTTCTTTTGCGCTCATAAGTAAATCAAGTGCTGTTGCCATGTTCTACCCCCTCTGTGATACTTTGGTTTTACCAGTAGTTATAATGTATTTTCCGTTATCTTTCACTCCGGTGACAGATACAGAAAAATAATCCCAAGTAAGGGCTTCTGGCGGAATTTCACATTGATTGTTTTTCAGTATTACTGGGTATTCTCTTTCCATTCTCCAAAATGAAGCAGCTGTTTTACATCCGTTCCACTCTGGTGAAAAGATAAACAATGCTTTAAGATATCCAGTCGTGCCCTTTACCAGTCCAGAGAAATCACACTTGGGATCTGGATAAATTCTTTGATTATTTACAATAAATCTTAATACTCTCATGCAATCATCCTTTCTGCTCCAACAGGTGCTACATATGTGAATTGGTTTCCCAAAATATCTCTGGCTGTTCCAATCACGAAATGGCCGTAGTCTGCCAGAATATTGCATACAAATTCCTCTGCATCAACCCAATATCGTTTTTTAATCATACGGTGAAGTTCTGGTAATAGGCCGTAGCTGAACATCACGCAATGCCCTAACTCATGGACAAACACACGGTTCAGAAGCTCTCCATGCAGATTATTTGCAATTGAAATTATCATTGTGGAATAATCAGATACAGCAAGTGTCCTCTGCCCTGTACGGTCAATCAAAACATTATCATGGGGAGAAACAAAGTGAACTCTCCATAAGTCCCCGTTCATATAGAATTGTTTCAGCATGGTTTCTCACCATCCTTTCTACGAAAAAAGCCCCTGCCGCATTAATTTGCGACAAGGACTTAATTCATTTATTGCTTTAGTTCATCTGCTGTACAAGTCTGCTCAGGTCAGTTTTCATCTGCTGTCTGAGCGTTGCATCTGCATCAGACCACATCTCAGTAAGATTACGGATAATGTCAGATGTGTACTCTTTCATGGAATCATCCATTTTTCTTTTGGATTCCGTGTCTTTGGAATCATGATAGTGCCTACGATTCTCATCGTATTTATCATAAGATTCTCCGTATCTGGACTTCTTCCAATTCATATTCATACCATCATTTTCCATATCACTACGATCTGGATGATATCCCATGCGGTACATATTGCGCTCAAATTCTGGATTGTTTAAATACTCATCCATCCAGTCATCATCCTGCATATACAGATACGGTCTATAGCCTTTTCTGGTTCCCCTACCTTTTGGAGCGAAACGCCCATTTGAATAGCGGTAACGGTCATAGCCCATGCGTCCAAGATACTTTTCTTCCTGTTCGCATTCGTCCATAGCTTCTACGATTCTGTAATCTTTATCTGCACAAATCGCGCACTTTACGGATTCCATGCAATCTTTCAAATCGTCCCAATCTTGAGAACTGAGATTATCGAAGCCATGTGTTTTGGCTTTTTCCATAGCCCATTTTCCCATTTCCATTGCAACTTTATGCATTACAGTGCCCCCTTTCTAACAGCCTGCGTAACAGGTGCTTCTGTCGTTGGGGCTGTACCATTGATTGCAGTCAGATTGTTATTCGGGCTACATGCCGGGTTTCCTAACATTTTGAACACTCCACCAGTAGCACTTGTTACAACTCTGGTTGCGTATTTTGTTCTTGTTCTGACACCACATGCTGTTACCTGTGCGCAGCAACGATTCTCTAGCGGATACAATGTTGTTCCTGTTCCTATCTGAATCATCACTGGGGCGGTAATTGTGGTTGTATTTGGAATAGATTGTGCTAAAACAATGCAGTATTTTTCTCCATTATTGTAGCTTCCTTCCGGGATAGTAACCACAAGATTTCCACCTGTGAATGCAATTGCAGTAGAGAGCACAAGGTGATTACAGAGCTTACAAACATTCTTACATGCCATATTTTTTTACCTCTCAATCAATAAGAGGTGAGCCGTAACCCACCTCTTAGAATTAGTCAACCTCTAAGGGTGAGTTACTTAGCAACAACCGTTACCATATGTATTACATCCTGCATATGCATATGGAGCTGGAACCTGGAATGCAGGAATCGGAGCAGGATTGATTGCATTGATTAACTGCTGTGTCTGAGAAGCCATTGCAGTTGTAAGCAATGCAGACTGGCGATCCTGGGAAGCAGCACGTTTCAGATCAGAATTCTCTGCCTGTAATGTTGCAATCTTATCCTGAGTTAAGAAATCTAACAGCGCTCTCGTGTTGCTGTTCTGATTTTCCAGAAGGTCTCTGGTGTTGTTGTTCATTGTATTCTGCAATGCACAAGTGTTGGTAGCCAGGTTATAGTTGATACCCTGGATAGCTTCTCTAGTCTCGCAGCAACAATTTGCTAACTGAGACTGTAATGCATTGGTATTCTGCATACCGGCTACAGTATCAGCATTGATTGCCTGCTGAACGCCATTAAAACCTTGAAGCATTCCGACGTTCACGCCGTTGAAACCGCTCTGCATGGTATTGTTAAGCGCATATGTGCTATCACAAATGCCCTGCTGAATACCTCTGATACCATTCTGAATATCATTAAGGGCGAATTCCTCATTAATATCTGAACGGGTAGCCCATCCTTGGAAGCCGGCACCGTTCGCACCGTTTCCACCATTGCCACCCCAGCCGCCAAAGCCGCCGAAACCGCCCCAACCGAAGATGAGCAATATAATAATCCACCATGCCCAGCCACCGCCAAAGCCATAGCCTTCATCTGCACGGTTATTAGAGCCGCTTAATACAGCGACATCGCTTGCTGATAATCCACCATTCATCATAGCGATTACCTCCTTATTGATTTTTGTAATTTATACAAAATCAAAAGACCGCGGCTCTTTTAATTATTGTAGCGAATTTATTTTATTCCAAACTGGTTCTTAACCTGCGACAGTATATCGTCTGGATTAATATTTCTTTCTTTACAAAGATTTCTTGCAAGTTTTTCAATTCCTGCATTATCACCTTTTTCCATCATGTTAATTGCATTGTCAATTACAGGATTATTTCCAGATTGCTGTTTCATCATATTGATTATGGCTTGTTGAGGATTCCCTCCACCACGTATCATCTGCATAAGTTGCATTGGATTCATCATCTCTGTTTACCTCCATTCTGCTTGGGTTCCGGTGTTCCCGATATAAATGTCGGGAACATACTCTTTATTTCGGATATCTCAGAACAAACATCGTTCCGAAGCTGATTAAACATAGCTTCTATGCCAATCGGTTTTTCTTCTGCCTTTGGTTGCTGTTGTTCTTCCGGATTTATAAGTCGATAAACAAAAATTCTACTTCTTCCATCTGACTGTAATTGTTTTCTATATATTTCTGTACCGTCAGTTTTTGGATAATAAACAGGGCTTCCAGACATATCTACATCTTTTGCCTTTACAGTATCAATGCCATCTACCATCTGCCCTTGTAACATGGGAATTTGCGGTACTTGTGGCATTGGTTGTTGAATTTGTGCCTGTCCGTATGGCATTACCTGCTGATAACTATTCTGTAATTGCGCTAATCTATCTTGATACGGCTGTATTTGCTGAAATGGTTGCGCAAAATAAGGACTTCCATACTGCATATCTCAAACCTCCCTTGTTTTTATAACTATATTTTACAATAATAAGAGGTTGATTAACACGCCATGATAACGCCATAAATACGCCATTTTCTATGAATACAAAGAAAAGCCCCGACAATACATCGGGGCAACTTTCATAATTTTCTTTTTTAATTTTCTGTTTATGCGGTCTACGGTTCTCGTGCTGTAGCCCATGATTTCTGAAGCTTCAGCAAGCGTTTTTTCTTCATAAACACGCAATCGGAATAACTCCTTTTCTCTGGAATCAAATCCAGCTTCACGCAAATAGAAGATTCTTTCATCTTCTGAAAAGTCTTTATAATCATCCATTCCACTGTCCTCCCTGTTAGTGGAATCAATATTTACACCGGGAAAATGCCTTTTAGGGCAAAGCCTAAAACAATACCAATTATGCCAGTTATGACATAAGCAATTATTTTGTCCTGTAACTTTCCTGGCTTTTCCATGAGTGATTTTAAATTGTCGTTCATTTCGTCAACTGTATCTTTGATGTGCCCCAGGTCATTGTTGTATAAAGCAATTTTCTGTTCCAGCGCATTGATACGTTCAAAAAAAACTCCATCCCTTTTGGAATGCTTTTCTTTCATCTCATGGACGGCACTTTCCAATTCTTTCAAGCGGTGTTCGTTGATACACTCGTGTTCACATCCCATCGCTATTCCTTTCCATCACTCCCATTTTTTAAGATATTGCTTCTACCCACCTAAATTGAAGCACCCCTGCGATACGTGGGAGGATTGACGTATCACGCACACACCATCTTAGAATCCGATAAATGGAAAAACACCATGATTTACATATATTTCAGTTTCAGAAGTCCAATTTCTGTTTACAGAAGATTCGGAATGTGATCCTTGAAATTCAGCTCCCTGTTTCACCAGAAAGAAAAGAGCCAAATCAAAAATGCAATCATAGCAGTTTTCCATATCGGAATTTATTTTCTCATCACTGTAAGATGAAGGATAATTCCTTTTCTTCTTAAATGAACGAATAGCCCTCTTTGCTGAAAGAGGAATCATCCTCGCAGTTTCTGCATCATCTTCAAGATAATTTGTCAAGTCCTCTATAAGCTGTTCGTCCATTTAATCACCTACCTTTGCTGAGATAAAATCTCTGATATTATTCCAGCCTTATTAGTTGCTGCCAGGGCATAGCCGTTATCACTTGCAAGTTGTCTTAACTGAGATACAGTCATATTAGACAACTCGCTTTCTGTATACTTGTGTGTTGATGTATCATTCACACTTGCTACAGATGGTGACTGGCTGTTTTCATCGAGACTATGCCCGGTTATTCCCCCGCTTTGGTACCGATCACGATACCACCGTTTGCTTTTGGTGCAACAGGGACGAACATACCGGATGCTTTTGTCCATACTGCAACTGGGTCTGGTGTAGCCCACATGGAAAGAGTTACGAAAGAACGGTTCTCTTCCTGTATAAACTGTCTGTATTCAAGCTCTTCTGGTGTCACACCCCAGAGGCCAACACCGAAAGAACCGTTAGCATCTGCTTCATACAGAGTAAATACATCCTCTTTGAGGTATCTGGCTGTTTTCAGGGTTCCATCTGCTTTTCTGAAATTAAAGTTCTCATCACAACGATCAATTGTGATTCCATATTCCTGCATAAGCAGATTGGCAAGCTCCTGCTTTGTGAGAAGCCTTTTATTTGCAGCACCCAGAACAGCTGTCTGCATTGCAGTGTTGTTCCGCATGTAGTTAATCATTTTAAGAGAAGTAACAGCTTTGTTTACTACATAGCCATTGCCTTCTGCTACAGCTACCATTTTCTGGATATCGCCCATGATATCTGCATCTGGCTTAGACCAATCAGTAAGCGTTACTTTTGCACTTGCTGGAACGCCATAGTCAATTCCCATGTCAACATGGTTCTCTTTGATTGTTACAGCGCCGGTGGAAAGGAACTGTCCTTTCATAACATTTGCTCTTGTAACAACGCCCTCGAACAGTCTGGCTGCATCATCAAATACAAAGTTTTTCAGTGCTTCATTATCCGGCACACCGTTTTCAATTGCCTGCCGTAAGTTTTCGGACTGATTGATTTTTCTCTTAATGAAGAGTTTTTCAGTCAGGACTTTTTCAAATCCAGGTCTTGTGCCGATTTCTGCTTCGCTATCAAGAGCGTGGACGAATGCAACTTCCGGGAGATTCTGTCCAGCCATAAGTCTGTAATACTCTGCTTTCAGATACTGGGTTTTTGTATCTGGGAAAATGGTATCGAGGATACCTGGTCTTTTAACGCTGAAATTCTGAGAGAAATTAAGTCTTTCTTCTTGGGTAATTGATTCCAAAATATTAAATGGCATTTGTCATACCTCCTTAAAATACTGGGTCTTCTGTGACTACAAAAACAATTCCGGATTTTTCAAGCTCTGTTTTTGCAGTAGTGTCAACTGTTACTGGAAGTCTCTTTTCAAGAACACGTCCTGAGACAATCACAGAAATTGGTCTCTTGGTATCATCTGTCATATCAACATCTTCAAATACAATGCCGATTGCGCCTGTCGCATTTGTTGGATATACGGAACCTGCTTTGATAATTTTCTTAGTTCCAACTGTTTCAGCATTTGTCTGGTCTGCTGTGTAGGTTTTGAGTACAAGTCCGACCTCGGATTCAAGAATATTTGGAGTGGACTCATACTGCTCTGTTTTCATAAAAGCCATTATTTATATCTCCTTTACTTAAATATTTACAGGGGCGTTACCGTCCACTGATTTAGTTTCCTGGTTCTTTTTTGCTGAGTAAGCTTTTGCAAATTCAGCAGCATCACTTTTTACTGTAGCTTTCCCACCGCTACCACCGCCCGGATTCGGAGTGTTTTCCAATGCTTCCTTCTCCCAAGCTGCTTTTGCGTTATCAAGTGCTGTTTTATTTGCTTCGGAAACTCCCTTAACAAAAGTTTCGACTTCTTTCATTGCATCTTCTGGTTTCTCATACGGTGCAGATGCGTATGCTTTAATAGCACTCGCGTATGTTTCGGTTGAAAGTCCTGCATTTGCGAACATAGAAGTAATTTCACTGGTAAGGGCTTTTTTGTTGGATTCTGCAAGCGCAGCTTTCAAATCAGCTAACTCCTTATCCACTGCTTCCTTTTCTTTCTTGCGTTCAGCTTCTAGCCGTTCTGCTTCGGTCATGTTCTGCTTTTTCAACTCTTCCAACTCTTTTTCCAGGGAATCTGCTTTTTCAGCTTTTTCCTTCAGAGAAACATTTTTGTCTTTCTCTTTCTTAGTTTCAGCAGAAATAGAATCAAGAAGCTTAGAAACCTGTTCCTCGGAAGGTTCTGCAACTCCCATACCGATAAGTGCCTGTTTTGCCTGTTCTCTTGTCATTGAAATCTCCTTTCTTCCAGTCCAATACGCTTTTTCAACACGGTTCGCTCCGCACATGGTCTGTACCCGATTTACGCTCACGGGCTGTTGCAATTTATTTGATTTTGGGTATTAAAAAAGAAGCCTTAGATTTCTCTAAAACTCCTTAAATAATCGAAATTTGGTTCATTCTTCGTTAGATGGAGAATTTGCCATTGGTTCTGTTTTGGACGGATTTTGAAACTTTCCGTCAAGTAATTGCTGTGCTTTCTGCATTTCCGCTTCCGGGTCTGCCAGTTCTGGATAAATTGTTCCGAGATAAGGAAGGCTCATTTCATAAACTTTCTGTGGATCACTAAATAGCCCACAAGTAATCAGTGCAATAAGCGGATGAATTTTATTTTTGAACAGATAATCAAGTGCCTGTGCTTTTACAAGCATATTGTCTGTCGGGTTTCTGGTTATTTTTACATCGAAATCTCGGGTTGAGATATTAACATCATTTGATGTACCATGGATAATATTCAGAATAATTCTGGCAGATTCCTTTTCAGCTTCCTTGGTGAATGCTTCTACCAATTTTGCATCTCTCTCTGCAAAATCCCATCCATTGCGAAGGTATACGGCATTTCCTGTATCTCCTCCGCTATTGCTTTGGCGGTTTGGCATTGCTTCCACAATCAGCATATTATTGTAGATATCATCCTTTGCAACCTGACTCTCTGATTGATTCAGTTCAGCGGTCATTAGTTCAACATCCGACTGACAGCCGTTTCCAGTATCTTTAACAGAGATAGCACCAAGTTTTACCATTTTCAAAAACTCGTTTTCATCTACCTCGCAGTTTTTAAACTTCATAAAGGCTTGCACAAACTGTTCCACGCCATTTAATCTATCAGACTGATATTTATTAATTGCATCAAATAAGGTGATTGCAATTTCAACATCTGAAAGTCTGTCGTGATTATTCGGACATTCAACGATTGGAATCCCGCCAAAACCATTGATGCCGTAGTTAGTTACTTTTCCATTCTTGATTTCAAAAAACTGGTTCTTTGAATAACACAAATAATATTGCTGTTCATCTTCATCTTTTAAAATCTGCACGGAAAGCATTGGTTTTCCATTTCTCTGTGAGTATACAATGTAACAATCACCTGGATACGGAATGAAGATTCTAAACGGTGGTAAATCTCCGTTTTTTGTCCAATCCTCTTCTTTCAGAATAGCCTTATAGGAAGTTCCAGTTGCACTCTGGTATATTGCCCTTTGGATGTTTCTTGCATCTGCATTGGCTTCATCCAGATAATCATTCAGTAGGTCAACTTGCTCATTTATTTTTTCATCCGCATTTTTCTTTTTGCATACATATTGGATTGGCTCTCCACAAATCTGTCCAGCTTTAAATTTTACAGTTTCAAATGCGTGATTTTCAACCACTCTGTTATTAACTTCTGGACGGACTATTTTATTTCGGTACAATATCGGCTGATCGCCTTTCATGTACCGATACAAGTAATCAATCAATGTTCGGTTTCTATTATGTATGCCAATTGTATCTGATACTACTTTTACTACATTTTGCGGAGTGATTCGGTCAACGCCTGTATAGGCTACTTTTCTACCGAATTCTCCTCGGCATAAGTCTACAAAATTCATTGTATTTCTCACGAGCCGAACCATCCTTTCTACATAATAAAAAGCACTGGATATTTCAATCCAATGCTCTACTTTATATTTTACACATATTGGTGGTATCATTCAGTATACTTCGGTATCATCTTTCAAAACCTTTTATCTTTTTTACTTCTGCTATGGCTTTTAAATGCTTTTTTTTAATGTGAATCTCTGAATAACCCATCTCATCTGCAATACGAACCAATGATTTGTACTCAACATAATGCTTAAATAGTATGTTGTATAGCAACGGGTCTTCAACCTGTTCTATGGTTCGGACTATTTCTTGTCTTTTTTGTAAAAATTCAGATATCATTTCTGAAATCTCTTCTCGCAGATCAAATATCTTCGCAATCATATCTCCCATCGGATCACGTTTTACAGAAGTTTGTACCTTTTCTCCAACAGGGATTGCAGATACACTTGTGGAAAGAGAACTGAGCTGTTCTTCTTCGATAAGCTTGTTTTTGATTCTGTTATCATAATTTTCAATCTGTCGTAAATATTGAGTTGCAGTCATCATATTCTATCTCCTTCCCCAAAGTGGATTCTGTGTTGCTGTTACTGTTCCAACTCCGCTTCCATTTTTTAAGAATACTGCTAAGCTAGCGAGTGAATCTGGTGCGTCATCGTGCTTATTTTTTCCTGTCATTGTGAATGAATAGACATTATTCATAAATTTTCTATACTCTGCATTTTGATATCCAGTATCAAGAAAATAAAATTTTCTAATGTTTTCAGCATTATCCCAAATTCTCTGTTCTTTTCTCACTGCAGATTTAGGTGCGTGTCCACCATTATTCAAAATCATTTGTTGCGCATATTTAGAAGTAAGATTAGTTTGATACCCTTGCTCCTTCAACTTTCCTTCTACTTCATCTTTATACCCTTCGCCGCCTGCATTGGCTTCAAAAAAAGCATTCGTAACTTTATTATTGACAATTGCTGATACAACTTTTGGCATAGTAAATTTCTTTTCAGAGTTATCAAATACTACTTCGTGTATATATACGGAACCATCTTCATATACATATGCTACTGGCATTGCAAGGTAATCACTACCACCAAGAGCCACGTCGCAAGCCGAAACTACTTTCAATGGTTCTTCATCTGGCAGTTGTCCATTATAAAAATTCATATGTTGCGCATTAAATAAAGCGCCATCTCTTTCAATAGGTTCCTGCTGATACTGGGCTAGCCATCCTGCTATATCATCGTTTTCTTCAAATTTAGAACGAATAGTACGATAATATTTTGTACTGAATCCAACTCCGTAATCGTAGTCAAAATTGCTCTCATCAGTTTCTGGATCAAGAGCTGGAATTTTAAGAACATCATATCTAATGTGTTTTGCCTCTGGATTATTTTGAAGAAATGATAGTCTGTCCATATACAAATCATGCAATGACCAGATAGTACCATTTAGAATCAATTTACATTGTTCTTTCTTTCGTGACATTACATTGTTGTCAAACACAATTTGCTTTCTTCTTAGAATATCTGGATTTAATACATCTTGAATACCTTCCAGGATATCATCGAGAATCAGCCAACCATATGCGTCATACTCACCGTTCAAACCAGATTCCAAACCTTTTCCAGATAATGTCGCATATTTTTTCTTTCTTTCAAGGTCTACTTTGTGGTTCTTTGCATCCGTTCTGGCTATTTTTGAATGAAATACATCTTCATGACAATATGTGGGGTCAGTCCATATTTCCATAACTCCATCTAGGAATGCGCCGCCAAGTCCTTCTTTATATGTAACATAGAGGTTGCTTATCTCTGAATTTCTTGCACAATGCCATGCGGTTCCGACAGTAATAATTTGTGATTTACCCGTTCTGGCCGGCTGATGAAGAAACAATTCGTCAAGTTCATCTTCTTCAAGTGCTTGTAATTTATCTACTACTTTTTTCAATGTTTTGCGTCTTGGTAAATAGAACCGTTCTTCTGGTTTTCTATCTTTTTCTATATACATGGCATAGGAATCAAGCAAATGCGGTGCTTCCAGTAACAAATACTGCCAGTAGATATCGTCAAAGTCACCACTACCAGTTAATGCAGCACACTTCTCTGCTATGTTATGTGAGTATTGACTTACTTTCATAGCCATTTTCCGTGCTTCTTGGTTCTTGTCGAAAGGAAGGTCAATATTCATGTTCAAGAGCAAATCAAGGCAATCTTTTTGGTTCTGATAGATTGTCATATCACTACTGATAATCTGATTTAGGACTGTCCGATACCATTCAAGCGAACCCTCTGTAATTTTTCCCATAAAAATAGAGCCAGACCTCCTTTCTTTTTAGGATTTAGTCTGGCTCTTTGGCTCTCTTGACTGCTTATTCACTTGCTTTAAAGTTATATATAGGTTTGATAATATCAACTATTTCTACAGTATCTTTGATGTTATCAATAATTTCTTGTGGTGGTTTGTAAGCCATAGGGCTTTCATCAATTGTAGATTTCTGAACGGATGTTGTATATATCCCATCCATAGACTCCTTAAATTCCTCTAACGAGATGTTTTCTTTTGCTTTTGATCGACTCATAATACGTCCTGCACCATGCGGGGCCGAACAGTTCCAATCCTCATTTCCTTTCCCAACTGCAATAATACATCCATCTCGCATATTCATTGGGATAAGAACTTTTTCGCCGTATCTAGCTGATATTGCGCCCTTGCGAACAATGTTTGTATCATGGTCAATATAATTATGGATTGTATCAAACCATGTATTTCTTTGGAGCGTCCAATTCATATCGTAAAATATAGCACTCTGTATGCATCGTCTGTTTATTCTTGCAAATTCTTGGCAGATTTTCATATCGTGCAGATATTGTTTTCTGTGTTCTCCTGTCAAGTAGCACAATTCTTTCGGAATGCCAAGTTTGTCTGTCTTCCATTTTCGTTTTAATTCGTCAATACCATTTTGAATTTCCTTGTGCCTGCCAGAGCACTTGTATTCTTTTATTAATTTCTGTATTTCAGTTTCAAGTTTATCTGTGCCCTGCATATCTTCTATGGCAATTTTTTGATATATTTCAGCTACTTGCTTCCCAAGGTTGCGACTTCCAGTGTGAATTACAAGATAATTTACCCCTTTCGAATCAGTGTCAACTTCAATAAAATGATTTCCACCCCCAAGCGTACCAAGGCTCCTGCGAATCCATTCAATATTTTTAAGTCGAGAAAAACAATGAAGTTCTTCTAATTCTTCAAAATTTATGATTTCGTCACGTACATTTCTTCCTGCTGGAACATTGTTTCTTATTACTTTGTCAAGTTTTTTTAAATCTATTGTTCCCACATCGGTAGAAATTTGTGTTGTAAGCATTCCACATCCAATGTCTACTCCAACAATGTTTGGAATTACTTTATCTCCGAGATCAGCAGTAAAACCAATTACACATCCTGCTCCTGCGTGAACATCTGGCATGATTCGTACTTTGCATTCAGAAAATGCAGGCTGTTTTATCAATGTATAAATCTGATTTAATGCTTCTGGTTCAATGTTTTCTGTAAATATCTTCAAGTCACTCATAATGGCGCTCCTTTCTGGCTCTCTTGACTTTTCTTTTTATTTTTTTGTATTCTAAATATTTTTAAAAACTATATTTTTCACAATATCTACAATTTTCTAATCCATCCGGTTCTGGATGTATACATGGAATGTTCCTTAATTTGCACCATACCATTTAATCACTTAACTTTCTGCAAATTTCAATAAAATCTGGCTTACTAAGTTCTTTCAGCTTGTCAGCATATTTTAGAAATTCATGTGTATATATCGGATGACCTAAAAGTTTTTCTGCGTATTCGTATGCAAGTTTTCGGTCATCCCCTGTAAGCATACAAATTCCTGTATAGGTTTCAATTACTACGGCTTCTTGTTTTGTCATACATATCCTTTCTTGATAAAATCATCTTCTTAATTACGAAAAAATATTTTCAATTACTTTCCACTCTGCGAATACTGCCATTGTTAATAATGGTATTGCTGAAAGTCCCCAATTATTTTCAATCATTATTTGTATTGTAGCTATTAAATAATCTGCTACCCATTTGGATATTATGAAATTCGCAATTATCCAACATATTTTTCTGATTTTGTTCATTTTGTCACGCTTTCTTGACTGGCCATTCAAATCCAAAATCTGAACGTTTGATTTTGCATTGTGGGCTTCCATCCTTCCAGAAAACTAATCCCTCTATCTCGTGTTCGGAAAGATATTTCTTGATTCCATAAAATGTACGCTCGACTTCAACGATATTGTTGCCATGTCTTACTAAAGAATCATCATCGTCATAATATGGATTGCCTTGAAAATGCTTTCCGACAGCTTCATATGTGCCATCTGGTAATTTACAACCTTGATTTGTCCACATTGAAGTTACATAATACGCTTCTACAAACCACTTATCAGCCGGATTTTTCTCATCAACCTTTACCCATCCCGGCCAATGACCTGTAATTGTGTCTGGTTCACAACAAGGGATAAATCCTTCTGGCGGTGTTTTTCCTTTCTTGCAGTCGTATCGTTTATAATACTGTCCGTCAATTACGGCACAACAAACGCCATCATATTTCACTGTTGCAATCCCTTCTCCTTCAAGTACCCATTCCATACCCGGATGCACTTTTGGAAGGATTTTTATAACATTATGGTCTTTAAATTCTCGCTCAAACAATGTTGGTATCTTTTTCACTCTTATTCCTCCCATAAAAATTTGTCTATTCCTCGTGCATTATCAACTACTCTTTTCAAAATAAGTAATCCGCATTTCTTACAATAATACGGATGAAAACGAATGTTAGATACTCCTTGTGGTTTAAATTTAGTAAAATCATAATCATAAGGATTAAATATCTCGCATTCTTCAAAATCATGATCGCATTCTGGCATCTTATTTGCTTTTTGACAATGTGAAATTATCTCGCAACACAGCGGATTGTCTCTTCCATACTTTTCTGAACGTGTTATAACCTTATGCCATTCGGCAATAGTTCTTTCACCTGCATCTTTCTGAATGAAAGTGCCTAAAGTGTTTCCGACATAACATTTTATCACCGCATCATCATTTTTTATTTTTATCGAATAATCACCAAATCTAGGCACGGTGAAATCAGTGATGAATTTTAAAATAGTTTTTTGGATTGGTGGATATGATGTGAGAAGAATTTCTTCAATCTCAATTTGAGCATAAAGTTCCATTCCAAGATCAGTAATTTCAATCGGAACAGGGCTGGTTAATTCTTTCATACATTCACCTCAATCCATAATCCCTAACTGTTTGTAGGTAAATACGGCAGTGTACTTCTTCCCGCATTTGTAACAAGTTTCTGCAATAGTGCAAGTCTTTTCTTTGTCATTACATTTCGATTCTGTATCCGAACTTTTGAACTTGCATCCACCTGTCAGAATACATTTAATCTGTTTTGTGTTCATCTTGTTCTCCTTGCAAAACTTTTCTGATGCAATCCTCAACAAGTATAAAGTCTTTATATGACATACGCATCTCGCAATTGTAAAAATGCTTTCCAATTTCATTTACAATTAATTTATAAATTCTAAACTTGGTTTCTCCCGAAAGTTCGTCCAGTTCCATAGGTTTAGTCTTTTGAAGTTCTTCCGCATCGCTGCCGTCTGTTTCAATTTTTGAACACGCACAATCATAACAAGTACTCATACATTCACCTCGAACTCTTTCTTGCAGTTGCTTCCCTTGCATTTTAATTTAAGATGCTGAATCTTTGTGTTTGAGCTAATCAAAAGTGCTTTCTTCTGGCAAAAAGGACAACAGGCGTATTTCGTTCCGTTAATATTTCGTATCAATGCCTGTCCATTCCACGGCTCGGGTGGATTCATGTATTCAGAAAAATCTATCCCTTCGGATTCTAATGCTGACTTAATACTCATTTATTCTTTCTTACTCCTTTTCACCCATATCAGCACATCCCTTTGTTTTTCCTTAAATTAGCGTATCGGTCAACCAATGTGTCAACAGTAACAGTTAACTCGTTGATTCTAATACAGTCATCCTGGTGGCGTTGTTCATACCATTCTATAGATGGATGACCAGTATCTACATTTTCAATTCCATCAATCGGAATCTTCCAGTTATCATTTTCAAGAAGCTTTTGGTTAAGTGTCTCCGATAAAGCTTTATAGTCCAGGATTATATGCTGTTTTTTCTCGCATTCATCAGCCAAACGAACAACTTCATTTTTCAACTGTTCTTCTGTCCAGTTTGCCATATCCTCAAATTTCATATTTACCACCTCTGTCTTCGAAAATTGTCTCTTCCAAGCATAAATTTTTCGGCTGAAAAATTATCCTCTACATCAATATGTGCTTCACGGTCTTGCACCTCATATCCGTTTGGTGTTAATTCAAGTTTTGCAGTATATTCAGCGCCGCAATTGGTGCATTGCCATGTCACATTTAAAAAGAGTCCTTTTTCTATAAAATGGTTTGTGAAATCGGCATTTTCACATTTCAATATTCCACCGCAAACAGGGCAATTGCGTTTATCAAGTAAATTTAGCATTCAAATTCCCTCCTCTCCCTGTGCTTCATCTGACAGGCAATCATTTTAGCTATGTTTTCACGTTCCTGTTTTATTCCATGTCCCTGGCGAAACAACTCACATTCAAGAATATTTCCGCAGTGTGAGCATTCGTCTTTTATTTCTTTTCCACCTACTTCAATCATTTTCATCACCACAGTAATTTAATAAATAATTTGCAATTTTTCTAAGATCATTTTTCCCATACAGACGAATTCCATCTTTCAATTCTCTGTCAATCAGCCAATCAGCTAACTTTATTGGTTGTGTAGGTGGTTCATCTTTGGATTTTTCTATCTTAAAATCATCTATTAAACCACCTCTATTTATAAGTTCAGAAAGTTCGCTCATCGGTACTATGCCTCCTTGTTTTCCATCTTCTTTTCCCGCCCAAAACTCGCAACAACACCCTGGCTCAGTAAAGTCTGCACAATATTCACTATCGCCATTGAAGCAAACTCATGTGAAGTCATCATGTCTTCTGCAATTCTTACAACTTTTTTCGTTCATAAATTACCTCGATTTAGAAAAATCCAGTGTGCCGACTTGAACGGCATAAATCTCCCAACGAGAAACACTGGAACTTTAAGGGGGAAAATGCAACTTCTGGCAATGGCAATTTGCCAGATAGAAAATGGGTGGACTTGAACCACCGACCTCACTTTTGTTGTGCGCTCTTCCAACTGAGCTACATTTTCTATATACTCATAGTAGATGAAGTTGAAAAGGGAAGATTCGAACTACCATGTACATCCCATGTCCAAAGACACATACTCACCCATTACGATGTACTATCCTCTGCGTCTGCCTTTCTATTGTATCGGGTTCATCACCGTCAATAGTTCCGCCACTTTTCAACTTTGCGCGTATAACGTTGCGTCGCACCGTCCGCCGGGATAGGATTTGCACCTATCAGACTGCTAGCATCAACGGTCATCTAAGTTGTGGGTTTCAACCTGGTCTACCACAATAGAGTTTACCTATTCCTCCACCAATGCGGAATCGGAAAGAATGGATTCGAACCATTAAGACCTAGTCTACGACCAGGCCGTTCCCAGTTACTTGCACTTTCCGAATAACCCGGAAAAACCGGGTTAGCAATAGGTTTATCGTGTTATGCTTTCCACTATCTACAAGTTTTAGTGCCGTAGATTCACTGGATATTTTTATGCGTCTTTGGGCAGCATCTCTTGAAAACTCCTTTTATTAACGTGCGCTGCGTTAATGTTTTTAACTCCGAGATATACCAGCCGGGAAATCAGATCCATTTAGGCTACGCCGTATCGCACCTATAAATTTACCTAATCCACACGCTCAACTGGAAGTTTTTTCCACCCATATTACGGATGAATGGCATTTAGAAGAAATGGAAGCTCTGGGATTCGGACCCAGGACTTACGGCTTATGAGGCCGTTGCTCTTACCGCTGAACTAAGCTTCCTGAGATACCAGAAATAAGCCCGCCATAGATTTATTTCTGGCACTGTTGCAGTTCTTGACCGCCAGCCGCAACAAAGTTTTTCTGAAACGCTTTTGGATTTCAGAAAGTCTTCCGGGACATTTGAAGCCCCTTTAATCAGCCCCGTTGGGCTAGAAGACTGAAGCGAAAGTTGTATGAAAAAAGAAAATTTTGCAATATTTATCATATTGCAAACGGGGCTAGTCGGATTCGAACCGACAAATATAGGAACCAAAATCCTATGCCTTACCCTTTGGCGATAGCCCATCAACCCCGGCGCACCATTAAAACCGGGGAAGTCGTGATATTAAGCTAAACAAGTAAATAAACTTTCCGCTCTTACTGATTACTCTTTTCCAGGAGGGAAATTTTCTTTTTCTAAATATTCAATAATTCCTGGCGTATTCATCAATAAGAGCTTACGCTACTCTGGATGCCTCGACTTATCGCTTTCGTAGGCATTCCCGAGCCTACATGGATTAAGTCGAAGCGGCGCTTTTATGAATTTAACCCTTTCAATTAACTCGATCGGGATAATTCCAATTGGAATCGGTAAATACATTTGTCACCTCGTGCAAATTAAGAAAATATTCAGTGCGAAACATATTTCTAAACAAATACAGAATAAAATCTGTATTACGCTTGTCTTTCCTTCTTCGTCCAGTATAGCCAAAGTACCGGCAAGAACCATAACGAAAAATGCAAGATTTACAGCTGTTCCAATTACATTAAGTGCATTCATTTTCTTTTTCCTCCCCAATTAAAAAGTCCAGAATTTTTTCTGCAATCTCTTCTTCTGGCTCAAACGGCATCCCACAGTAATTGTAGGATTCTAAAGCCGATTTTAGGCTTGATTTGAAACCATTGTAAATTTCTCCATGTTGTAGTAATTCGTGCCTTAAAACTAAAATTGCATCAGTAATTGATTGAGAAGTGACACTAATTTGTGCCAAGCACTCCATCTCAATGTCTGGAACAGCCATCATTTTAAATTCAACCACTGGTATTTCATCTACTGCGGTATGAAAATTTACTGATTTCACTCTTGGAACTTCATTTCCATCAATAAAGCATTTTGTACCAAGCCAATCATAAGGGTTGGGGTTTGTGATTTTTACGACGCTCATCCTTCTTCCACCTCCCCGAAATATTTCTTGTAAAGGTCGATATCGGCAAAACCTAATTTTTCCTTAACTTCTTGAATGCTTTCCAATTTCAAATCTAAATAGGAAACATCTGTTTCCTCGACTTTTACACCAATGTCGCCTACTTGTTTCATATGCTCACGTATTCCGGCTTCAACAAGCGTGTAGCAAGAAAACCAGTTTCCTTTATCCGTTATAAAATACGTTCTCATCCGGTATGAACCAAACAAATTCACTTTTTCTTTATCAAGTTCGATAACTTTTATTGCTGTTTCGGTGTTGTATAACTTTCCGTCTTTACAAATTGCTTTTTTATGAAAATAATTTGTTTTCTTTTCAACTCTGAACACGCCATGCGCTATTTCTTCTGAACTAAAGCCTTGGGATTCAGAAACACCTTTTTTATTTTTTGAGAAAAATTTAAGCACGTCTTTTCCTCCCGAAATATTCATCAACTGCCTGTCTTACAATATCAGATGCGCTCCTGTCTGTCCGGTTCTTCTCTTCCAGGAGCCTTTTTTTCTGTTTTTCGGAAAATCGGATGCGGATGGATTCGGATTGTGGGTTTGGTTTCATAAGCACTTACCTCAACTTACAATTTCAATTGGATATCCTAAATATGCTTCCAACTCTGAAACAGTCAGTTTACGTGGTTTCTTTATTTCAACATCAACACGCTGTATGATGTTGTCTGTTGTCTTTGCGATTGCCTTTCCAGTATAACTTTCAAGCTCTTCGTTTGCATATACATTCAAATGTTCATATCCATATGCCCGGCACCATCTTGCAGCTGAATCAGTAATTTTTTTAAGTTCTTCCATTTCATTACCGAATATCTCTGAGTATCTGATAGCATTGTTTAGATCACTCGTACATACAGGGACAAGAGCCACAACATGTTTATACGGACTCCCGATAAAACGAAAGTATCTATGTGATTCCATTGCTTTTTCACCTTTTGGCAAGTTAAATCCTTGAGCTATTGCTTTTTTAAGCAACTGTTCTGATTCAACATTATTGTCTGTAACGATGCACTTATTCGTAAAATCAATCATCTTTATCCCCCTCTAAAAGTTTATATAGCGTGCTTCTTGAAACTCCTATAGTCTCAGCAAATTGTGCTTTTGTTATTTCTCCCATTTGCCAACTTCGTTTGGTTTCTTCAAAAAGGTCTTTGTTTATCTCTTTTTTGGAACGACCTTTATATTTGCCCTGGGCTTTTGCAATTGCAATACCTTCTTTTTGACGCTGCCGAATATTTTCTCTTTCTCTTTGTGCTACATATGAGAGAAGCTGCAAAACTATGTCTGCGATCAGTGTTCCTGTCAAATCTTTATCCTGGCATGTGTTAAGAAGTGGCATGTCCTGTACGATAATATCGGCTCCGATTTCTTTTGTAATATATCTCCACTGTTCAACAATTTCATTGTAGTTTCTTCCGAGACGGTCAATTGAATGGATTACCAATATATCGTCTTTTGTTAGCTCTGAAACCATTCTCTGATACTCTGGACGATTGAAGTCTTTCCCAGATTTTTTATCCATATAAATTTTTTCAACACCATCTGTTTTCATTGCTTCAATCTGTCTTGATTCATTCTGTTCTATTGTTGATACCCTCACATAACCTATTTTCATGTATAATTCCTCCCGTTTGTCTATAAGCCAATTATACACGTATTTGAGTATTGTTTCAAGTGTTTTATATTCATTTTTGAATATTTTTATTGACTGTTTAAACGGTTTTGATTATGATTACATTAATAGGAGGTGTTTATATGGTTTCAGATAAAATAAAACAAATTATGAAAATGAAGAAGGTCACCAGCGTTCAATTAGCTAACCATCTGGGTATGCTTCCACAATCTCTTGCAAACAAATTTTCGAGAGGAAGTATATCTGCCGATGAGTTAATTCAGATTCTTGACTTCCTGGAATGTCAACTTATAATCGAACCTAAACCAGATGTCTTAATCAAATTAACAACTGACGATATCAAAAGGGAGCCTTAATGGTTCTCTTTTTTTTACTTTCTAATCAATCCTTGCCCTTGCAGTAACAGTCTAAATGTCTCTTTTCCTTTTACGGTTATGTATGTCTGGACGTTTGAATAGCCAAACGGTGTTGAAAAATCTTTCATCTGGAAAAGTCCAGCTTTCCTATACGATTCATAAGGCTTGATAATATTATGCCGATCACGGTAAATATAACCATTTTCCGTAAGCCACTTAGTAAACGCTTTAGGTGGGATGTGGAATTCCTTTGCTGCATCTCGAAAAGTTGTAAGAAGCCTATTATCTATCAGACTGTCGAAATAATCAGCTTTAGGTTTCTGTTCCTGTACTTTCTGTTCAAGTAACTGTTTCTCTCTCTGCTCTTCAATCCATCTCTCGGCACGCTTTATCGGATCACTAATCTGGTAAGAGTCCTGTTTATGAACCATCTCGTATTTTCCGGTTTTACGGATAGATGGAAGAACATCAGCTGTAACCCATTCTTCAAATTTTTCTGCTGATTCAAGTTGGCTTCTCATAATCAAACGGTACAAATCACTTTCTGGAATAAAACTCATTTCTACTACTTTTGTTCCAGACTGAGCATATTGATTCGACACTGTTACGGTTGCTCCATGTTTCACGGAGTGTCTACAATGCCTTGAAATTGCATCTTGCGGTTTTGAGTAACCAAGTGCCTTTGCTACATCTGTTCCCGCAAAATAAATTATCCCATTTATTTCAGTGGTTCTTACATTTCCAAATTCTGGATTGCTAAAAATCATCATATCATTCATTCGTTGTACCCGCCTTTCTTGGTATTGCCTTATTTTTAGTATGGCAGAGAAACAGTTAAGGCTTACTGCTTGTCGTGTTCGAATCACTATCACTGCCATGTTAAGGAGAGCTTTTTTGTTTTTTCGGGCGGTTTCGGTGGTAACTACCGCTGACTGTGGTTTTATATATACCCCCTCCCGGTCATCCAGTGCGGACGCTGGCAAGTCAGCCCACCGCCCCATGGGACCCGCTGTCCTTGCCTGGTCGCTGTTTTTCGGATGCCTTCGGCAGTGGTCAAGGGAATGCTATACAAAATCTATTGTAATATTGCACAAAAAGCAGTGTTTTATTGAATGTCTTTTTAGGGTGTACCCTATTTGCGCATTGCGTATTACTAGATATAGAATCCGTTTCTTCGCAATCACAACATATAGTATTTTTACTGTTATAGCTCCGGTTTTTCCATCTCTGGAAGCTGTAAGGCCGCTTTGTGTTTCTCTGCGATCTGCTTGGCTGTCTGCTGTGGCTGTCCGTACTGTTGCGCCGCTTGCACCGGTGCAGTTTCTGCCATTCCGTAGGCGGCTTTTGCAACAAATATCAAATTCGCATTTGTTCCGGTTTGGTTATGCAGTCTATTAATTGCACAGTTTTTGCAAATATCAAACCATTTTTTAGCCGTGTCACCATGTGACGAGTTTATCCTATACACTCCATTCATCCAGTCAGTAAACGTTGTACGATTAATACCAACTAAAAAGCTAAATACTTCTAGGGTTGGTAATACATGATATTTACTGCATAATCTCACATAAGTATTAAACATTTTATCTAATAGCTCTATATTGTCATTACTTGGCTTTTGTATATGATCTGCAATATAGAAAATCATATCTACAAAGCTATCTGATACCTCTTTCTTATAGTTTTCGTTATCTGGTGATATACATAATACAGTATTTATATATTCGTCAGCATATATATTAATATTATCTAAATAAATATCTACGTCTTGTACATTTACTGTATTATCTTTCATATTATCGCCTCACTTTAACACGTTAATTTGCAAATAAAAAAGAGAATGTCACCAGGTAAAGCTTATTCCCGGAAAACTTCCGGGTGTTCGGGTACATTCTCTAAAACTTAAAATAAAATATTCTGTTTTCTTTGTTGCTGATACCTTAACACAGTTTTTAATATCTTGTCAAATTTAATTTTGCATAAAATAAAACCATCTATTTTGTTAGTAATTAATAAATAATAATTGGGGTATTATATTATAATCTTTATTTATATTTATATCTTATATATTATTATACGGTACTGTATAGCATATCTTTTAATAAACTCTAGTCTTAAGAATCTATGGAGGGGTAAAAGATATATTATATATAATATATTTAAACATAATAAAAGCCAGACCTTACCGAGCTTCAATACCTGGCTGATCTGGCTTGTTAACTGCTACTTTATTCTGTTCAGGTGCAAACGATTTCACAATAACCACCCCTCCATGAGTTCCCGCGACCATCGTTGGTAATAACGTTACTGTAAGTTTTTCAGAAAGTCAAGACCAAAAATAAAAAATATTTTTCTTGACAAAAATTAAAAACCTGTGCTATTAATATCTTAACAGCTTCGGCGGTGGGGCTGTTAACCCCTCGATTGTCGTTACGCCGCCATAAATAAGCATTTTAAAAGCCCATGGATTAACTTCCAGGGCTTTATTTTTGTATTGATAAATATAACAATCCGTGATATTATAATTTTAGTCGCTCCGGGTGGTTGCTCCCGAGAGTGTTTCTCAGTGGCGATCTACTGGGACAGGGATTGAAACATTAGTATTTTTTTAATAAAAAAGGTATTCACATTTTATAATTTAGTGTGAATACCCTTTTTATTTGTTTATTTTACAATTTTTAAATATTTTCTATGTCCATTCATGTTCTTATCAAGTGCATAAAAACATGGCTTTTCATCCCCCTGTAAAACTTCATTTATTTCATAATCCCAACCCCATGGAGCTTTTACCATTAACTTACCCATATCGTTTTCAAAAGGTTCCCATCCTTCTGGTGTTTCTACTGTCATTTCTTCCCAACAATCGGCCGTTGCATGTGGTGCTCCAAAAGTGTATTTCTTCCTTTTCTCTGCTCCTAATACTCCGTAATTGCAATAGATTTTAATTTTCATATTTTCCCTCCTGATCTGCTCCCTGTCTGGGGCTTTTCTTGTTTTTCTTTAACTGTCTTTATTATACATTATTTATTAATGTATGTCAATATCTTTTCTTCAAAATCTTTTGTGGTTTCATCTGGCAGATATTCCAATAAATAACCAGGTTGGCATTCCAATATAGTACATATTTTATTTAGTGTATCTTGCGTGACAAGTCGATCATTGCGCAACTGTTGCAGCTGGCTTTCTGTAAATATCTTATTTTTTCTTATTAAATAGGTTGTAATTCCCTTTTCTGCCATCATATCAATTATATTTCGCTTATATTTAATCATTTTCATACCTCCTTGCATTCTTATTATATATAGAAATATAATAGCACTTTTATGCACTATATTTCAATGTACAACATGCACAAAAACTGTTTTTAGCATACTCTTTAATTTAGTGTATAATGTCAATAGACATACATTGTAATTTAGTGTATTATATAACCATCAACAAAGGAACAAAATAAACAAACAACCGGAACCGCCCGAACCACTCAAGCCAATGAGGACATGAGGAAACGGATCACGATTAATTGAAAAATTCTAGTTCCTGGACAAAATAAAAAGCCCGGCGATCTTCCAAACCAAACCGGGCACCAATCAAAAAAAAGAAAGGCAACCCCATTATAACAGGGGCGAAGGTAAAAAACAATGAAGAAATACACACTTGAAACATTAAAGAAAGAGAATGAGCTTTTTGATAGCTATTACGGACTTGAAGATTCAGACGTAAAAAAAGTAAACCGCATTATTGAAATGATTGAAGAAACGCGCTCAGTAAAAGCCATTCAAAAATATGATGTAGTAGAGTACACAAACGAATATGGGGAATATTTTCCAAAAGCAACAGCGACAATGAAGAGGGAAGAAAATATAGAACTTTGTGAAAATGCCGGAGTGCATTTGAGTATTTGTGATAGTCAGTTATGTGGTAGCACTTCGGGCGGTGCATTCAGCCATCACAAAGAAAATGAATTTACATATAAAGGCACGTCAAGCAATACTTTTTGGACTTGGGGAAATGCTGGGGCTTGTGCAAATGGTGGAATTTATTTTACCGCAACTGTTAATTTGTGGGAATGTAACGACAATGAAGAAATGTTTTCCACAAAAACACATGATAAATATCATTTGTCATATAGAAAAGCAGAAAATAACGGAGATTATCAATATTTTGCTTCTAAAGCTGGAATGAGTAGCCATGCATGGAGAACTAAAGAAGATATGCAAGCATGGTTGAGAACTAAAAGAGCAGTTGTGACCAAAAAAAATACATGGGGCGGCGCGGTTATCTGGACATATAAAGAAATAGAGCACCATTGTTCAAATGCAGAGTATGACACTTTAGAAGCACCAGAAGATATTTTTTTAATGAATGGAAGCAAAATACGTTGTAAACGCGTCTATGATGATAAAAATTACATTTTGCATACTTATTTTGTGTGGTACTGGGAAGATGATACATTAGAGTTTTATAAAAGAATGGACAATCAGAACAAAATTATTGATTCTTACAAGGTGGATTATTTTACAAATGAAGTAAATAAAATCGCGCTTGAAGAATTGAGAAGCGGAATTATAAAGCCGCTTAAAGTTAAATTTAATTAGACCGGTAAGCGTACCGGGGAGCATTTCCCCGGCGGCCTTTTAAAATAAAATCAGGAGGAACAAAAAACATGATAAAAATTGACATGTGGTACAACGACAAAAAGGAGCAGGCAACCGGGCTTGATATCTGGTTTAATGATCTCGGATGTTTTTATTCTGGAAATATCAAGATTTTTGGTGATATTGTAGGCGATTATTACGCCGACAGCGTGCGAGAAATTTGTGAAGCGTTCCCGCATCTGGAAGGGAAAATAAACGCTTGTTTGAATTAAATAAACAATTTCGGGCGGGGCTTTCCCGCCTGTTTTTTCTAAATATTGGAGGGTTAATACATGAAATACCATTACATAGCAATTTCAACACGCACAAACAATAAAAACTTTGCTTCTGTTCTTCGGGTCTCAAGCTCTGATAATTTATTATTTTCCTTGCAAGTACCCGGTATTACTTCCGCAAATATTTGCAGCACAAAAAAAGAAGCGGAAAAAGTCGTTGATTTTTGGAATAAGTGTTATAAGAAAAATAAAACTTATGGAGGGTTTTAAAATGAAAGCAATAGAAGAACACGATATTATAAAGGTTAACAAAAAAATATTGCATGTGTTAAAGGCAAGCAACAACGGGTCATATTTATGTAAAAATAGCAAAGGGTGCGTTGTCTGGACTGATTACACGCAAAAGCCTGCATTTGTAACACATAGTAAAATTTACGGAGGGTTATAAAAATGACAAATAAGATTATAAAACCAACACCAAAGCAGACTATCGCCGCCATAAAAAGCGGCGACTTTTCCACAGTTGATACAATCGAAGAAAAAGCCAGAAAAGAAGCAATAGAAATTTTTGTGTCTGTTGCTGCCTGCGTTATTAAATTAGCTTATTGGGATATGCCCCCGGTAAAGCGCCGGGATGGTAAAAGGTCTATAATGCGGTACGCCTTGCACCGATCGACGAAAAAAGAGAACTGCTTACAACTGTCCTGTATGGAGCTTATCGAGGATGAGATCATCCCCACAAGCGACAGACAATTTAATATTAAAGATGATTACGATCGCCGGGAATTTTTCCGCAGTCTTCCAGCTGTTACAAAAATGACTTTTAAATAATAGGGCGCGTCTTTTTATATCCTGGCTCCCAGGGTGAAGGGAAGAAAGATAAAAACATGAGTGATAAAATATTTAATAAATTAATAACACTTTCTGTTGATGATCTAGACAATTACATAGAATTTTTAGAAAGTATTTATTCCCCGACTATTACTGGGAAAGAGATTGATAAAAAAACTATGGAATATTTAGGTATAACTGATTGATTTTTTACCGCTTCCCGGTTTCCAGACCGGCGGCACGTTCACGGCGTGCAAGCGGTTTTTGGCATTCTGCCAGATGCACCTTGCAAAGTTAATACCATAAGTCAATCAATTAGCTTAATTTTTTGCCCGTAAATGGATTTTTATGCTGTTAATGGGGATTTATGCAGCATTTGCATTTTGAGCCGCTTAAGAGCCTTTAAATCGCTTTTTAGTGCGCCACATGGTTTATTGACTGTCTGCGGCTATGGGTGTATAATAGCCTTGTATAGCTATGTTCGGCTATGCTTTATTTGCGTACCGTGTAAATTGGTGCATTTTGTCCGCTTATGTGCGTAGTTTGTCCAGGCTTCCCGGTGATCTGTCACAGCTGTCCGGGCATATATCAATTAGGACTATACAACTATACTGTGATATGCTTGTATAGCGCCGTATTTGCCTTTTTAAGGTGTTTTATAATCGTAGTAAATAAAATATAGGCTAAATACGTTACAAGCCATTTAAGGCTTATTTTGCAAGAGTATTATTGCATTTTTTATCACTGCATTATATGCCATTTGCTGTTATGGCCTATTATCTGTGGGCTGTTGGTTCTGATCTTCCAGGGCTACGGCTGGCGGTTGGCTTTGCTGGTGTTCAATCGTTCCCGGCGGTGTCCCGGCTTCATCAGCTCGGCGCGGTATCGGTTCCCGGTGCTGTCCCTGGTTGGTTTGTGCCGGCGGAAAAGTCGCAATTGCTCAAGGTTTCAATAGTTGCAACTAACTTGTGGATGTTTCCTAAATTCCAACATTATTTTGTCAGCCAAAAATCAAGGAAATCCAGGAAAAAAGTGGCAACCAAAAAAATTCTCGCATTTTCTAGCTACCACTTAAATTTTAATTTTGCACAAATATTTCTATAGCGTAATGTTCCGAATGATTCAAAATTCACAATTTATTTAATCCTTCTTTCTTCCGTGTTCCATATCTTCTGTGGGATGATTTCTCTAAACGTTCTGTCCTCTTCATTTGTGACTTAGAAAGTTTCTTCTTTCTCTGGTAATTATCAGTCGTTGTTCCCATTCACGCCCTCCTTGTTAATCTTCTGGTTTCTGGTTTCAAAGTTTATAATCTCTGTGTCCGTTTCAAGTTCTTCCGGGATTCTTCCAACAATGATAACTCGCAGTGGATTCAGTCTACGTTCCATTTCCTTGAAACCAACGCAAAACTCCAACCGTGCTGCCCTGCTCTTTACTCTTCCATTGGTGCAACAGGCAACTGTGCTTCCATCTGGCAGTCCATCAAAGCACCAGTCCCAGCAGTATTCCGGTAATATGCTTACGTTCGGAATTACTGGAATATCATTCAAGATCATGTAGTGAGCCAACGCATGATTCCGGTATTTGTTCCACAAGCACATAGCTAACGGCATTCCATTCTTGCCAACCGATATGCTGAAATCTGGCATAATGACTGCATGAAAACATTTTAAATGTTCAATGTACTTGTCTGGCTGATTCCATAATCTTTGAAACTGTACATCGTCCACAAAGAAATTTACATCAAGTTCCTTATGGTTTTTAATCTTCCTGCTGAAGCTCTCCGCAAAGTCTACAGTATCTTTCCCTGGATGAATAAAAGTCTTTGGAATTTTAGGGATTCCGTACTGTCCAACAAGCTCTGCATCCGTGATTAAAAACTCTTTCATTACGTCATAAGCTGTGTGTATCTGCATATTTCTCCCTCCATTTCCTTGAACATAACACAATTTCCGAAAAAAGGCAAAAAAATAATCGCAACTCTGCGATTTTATTGTTTTGCACATGTACTTTTCCCTTTCATATGTACTTTTTGTAAAAGGTAATCAAAGGTAATCAGAACACTCGTTCATACCAAGTCCGCAAACCCTTGATTTTACTGCATTAATCGGGGCAACAGGATTTGAACCTGCGACCTCACGGCTCGCGTTTTAATCCGTAAACCCTTGATTTTAAAGGCTTTCCAGACTTGAGGTAATCAAAGGTAACCAAAAAGGTAATCAGAACATATGTTCTTATTCATCCAATCCTTTGCACTTTTGACACAATTTTATTTTTTTCTTCCAAAGAGCTAACATCAAATGTATAATATTTTTCATTAACTTCTTCGGTATGCCCGAGCAACGATGCAGCAACAGTGGCAGATACTCCATTGCATCTTAGTTTAGAATTTATTGTTCTTCTAAATGCATGAATTCCTCTTTCTTCTATTCCTTCCTGCCTGCATTTGTTTTTTAAGCATGACGATATTACAGGAGCATGAACCCTTCCATTTTCGTTTGAAAACAACCATTCACTAATATACCCATTGCTGATTTCTGCTGATTTTAATTTCATTAAAAGTTTTCGAATTTCGCCAGTCATAGGAAACCATCTGTTCATTTGATTTTTTGTTTTTCCTATATAGTATTCTTTTGTATTTCTATTATATTTTTCTGATTTATTAATAGATATATAATTTTCATTTATATCTTCCCATTTTAAAGCCGAAATTTCTCCAACTCTCATCCCTGTGAGACTTGCAAAATATACTGCGTATGAGGGAATGTATTCTGGCTGTTCATCAAAATCCTTTTTGCAGCGATTAATAATTAGTTTAAGTTCATGGTCTGATATTGTATTATGACTTGAAGGCTTTTCTATCTCCGTGCAGTATTTATAAAATATTTTAGGTGAAAGAAATTCCATAGGATCATAATTCAATAAATGTTGTGACCTTGCACTATCTATTGTGTTTTTGATATATCCAAACAAAGTTTTACACGCTTTTTTGCAAAGTTTTTGATCTTTTACAGTTCTGACAATGAATACCTTTATGTCTTCTTCTGTCATTTTCTCAATTTCTTTTTCCGTAAATTCTTTTTTTTCAAAATAACGTGTTCTATCTGTAGAATACTTATACAAAGTGTTATCCGTCACAAATTCTTTTTGAATTTCTATCCAATGCTCGTAAACATCCATAAATGTTTTAGGTTTTTCTGTTTTTTCTTTCTCGAAAGCAATAATATAATCTTCAATTCCCTTTCGGCTACTTCTTTTCACTAGCTTTCTAGAATTTTTTTCTGTATAAATATAAGTATACCAATTATTGTTTTTTCCCTGCCATATTTTATATTTTTTTAATATTTCTTCATTTTTCTTCATTTGTATTTCTTCAAGTACATGTGCAGGATTTATAATACCATTCTCAATAGCATATTTCAATATTTCATCCATAAAATTTAGGAGGAACCGGGAATTCCTTTTGCCGGCCGGCGGTTCCTGTTCCTCCTTTCTATTGATAGCCTGTTTTTTTGATTTTAAGCGCTTATTTTGTTTTAACCATAACAATATTCACGAATATCATAAAAATTAATTTTAGCCATTTTATTTAAAACAATTATCACGTTTTACAACAAATCAAAGATGTTTACCTGTCCATCAATCTGAGATTCTTCCAGATTGTAAAATTTGCAAGCTATATAATCTGGATTCCAATCAATTTCCAGTTCGTATTGCAGGCACTGCGGATGCTTGCTTCCACGGAAGAATCTGCAATCTGAACAGGTATGCTGATAAGCTGTACCACCAGACCGCTTATACATTTCGCTTATCTTTCTCATAGAATCACTCGCTTTACTCTTGACTTTCCTCTCGCTTTCTTTTTGAAGATACCATTTTTAACACAATCCCTTGGATCACATCCTCTGCTATGTTCTTCGATCAAGATATAATCACAGGTTGCATTTGTACTCCATGCATTTTCACTCTTGCTGTAATAGTCGCATTTCGAGCATTGTCTCCGCTTTAGGCCTATAATTTCAGTGCTTTTTAATTCTCTCCATGGTTTTCTATCTGGCATTTTTCCACACCTCCCAATCTGGCAGAATCTATAATTTTTAAAAGGTCTGGACTTAGTTTTCTTCGTTCCTGTTCTCTCTGCACTTCTGCCCGATACGTCCTTTGAAAATTTGACTGAACTACACTCCACCATGTACCATCCACATTTTCAGATACCGCCCATTCTCTAAGCTGTGCCGGGCTTGATACCGCTTTCTGGATGATTTTTGGGAGCTTATCAAACTCTGTTTCTGCATATAATGCAGAGCTTTGAATGGCTCTGCGCACCATTTCCCATGCTTCTGTTTCGTTCAGTTCTTCTTTTTGAAGCATAAGGCTCTGCGCGCATTGCCGTAATGCAGCTATTGTAGGCTCTTTACATTCTGTCTGCATATATTTCTTTAACCCAAAACTTAAAAGCTTGTAATCTAGGTCTTTCAAAAGTCCATACCATGTATCAAAAGCATTCTGATCTGGCAGAAATGATGGAGAAGTGTACACAGCTTTCATTGCCTTTACCAGTACCGCCCATTCTTCCCTTGTCATACCCAATTATCCACCTCGCTTACTCTATTTTGGATTTTCTCCATGTAGCTGCACGGTCTATTCGTAGACTTGTCTGCGTATTGCCCTTCAAATACTTTTGCGAAATTTCCAGGCTTCAAGAACCAATCAAACGTAACCATCCAACCATTTTTATTCTGCCCTTGTAAGAAACTACTATGGCGAATGTTCTCAATGGCCTCTAAGATATCATCTATATGGTTCTGACGGATTCTGGCTTTCACCGCTTGTTCTCGTTTTGGTGTCATTCTTTTTACAGGGTTGATACCAAATTCTTCCAGGCTGTTCCATTCGGTGATGATTCGTTGGACGTCAGTCTGACGAATAGTATCTTTAGATACTATTAAATCATTTATATCTTTTTCTTTATCTTTATCTAATTCTGTATCTAAATCTAATTCTAAATCTTTATCTTTATTCTTATTCTGTTCCGTTACAGTAATGTTACTGTAACGTTTCTGTAACGTTACATCATCTTTCTTGCAAAGCAAAGCGACCTTATTTTTTTGACGCTCACGATATTCTGCAACCCTTTTTCTGTTTTGATCTCGTATTTTCTCCAATTCGTTTGCACTTTGATGCTCTTCCCAGCCAGGAATAGAAAGTAATTCAGAATCTCTGGTAATCATCCCGAACTTTTCCAGAACTGTTAGTGCTAATTGAATAATGCTTTCCTCAAAATCCAATTCATCTGCAAGCATTTTTGTTGTGTATGGAATATTTTCAGTGAGAAAAATAATTCCGTTTGAATTACATCTGCCGGCCATTGTCAAAAGCATTACCCAAATAAGAACAATATTGTTTCCCTCAGGCATTTTCCTTATTTGCTTAATTTTTCGGTTACTAAACATTTCAATCTCTATTTTAATCCAGCTTACTTTAGCCATTAATGTAATTGCCTCCTCAAATTCCTGGATTTTTCAAAAGTGTTTATCTCAATTCAACTTCAATTCCATTGATTTTCAGTTCTCCATTTACCGGAACCACAAGAGATGGAACGCCGTTTATTTCTTTCAATTCAATCAGAGCAATTTTATCCGGCTGAATGCAGATTGTTGCATCTGGTGTTACAATTTTTGCAGTTTTTGAATTATGGATATTGTCAAGAGCAACAGGCTCATTACTGAAATACATTTCCCAGTTTTCTTTAAAATCCGATAATTTCTCTCCTGGAATTCCGCAATATCCAAAAATCTGTTCCATTTCATCACATGATACAGTTATCATCTCCGGGCTGTCTTTCTTCTGTTCTCTTACTTCCTGCAAAGATTCAATTAGGCTTTCAGTGAAATTGAATGTTGTATTTCCTTTGAAATTGTCCATGATAAAATCTGAAAAGACATTGATCTCATTGCCAGGTATACGTGGAATTGATGTGCCAAGAACGTTTTCGATAAAGTCTGGATGAATATTCTTTATGTTTTTGTTAAAATACAAAGTTCCATGAATATCAGTGCTTCTGTCATTGAATACAGGGAATAAGAATCCTGTTTCTGGTCTTGAGACTACCCAATCACGAATTCTGTCTTTGATGTTATTTTCAGCCACATCATAGCTAAGCCCGGCCTTTGAAAGATTCACCGGGCAAATACTGCACAGAATGTGTTCATAGATTTCTTCTGAAGCATCGTGCATTTCAGTTTCATCAGAAGCTTTTCCTGGAATGTCATATACTGCATGAATGAGAACTATGTAGTAATTTTCGTGATAATCGTAATTTTCAATCACTTTGTCGTAAAACTCGTCCAAAAGCTCATCATTTTTAAGCTTACTTGCTCTGAGTCGCATAAGAAATTCCTGTGTTCCGCCTTCTTTTTCCTGCGCTAATGGAAATTCAAGGTTCATAAGGTTTTTTCCAAGTCTGCCAGACATGGTTTTCTTGAAAATGTCAAAATACTTAAACATTTCTTCCTCTGGAAGAGACAGGAATGCTTCTTTAATTTTGGTTTTCTTATTCTTTTCTGCATCCACATAACAACCACAAATGCGTGTAATAGAACAATTTGCTGGTTTAAACTGTTTCTTGATCTCTGCGTTTTCTTTCTTATTCATGATTAATCCTCCCATTTTAATTTTTGTCAAATAAATCAAATTATATGAGTTTTATGTGCTATTTCTTGATTACCTTCATGTTTTTATTCCAACTTCCAGAAATTGTTCCGTCTGGGTGAATTATAAATTCTCTACAAACACTATTATCTTCCGCTTTCTCTATTTCGCTAAGCATTTTCATGTTCGAATAGCTAAAGGTGATTAAAGTATCTTTGCATTTCCATATTTCATACACATAATAATCTTGAATTGTTTGCTCGATAAATTCAAAATGATTGTATGCGTATTCAAGTATTTTGTTATATAATTCTTCTTTTTCATCGTATTTAATTCCGCTTTTTTCACTTAGCTTCATAAGTTTTCTGAATGATAAATCATCTGCAAAAGAGTATACATCAATCATATTTAATACATCTTCGATTGTGTTCGCGTCGCACAATACGCATTGTAATCTCATTTTGGTCTTTAATAATTTGCCTTTAATACGTTCCAGATCAACCAAAGATGGCATACATGTTCCAAAAATTTCATTATTTTTCTTATCAGAAATAGCATGTCTGCTAATGTCTACAAAATCAAACAGTCCATCAATTTCTTTAATATGATTTTCTAAGTATTTCCCATTTGTATTAATCGTCAAAAATTTAATATCGTGTTTTCCTAAAACTTCACACAATTTAGTAAATTTTTCAAATAGCAGTGGCTCTCCACCTGTTACAGATACGGAATACAATATTCCTTCTTTTTCCATTTCTGAAAGCATTTCATCAACTTGCATTATAAAATACTCTGCATTCTCGCAACGTTCTGCGTTTTGTTCGACACAGAATGAACATTTGGCATTGCACTTATCTGTTATTTTCAAATGCAAGTGCCATAACCATTCGTTCTTTTCTACTAAAATCCGATGACCAAATAAGTTGACTTCCATCTTGCCATCATAATTTATTGGTAATCTTTCGACATTGCACTTGTGAATGTAATCTCTTATGCTTTTATTTTGTACAAACATTAATATCACCAATCCTTTCTGCTTCTCTCGCCTGTTTCTTCTCAATCCACTTATTAATTTTATCTTCGGAAATCATATACATTTGCTTTAACATTTCGATGCAGATCAACACATCTGCAATTTCTTCTATCATGTTATCACGGTTGATTTTTCCACGTTTTGCCTTACTGATTGCTTGGATAAGTTCTGCGCATTCTTCCATGCAGACTGTGCTTTGATTATTTTTTCCATAGTGCTGAATGCTATCTGCGATAATGCCTTTATCAATCTTTATCCCTGTGATTAATCCGGCAAGAGCCTTTGCACCGGAATCACACGCCCATGCTTCTTTTAGATATTTCTTCTTCCATTCATCTTTGATTTCTGAATCTCCCAAGAAACATAAATGCTGATCTCTCATATCAGATAAGATATCTTTTGCCTCTTTATTGTCCACTTTTTCACCTTCCATCCCATAATTTTCCACAAATAATACATTTGTACACCCATCCTCTTCTGTGATGATTGTATATAATCCATTGATGTCTGTGCAATAATATTATTCCTCCCTTACCATCTTCAATTTAATTCCAGGAACACTAGGATAGCTAATTCCAAATTCTTCTTTTCCATCCATCTGATTTAAGAACCATTCAAACACGGCACCTATTGCCATATCGGTTACGCCTTTTTTTTCACCTACCCATAAACCTTTTTCTTCGTTTACATTTCCATAGTAGATGGTATTTGTAATAGGGCTAACACCCATTGCTTTGATAGTTTTACTTGCCATTCTGTATCTCCTTCAACTGTTTTACTGCTTTTCTATAATCCCTGTTCGCAGACCGGAACATCATCAAG
>ERZ791887.129-NODE-129-length-85316-cov-9.956639_pt1 | contig 85316 bp, 79 predicted proteins | sample MGYA00510157_ERZ791887 | MGnify/ENA primary metagenome ERZ791887 (study PRJEB30046, sample SAMN00792112) | human gut metagenome | study: EMG produced TPA metagenomics assembly of the A metagenome-wide association study of gut microbiota in type 2... | reverse complement strand
TATGCGCTCGTAGCTCAGCCGGTAGAGCATCTGACTTTTAATCAGAGGGCCAGGGATTCGAGTTCCCTCGAGCGCACCAAAATCCCACGAAGAATCGTAAGATTCTTCGTGGGATTTTCCTTTTTCTGGAGCTCTGCACACTTTTTGCACACCGGCGGGATGATATGTATCCCTAATACTGGACACACAGTATTAGGGGTACATATCAGTAAGATCGCAGTGAACGGGGTCGCTTTTTTGTGAATAAGAGGTCGATTTTATCGCAAATCAAATACAGACTATGGGTATATAAGGGTCAGCACGCGGGAACAGCATGAAGCGCGCAATATGCCTGTGAGCAGCTTTTATTATGACGGAAAATTTTAAGATCTCGGAGGTTGATGAAATCTTCGATGTCCACTCTGTGAAAATTTCCATAAAACGCCAAAAAGCCTTCGGATAAGTCATACCCATACAAGAAAGTTTGAACTTTTCGTGAATTTTCTGTGTTTCGTCCATGGACAGGTGGGAACGGTTCTGCTACAATGGGTGCTGTTCGTTCCGCCGGTTCCCACGCGGCTGTTTTTATTTTTGCTATAACACAGGAGGAACTTTCATGTTAGAAAAGATCTTTCACCTGAAAGAAAACCACACCGATGTCAAGACCGAACTCATGGCGGGTGTCACCACCTTTATGACGATGGCCTACATCCTTGCGGTCAATCCCAGCATCCTGTCCGCTTCGGGCATGAATGCCAATGCGGTCCTGATCGCAACTTCGCTGGCATCTTTCATCGGCACTGCCCTGATGGCTCTGCTGGCCAACTATCCGTTCGCTCTGGCTCCCGGCATGGGCCTGAACGCCTACTTCTCCTACACGGTCGTCCTGACCATGGGTTACAGCTGGCAGCTGGCCCTGATGGCCGTTTTTGTGGAGGGCATCATCTTCATCGTGCTGAGCCTGACCAATGTGCGTGAGGCCATCTTCAATGCCATCCCCATGACCCTGAAGAGCGCTGTCAGCGTGGGCATCGGCCTGTTCGTTGCTTTCGTCGGCCTTCAGAACGCAAAGCTGATCGTGAACAGCGATTCCACCCTTGTCACCTATCAGCACTTTAAGGGTGAGACCTTCCACAGCATCGGCGTGGGTGCGATCCTCACTCTGGTGGGCGTGCTTATCACCGCCGTCCTGCTGGTCAAAAAAGTCAAGGGCGGCATCCTGTACGGTATCCTCATCACCTGGGTGCTGGGCATCCTCTGCGAGCTGACCGGCATCTACATCCCCAACCCCGATGCCGGCATGTACAGTGTCATCCCCACCAGTTTCATCAGCTTCGATTTCTCTGCTCTGGGCAAGACCTTTGGTCAGGTGTTCAAGACCGATTTCTCCGGCGTGGGCATCCTGAACTTCTTCGCCGTTATGTTCTCCTTCCTCTTCGTTGACCTGTTTGATACCCTGGGCACCCTGATTGGTGTTGCTTCCAAGGCCGACATGCTGGATGAGGAGGGCAAGCTGCCCAATATCAAGGGCGCGCTGATGGCCGACTCCATCGCCACCTGCGCCGGTGCCGTGCTGGGCACCTCCACCACCACCACCTTCGTCGAGAGCGCTTCCGGCGTGACCGAGGGCGGCCGCACCGGCCTGACCTCCATGACCACCGGTGTGCTGTTCCTGCTGGCTGTGGTGTTCAGCCCCCTGTTCCTGACCATCCCCAGCTTTGCGACCGCTCCGGCCCTGATCATCGTTGGCTTCTACATGATGGGTTCTGCCCTGAAGATCGAGTTCGACGATCCTGCTGAGGGCATTCCTGCGTTCCTGACCATCCTGGCAATGCCCACTGCATACAGCATCTCTGAGGGCATCGCCATTGGTGTCATCTCCTGGACCCTGCTGAATGTCATCACCGGCAAGGCCAAGGAGAAGAAGATCAGCCCCCTGATGTATGTGCTGACCATTCTGTTCATCCTGAAATACATCCTGCTGTAACAGGTATTTGCGGCAAACAGAAAGCCCCGGCCCCGGCCGGGGCTTTCGTGCGTTTATTGGTTCTTGCGCGGGTGTGGCGGGCAGGGGCTCTTCCCCGGAATGGAGCGCAAGTCCGGCATACGGAAGTTCAGCGAGAAAGAGATTGAAGCGCTCCGGGTCATTGAATGTCTGAAAAAGGCTGGCATGGAGATCAAGGACATCCGGCAATTCATGGATTGGTGTGTGGAAGGGCCGTCCACCTCCCCGCAACCGCCCTTTTCCGCAAAACGCGGGCAAACTTCAAAAAATGTTACAATTTTCTCATGAAAAAGGGCGGTTTCCCATTGACAGGCTTGTTATAATAGGAGTGTAAAGATTTTTGAGCCAGCACTCGGCGGCTCGGATTGCTTGAAGGTTCCGATTTGCGGACTTTGGAAAAAAGAAAGAGGCAACAGCATTATGACCAAGATCGATATTTTCTCCGGCTTCCTTGGTGCCGGTAAGACCACCCTCATCAAAAAGCTCATCAAGGAGTCCTTTGCGGGCCAGAAGGTCGTTCTGATCGAGAACGAGTTCGGCGAGATCGGCATCGACGGCGGCTTTTTGAAGGAGTCCGGCATCCAGATCAATGAGCTGAACGCCGGCTGCATCTGCTGCTCGCTGGTGGGCGATTTCCGCGCCGCCTTGCAGCAGGTGGTGGAGCAGTATCACCCCGACCGCATCGTCATCGAGCCGTCGGGCGTGGGCAAGCTGTCCGATGTGACCCGCGCCGTCGAGGGCGTGGCCGAGCACCTGGACGTGCAGCTGAACAGCTTTGTCACCGTGGCTGACGTGAACAAGGTCAAAATGTATATGAAGAACTTCGGCGAGTTCTACGATGACCAGATCAGCCATGCAAGCTGCATCATCCTGAGCCGCACCCAGACCGCCAGCGAAGAGAAGATCGCTGCGGCGGTGGCCATGCTGCGCGAGAAGAACCCCACCGCCACCATCGTCACCACCGCGTGGGATGCCCTGACCGGTGAGCAGATTTTGAACGCTATGTCCACGAAGGACGACTTCAAGGCAGAGCTGATTGCCATGGCAGCCAAGGCCAATGAGGAGCATGCCCACGAGGACGAGGAAGAAGAGCACGAGCATCACCATCATCATTACGATGAGAACGGCGTGTGCAGCTGCGGCCATCACCATCACGACGACGATGATGACGATGACGACGAACATGAGCATCATCATCACGACCATGATGACGAGGATCACGACCATGACCACTGCTGCCATCATCACCACGATGACGATGACCACGATCACGATCATTGCTGCCACCACCATCACGACCATGATGAGGAGGAGCACGAACATCATCACGATGAGGACGGCCACTGCTGCTGCGGTCATCACCACCACCATCATCACGATGGCCACGATGCCGATGAGGTCTTCACCAGCTGGGGCGTCGAGACCGCCAAGAAGATCGCAAAGGCTGACATCGAGCATGCGCTGACCGAGCTGGATACCGGCAAGTACGGCATGATCCTGCGCTCCAAGGGCATCGTGGACGGCGGCGCAGACGGCTGGCTGGAGTTTGACTATGTGCCCGGCGAGTGGGAAGTCCGTTCCCGCGGCGCAGACGTCGGCGGCAAGCTGGTCGTCATCGGCTCCAAGCTGGACGAGAAGGCCATTGCCGGCCTGTTCGGCTGCTGAGCCCGGACAACACAGAGGAGGAAAACCGTTTATGGCAAATGAGATCCCGGTCTACCTGTTTGTGGGCTTCCTCGAAAGCGGAAAGACCAAATTCATCCAGGAGACCTTTGAAGACCCCAACTTCGACTCCGGCGACAAGACCCTGCTGCTGGTCTGCGAAGAGGGCGAAGAGGAATACAACCAGAAGAAATTCGCCTTCCCCGGCGTGACCCTCTACAATCTGGAGGACAAAGCAGAGCTGAACCCCCAGAACCTGGCCAAACTGGCCAAGGAGGCAGATGCAGGCCGCGTGGTCATCGAGTACAACGGCATGTGGCTGCTGCAGGACCTGGCAAACAATCTGCCCGAAAACTGGATCGTCTACCAGTGCATCGCCACGGCCGACGGCACCACGGCCCTCACCTATGCCCGCGACAACTCCATGCGCGCTCTGCTGCTGGACAAGATCGCCCGCAGTGAGCTGATCGTCTTCAACCGCGCCGAGGCCGTCAACAACGATGCCGCCCGTCAGGAGCTGCACAAGCTGGTGCGTCAGGCATCCCGCAAGTGCGACATCGCCTATGAGTTCGCTGACGGCAGCGTGGCCTACGATGATATCCCCGACCCCCTCCCCTTCGACCTGAACAAGCCGGTGGTGGAGATCGGCGACGACGATTTCGGCATCTGGTATATGGACTGCCAGGACGAGCCCCAGAAGTACACGGGCAAGACCGTGAAGTTCCTGGCGCAGGTCTGCCAGACCAACCGCGCAGGAAAGAACAGCTTCGTGCCCGGCCGCTTTGCCATGACCTGCTGTGTGCAGGACATCCAGTTCGTCGGCTTCCCCTGCTCCTACGATGGCTACAAGGCGCTGGAGCAGCGCGCCTGGGTCACTGTGACCGCAAAGGTCAATTACAAGTTCCACAACATCTACCGCGGCAAAGGCCCGGTGCTGACCGCCATCTCGGTCGAACCCGCCGAAAAGCCGCTGAACGATGTCGTCACATTCTCTTAACCCGCACACTGAAATCACATCAAGGAGGATCTCACCATGAAAACGTTGTTTCGCGTTCTGGGCGCGGCTGCTGCCGTCGCCGCCACCGGTGCCGCCATCGTGGTGCTGGACAAAGTTCTGAACGACAAGGGCCCGCTCCACGTCGAAGAGGTGGAGTTCCCCGAAGAGGCTGAAAAGGACCCCGCAGAGGCCGCCAAGGCAGCCGAAGCCTACGCCGAAGGCGAGGCCAGGACCGCTGAGCCGGGCGACGCATGGCCCCCGGCCTTCGAGAAGGCATCCGAGGAAAAGGCATCCGAAGAGCGGGAGGCTCCCGCTGCACAGCCGGAGACGGCCGAGGAAAAGCCTGTGGCCGAGGAAGCACCCGTGAACCCGGTGGAGGCCGGCCCCGCCGTCGCCCCCAAGGATGAGACGGGCAAGTTCGACGTCACCAAGATCGCTGAGGCCAGCGATTTCACCGGCGTGGAAGAGGAATCCGGCTGCAAGAGCTGAGATTTTGTAAGATAAAAAAGGACGTCTCGTCGCAGGATGAGACGTCCTTTTTTGATGCGTTTTATGTGCCGTTGGCGATCTGCTTCAGCCGTTCTTTGTCCAGTACGGTGACGCCGCCGCGGTAAAGGCGGACAAGGCCCTCCCCGGCAAAGTATTTCAGCAGGCGGCTGACGACCTCGCGGGCGGAGCCCATGTAGCGGGCGATCTGGTCGTGGGTCATGCGGACATCCGTGCCGCCGGTCTTGGCCAGCTCATCGGTGAGGAAGATGGCCAGCCGCCGGTCGGCGCTCATGAACAGGATCTGCTGCATGGTCCACATGGTGTCGGAGAAGCGCTCGGCGGTCATCTGGTAGGCATAGCAGCGGACATGGATGTTCTGCTGCATCAGCTGGCGGAACACGCCTGCGCCGATGCAGTAGGCCTCGGTGTCCTCCTCGGCGTCGATGTACAGGTCAAAGTTGACGGAATCCATCACGCAGGATGCCGACAGGATGCAGACTTCGCCGGGAAACAGCCGGTAGAGCGTGATGTCCCGCCCATCCTCCGAGAGCAGATAGGCCCGCAGCTGGCCTGCCCGCAGCAACAGGATGCCCACGCAGTTCTCGACCGGGCTGTGGACCCGTTCCCCTTTCCGGTAGCGCACCGGCCGGGTGAAGCGGCAGAGCTGCGCCTGTTCCTCCGGCGTGAGCTGGTCCCAGAATGGGAAAGCGCAGGCCAGACAATTCCGGTTGACCGGAGTATTTTGCACATCGGACATGGTGTTATCCTTTCCGCACCGCTTTGGCAGCTTCGGTGCCTGCAAGTGCTCCCTCATAAACGGCCTTGGCGACCTGCAGCAGCCCGCCGGTGCAGTCCCCGGCGGCGTAGAGGCCGGGCAGGGTGGTCTGCATCTTCTCATCCACGACGATGCGGTTCCCTTCGACTTCGGCCCCCAGCTTGCGGGCCAGCGCCGTGCTGCCCGCCACGCCCAGCGCCACGAACACGCCGGACAGGGGCACCTGTCGGCCGCCGTTCAGCTGCACACCGGTGACGGTCTGTTCGCCGAGGATAGCGTCCACCGTTTCGGGGCAGACCGTCACCTCCGGCGGGAACTGTGCCGTCAGCGGGGCCCCGTTGGTCAGGAGGGTGACGCTCTTTACCAACGGCAGAAGGGCCTGTACCTCATGCAGGGCATATTCGCCGCTGCCCAGCACGGCCACATCCTTTCCCCGGTAGAAAAAGGCGTCGCAGGTGGCGCAGCAGCTCACGCCATGGCCTTCCAGCCCTGCCAGACCGGGGATCTTCGGCGCGGCGCGGGAAGCGCCGGTGGCCAGGATGACGGCATCGGCGGGGAACTCGCCCGCCAGCGTCTCGACGGTGAGTTTGTCGGTGTAAGTCAGGCCCACGGCCTCGGTGGTAACGAACTGCACCCCCAGCGCTCTGGCCCCTTCGATGCCCCGGCGTTCCAGTTCGGCACCGGAGATGGGCGCAGCAAAGCCGTAGTAGTTCTGGATGTGCGCGGCGCGGTCCAGTGCTCCGGGCCCTTTGGTGAGAACGGTCGTTTCGACCCCTGCGCGGGCCGTGTACAGAGCGGCCGACACGCCGGCCGGGCCGGAACCGATGATGACGATGTTGGGCATAAGTTACTCCTTATCTGGTTCACCTTCCTGCAACCTCTCCGTCATTGCTGCGCAATGCCACCTCTCCTTGTAGGAGAGACCTTGGCAGTCCACGCAAGCGTCATGGTTTCGCCAGAGGCTCTCCTACCAGGAGAGCTGTCGAGCGGATGCGAGACGGAGAGGTTGTACAGAGGAAAACGTTTCAACGGATGGATCAGGTATAGTATACACCTTTTCCCGCAAAAATCTGTGACCAGGTCTCAAAACTGCACACTTTTCATCCGGGGCCGAGTGTGTTATACTGAATCGACTGAATTTGACCCAGGGAGGCACCGAACATGTCCAAGCAGCGTTTGCTTTTTATCACCACCGGCGGCACCATCGCCAGTGTGCGCACCGCACAGGGGCTGCGGCCCGTTCTGACCAGCGAGGAACTGCTGGCCCATCTGCCGGAACTGAACGAGCTGTGCTGCCCGGAGACGCTGGCGCTGTGCAGCATCGACAGCACAGACCTCGGCCCCGAACACTGGCTGCTGATGGCGCGGGCCGTGCAGGAGAATTATGCGCTCTACGATGGCTTCATCATCTGCCACGGCACCGATACGCTGGCCTATTCGGCGGCGGCGCTGTCCTACCTCATCCAAAATGCGGACAAGCCGATCATCCTCACCGGTGCCCAGCAGCCCATCTCCAATGAGATCACCGATGCGAAGAAAAACCTGCGCGACAGCGTCATCTGCGCGCTGGACCCCGGCAGCCGGGGCGTGATGGTGGTGTTCGGCGGGCATGTCATCGCGGGCACCCGCGCCAAGAAGAACAAGACCATCAGCTACGATGCCTTTGCGTCGGTCAATTTCCCGGCGCTGGCGCTGGTGCAGGGTGACCGGCTGGTGCGGTATATCCCCTCGCCCTGGCCCACCGGCCCGGTGGAGTTTGGCCGGGCGCTGAACCCCAAGGTCTTTCTGCTCAAGCTGACGCCCGGCCTTGGCCCGGAGCTCATCCCGGCCATTTTTCAACAATACGACTGCGTCATTGTGGAAAGTTTCGGCGTGGGCGGCATCCCGCAGCGGCTCATGGACGCTTTTGCAGAGAATCTGGGCGATTACGACAAGACCCGCAAGATCCTGATCTTAACCACACAGGTCACCTACGAGGGCAGCGATGTGGGCATTTACGAGGTCGGCAAGCGGGTCCGGAACCGGTTCCGCTTCCTGGAAGCCCACGACATGACCATTGAGGCCGTCGTCACAAAGGTGATGTGGCTGCTGGCCCAGAACTGCGAGAGCTTCGACCAGCTCCAGCAGCGGTTCTATCGGCAGGTCAATTTTGATACGTTTTATCATTGAAGGCGCTGTGTCCAAAACGCAGGCGGCCGGCCCTTTTTGACGGGAAATCATAAAAATCGCCCCCAAATTTACAAAAACGTTGCAACTGTGCCGTTGCACAAGCCAAAAGGTATGGTATACTATAAGAGGATTCTGGCAGAACTTCTGCCGCAAATGCCCCGCTGAGGGGCCAAGATAAAGGAGCATTGGAACAGTATGGTTCGCATTACTATGGAAGACGGCGGCGTCATCGACATTGAGCTGAATGAGGAAGCCGCCCCTCTCACCTGTGAGAATTTCAAGAAGCTGGTCGGTCAGGGCTTTTACAATGGCCTGACCTTCCACCGCGTCATCCCCGGCTTTATGATCCAGGGCGGCTGCCCGCTGGGCAACGGCACCGGCGGCCCCGGCTGGAGCATCAAGGGTGAGTTTGCTGCCAATGGCGTCAACAACCCGATCAAGCACACCCGCGGCGTCATCAGCATGGCCCGCAGCATGAGCCCGAACAGCGCCGGCAGCCAGTTCTTCATCATGCACCAGGATGCCCCCCATCTGGACGGCCAGTATGCCGCATTCGGCAAGGTCGTGGCCGGTATGGACGTGGTGGACAAGATCGCTGCAGTCGCCACCGACTGGAACGACAAGCCCAAGACCCCGGTCCGGATGAAGACCGTCGAGCTCATCGAGGGCTGAATCACGATCTGAAAAAGAGCTTTCCGCCGAAGGGCGAACTTCACCCCATGTGTCAGACAGTATACTGTCTGACACATGGGGTGTTTTGTATGCCGAAAGGGCACCGCAAGTACAATGGAACACGGATCAGATTTTTGTCAATCCCGGCTGTCCGCCTCCAGCAGCGCGCGCTTCACGCTGATGAGGCTCTGCGGGCTCACGGAGAAGCTGCGCAGGCCGAGTTTCAGGTACTGCACAGTGTTGGCCGGGTTGCCGACGGCCAGACCGCAGATGGTCACGGGGATCTGGCCCGCGTCCGCCGCCTCCACGACCATGGCGATGAGCTTTTTCATCGCGTGGCTGGCCGGGCGGTAGTAGCGCTCGGCGATGGAGAGGTCGCGGTCCACGGCATGGGTGTACTGGATGAGGTCGTTCGTCTCAATGACGAAGAACTCACACCCGTGGGCCACAAATTCTTCCGCCGTCAGGCAGGCCGACGGCACACTGAGCATGACGCCGAAGGGCATCTTCTCGTTGAAGCGCTCCCCCCGCTCCCGCAGGTGCTGGCGGCAGTGCTCCACCAGCTTCATGGCTTCGTCCCAGTCTTCCAGATTGGTCACCATCGGGAACATCACCCGCAGCGGGCCGTCTGCCGCCGCACGGAACAGCGCACAGATCTGGGTCTCGAACTGATGGGGGCGGCGCAGGCTGCTGCGGATACCCCGCAGGCCCAGCTTGGAGGACTCCGGCCCCTGATGGGCGTCGGCCATGGTGCGGTCTGCGCCAAAATCAAAGGTGCGCACCGTGACCACCCCGCCCTTTGCCGCCGCCAGGCAGGAATGATAGAACACATACTGCTCCTGCTCGTCCACCGGGCGGCCCGGCAGCATCATGTAACCGCTGCGCAGCAGACCCACGCCGGACGCGCCGGACTGCCGCGCCGTTTCGATGTCCTCCTGCCCGAAGCAGTTGGCCAGCAGCTCAAAGGGCTGGCCGTCCTTCGTCCGGCACGGCAAGGCGCAGACGCGGTTCATCTCCTCGTTCTCCCACTGCTTCTCGCAGATGCGGGACATCGCCTGCTGGCGGGTGACGGCATCCGGGTCGAGAATGCACTCGCCGTTGTCGGCGTCCAGGATGGCCGTGCGGCCGTCGCAGTCGTTCAGAAAATCGCTGCCCACCTGCACGATGCCGGGGATGTGCATGGCCCGCGCAATGATGGCCGCATGGCTCTGCTTGTTGCCTTCTGCCGTGATGATGCCCAGGATCATTCCGGCGGGCACACTGAACAAGTCGCTCGGCATGAGCACCTCTGCCGCCAGGATGACGGGGTGGTCCAGCGCCAGCCAGACGCGGGGGCGGTTGGTCAGGATGTTCACCACGCGGCGGGCGGCATCGAGGATGTCCACGCTGCGCAGCTGCATATAGGCGTTGTCTTCCATCTGGGCCAGCTGGTCAGCATAGCGGCGGCCGGCCCGGTCTACGGCTTCGGCTGCGCCGACGCCTGCCTTGATCTGGAACCGGACTTCGTTCATGAAGCCCTCGTCCTCCAGCATCATGCTCTGGAACAGAAAGATGGCCTGTTCGGTGGGGCCGCTGCGCTCAGCCATCGAGTCCAGCTCGGCCTGTGCCGTCTTGACGGCCCGGTCCAGCAGCCGCTGTTCCCGGTCCGGGTTGAACGGCCCTGTGCCGAAGCTCTCGGTCCTGCGCTCCACACGGCTCACCTGCCCCAGCACCAGGCCGGACGAGGCGGAATATCCCTGATAGACTTTCATTCCTCCGTCACCTCCGTCGGGGCAGGCGTGGTCAGTGTGCGGAAGACCAGCGCCTGCAGGAATGTATTGGGCAGCAGCGCTGCCCATGCGGCCTGCGCCGCGTTTCCGCTGCCCTCGAACAGCGGTTCAAACCCCTCGATGCGGGTGCGGTCACAGGTCTCCAGAAAGGCCTTTGCCAGCGTCTCCACGGTGTAATACCGGGTGGGGTCCACGCCCACGTCCTCAGCGGCCGCTTCCAGCGGGGCCAGCTCTGCGTCCTGCATGTTGGCCAGCTTGAGCGCCAGGTCTGCCGTCAGCGTCACCGGGTACTTTGCCTTCACCGCCTTCTGCACAGCGTCGAACCGCTGCCGGAATGCGGCAGCATCCTGTGCGGTCTGCTCGTTCTTCGCCACCGCGTAGGCACAGCCGCGCAACCGCCCGAAGGCCCGCAGGGTGTCGTAATAGCCCAGCTCGATGTTCCGTCTGGCGGTGTCCGGGTCAAAGTGGAGGATATCGCCCAGCTCCCAATAGCTGCGCACCATGGTGGTGGGCAGGCCGGTGCGGTTGGGCAGGGTGATGCCCACCCCTTCCAGATCGACACAGACCAGCTCCTCGGCCCCCATTTTCTGGGCCAGCGCCGTGGGCATGTTGTCACGGTAGCCGCCGTCCAGAAACTGCACCCCGTCGATTTGTTTGGCCCGCAGCGCCGGGAAGCAGGCAGCCGAAGCCAGCAGGTAATCTTTCACCTTGCCTTTCGGGATCTCTTCCAGCGGCAGCTCACGGGGCTTCAGACCCCGCTTTTCCACTGTGACGAGCCCGAACCGGATGGGCGAGGCGCGCAGCGCGTCCTCGTCCAGCACCCGCTCCACGATCTCTTCCAGCGGGGTGACATCCATGCCGCCCGCGCGCACCACGTCCCGCAGGAACTGGTGCAGCTCGGTCAGATTCCGGGTCTCCTCCGGCAGCTCCATCACGTCCTGGCTGCGGATGCTGGTCCACATATCCCGTGCGGTCTCGTACAGGTCCAGCGCGAACATCGCGCCGTTCAGGCTGCCCACACTGGTGCCGGTGATGATCTGCGGGTTCCAGCCGAGTTCGGTCAGGGCACGCCAGACGCCCACCTGATAGCTGCCGCGGGCCCCGCCGCCGGCAAGCACCAGTGCCTTTCTGGGGGTATCGTTCTGCGCCATCCAATACGCCTCCTTGTCGTCCGATTCAAACCTGCAAAAAGTATACCATATTTTCGGAAAAATTTCTCCCTGTTTTTGGAACAAAAAGCGTGGTATAATTTAGTAAATTATGACTGTGAGGAGGACTGCATGAACTGCAACCAATGGATCTTTGATATGGACGGCACCCTGACCGACAGCATGACTGCGGTGTGGGAGAACGCCCCGCTGGCGCTGCTGCGCCGCTACGGCCGCACCCCAAGGGCCGACCTGCGCTCCACGCTCCTGAGCATGGGCATGGCGGACGGGGCGCAGTACCTCATCCGCGAATACGCGCTGCCCTTGCGGCCGGAGGACTATTTCGGCGTGATGCGCTCGGTCATCGCCGAGCTGTACGAGACCGTGGAGCTAAAACCCGGTGTGCGGGAGCTGCTGGCCCGCCTCAGGGCCGAGGGTGCCCGGATGTGCATCTGCTCCAACACCTGGAGCGACCAGTGCAAAACGGTGCTCACCCGCCTGGGCGTGGACGACTGCTTCGAGTTCTACATCGAAGCCCAGGGCCCCCTGCACAAGAGCCGCCCGGACGTCTTTTTCGCAGCCTTACAGCGCCTTGGCGGCACCGACCCGCACCGCTGCGCCGTCTGCGAGGATTCCCTCTACGCGGCCCGCACCGCCCACGACGCCGGCTTTTACGTCATCGGCATCGCTGACGCCGCCAGCGCCGCCGATGAACCCGCCCTCCGCCGCGTCAGCGACCAGTTTCTGACCCGGTGGGCAGAGTTGAAGTTCTGACAAAAAGAGGCCTTGCCCGTTGGACAAGACCTCTTTTCTATCGTTTATCGTTCCAAAAACTTCCGGAAGGCTGCCCTCACGGCGGCTTCGCGGCCGCGGGGGATGGGGACGCGGGCACCGCTTCGCATCCACAGCTCCCCCACGGACAGCTGCGATGCCGCCGCCAGGTTGACCACATAGGAGCGGTGGGGCTGCAAAAAGCGCCGGTCGGCCAGCAGCGGCTTTGCCACTTCGGAGAAGGGCACCCGCAGCGAGAGCGAGGCCACATCCTCGCCGCTGGCAAGGTGGAAATGCACCACATGGTGGGTACATTCCAGATACTCGATGTCCGCAAAGGGGAGCGCCCGCAGGCCGGTCGCCGTCGTCACCGGGATGACGGGGCCGTACTCCGGCTCGGTGGCGCGGTCCAGCAGGGCCGTGAGCTGTTCGGGCCGGAAGGGGATCTGCAAATACTGCATCGCATCCACCCGGAACGCCTCGTAGGCGTAGGCAGGCGTGTGGGCCAGAAAGGCCAGCGGTGCCCGCACCCCGCGCTGCCGCAGCTGTGCCGCCGCCTGCAGACCTGCCGCCGGGTTTGCGGCTGTCAGCTCGATGAGATACAGCTCAAACCGGCTGCCCGCGTCCTCTTTCCGGAGCAGGGCCCCCGCATCCTCCAGCTGTTCCACGATGCAGGCGTCGGCCCGGCGGGCATAATATTCCAGGCAGTGCCGCTGCACCCGCCCCCGCAGCACCGCATCCGGGCTGCAGACCGCAATGTGAAAGATCATTTTTTCAATTCCTTCCTCCTGCCCGGCCTTCCGGGCGCTTGCATTTTGCGCCGCACGGGAGTATAGTTACTATAAAATCAGAAAAGGAGACGCCGCCATGAATCAGCCCCTTGTCAGCATCATCCTGCCCGTGTACAACGCCCAGAACCATCTGGCCCGCTGCGTGGGCAGCATCTGCGCACAGACCTATTCCAACATCGAGATCATCATCCTGAACGACGGTTCCAGGGACCAGAGCCTGCCCGTCTGCGAAGAATTCCGCGCCAAAGACCCCCGCATCGTGCTGGTGGACAAGGAAAACTCCGGCGTAGCGGACACCCGCAACCTGGGCCTGAAGCTGGCCGGCGGCAAGTATGTGCAGTTCGTGGACAGCGACGACTATCTCGACCCGGACTTCACAGCCGCTCTCGTGGCCGCGGCCGAGGAGCACACCGCCGACCTCGTCATCGCACCCTACAAGATGGTCATCCCGGCGGGCGCTTCCAAGCCCGAACAGGTGCTCGATAAGATCCAGGACGAGCTGGGCGTCATGAGCGTCGCCCGGCCCCCGGAGATGCGGGAGTACGGCTTTCTGCCCGCAGGCATTTACGACAAGGACACCTTCGCTCTCCGCCTGATGGACAAGCCCGCCTCCTATTTTTACAGTGTGCTCTGGAACAAGCTCTACCGTCGCGACCTCCTGACCCGGAACGACATCCAGTTCGTCAGCGAGATGCACTGGGCCGAAGACCTCGTCTTCAACCTGCGGTATATCCAGTACGCCGAGACCTTCGTTTCCATCGGCAAGGCCGGTTATTACTACGTCCAGAATCCGCAGAGCATCTGCCACACCCAGGTCCACGTATCCACCGTGGTGCAGAACAAGCTGCAGGTGTTCCGCTATTACAAAGACCTCTACACCCGCCTGGGCATGTATGAGGAGGTGCGCCCCCAGCTGTACAAGTTCTTGGTGGACATCGCCGAGAGCACCTACCCCTCCGGCCCGTTCAAAAAGGCCATTGATGAAGCAAAAGCCTACTGGAAAGAGCACAAACCGGAACAGGAATGATAACAAAAATCGAGAGGCCGATGGCCTCTCGATTTTCGTTATGAGAGGTTACGCTCCGATGGCGGCGCACTTCTTGGCCAGCCAGTCGCGCTCCTCCTCGGTCAGGCGGGGAGCGAGCTTGGTGAAGACCTCGCGGTGGTAGGCGTTCAGCCACTCGATCTCGTCCTTGGTCAGGATGCCGGGCACCACGGGCGAGGTGGCGATGGGCACAAAGGTCAGCGGGCGGAAGGCCAGGAAGGTGCCGTACTGGTTGTCGGCCTTGTGGTAGCACTCCAGCTCGTTCTCGATGCGGATGCCGACGACGCCGCTCTCGTAGACGCCCGGCTCGTCGGTGACGATCATGCCCGGCTGGAACACGGTGGTGTTGCGGCCGTTCAGAGCGTGGGGGCCTTCGTGGACATTGCCCACGAAGCTGACGCTGTGGCCGGTGCCGCAGCGGTAATTGATGAGGTGCTGCCACAGCGGCTCACGGGCGATGGTATCCAGCATGTGGCCGTCGCAGTAGTTCAGCCAGACGGCCTTGGCAATGTCGATATGGCACTGCAGCGTCCAGGTGTAGAACCGCTTTTCGTCCTCGGTCAGCTCGCCCAGCGGGTAGGTGCGGGTGATGTCGGTGGTGCCGTCCATGTAGGTCGCACCGCTGTCCACCAGCAAAAAGCCCTTCTTTTCGAGCTTGGCGTGGTCTTCCTCGGTGGCGTGGTAGTGCATCATGGCCGCGTTGCCGCCGTAGGCTGCAATGGTGCCGAAGCTCTCCACGATGAACTTGTCCTGTGCCGAGCGGTACTTGTGGAGGATCTCGTCCACGGTCAGCTCCGTCAGCTCTTCGCCTGCGGCCAGACGCTCTTCCAGCTCCTTCTGGAACCGCACCATGGCCACGGCATCGCGCAGATGGGCCTCACGGTTGTGGTTCAGCTCGGTCTCGTTCTTCACGCCCTTCATCGGCAGCAGGGGGTCGGCCTCGTCCTTGACGGTCAGGGCCGGGTTGTTGTTCAGCGTCTCGTAGACCGCATAGTTGACGGAAGCCGGGTCGGCCAGAACGGTCTGGGCCTCGGTCTCTGCGGCCAGGAAGGTGAGGATGTCGTCGTATTCGGCGATCTCGACGCCGTTCTCCTTCAGCTCGGCAGCGGCCTCCGCGCCCAGACGACGGGTGTTGATGAAGAGGACGGCACGGTCCCCGGTCACATAGCAGTAGGCCATGGCGTAGGGAGTGCACTGGATGTCCATCGCGCGAAGGTTCAGCAGCCAGGCCAGGTTGTCCAGCTTGCCCACCAGCTGGGCCGTGCAGCCCAGCTCCTTGAGCTTGGCCCGCAGCTGCTCCAGCTTCTCGGCGGGGGCAAAGCCCGCATACTCCTTGCTCAGGAGCCAGGCCGGGGTCTCCGGCAGGGCAGGGCGGCCCTCGGTCCACAGCTCATCTTCCAGATTCAGGGTCTTGATGGTGCCGTGCTTGGCGTCCAGCGCTTTCTGTACGCTGCGCACCAGCTGGCAGGAAGCGGTCAGGCCGCACAGGCCCAGCACACCGCCTTCCGGCAGGGCATCGGCGCAGTACTGCTCCACGGTGGGCACACCCGGCTCACCCATCCGTTCCAGCTCGATCTCGGTGCCCGCGATCTCCTTTTCGGCCTGCACAAAATAGCGGCCGTCGGCCCACAGGGCGCTCTTGTCTCTGGTCACGACGAAGTTCGAGTTCTCGCCGTGGAAGCCGGAGAAATAGGTCAGGGAGGTGTAGTGGTCGGGCAGATACTCGCTGGAGTGCGGGTCGCCCACCGGGATGAGGTAGAGGTCCACGCCATTGGCGTCCATGGCGGCGCGCAGCGCAGCCAGACGCTCAGGAACTGTATTCATGCTCATGATAAAAGCCTTCTTTCTTGCACTTGCCGGAAAAACGTCCGGCGGCGGTTCTCGCTGGCTCCTATTGTATCATTCCGGCGCACGGATTGCAATTGCCCCGGCCGTTTTACTCCAACGGGGTGAAACGGCGCTTATTCGTCCGCCGTCTTTGATTTCAGATCCAGCTCCGGCATCAGCTCCTCGCTGATGATGGTGAGCATCTGTTCCATTTTATCCACGTCCTCAGCGGGGAAGCGCTCCCGCACACGCTCGACCACGGTGTGCAGGTAGGAATAGCTGATGTTGTAGTACTCGAAATACTTCTGGGTGGGGCGCAGATGGTACTCGCGCCGGTCCTTGGCGGACTGGATCTTTTCCACGTAGCCCTTGCGCATCAGGCTGCCGATCTTATACGCCGCGTTGGGGGTAGAGATCTTCATCATCCGCGAGAACTCCGCAATGGTGGGCTCGCCCATGGCCATGATGCCCTCCATGCAGAAGGACTCCACCGTGGTCAGGGTCGCCTCGCGGGTGGCAAAGCGCTGAAACACGTTCTGATAGAAGTGCAACTTGAATTTTGTGTAAACGTCGTTGAATGCTTTTTCCAGCATGGTGCGGCTCCTTCCGATTGCTCAATTTCCTTTAGTATACCATGTTTTTTCCCAGAAGCAACGGAATTTTTCCGTTTTGAAACAAAGGGCCCCCCAGCCCATGCAGGCCGGGAGGTCCTTTGCGTTAAGGGGGACGCTCACTGCGTCGGGGATGTTCAGGTGGTGCCGAGGAGCTTTTTGAGCCGGAGCCATGCGCCGAAGACGTCCATCTTGGTGACATAATGGTCCGGGTCAAAGAAGGACGCATCCTTCTTGTCGGCCGCGTCCATCAGGCCGTTCTGGACCGCCCAGCGGGTGGCCTTTTGCAGCTCGATCTCTTCGGCGGGGATATCGCCGTAAAGGGTGGGCAGAGCCACCTCCGGTTTGCCTGCGGTCTCCCACAGGAGCAGCGCCAGCGCACGGCGGTCGGTCGGCACCGGCACACCCTGGGGCAGCGCATTGGCGAGGTAGAGGTCTACGCCCAGGTTCACGCCCTGCCACACCACGATGCCTGCGGCTGCGCCGCCCACCGCGATGGTCGCCGCCGTTGCCAGCGGAGAGGGCGCTGCGTCCTCGATGATCTCCGCCGAGCGGTACTGCGCCCGGATGGTCACATCCTCGGCGGGCATCTTGAAGGTCATGGCCTCGGCCCGGTAATCGACGTTGATGTCGCCGCTGAGCTTGCTCGACGAAATGCTCCACATGTCAAACGTCATGCCGTCCGGAATGTCGTTCTGGTCCAGCACCACGGTCAGGGTGTCCTTCTCCTTGGCGGAAACGGACGTCTTGCCGTCGATCGTGCCGCCGATGACGGTCACGGTGTAGGTGGTGGGTTCGGGTTTCGGTTCCGGTTGAGGCTCCGGCTTGGGTTCCGGTTTCGGTTCCGGTTGAGGTTCGGGTTTCGGTTCAGGTTTCGGTTCGGGTTCCGGCTTGGTGATGAGCTCGCCGTTCAGCACCACGTCATCGTCCGGCATGGTAAAGGTCACGGTCTTCTTGTCGACGCCGTAGCTGCTTTCTGCGATGGGCTGGCCGTTCAGGCTGAAAATCTCGGTGTCGGCAGTGATGGTCACTTCCTTCGTCGTGGCATTGCTGGTCACGACGTAGGGGGCCCAATCCGCAGACACACCGTTGACTTTCTCGATCTTGGCATTGGAGGAGGCCGCATCCCAGGTGATGGAGTGGAGATCTGTTACCCCGTCCAAACCTGTTTTGCCGTTGAACACGCCGCCGGTCACGTTGCCGTGTTTCTCAGACAGGCCCGCCGCGAAAATGCCGCCGGTGATGGTGCCGTTGTTCTCGACCGAGTTCTCGAACGTGCCATTCTCAATGCGGCCCATGGTCGTATTGTCGACCTCGCCGTGGAAGGTGCCGCCCAGAATGCCGCTGTTGTTGAACACTTTGCCGTTGAACTCGCCGCCCGTGATGGCCGTCGGCTTGCCCACAAAGACGTTGCACTCCACCGCCGAACGATCTCCGATGGTGCTGAAATCGAACAGCCCGCCGGTCTGGTTGCTGCCCGTCAGAAGCAGCATGTTGCCATTGGTCGGGTCATTGGGGATGTACTCCCAGCCGTCGCCCTTGCAGGGGGTTTTGCCGCCGTTGGAATCCTTCGGCCAGCCGTTCTCCATGACGAGGTCGGTGCTGGTGATCGCTCCGTTCAGCACCACGTTCCCGCTCGGCATGGTAAAGGTCACGGTCTTCTTGTCGACGCCGTAGCTGCTGTTGCAGTTGCCCGTGCCGATGGGCTGGCCGTTCAGGCTGAAGATGTCAGTGTCGGCAGTGATGGTCACGGTGGTGTCTTTGTAAGAGTAGAGGTCCCATGCCGTGCCGGTCGTTCCATCCGCGTTCCGCGGGCCTTCGTCGTTCACTTGGCTCACACTGCCATTCGTTACGGTGACGTGGAGGGCATCGGTCAGCCCCGTCTTGCCGTTGAAGATGCCGCCAGTCACAGTGCCGGGGGTCGTAGACAGGCCCGCCGCGAAAATGCCGCCGGTGATTTTGCCGTTGTTGTCCACCTGGCCCCTGAAGGTGCCGCCAAAGATCGTTCCTGACGTGTTGTTTGTCACTTCTCCATTGAAGGTGCCTTTCTCAATGTAGCCGCTGTTTTCTACATCGCCCTTGAAGGTTCCGTCAGAGATTTCTCCTCCGGCGTTGTTTGTCACTGTTCCATCAAAGATGCCGCCGCTAATTGTCCCATACGATTCAATCGCACACTTCACAGCCGCATCGGTCCGTGTTATCTTGGTAGCGGGATCGGCGAAATTGAAATCAAACGGTTCACTTCCACTCATCAGATACAGTGTGCCGGTGTTTGTCGAACCCGACGACTTTTTGATGTACTCCCAGCCGGTGCCACTGCAAGAGATTTTGCCCTCGTTGGAAGCCTTCGGCCAGCCCTTCTCCATGACGAGGTCGGTGCAGGTGATTGCTCCGTTCAGCACCACGTCCTTGTCCGGCATGGTAAAGGTCACGATCGTCTTGTCGCTGCCGTAGCTGCTCTCGTTGATGGGCTGGCCGTTCAGGCTGAAGATTTCGGTGTTGGCGGTGATGGTCATGGTGGTGCCTGCGTAGGAGTAGAGGTCCCATGCCGTGCCGGGCGTTCCATCCGCGTTCAGCGGGCCTTCGCCGTTCACTTGGCTTACACTGCCATCCGTTACGGTGACGTGGTAGGCACCGGTCAGGTTTGCGTTCCCGTTGAATATGCCGCCGCGTATTTTGCTGCCGTTGTTCTTAGACAGGCCCGCCGCAAAGGTTCCACCAGAGATCGTTCCGTAGTCGTTGTTCACTGTTCCCTTAAAGGTTCCGCCAGAGATCGTTCTGTGGAGGTAGTTTGTCACTTTTCCATTGAAGGTTCCACTGGTGATGGTGCCTTGGTTTGTCACACTGCCCGCAAAGGTGCCGCCAGAGATCGTTCCTCCGGCCTTGTTTGCCACATCTCTATTGAAGGTGCCGTTCTTTATGGTGGCGTTGGTGCCGTCGTTTGTCACACTGCCATTGAAGGTGCCGTTCTCGATGTAGCTGTAGTTTGTCACACTGCCCTCGAAGGTGCCGTTGCCATTGATGGTGCCGTAGTTTGTCACACTGCCCGTGCTCTGGAAGGTTCCACCAGAGATTTTTCCGGTGGGGTCGTTTGTCACGGTTCCATTAAAGATGCCGCCAGAGATCGTTTCGGTGAGGTTGTACACTGCCCCATTGAAGGTGCCGCCGGTGATTATCGCAAACGAATGAATCTCGCACTTCACAGGCTCTGTGGTACTGAGATCAAACGTTCCACCATTCAGACACAGTATGCGGCTTTTGCTATAGTACTCCCAGTCGTTGCCGTTGCCGCCGCCGTTGCAATCTTTGCTGCCGCCCTCGGAGCCGACCGGGTAGCCGTCCGAGCCGATGACGAGGTCTTGGGTGGAGCCTGCTGCAAAGGCCCCCAGGGGGAACACGGAGAGCACCATGCTCAGTGCCAGGATCAGGCTGAGAATGCGTTTTTTCATTGGGGTCGTCCTCCTCTTCTGCCAAAGGCTGCACGGTCGTTCGTTTCTGGGTCCATCATACCATAAAAACAACCGGAAGGAAAGCAAAGCCGCGTGAAACACCCTGAAAACTGCGCGAATGACGATTTTTGCCCCCTTGACAGGGCCAAAAACGCGGTTGGGTCAGTCTGCTTTGGCCGTTCGCAGCCGGATGACGTTCAGCACCACCAGCTCCAGCACGATGGCCACGGCCAGCAGCACCAGCGAGGTGAGCAGGCTGGCGCTGGTGCCCAGGAACATCTGGCTCAGGCCGGTGACGACATAGCACACCGCCGAGATGACCGCCGCCGTGATGGCATAGGGCAGCTGGGTGGACACATGGTTCACATGGCTGCAATGAGCACCAGCGGACGCCATGATAGAGGTGTCCGAGATGGGGGAGCAGTGGTCGCCGCACACTGCGCCGGACAGGCAGGCCGCAATGGAGATGACCAGCATCTCCCCCTGCGGGAACGCATGGCAGACGATGGGGATGAGGATGGAGAAGGTGCCCCAGGACGTGCCGGTGGCAAAGGCCAGGAACACCGCCACCAGAAAGATGATGGTCGGCAGCAGATATTGCAGCGCAGCCGCCGAGCCGTTGAGCAGGTTGGCCACGTAATACTTGGCACCCAGCAGGTTGGTCATGCCGGAAAGGGTCCACGCCAGCGTCAGGATGAGCATGGGGCTGACCATGGCCTTGAAGCCCTCCGGGATGCAGGCCGCGAAGTCCTGAAAGGTCATCACGCCGCGCACCCGGTAGAACACGAAGGTGAACAGCAGCGCGATGCTGCTGCCCATCACCAGGCCCGCCGAGGCATTGCAGTCGGAGAAGGCGGTGATGAAGTCCACGCCTTCAAAGAAGCCGCCGGTGTAGATGAGGCCGAAGATGCAGGCCGCAATGAGCACCAGCACCGGCAAAATCAGGTCGATGACATGGCCGCAGGCTGCGGTGCCGTCGTCCACATCGTCGCCGTAGGGGCGGTCTTCGGTGGTGAAGAGGTCGCCCTTCAGCGCGTTGTCCTCGTTGAGCTTCATGGGGCCGTAGTCGGTGCCCGTGAAGATGAGGAAGAGGATCATGATGAGGGTCAGCAGGGCGTAGTAGTTATACGGAATGGTGCGCAGGAACATGGTAAAGCCGTTGATGCCCGAACCTTCCGGCACCGAGGAGGTGACGGCCGCCGCCCAGCTGGACACCGGCGCGATGATGCAGACCGGGGCCGCCGTGGCGTCGATGAGGTAGGCCAGCTTTGCGCGGGAGACCTTCTGCCGGTCGGTCACAGGCCGCATGACGGAGCCCACGGTCAGGCAGTTGAAGTAGTCGTCCACAAAGATGAGCACACCCAGAACAAGGGTCATGAACTGCGCCCCCGCGCGGGTGTGGATGTGGGTGGACGCCCAGCGGCCAAAGGCCGCGCTGCCGCCCGCCTTGTTCATCAGGGCCACCAGGATGCCCAGCATGACCAGAAAGACCAGAATGCCCACGTTGCTGGAGTCGGACAGCTTGGCGACCATGCCGCCGTCTTCGTTGAAGAACAGGGTGTTCAGGGCCAGTTCCAGGTTGCCGTTGGCAAAGAGCAGCGCACCCGTCGCGATGCCCACCAGCAGCGAGGTGTAGACCTCCTTGGTGTTCAGTGCCAGCACGATGGCCACCACCGGCGGCAGCAGAGAGAGCGCCGTGCTGTACACGGCGCAGGTGTAGGTAGACGGGTCGGCAATGGTGCCGGGTGTTGCCGCCGTGCACCACAGCAGCAGAGCGAACACCAGCACGGCGCCCGCCCACGAAAGATTGACTTTTTTCATAAGATCTGATTCCTCTTTTGATTTTTTGCCTCAGCGCGGGGCAGACTATCCCCAACCAGACAGGGAAGGGGGTGTTTGCCGCGCCGGATTATAAAGCGCTGTACTTTGAACTGTTCCGCGCCAGCGAACAGGCCGCCCGCCTCCTCCACGAGGCCCAGCAGCGGGCCGAAGAACAGGTGATGGCGGAGGATGAACCGCCGCTGCGGTTGGAAGAACCACTCCGTCCCCACTCACGGGAGGCCGCCCCCCGGAAACCGTGAAGCGGCTGCTGGACTGACCCTCTCCGTCAGTGCTGCGCACTGCCACCTCTCCCGAAGGGCGAGGCATTGGCAGGCCGGGCCAGCCCTGCTGTTCGCTTGGGCCCGATGGGGCGCAAGGTGCCGGGCCCTGCTCTCATTGGCAGCGGCATTTGTATTGCAGCCGTGAATCGAGACAGCGAAGCCCGGCCGTTCCCGATCGAAAAAAACTTCGCTCGTCCAGCACGACCACTACCGACTCGCCAGTGGCTCTCCCTTCGGGAGAGCTGTCACCGAAGGTGACTGAGAGGGTTCAGCCCTTCTTGCTCTCCGCCTTCGCCGCGAACTTCGCGTCATTGACGACGAAGCGCTCATGCACACCGCCGCCCACGGGGCCTTTTTCGTCGTGCAGCGAGACCTTGAACACCAGCTTCCGGCCTTCCACGGCGGTCAGCTCGCTCTCACAGGTCACGGTCATGCCCACGGGGGTGGGGGCGGTGTGCTCCAGCTCCAGCTTCGTGCCCACCGAGCCGCAGCCCTCGTCCAGCTCGGACGCGACGCTCATCCAGCAGGTCTTTTCGGCCAGTGCCACCAGTGCGGGCGTTGCGAACACATCCAGTGTGCCGCTGCCCATGGTCTTTGCGGTGTTTTCGTTCGTCACGAGCTGGCTCTGCTCGCCGTGGATACCAACAGTCAACATAAAAAAACTTCCTTTCCTGAATCGCCTTGCGGCAGTAAATTTCCGACCTCCTGATAGGATACCACATTTTCCGCGTCGATGCACCTGTTTTTGGTGGATTTCTGCATTTTCCTCTTTCCTGTCAGCCCAAAACGCGTTATGATAGGGCAAAATGGGGGAGGCGGTGCCGGACTTCCCCCTCACCGGGCGCGTCCATTTTTCCACGCTCAAAACGCACCCTTTTTGCAGATTGAAATCGCAGTTTTCTTGCGTATTGGGGTATTTTTTACAATTTTGAGGTTCTGTTCAAAATCTTTGCAAAAAGCCTTGACAGGGCCTCTTCTGCGTGATACTATGAACACATGAACAAACGTTCACATGAATGTGCCGCGAAAGGAGAGACTGCCATGAACGACCCCAAAGACGCTCTGCCCGCCGCGCAGCCGAGGCCTCTTGTGATGCCGGATGACGAAGTGCTGTATGAGCTGGCCGACCTGTTCCGGGTGTTCGGCGACTCCTCCCGCATCAAGATCCTGTATGCGCTCCACGACAGCGAGCTGTGTGTGCAGGACCTCGCGAATGCGGTGCAGCTGAGCCAGTCTGCGGTGAGCCACCAGCTCCGGGTGCTGAAGGACTCGAAGCTCGTGCGGTTCCGCCGGGACGGAAAGACCGTTTACTACGCACTGGACGATGACCATGTGCGCAGCATCCTCTCCATGGGGATGGACCATATCGAAGAATAACCGAAAGGCAGGTACTTATTATGAAGAAGAGCTACAAGATCGAGGTCGATTGCGCAAACTGCGCCCAGAAGATGGAAGACGCCGCCAACACCGTGGTCGGTGTGGCAAATGCGACCGTCAGCTTCATGACCCAGAAGATGAAGGTGGAGTTCGCAGAGGGCGCAGACCCCCACGACACCATGGTGAACGTTCTGGCCGCCTGCAAAAAGGTCGAGGACGACTGCGAGATCTTTGATATCTGAGCAACGCATCCGATGAGAACGGCTCCTCCTGCGGGGGAGCCGTTTCCTTCCCCGGCGATTTCCTGTTGAAAGAAAAGCCAGTTTTCAACACTTTCCACCGGGTTTTCAACATCTTTTGCGGAAAAATTTGAAAACAAACGCGAAAAAGTCAGATTTCTTCGGGAAAACCTCGTGGAAAACATGGGGGAAAACGTGGAAAAGTTTCCTTTCCGGGGAAAACCTGTTGAAACCGCCCCCAGCCATCCGTCAAAAGGAGAGTTTCGTATGACCAAAAAGCAGAAAAAGGTGCTGTATCAGATCATCGCAGCGGTCATCCTGATCGTGATCCTGAAGCTCCTGCCCGCATTCCCCACCCCGGTGGAGCTGGTGCTCTACCTCATCCCGTACCTCGTGGTGGGCTGGGATGTCCTGCGCAAGGCGCTCAAGGGCATCAAGAACCGCCAGCCGTTCGACGAGTGCTTCTTGATGGCCGTTGCCACCGTGGGCGCGTTCGCGCTGGGCGACTATGTCGAGGGCTGCGCCGTCATCCTCTTTTACCAGATCGGCGAGCTGTTCCAGAGCGTGGCCGTCGGCAAGAGCCGCCAGAGCATCTCCAGCCTGATGGACATCCGCCCCGACTACGCCAACATCGAGGACGCAGACGGCAAGCTGGAACAGGTGGACCCCGATGATGTCGAAGTCGGCACCGTGATCGTGGTCCAGCCCGGCGAGCGTGTGCCCATCGACGGCGTGATCGTGGAGGGCATTTCCGCCCTGAACACCGCAGCCCTGACCGGCGAGAGCCTGCCCCGCGATGTGCAGACCGGCGACGAGGTCATCAGCGGCTGTGTGAACATGACCGGCCTGCTCAAGGTGCGCACCACCAAGGAATTTGGCGAGTCCACGGTCTCCAAGATCCTCGACCTCGTGGAAAATTCCAGCATGAAGAAGGCCCGCACCGAGAACTTCATCACCCGTTTTGCCCGCGTGTACACCCCCGCCGTCTGCTACAGCGCACTGGCTCTGGCGTTCATCCCGCCGGTGGTCCTGCTGCTGATGGGCCAGCCCGCCCGCTTCGGCGACTGGGTCTATCGCGCCCTGACCTTCCTCGTCATCTCCTGCCCCTGCGCTCTGGTCATCTCCATCCCGCTGAGCTTCTTCGGCGGCATCGGCGGTGCCAGCGCCTGCGGCATCCTCGTCAAAGGCTCCACCTATCTGGAAGAGCTGGCCCGCACCGGGATCGTGGTCTTTGATAAGACCGGTACCCTGACCCAGGGCACCTTCAAGGTCGTGGGCGTCCACCCCGAACACGGTGTCACCGAAGACGCCCTCGTGGAGGCCGCCGCCCTGGCCGAGAGCTGGTCCAAACACCCCATCTCCCTGAGCATCAAGGCCGCTTACGGCAGGGACATCGACGCCAGCCGCGTCACCGATGTCCAGGAACTTGGCGGCCACGGCGTGACAGCAAAGGTGGACGGCAAAACCGTTGCCGCCGGCAATGCCCGCCTGATGGCAAAACTGGGCCTCACCGCCCCCGAAGTGACCGAGCCGGGCACCCTCGTGCATGTGGCCATCGAGGGGCAGTACGCCGGTTATCTGCTCATCGCGGACGTGGTCAAGCCCCACAGCGCACAGGCCATCCGGAGCCTGAAGTCCGCAGGCGTCCGCAAGACCGTGATGCTGACCGGCGACGCCGAGCCTGTGGCCAGAGCGGTCGCCAATCAGCTGGGTCTGGACGAATACCACGCCGGTCTGTTACCCGGCGACAAGGTGGACCAGATCGAAACGCTCCTCGCCGCCAAAGGCCCGAAAGAAAACCTCGCCTTCGTGGGCGACGGCATCAACGATGCGCCCGTCCTGTCCCGCGCCGACCTCGGCATCGCCATGGGTGCGCTGGGTTCGGACGCCGCCATTGAGGCCGCGGACATCGTCCTGATGGACGACGACCCGGCCAAGATCGCGCTGGCCATGCGCATCGCCCGCCGCACCCTCCGCATCGTCTACGAGAACATCGTCTTCGCGCTGGCCATCAAGTTCGCCTGCCTGATACTCGGCGCTCTGGGTCTGGCAAGCATGTGGACCGCCATCTTCGCCGACGTCGGCGTCATGGTGCTGGCCGTCCTCAACGCCACCCGCGCCCTCTATACCAAAGACCTTGCCCGGAAGAACGAGCAGTGACCCACAACAAAAACCGGGAGATGCCGCATGGTATCTCCCGGTTCTGATTTTTATCACAGCATTCGGCACAATACAAGCCGTTCCGCGCTGCTTCACAGTTCCTCTCGCAGCTCCGTCAGATCGGCCCAGAAGCGTTTGGGGCAGTGGGTCATGCGGCCCCGCTCGTTGTGGCGGGCCTGGATCTCCAGCGTTTTGTAAAACTGCTTCCAGAGCGCCTGAAACTGCTGCTCCCGCTCGCTGGGCGGAGGAAGCTCCAGCGGCTCGGCCAGTTCCAGCAGCTGCGGCCGGTGATCCCGATACAGCAGCACTGCCTGGTGCACCGCGTCGTAGATCATGAAGTCTTCCTCCGGAAAGCGGCCGCAGAAATGCCCCCGCAGCAGCGGCAGGATGTAGTTTTTCGGGTGGATGACCGCGCCCAGCATCCCGTCGTGTTCCTCGAAGCGGACGAAACCCTGAAATTTGTCTACCTCCCAGTCGAGGCTCTTTTTCATCTCGTAGAGCGGCGCGACGTCCGGGTGGCCTGCCCGCTTGACTGTGCCCGGCCCCAGCGCGAAGGCCAGATGCAGAAACCGGATGAGGAGCAGTTCCTTGTCCTCCCGGCCGGAGAGGAAGTCCCGCGTGACGAGGTATTCCGTCTCGGCCCCCAGTTTCCGGCCAAAGCTGGCAAACACCCGCCGGGCTTTTTCGTGGTCGGTGGCGATGTCCTTGAAGGGGTAGAGGGTAGCGGTCTCCCGCTCCGGCGTCCAGACCGCAAACGGGATCTCGTGCTGGGCAAAGCTCTCGAAGACGCAGCAGAGAAAGCCCTCAAAGCTGCCGTCGTAGAGGTAAACGACTGCGGCATCGTGGAGCTTGCGGGCGGGGTTCACAGCGCTCTGGCCAGACATTGCACTGCCTCCTCCCGCACCAGCTTCTGGGCCGCGTGGGGCGGCACTCCCTGTGCCACCAGCTTGTCCACGGCAGGCGGCGAGAACAGACTCAGCTGCTCCACGCCGCCGCTGAAAACGTTCGGGTCGATGAGGGCGCTCGTGATCCGCTCCCGGCCCGCGCTGCCCCGCCCCGGATGCGCCCCGGCAAAGCCCCGGCAGGTGATGAAATACTGGGCCCGCTTGAGCACCACGCCCATCCGCTTCAGCTCATCCAGCCCCAGCGAGGCCTGTTTCCGGGCATGCCAGATGCGCCGGGCACTCTTGGGGCCGATGCCCGGCACCCGCAGCAGCATCTCGAAGGGGGCCCGGTTCACGTCCACCGGGAACAGCCCGTAATGCTGGACCGCCCAGTTGCATTTCGGGTCCAGATAGGGGTTGAAGTTCGGGTGATCGGCGTCCAAAATCTCGTCCGCTTTGAACTGGTAGAACCGCAGCAGCCAGTCCGCCTGATAGAGCCGGTGCTCCCGCAGCAGCGGGGGCTTGGTGTCCAGCGCGGGCAGGCGGGTATCCTCGGCCACGGGGATGTAGGCGGAGTAGAACACCCGCTTGAGGCTGTATTTCTGGTACATTCCCTCGGTCAGCTTGAGGATGTGATGATCCGTCTCCGGCGAAGCCCCCACGATCATCTGGGTGCTCTGACCGGCGGGCGCGAACCGGGGCGCTTTGCGGTAGAGGGTCAGTTCCTCCCGGTTGGCGGCTCCTTCCACTGCGATCTGCTTCATGGGCCGGAAGATGGAGTGCCGCCCCTTGTCCGGGGCCAGCAGTTTCAGGCTGCTCTCGCTGGGCAGTTCCACATTGACGCTCAGACGGTCGGCCAGAAAACCTAGCTGCTCCAGCAGTTCCGGGCTGGTGCCGGGGATGGCCTTGGCGTGGATGTACCCGCCGAAATGGTATTCGTTCCGCAGCAGGCGCAGGGTCTTGAGCATCCGCTCGGTGGTGTAGTCCGGGCTGACCAGCACCGCGCTGGACAGGAACAGCCCCTCGATGTAGTTGCGGCGGTAGAACTCGATGGTCAGCTCGGCCAGCTCCCACGGCGAAAAGGTAGCGCGGGGCGCATCGTTGGACCTGCGGTTGACGCAGTAGCTGCAATCGAAGGCACAGCAGTTGGTCATCAGCACCTTGAGCAGGCTGACGCAGCGGCCGTCCGCCGTAAAGGCATGGCAGCAGCCCGGCGCGTAGCAGCTGCCCATGCTGCCCGCCTTTGCCGCGCGGGACGCTCCGCTGGACGTGCAGGCCACATCGTATTTTGCGCTGTCTGCCAGAATGGTCAGCTTTTCCATCAGCGACTGTTCCATGCCGCACCTCCGTTCGTTTATCAAAAAAGGCTGCCGCATCCTTGCAGCAGCCTTTTCAGCGCAAATTGGTTACCACTTGGCCTTGGTCTCGACCACGCGGCCTGCGATGTGCAGGCGGTTCAGGTCTTCGCCCTTGATGACCAGCTCCTTGTAGGCCGGGTTGAAGGGCTGCAGCACGACGCAGTTGCCCCGCTGCAGATACCGCTTGAGGGTGCCTTCGCCCTCGTCGCCGTAGATCAGGACGCCCAAGTCGCCGTTTTCCAGCGTATCCTGCCGGTGCACCAGAGCCAGATCGCCATCGTGGATGCGGGGCTCCATACTGTCGCCGCGCACCACAAGATAGAAGTAGCTGGAGGGGTCTTTGACGCGGGCATATTCCTTGCCGTAGTCCTCCTCATAGGCCAGCGCGCCGTAACCGGCCTTGACCGTGCCGATGACCGGGATCAGGCTGTACACATAGCTGCCGAAGAAGCGCTCCTCGGTCTGGCCCTCGCTGGCGGGATCGAACAGGCCCAGCAGGTAGTCTGCGGTGGTATCCAGGATCTCGGCAAGCTTGGCCACCGTGGCAGGGTCCGGGGAGCTTTTCCCGCTCTCCCATTTGCCCACTGCCTGCTGGGTAACGCCCAAAAGTGACGCAAGTTCCGCCTGGCTCATATGCTTTTGCTTGCGGCATTGCCGTAACAGCTCCGGAAACGACATCGTTCAACACTCCTCTGTTCTCGTCCGTCGGGTTTGTTTCTTGCTGTTTTTATTATACAACAAAAGGCTGTGCAAGTAAAGAGAAAGTTTTGTTTTGGCTCGAAAAAAAGTTGTCGCAAAATCATTTTTGGTCTGCATCGTGGAGAAATTTTCAATTTAGGGTTGACAGCAGGCCGGAAATCTGGTAAATTAAATAGGCATTCGGTACGGCGTGTGCGGGTGCCCACGAGGAGAGATGTCCGAGTGGTTTAAGGAAGCAGTCTTGAAAACTGCCGTGCGGCAACGCACCGTGGGTTCGAATCCCACTCTCTCCGCCATTTTTTTGAATCAGTGTAACACACTTTGCTCTGGAGTAGTACTCAAGAGGCCGAAGAGGCGCCCCTGCTAAGGGCGTAGGTCGTCTAAACAACGGCGCGAGGGTTCAAATCCCTCCTACTCCGCCAAGAAAAAGCTCGATGATCCTTTGAGTTCGTCGGGCTTTTTCCATTGTCGGGCACAAAAAAGCAGCCGCTCCGGGGCTTCCGGGACGGCTGTTTTTTCATGCCAGGAGCAGATTCGTCACCAGCGCCAGCAACGTCAGGTGCACGGGATAGAACCCGTAGAACGCCCATTTGGCCCACTGCGGGCAGCGGCCGCGCTCACCGTTGTAGAACCAGAGCAGCACGAACGCCAGCGGGGCCGTGATCTCAAACAGCATCATCCCCGCGCCGATGATGCACTGATACCTCCGGTGGTTCCGGGTCAGGTACAAAGCCACGATGAGGGCCACCCCAATGGCCCCATAGTCTGTCCCCGCCAGCTGGGCCACCACTGCACAGCCCAGCGCCGCGAGACGCCCCATCCAGGCCGCATTGCCATCGGCATCCTCGGATTTTTGCAGCATTGCCATGGCCAGCACGCCCAGCGCCAGCGTCCAGTACACGTTCTGATTGCCCCAATGGAACGGCGTCTTGAAGAAGGCCATGTCAAAGGGTACCTCGCTGAGAAGCCCAAACAGGAACAGCCGCCCGATGTACTTTTTCACATCGTGGGTGTGGAGGAAGCCTTCCACGAGCAGAAAGCAGAAGATGGGAAAGGCCAGCCGCCCGATGAGCCGCAGCACCAGATCCAGTTGCACGATCTGCGGCGGCGTCCGGTATGCGACCCCATAGGTCGCCTCGATGCAGGAGGCCCCGATGTGGTCGATGAGCATGGTGATGCAGGCAGCGAGCTTGAGCGCCGTTCCGCTCAGGCCCGGCCGGGTCTGTGTCTGAAGTATTTCCATTCAATTTCCCTCATTTCGATCGTTTGTACCGTGTCTTTTTTCGTTCTTTTGTTTTATACGATCTCTCTTCTCCAAATCCTGCATCCGATTTGACAAGATCCGCCTGCTGTGCCAAGAAATCGGCCCGAAAATGCTTGACAGAACGAGCCTGGAATAGTACAATCAAGAAGATAATTGAACTATCTCAAATCAAAGATGAAAAAGATTCACAGAGAATGAAGCGTCTCCGAACGAGAAAACGGAAGGAGGCATGGGATATGACGCTGTTTTCCTATGAAATTTTTGACGCAGTCGCGCGGCAGGGCAGCTTTAACAAAGCCGCCCAGCAGCTGCACCTGACCCCGTCTGCCATCAGCCACGCCATTGCGGTGATGGAGGCTGAGCTGGGCTTTACCTTATTCAACCGCGGCAAGAACGGCGTCACCATGACCAGCTACGGTGCCTCGCTCTATCCGTCCATCCGGGCCGTCCTGAACAGCGACGAGGCCCTGCAGCAGAGCATTGCACGGCTGAACGGCCTGGAGAAGGGCAAAGTGAAGCTGGGCGCTTTCAACTCCATCTGTGCCGGGCTGCTGCCCGACATCCTCAAGGGCTTCATGGCCCAGTTCCCGCAGATCGAGGTCGAGGTCTATCAGGGCACCTACGACGACGTGAAGGAGTGGCTGCGCACCGGGCAGGTGGACATGGCCTTCCTCTCCAACAACTGTCGGGAGGAGTTCACCCTCACCGAGCTGTTCCGTGAGCCGCTGCTCTGCATCACCCCCATGGACTGGCCCGAACCGCCCCGCGGCGTGATGACGCCGGAGCTGATGAACGGCCAGAACTTCGTCGTCCAGTGGGATGCCACCGACGCCGAGATGCGCCAGTTCCTCAAGAAATATTCCATCGCCACCGAGCGCCGCTGCCACGTCATCGACGACCAGTCCAACATCGCGATGGTGGAAGCCGGTCTGGGCATCTCCATCATGCCCCGGATGCTGCTGCGCAAGTGCACGGCCGGGGTCAAGATCTACCCCATCCAGCCGGAAGAAGACCGTGTGGTCGGTCTGGCCGTTCAGCGGCCCACCGCCATGGCCCCGGCTGTGGAACAGATGTTCCGCCACATCGTCGAGTACTGCCAGCACCTCGACTGAATCTCATGATAACACACCGCGGGGCGGCTGCAAAATGCAGCTGCCCCGTTGATTTTTGATGCCGGGATGCGATATACTAGAAAAAACTGAGGAAGGGGACGACATCGTATGAAGCGACGGGATTTTTGCAAGGCGCTGGGGCTTTCGGCCGTCGGCGGGCTGCTGCTCCCAGCTGGCTCTGCCGCTGCGGCGCAGCCGGTAGGCCATGCCGTGCCGGATGGCACCTATCCGCTGCCGTTTCTCAGCATCCTGAGCAATCTGGATATCACCCACGATTTCTATTATTCCGAGAGCCTGTTCGACCACCCGGCCACCGAGTACGACCACCAGCTGGCCTTCGTGACGCTGGGCATGGTCATGGCTGCGTTCACTGCGGCCGTCAGCATCCCGCAGTACTGGGTCAACGGCTCTGTGGGCCGTGAGGCAAACCTCGCCGCCGCCTATGAGCTGCTGGGCTTCGGGGATGCCCGCTTCTACAACTACGACATCGACACCGGCAAGGCCGGGGATTACGTGGGCTACTCGCTGGCACGGAAGCGCTGCATCCACAACGGCAAAACACGCACCCTCGTGGCCCTGATGCTGCGGGGCGGCGGCTATGGCGGCGAGTGGGCCAGCAACGTCCACACCGGCTCCACCAGCGCCCATTACGGCTTCACGACGCCGGCGGCCGCCGTGTTTGCCTCCCTCAAGGCCTATCTGGCGCAGATCGGGCAGGAGGGAGACCCCGGTGAGCTCAAGCTCTGGATCGGCGGCTACAGCCGCGGGGCCATCATCGCGAACCTCCTTGCCGCCAAGGCGCTGAACGCCCTGCCGCAGCTGGAAAAGGCCAACTGCTTCGTCTACACCTTTGCCACCCCTGCGGCCCTGACTGCCGCCGACCAGCCGGACATGCAGCTGGATTTCGACAACAACCACAAGGCCGACGGCTCGCTGCGCGTCACCTGGGGCGAGAGCAACATCTTCAACATCCTTTCCAGCGGCGACCTCGTCACCCGTGTGCTCCCCTCCGACTGGGGCTACCACCGCAACGGCAACGACCGCTTCCTGCCCGCCACCCGGAACCGGACCGAGCTGGCCGACCTCGACGCTCTGGGCGCTTCCTACGGGCCGGTGCCGCTGGAGATCAGCAGCCTTGCCACCGCCGAGGACGCCACTGCCGTCATCCGCGCGGTCGAGAACTTCTGCGGCAGCAAGGAGATCTTCCACGAAAAGTTCGAACCCGCCATCATGGACATGCTGCAATGCGCCTTCATCCGCACCGAGGACGAAGCGCTCTACGGCAAGATCCTGTCCGACGAGGAGATCGTCCTCCGGCTGCAGAGCCTTTCCAACATGCACCAGTTCGATTTCTGGACCATCGCCCGCAGCGTCTGGGCCGCCTCCAGAATGAGCCGCCCCATCCTGGAGCGGTTCGGCCAGAACGTGCCCCTGCTGGCCCAGCAGATCATCATCCCGGTGCTGGCCGTCGGCCTGTGCTACGGCATCGAGTCCAATATCGTCCGGATCATGGCGCAGTACATCGTCAAGCTCGTCTCGATGCGGGGCGAACTGGACAGCGTCCTCCGCGCCGCCTACTGCCACGAGGGCGAGAATTATCTGGCCCTGATGGAATACTACACCCCCGAAGAGCACGGCATGGTGCCCTTCACCCGCATCTGAACTCAGCAAAAAGCGCCTGTCAGCATCTGCCGACAGGCGCTTTGCATTTGCAGTTCTTCTTACAGCATCTCGTGGGCCGTCTTGCAGATGGTGGCGGCATCGAGGCCGTACAGCTTCAGCAGATCCCAGGCCGGGCCGGAGCAGCCGAACTTGTCCTGCACACCAACGCGGCGGACGGGGGTGGGGCACTTCTCGCTCAGGACGGCGCAAACGGCCTCGCCCAGACCGCCGATGACGCTGTGCTCCTCGGCGGTGATGACCTTGCCGCACTCCTTTGCCGCCTGGATGACGATCTCCTCATCCAGCGGCTTGATGGTGTGGATGTTGATGACGCGGGCGTGGATGCCCTCAGCGGCCAGCTGCTCTGCCGCCAGACGGGCTTCGTTGACCATCAGGCCGGTGGCGATGATGGCGATGTCGTTGCCCTCGGTGAGCTGCTCGCCCTTGCCCAGCTCGAAGTGGTAGCTGGCCTCATCGTGGAAGACGGGCACTGCCAGACGGCCGAAGCGCAGGTAGACCGGGCCCTGCATCGCATACGCGGCGCGGACGGCTGCGCGGGCCTCGACGTCATCGGCGGGGCAGATGACGGTCATGCCGGGCAGGCTGCGCATCAGGGCGAAATCCTCGCAGCACTGGTGGGAAGCGCCGTCCTCACCGACGGAGATGCCGCCGTGGGTCGCGCCGATCTTAACGTTCAGGCGGGGGTAGGCGATGGAGTTGCGGATCTGCTCAAAGGCACGGCCCGCAGCGAACATGGCAAAGCTGGAAACGAACGGGGTATAGCCCATGGTGGCCAGGCCCGCAGCCACGCCCATCATGTTGCCCTCGGCAATGCCGCAGTCAAAGTGGCGGTCCGGATATGCCTTGCGGAACATGCCGGTCTTGGTGGCGGCGGCCAGGTCGGCGTCCAGCACCACGATGTCGTCGTGACCCTCTGCAGCCAGCTCCTTCAGGGTGTTGCCGTAGCTGTCACGGGTCGCAATCTTCTTCACATCTGCCATCTTACTTTTCCTCCTCTTCCAGCGCGGCGTAGGCTGCGGTCAGTTCCTTCATGGCGATCTCATATTCCTCGTCATTGGGGCCCTTGCCGTGCCAGTCAACGGCGTTCTCCATAAAGGAGACGCCCTTGCCCTTGATGGTGTCCAGCAGGATGCAGGTGGGCTTCTCGCTCTCTGCGTGGAAGGCTGCAATGGCCTTCTCGATCTGGTCGTAGTCGTGGCCGTCGATGGTCAGGACATTGAAGTTGAAAGCGCGGAGCTTATCTTCCAGCGGCTCGCTGCTCATGACGTTCTCGGTGGGGCCGTCGATCTGCAGGCGGTTGCGGTCCAGGAAGACGCAGAGGTTGGACAGGCCGTAGTGTGCGGCAAACATAAAGGCTTCCCAGCACTCGCCCTCTTCGACCTCGCCGTCGCCCACGATGGCATAGACGTTCAGGGCCTTGCCTGCGTGCTTGGCACCCAGTGCCATGCCGGCGGCAGCAGAGATGCCCTGGCCCAGGCTGCCGGTGGACATATCCACGCCCGGCACACTGTTCATATTGGGGTGGCCCTGCAGATAGCTGCCGATCTTGCGCAGAGTCTTGAGGTCTTCCACCGGGAAGAAGCCGCGCTCGGCCAGCGCTGCGTACAGGCCGGGGGCTGCGTGGCCCTTGGAGAGCACCAGACGGTCACGGTCCGGGTCCTTCGGAGCCTTCGGATCGACGTTCATCTCTACAAAATAGAGGTAGGACAGCACTTCGGCGATGTCCAGGCTGCCGCCCGGATGGCCGCACTTGGCGCTGTGTGTGCCCTCGATCACGCCCATGCGGATGTGGCAGGCGTGCTTTGCCAGGGTGAGTTTTTCTGCATTTGTCATGATGGTCCTCCCGTATGAACCTCAGCGTTTGCATCGGAATGTCTGCGCAGCGGGCTGTTGCGCCCCAATACGCTATTTCTCAAGTATATATTATCTATTCTATGTAAAAACGTCAAGGTTCTTTCGTCAAAATGTACATCAATTAGCAAAAATCCGCTCAATCGCTTCCGTTTTTGTGAAAATTGCAAGGCTTTCTTCCAGCTTGACAGCGTTCGCCGCATCTGCTATAATTTTCACAATTCCGGCACGAAGCCGGGCACCGGGCTGAAGCCCGGCTTCATTTTTTCATCGCAGATTGTTGAACGGACACCATGAAGGGGTCTGCCTTTGGCGAGGAACGCCGGGGCAGGCCCCTTTTTTGTCTGCCCAGAGGAGGAACCATTCATGAACACCAAGACCCACTCTCCCGCACGGGATCTCGTTCTGGCCGCGCTGTTTCTGGCGCTGGCCTTCGTCCTGCCCATGATCACCGGCCATGTGCCCCAAATCGGCAACATGCTCTGCCCCATGCACTTCCCGGTGCTGCTGGCCGGCTTTGTGCTGGGCGGCCCCTGGGGCCTGGCCCTGGGCTTCCTCGCGCCGCTGCTGCGCTCGGTGCTGTTCGGGATGCCCCCGCTGTACCCCATCGCCATCGCCATGGCCTTTGAGCTGGCCACCTACGGCGCTGTGGCAGGCTGGATGTACCAAAAAGTCCGGCACACGCTGCCCATGATGTATGCCGCCCTCGTCACCGCTATGGTGGCGGGCCGTCTGGTCTGGGGTGCCGTGCGGTTCGTGCTGGCGGGTCTGTCCGGCTCGGCCTTCCCGTTCTCGGCGTTCCTGTCCGGTGCGCTGCTCACCGCCATCCCCGGCATCATCGCCCAGCTCATCCTCATCCCGCTCATCCTGACCGCCCTGCAAAAGGCAAACTTCATCGACTGATCCATTCCCGGACGCAAAAAGGGGAGTTCCTGCAAGCCAGATGGCTGCGGGGGCTCCCCTTTGTTCTATCATCAAAGCGTTTTGCTTTTTTATCTGCTCAAAAGTTCGTGTTCCACTTTCCCACAGGAACCAGAACTTTTCATTAGCCAGCGTAGAAATCAATGCCAGCGTTGACGGAGCAAACCTCGCCGATGATCTGAGCGATCTTCTTCAGAACCTTCATAATTTTCATCTCCTTTCCCTCTTGGGATGGCCATATTATGCCATCTATTTATGAAGAAAGGCAGAACGAACCATGAACATTCCATGAATTTATGGTTGCATTTTTTACGTTTTTTCGTTCATTGTTCCCCGTTCACAAAAGGTTTTTCCTCTGCGCGAAACTTCTTGTATACATTGACGAGCACATGGCCGTTCCATTATTCTGGAGCCGAAAACCTGTGATCCGTCCCAGACCCATGCAGCAAAAACGGCCTCCCTGCCAGAACAGCAGGGAGGCCGATGTGCGTTTTCGTTTTACTCTTTTCCGCCCAGGAACTCCGGCAGGGGCTTGCCCGCCTTGCTCCACTGGTGATACTCGGCGGTGGCGGCGAACTCGACGTCACCGGCAGAGTTCAGGGCCGTTTCCACGGAGTCCTGCACGACGCCGATGATAAAGCCGACGCCGACGACCTGCATGGCGATGTCGTTCGAGATGCCGAACAGGGAGCAGGCCATGGGGATGAGCAGCAGGGAGCCGCCCGCCACACCGGAGGCACCGCAGGCACCCAGTGCCGACATGACCGACAGCAGGATGGCCGCAGGCAGAGAGACCTGCAGGCCCAGCGTATTGGCCGCAGCCAGTGTCATGATGGTGATGGTGATGGCCGCGCCGTCCATGTTGATGGTCGCGCCCAGCGGGATGGAGACAGAATACATATCCTTGTCCAGGCCCAGCTTCTCGCACAGGGCCATGTTGACGGGGATGTTCGCGGCCGAGCTGCGGGTGAAGAAGGCCGTCAGGCCGGATTCACGCAGGCAGCGGAAGACCAGCGGATACGGATTGCAGTGCAGATACAGGAAGATGATGAACGGCGAGACCACCAATGCCATGAAGAGCATGGTGCCGACCAGCAGGGCCAGCAGTCTGCCGTACTGGGTGAAGATGGACAGGCCGTTGTTCACCACGTTGGTATACACCAGACCCATGATGCCGAAGGGGGCCAGGTTGATGATCCAGCGGACGATCTGGGACACTGCGTCGGCGGTGTTGGCCAGGAAGACCTTGGTGCTCTCCGCACCGTATTTCTTCATTGCCAGACCGAACAGGCAGGCCCAGAACAGGATGCCGATGTAGTTGCCGTTCAGCAGGGCGCTGATGGGGTTTGCCACAAAGTTGGTCAGCAGGGTGCTCAGCACCTCGCCAAGGCCCTGCGGCACCACTTCCGACTCCGCAGCCTCTGCCAGAACGATGGTCTGCGGAAACAGAAAGCTCGTGACGACCGCAATGGCCGCCGCCAGAAAGGTGGTCAGCATATACAGCCAGATGACCGTGCCGAACCGGCGGTCCAATTTGGAGGTGCCCTGTGCCAGTGCACTTGCCACGATGACGAAGACCAGCACCGGGGCAATGCCCTTCAGCGCACCGACGAACAGGCTGCCGAACTCTTCCACCCAGCCTGCACCGGGCACCACCAGCGCCAGCACCACGCCGACGAGCAGGCCCACCAGAATGCGCAGGATGAGGCTGGCGGCATTGTACTTTGCCACGAGAGCCTTCAGCGTTTTCATATTCAAACACTCCTCTTTCCATTAATTGTGCGCCCATTGCGCACAGATTTTCCCATTCCTCTACACGGAACATGTGTAATTATAGCCTCCTGCTCCCAAAAAGTCAACGATTTCGCCCGCTTTTTTCGACTTTTCATCCATTCATCTCCAAACACAAAGTTTTTTATTGTCCTTGTATGAAATACAATTCAACAAAAAAAGACCTCCTCCCGTCTGTTTCCAGGTGGGAGGAGGTCCGTTTTTTCACAGTTCAGCCGAGATACTGCACCTTGCCGGGGACGAAGCCCTGGATGCCGAGGCCGGGCGCATCCGAGACGGTGATGTTCTTTTCGTCAAAGACGGCACCGCCGAGGATGTGGTCTTCGCTGCACAGCACCGGGCCGTCGAGGTCGATCCGGGTGATGATCTTTTTGGCGCAGGCCAGCTCCACGGCAGCATTGACCGAGATCTTTGCTTCCAGCATACAGCCGATCATGCACTCGACACCGTACACCTCTGCCGCCGCCGCGATCCGCAGCGCGTTGGTGATGCCGCCGCACTTCATCAGCTTGATGTTCACGAGGTCGGCCGCGCCGGTCTGCATGATCTTCAGGGCATCCGACGGGCTGAACACGCTCTCGTCGGCCAGCACCGGGACGTCTGCGTGGCGGGTGACGTACTGCATTCCCTCCAGGTCTGCCGCCGGGACGGGCTGCTCCACGAACTCGATGTCCAGCCCCTTGTCCTGCATCTGGTTCAGGATGCGGACGGCCTGCTTGGCGTTCCAGGCCTGGTTCGCATCGATGCGGATGCAGACCTCTCTGCCCACCGCCTCGCGGACTGCGGCCAGCCGGGCCACATCCAGTTCCGGGTCGATGCCGACCTTGACCTTCAGGCAGTCGTACCCGCGGGCGATGGCGGTGCGGGCATCCCGCGCCATCTCCTCCGGCGGGTTCACGCTGATGGTGATGTCGGTGACGATGTTCTTCCGGGCACCGCCCAGCATCCGGTAGACCGGGGCGTTGTACTTCTGGCCCAGCAGGTCCCACAGTGCCATATCCACCGCAGCCTTTGCGCTGGTGTTGTGGACGAGGGCCTTCTGCACGGCAGCGGTCAGGTCCTCGAACGCGTCGATGTCATGGCCGAGGATGGCCGGGGCGATGTGGTCCTGAATGGCCCCGATGATGGCCCCGGCCGTGTCGCCGGTGATGACGCCGGTGGGCGGTGCCTCACCGTAGCCCACGGCACCGGTGTCGGTGTGGAGCTCCACGATGACGTCCTCGACGCTGTTGACGGTGCGCAGTGCCGTTTTGAACGGCACCCGCAGCGGGGTGGAAATGCGGCCCAGCCGCACCTGCGTGATCTTCATACGCCCATCCTCCTTATTCCAGCGGCAGGTTGGCCAGTTTGACCACAGCCTGCGCAATGATCTGTGCGTTCTGCACCAGACGGTCCAGGTCGATAAACTCGTCCGGCTGATGTTCCGTCACCGGGTCGCCGTCGAAGAGGGGGCCGAAGGCCACCGTGTTGGGCAGGACTTTGGCATAGGTGCCGCCGCCGATGCACTTGGGGGCAGACCGGTCGCCGGTGGCGTCGCGGTAGACGCCCAGCAGCGCCTGCACGAGCGGGGTCTGCTCCGGGTAATAGAGCTTCTGTTTATGGACGGACTGATCCAGCGCCCAGCCGGCGGCCTCGAATGCGGCCTTGATGGCGGGGGCGCAGTCGTCCACCGTTTTGGTGACGGGGTAGCGGTAGTTCAGCTTGACCCAGAGGTGCGTCTCGTCGCCCTCGATGAGGCCCAGATTGCAGCTCATGGGGCCGGAGAGGTCGTCTTCCAGCCGGTGGCCCAGCAGCCGTTCGCCGTAGGGGTCCATGCCCAGCGTTTCTGCCAGGAAGGCCACGGCCTTCTGTGCGTCGCCTTCCAGCGGGAGCTGTTCCAGATAGAGCGCCAGCCGCCCGATGGCATTCTGCCCCTGTTCGGGGTGGCTGCCGTGGGCCGAAACGCCGTCGGCTTCCACCTTCCAGCCGCCGGGGATGGCGGTGCAGGTGATGTGCGCAGCCGCCGGAAGGGAAGCCCCCGCCGGAGCGGTCAACTCAGCGCAGGCGTAGTCCGGCACCACATTGCCGGCCACGCCGCCCCGGACCGAGACCAGCTTCCAGGCCCCGGTCTGGTGCAGCTGCACCGCATAGCTCTCGTTCAGGATGCCCTTTTCGCCGTTGATGAGCGGGTATTCGCCATCGGGCGTAAAACCCAGCACCGGGATCTCGCCGCCGTGGTCGCGGTAATAGAAGACATCCCGGTCGTTGGTCTCCTCGTTCAGGCCGAAGAGCAGACGCACCCGGCGCCGGAGCGGGATGTTCAGGTCCCGGATGGCCTTCAGCGCAAACAGGCTGGCCACCACCGGGCCTTTGTCGTCGATGGCCCCCCGGCCAAAGAGCCGGCCGTCCACGATCTCAGCCCCATAGGGCGGGTGGTGCCAGCCCTCGCCTTCGGGCACGACGTCCAGATGGCCCAGCACGGCCACCATCTCGTCGCCGGAACCGATCTCGCACCAGCCGATGTACCGGTCAAGGTCGGTCGTCTCGAACCCCAGCTCACGGCAGAGGGTCAGCGCCTCCGTAAAGCAGGCGTCCACATCTGCACCGAAGGGCTTGCCGGGCAGCTCCGGCCCTTCCACACTCTTCTTCCGCACCAGCCGCTGCAAAGCGGCGGTCATCTCCGGCCGCAGGGCGGCAACGGCTTCGTTCAGCGCTTCGTTCATCGTGCCATCCCCTCCCGCGACAGGCGCTGGTAGGCGATGCGGGGCGTTCCATCGGCCACATGGATGATGCCGCAGCGGGTGAAGCCGTTCTTTTCCAGCAGGTGCTGCATGATCTTGTTGTCCGCGTGGGTATCGGCCCGCAGGCTCTCGCAGTGCTCCAGACACCAGTTGATGACATCGGTCGCCACGCCGGGGCGCTTGCCCGCCGAGGCCAGCCGGTGGATGGTGCCATAGGGCAGCGCATCGTTCAGCCACTGGCCGTCTTCGATCTTTGCATAGGTCGGGTCCGGGCCGAGGACGAAGGCGAACACAGCCTCCATCTCACCGTTGTGCAGATATACGAACAGGCGGTTGGTGTCGATGTCCTCTTCGATCAGGTCCTGCGGGGGAAAACTCGTCCCCCACTGGGTCGGGTTGCCGCTGGCGGCCATTTCCTGCCGGGCGCGGGCATAAATTTGCATGATAGCGTCCAGATCAGAGCGTCTCGCTCCACGAAACATGTTCATTCACCCTCTCTTGCGATGCGCAGAAACCGACGCATCCAGTCTATTGGTCTCATTTTATCACAATCCGGGCCGAAATTCCAGTTTTGACCGGACACAAAACGGCCCCCTCCGCCAAAAAGCGGAGAGGGCCGCCGGAAAGGGACCCGCACATCACGCATGGGTGCGGCGCTGGCGGGCATTGCGGTACTCGCGGGGGCTCTGGCCGTAGCGCTCGTGGAACAGGCGGTAGAAGTAGCTCGTGTTCTCGTAGCCCACCTGGGTGATGATCTGCTGGATGTTCAGGTCGCTGCGGCGCAGCAGGCGGGCTGCCGTCTCCATCCGGTGCTTCTGAAGCAGTTCCTTGTAGGTCTTGCCGGTCTGTGTGCGGACGCACTCGCTGACATAGGCCAGCGAAACGCCATAGGTGCGCGCTACGTTGGAAAGGCTTGCTTCGCGGTAGTTCTGGGTGATCTCCTGTAAGGCCGCCTGGACCAGCGCTTCCCGGCTGACCGTCTCGCCGCGCGCTTCCAGCGGAAATTTCTGCATCTGTTTCATAAGAATCTGGTCCTCCGTTGCGGCGCGGCGGGCGAGGGGACAAAAGGGGGATGCCGGACGCCCGCCGCTGCCAGTTCCATGGGCTTTCCGGGAAGCCCTCTGACCATAATACGGTCGTACCTGGCAAAAGATTGCAGCAGTTCCCTAAAATTTTGAGCAGACCAAAACTTTCACAATTTCACACCAAAAAAGCCGCCGCCCGGCACAGGTGGCAGCTTTTCCGGAAACGTGAGGAAAACACAGAATCTTCCGGGAGAAACTCAGAACATATTCTCGTTGTGGTAGCGTCCGGTGCGGACGAACTCCACCCACTCGGCCACGTTGACAGCGTGGTCGCCGATGCGCTCCAGATACTTGATGACCATCAGCAGGTCGAGCGCGGCGTCCACCTTGGCGGGGTCGGCGGCGATCTCCTCAGCGAGGGTGTGCTTGATGGCGTTGAAGTCATAGTCCACCTCGTCGTCGGCGGCAATGACCTTCTGGGCGGCAGGCTCATCCTCCCCGGCCAGGGCGGCGAGGGCGTCCAGGATCATCTTGTGGGCTTTCTGGCCCATCCGGATGGCCTGGCTGACCGCCGGGTCGCCGTCCCTGCGGACGGTGACGAGGTGGGGGATGATCTCCGCGATGTCGGCGGCATGGTCGCCCATGCGCTCGATGTCGGTAACGACCTTTATGGCCGTGGAGATGCGGCGCAGGTCGCCCGCCACCGGCTGCTGGCGGAGCAGCAGGGTCATGCAGCGATGCTCGATGTCCCGCTCCATGTTGTTGATCCGGCCATCGCCCTTGACGATGGCGGCAGCGGCCGCGGCGTCAGCGGTGCAGAGGGCCTCCAGCGCGGCCTCCACCGCGTCGGCGGAGTTCTGGCCCATCTCGACCAGCGCCGCCTTCAGGGCGGTAAGGTCGGCCTCGTATTGTGTGCGAACTGTCATACTGTGACCTCCCTCATCAGCCGAACCGGCCGGAAATGTAATCTTCGGTGCGCTTGTCCTGCGGGGTGCTGAAGATCTGCGCTGTGGGGCCGACCTCCACCAGCTCGCCCAGCAGGAAGAATGCGGTGCGGTCGCTGATGCGGGCCGCCTGCTGCATGTTGTGGGTGACAATGACCACGGTATAGTCCTTTTTCAGCTCGCTCATCAGCTCTTCGACCTTCATCGTGGAGCCGGGGTCGAGGGCGCTGGTGGGCTCATCCATCAGCAGCACTTCAGGCTTGACGGCCAGAGCGCGTGCGATGCACAGGCGCTGCTGCTGGCCGCCGGAAAGGCCCAGAGCGCTCTTCTTCAGGCGGTCCTTGACCTCGTTCCAGAGGGCAGCGCCCTTCAGGGAGCTTTCCACCAGCTCGTCAAGCTCCGCTTTGTTGTGCACACCGTGGAGTTTGGGGCCGTAGGTGATGTTATCGTAGATGCTCATGGGGAAGGGGTTGGCTTTCTGGAACACCATGCCCACCCGGCGGCGCAGTTCGGTGAGCTGCATCTCGCGGGCGAAGATATCCTGCCCCCGCAGCCGGACATCGCCCTCGATGCGGACGCCGGGGACCAGGTCGTTCATCCGGTTCAGTGTTTTCAGAAAGGTGGACTTGCCGCAGCCGGACGGGCCGATAAGCGCAGTGATCTCGCGCTCGCCCACATCCAGCGAAATATCCTTCAGTGCCTTGAAATCACCGTACCAGAGGTTGAGGTCCTTAGCGGTGATGATGGGAGCAGTCTCTGTCATAGACAAAATCCTCGTATTTGATCGGAAACGACCCTCTCAGTCTCGCTGCGCTCGCCAGCTCTCCCAAAGGGAGAGCTTTTGTGCTGCATTGACCGGCACTTCTGAACCTCGCCCTTCGGGAGAGGTGTCAGTGCGGAAGCACTGACGGAGAGGGTTCTTTTTCCCTTTTATTGTTTCTGTTTCAACTTGGTCTTGGCCAGGCGGGCAGCCAGGTTGATGACCAGCACCAACACCAGCAGCACCGCGCCGATGGCCCAGGCGGAATCGAAGTCGCCGTCCTCAAAGGCCCGCAGATAGAGCAGGACCGAGAGGGTCGCACCGTTGGAGGTGTAGGCCTTTGCAACGCCCTTGGCGATGACCTCGGCAGCACCGGCGGTGAAGAGCAGCGCGGCGCTTTCGCCCACGATGCGGCCCACGGCTAGGATGCAGCCGGTCACGATGCCGTCGATGCTGCAGGGAAGCACGATGGTGCGGATGATGTGCCACTTGCCCGCGCCCAGACCCATGGCCCCCTCGCGGTAGCCCTGGGGCACCGTCTTCAGGGATTCCTGGGTGGTGCGGATGATGGTGGGCAGGTTCATGATGACCAGCGTCAGGCAGCCGGAGAGCAGGCAAGTCTGGAAGCCCAGCGCCTGGGCGAAGACCAGCATACCCACCAGACCATAGATGATGCTGGGGATGCCCGCCAGCGTCTCGTTGGTGAACTCGATGACCTCGATGATGCGGCGGTTGGTGGCGTACTCGGTCAGGTAGACCGCAGCCCCAACGCCCAGCGGCAGCACGATGAGCAACGTCAGCACGATGACATACAGCGTGTTGAGGATGGCCGGCAGGATGCCGTCCGTCCCCTTGAGGACGCTGGCCGTGGTGGTCAGGAACTTCCAGCTGATGTGGGGCAGGCCACGCACCAGCACCATCCCGATGATACCCGCCACCAGCGCCATGACCAGAATGGCCGCGGCCCAGACAGCGGCGGTGAAGAAGCGGTTCCAGGCCCTGCGGGCCGGGGAGAACTCAGCGTTCATCGCGGTCTCCTCCCTTCAGCACAACATTCAGCACCACATTGATGAGCATGATGAAGACGAACAGCACCAGCGCGATGCTGAACAGTGCCTGCTTCTGCAGGCCGCTGGCGTAGCTCATCTCCTTGGCAATGGCGGTGGTCAGGAAGGTGACGCTCCGGAACAGGCTGTCCGGCATATTGGGGCTGTTGCCCGCCACCATCATCACGGCCATGGCCTCGCCGATGGCACGGCCGATGCCCAGCACGATGCCGGCGGCGATGCCGCTCTTCGCGGCGGGGACACTGATCTTGAACCAGGTCTCGGTATCGGTGGCACCCAGCGCCAGACTGCCCTGCTCATATTCCGGCGGGACGGCGTTCAGCGCTGTGACCGACACGGACACGATGCTGGGCAGGATCATGATGGCCAGCACCACGATGGCGCTCAGCAGGCAGGCACCGGATGCCTTGCCAAAGGCCCTGGCCACTGCGGGGACGAGCGCCTGCATCCCCAGCAGGCCGAACACAACGCTGGGGATTCCGCTCAGCAGCTCGATGGCCGTGACGACCACCGTGCGCACACGGGGCCCGGCGGCCTTCGAGAGGAACACCGCCGTCAGCAGGCCCACCGGCACACCGATGAGGGTCGCACCCAGTGTGCCGTACACGCTGGACAGGATGAAGGGCAGGATGCCGTACTTCGGGTCTGCGGCCGTGGAGGCCCACTCGGTGCCGAACAGGAAGCGGAACAGGCCGATCTTCCGGATGGCAGGCACGCCCGAAGCGATCATGTACACCGAGATGAGCACCACGCAGCCCACTGCCAGGATGCCGCAGAGGAAGAAAAGGAAATTCATCACAGCTTCCAGCCACTCGGCGGGGGTGCGGGGCAGCTCGATCTTTTTCAGAAGCGAAGGGTTTTGTTTCATACTCGATCACTCATTCACCGGCACTGCACCGGCGGTACGGATGAGGTCCGCAGCATCGGCGCTGGTGGCAAAGTCGAAGAAGGCCTGCGCCTGCTCGGACAGGGTGACGGACTTGTTGGTGACGAAGACGAAGGGACGCTGGACCTCATAGCTGCCGTCCTTGACGGTTTCCTCGCTGCAGGCCACACCGCCGACCGTGACCATCTTCACAGTCTCGCCGACGGCAGACAGGGAAGCGTAGCCGATGGCCAGCGGGTTGGCCTCGACGGCGCTGATGACAGCGCCGGTCGCGGTCAGCTCCTGTGCATACTTGCAGGAGTCCTTGACATCCACGATGCTCTCGAAGCCGTCGCGGGTGCCGGAGCCAGCCTCACGGCCGATCAGAACGATCTCGCCGTCGTCGCCGCCGACCTCAGACCAGTTGGTGATCTCGCCGGTGAACATCTGCTTGAGCTGATCGACGGTCAGATCCTCGACCTTGCTGGCCTTGTTCACGATGATGGCGATGCCGTCCAGTGCGATGATGGTGCCGTCCACATCGTTCTTCTCGTCGTCCTTCAGGGCGCGGGAAGACAGGCCGATGTCCAGGGTCTTATCGGTCGCACCGGTGATGCCGGCGCCGGAACCGGTGGGGTCATAGCTGACGGTGACGCCCGGCTCCACCTCAGCGAAACCTTCGGTCAGGGCGGCGATGACGTTCTTCATGGAAGTGGAACCGCCGGTGGCCACATTGCCGGACAGGCTGCCGGAAGCAGTGGAAGAGGCCGTGGATGCGGCGGCGGAAGAAGCCGCAGTGGAAGAAGCGGAACCGCCGCAGGCGGTCAGGGCAGCAGCGGCGGCTGCGGCACCACAAACAGCAAGGAACGAACGGCGCGTGATCTTTTTCATAAGGTTTTCCTCCATGACCATATCCGGGTCGTATTTTCCCGGTTCTTTTTTCCTTTTTGTGTTTTCCCTTGGAACGCCTTTATTGTACCGCCGTCCTTCTGCCGCTGCGACCACGCGCGGGAAAAATCGAAGTAAATTGTTTGCACAGGCTTTTCCTGCTTTGTAAAATTCCGGCTCTTCCGGTGTGAAAATCGCTGCGCCGGATTTTACAGTTCCGCGCCAACTGCCAAAAATGCCCCGCTCTGCTTGTGCAGACTACACAATCAAAAAAGCCGGAGCTGTGCGGCTCGCACAGCTCCGGCTTGGAGGGGTTTGCTCTGGCGCTCAGATGCCCAGCATCAGGGAAGCTTCCTTGGCTGCGATCTTGCAGCACAGGTAGGTCTTGGCGTCCTGCGGGTTCGGGTAGAACAGCACCTGCACGTAATTGAACTTCGACACGCCGCTGCCCTTGCCGCACAGATGGCCCTTTGCGTACTGGCCGCGGTTCAGGGTGCGGGTATCCAGAGCGTTCAGCTTAGAGTTCTTGTTCAGAATGGCCATGGTGTCGGAGTTGATGTCCAGCTCCTCCGAGCCGTTCACCCGCAGCTTGAAGCTGCCGCCGGTGGGATTCAGCGGGATCCCGGCCGCGCTGCCGTTATTGATGAGCACTTCCGGCACCAGATAGAAGGTGCCGTCCGAATAGCTTGCGTAAGCCAGAGACCGCACGGTCATCTTGATGCCCTTCAGCTCAGCGGTATCGTTCAGGCCGTTGGCGTTGCCCACCATCTCGCCGCCTTCGCAGCCGCCCAGCAGACCCACAGCGGCCACAGCCAGCGTTGCTGCGCCCACACTCTTCAAAAATCCACGACGGGTCAGTTCCATCTTCGGTTCCTCCTTATCCAATCTTTTCGACCGTTTTGGTCAGCGTACCAAAATTCAGGGTATACACAGCCGTCTGGCCCGAAAGCTTGACGGTCAGTTTCAGGTCTACCGCGCCGCTGTTGACCTGCTGGTACAGGTCGGCGTCTTCGATGATGAAGCTGGGGGTGCACTCGGTCGGCACCCGCATCGGCAGAGTGGCGAACTCCGTCTTGGAGTTGCCCGCTTTCAGCTCCGTCTCCCCGGCATACAGCGAGGGGAACATGCTCCGGATGAAGGGCATCGCGGCGGCACCGGCGTCGTTGTTGGTCACAAAGACCGACAGCTTGACGGTCGCACTGCCATCCCCGTTCTTGCCCAGTACGGAGCGCTTCAGGTCCAGGTCCACCTTATAGTCGCCCAGGATCACCGCCGTGGACGGCTCTGCTCCGGCATCTGTGCTGCATCCGGTCAGGCCCATGGCCGAGACGGCCAACGCCGCAGCGGCGGCACCCTTCAAAAATCCGCGGCGGGAAAATGTTTGTTCCATGTCTTGTTTCCTCCTTGCCCGGTCTTATCCATTTTCAGTCGTTTGTCAAGTTAAGCATACCATATTGTTCCAGCCTGTCAAGCGTCTTTTTTTCAGTAAAAAGCCGCCCACCCCCGCAAGGTGCAGGAGTGGACGGCAAAAACTGTGCCTGTCGTTCTTTGTGCAGATCTTACTTACGGGAAGAGGTCACTTTTCCGTCTGCATTCCGGTTCATCACAAAGGTGGAAGTCTTGCCTTTCAGGTTGAAGGTGAACTCCAAGCTGCTCCAGTTTTTGTTGACATGTGCTTCGCCCTCGGCATAGACGGGCTGGAAACAGATATAACCTGCCTCTGCCTTATTCAGATCCTTGCCCGGCCCATAGGTCTTGGTGCCATTTTCATCGAACAGCGGGGTATAATCGCCAAAACCGCTCACATTTGCTGCTGCTTTCAGGTCCAGAACCACCTTTGCGTTGTGGCCGTCGATCTTTGCACTGGTGATGTCGCTTGCCTTGAAGGTGACCGTATCATTGGTCAGATTCTTGACTTGGAATTCGACAGCCAGCAGCGCAAGCTCTTCCCCATACGACCACGGCTGGTACTGATTGCTCAAGGCATACATGAATTTACCTACACTGTCTGCCGCATGGCCCTTCTGGTCACCGTACTGCTGGAAGAACGAGCCGACCGCATTATCGACCGCATCGCAGCCGCTCAGTGCACCCGCTGCACCCACAGCCAGCGCCAGCGCGCCGGTGATCTTCAAGAACGAACGCCGAGTCATCATTTTCATTGTTTTTTCCTCCTGTTGATCTGTGCCCAAGCGGGCACACGGCAAATGATTCCTATGCCAAGAATACCCATATTCTTGCGTTCTGTCAAGCGTCTTTTTTAGTAAAAAGCCGCCCACCCCCGCAAGGTGCAGAGGCAGGCGGCACAGTTTGAATGCAAACTTTGGTCAGAACCGGGCTTCGGCCCCATCCGGGCGGTAGAATGTGACGTGTTTTTTCCACTGCGGATCGCCCATCGTGCGGCGGTAGCAGTCAGCCAGCCCCTGCACGGTGGTCTCCGCATCCGGGGTGGTCCGGCCGCAGGGCAGCACCAGCACCCGGAACCAGGCATCGAAGAGATGCTCCGTCCAGCCCACATCCACAGCCCCGCACCGGGCGTAGAAGCCCAGACGGCGGACGGCCATGACCTCGTCCTCGGCTTTTTCGGGGCACTCGGCCTCAATGAGGATGGCCTGACAGCCGTTTTCGTGGCCGGGCAGCTCTGCCAGCAGCGCAGCACCCAGACCGGAGGCCCGGTACCGGGGCAGGACCGCAAAGTAGTCCAGCTGGCTCATGGCGCAGCCCACGGGGCGCACCATCAGCAGATAAGCGGCCAGTGCATCGCCGTCGTAGATGCCCCAGGTGTGGGCGGTCCCGGCGGCTTCGCTGTTCAGGATCATGCTCAGGGGCTTGAGCTCGCTCTGGGGAAAATCGCGGCGTATCTCGTCGAGGTACACCTTCGTCAGCTCTTCGGCGGTCAGCAGCCGCCAGGTCAGGGTCACGGGATTCATACGATGCGGGTTCCTTTCTGGACGACAGCCTGAATGTTGAGCGCTTCGTCGGCCAGAATGACGTTGCCGTACCGTCCGGCGCTCAGGCTGCCGTAGTCGTTGTCGATGCCGATGCTCCGGGCGGGGTTTTCGCTGGCGGCGCGGACGGCGCTCTCCAGCGGGACGCCCATCTCCAGCACAGCCCGCTTCATGCAGTCGTACAGGCAGGTCGCGCTTCCGGCAATGGTGCCGGGCTGTTCGGTCAGCGTAGCGCGCGGGCCCTTGACCGTGACCGCCTGTCCGCCCAGGCTGTACTGCCCATCGGGCAGGCCGCAGGCCATCATGCTGTCGGCGATGAGGATGACGTGGTCGTCGCCGAAGGTGCGGAAGGTGAAGCGGACCATGGCCGGGTGGATGTGGACATTGTCGGTGATGAGCTCGACTTCTGCACCGCGCTCCAGCGCCGCAATGATGGGGCCGGGCTCGCGGTGGGTGATGCCGGGCATGGCATTGTAGAGGTGGGTCATGTGGGTGGCACCGGCGTCAAAAGCCGCGCAGGCGGTATCGTAGCTGGTGCAGGTGTGGGCGATGGAGATGCGGACCTCCCCGCAGCACTCCCGGATGAACTCCAGCGCACCCGGCTCTTCGGGGGCCACATCCACCAGCTTGATGAGGCCGTTCGCGCGCTTCTGCAAGCGGCGGAACATTCCCACATCGGCAGGATGGAGGTATTCCGGGTTCTGTGCGCCGACCTTCTTCGGGCTGATGAAGGGGCCTTCCATGTTGATGCCGACAAGGTCTGCACCCTTGCCGTTCCGGTGGGCCGCAGCCGCATCCATGACGCCGTTCAGGATCTCTTCCGAGAAGGTCATGGTCGCGGGGCAGATGGCCAGCACACCCTTGCTGGCTTCAAAGTCGGCCAGCGTCTGGATGGCCTCTTCCGTTCCATCGCAGAAGTCCTTGCCCATGGCACCGTGGAAATGGATGTCCACAAGGCCGGGCAGAGCATAAGCACCCTTGGCATCCAGAACTTCTTCGCCCGCTTCCGGCTGCGCAAAGGGCACGATGCGCCCCTCCCGGATGAACAGGTCCCCCTCCTCGAACGTGTGGCGGGGGGTATAGATCTTTGCATGTTTGATGATCATAATTGAAGCCTCTATAATCGAGCTGTTTGCTGCTGTTTTTCTTTACGTTCCCGCAATGCCTTGCTGCCAATGGCTCCCCCTTTGGGGGAGCTGGCAAAGCCGCAAGGCTTTGCCTGAGAGGGTCACAGCAGGCTCAGTGCCTCTTCGTCAGCCACCAGGATGCAGTCGGGGTGCATCTGCAGGATGGAACCCGGACACTCCGGGGTGACGGGGCCGGACACGACGGCCTTGACGGCCTTGGCCTTGGCCAGACCGTTGGCCACCACCAGCACCTTGCGGGCCTGCATGATGGTCTTGATGCCCATGGTGTAGGCCTGCTTGGGCACGAGGTCCTCGTTGCCGTCAAAGAAGCGCTTGTTGGCCTCGATGGTGGCGGAGGTCAGGTCCACGCAGTGGGTCTCCAGCTCAAAGGCTTCGCCCGGCTCGTTGAAGCCGATGTGGCCGTTGGGGCCAAGGCCCAGCAGCTGCAGGTCGATGCCGCCCACGCTGTGGATGATCTCGTTGTACTTTGCGCAGGCGTCTGCTGCATCGGGGTTGGTGCCGTCGGGCAGGTGGATGGCCTCCGGGCGGATGTTCACATGGTCAAACAGGTTCTTGTGCATGAAGCTCCAGTAGCTCTCCGGATGCTCCTTGGGCAGGCCGCGGTACTCGTCCAGGTTGACGGTGGTGACCTCCGAGAAGTCCACATCGCCCTTGTTGTACCACTCCACCAGCTGGGCATACGCGCCCACAGGGGTGCCGCCGGTGGCCAGGCCCAGCACACAGTTCGGCTTCATGATGACCTGCGCGGAGATGATGTTTGCCGCCTTGCGGGACATATCCTTGTAATCCTTTGCACGAATGATCTTCATAGTGGAAACCTCCTGATTTTTTCTCGTTGTCTTCAGTATAGCACAGTCGCAGTGCTCAAAAAACGGTTTTGTGTGAACAAAAAAGGGGCCGCCGAAGATGGGCGTAAACGCCCGCCCTCAGCGGCCCTTCGGGAATGGATGCAGGATCAACCAGTCTCCTGCATAAAATTACGGTTCAGGATGCGATCACAGCATCTTCTTCAGCTCGTCGTACACGAACTGGACCTTGGTGCCGATGATGACCTGGCAGGTAGTCTTGTCAGGACGGATGACACCGGCTGCGCCTGCTGCCTTGACAGCCTTTTCATCGACCTGCGTGTAGTCCTTGATGGTGAAACGCAGGCGGGTAGCACAGTAGTCCACGCTGGAGACGTTTGCCTTGCCGCCGATGGCCTTCAGCACACCAGAAGCAACTTCGGTGTAGTTGTTGTTGGCCAGGGTGATCTTCTTTTCGGCCTCTTCAGCGTCCTCGTCCTCACGGCCGGGGGTCTTCAGGTCGAACTTGGTGATGGCAAAGTAGAACACCAGATAGAACACGATGAAAGCAGCGATGCCCAGAGGAATGATCATCCAGGTCTTAGCAGCTGCGGGCAGGGATGCGGAGAAGACCAGGTCGGTCGCACCGGCAGAGAAGCAGAAGCCAGCACGGAAGCCGGAGTAGTAGGTGATGACGGTGAAGATGCCGTACAGAGCAGAGTACACAACGTACAGCGGGAAGCACAGGAACATGAAGCCGAACTCGAACGGCTCGGTAACGCCGCAGACGAAAGCGCAGATCGCAGCGGACAGAACCAGACCGATGGCAGCCTTCTTGTTCTTAGCGGTCTTGACCATCGCCAGAGCGGCACCGGCAATACCGAACATCATGCAGGGGAAGAAGCCGGACATGTACATGCCGAGGCTCCAGCCCACATCTGCAGAGGTCTCACCAGCCCAGAAGTGGGACAGGTCGCCCAGGCCGATGGTATCGAACCAGAACACGTTGTTCAGAGCGTGGTGCAGGCCGGTGGGGATCAGCAGACGGTTCAGGAAGGCGTAGATGCCAGCGCCGATGCCGCTCATGCCTGCGATGCCCTTGCCCAGAGCGACCAGCGCGCCGAAGATGACGGGCCAGACGAACAGCAGAACAACAGAGACCACAATGGAGATCAGGCCGGTGGCAATTGCAACGAAGCGCTTGCCGGAGAAGAAAGCCAGCCAGTCAGGCATCTGGGTGTTCTTGAACTTGTTGTAGCAGGTCGCGCCCACCACAGCGGCCAGAATGCCGATGAACGAGTTGCCAGCGACCTTCTGGAAAGCAATGTAGGTAGCGGTGCCCTCTTCGAGGGTGCGGACTGCACCGACGACGGCGGGGCTCAGCAGCTGCTGCATCATCAGGAAGCTGACGAGGCCAGCCAGACCAGCGGTACCATCGTGGTCATCTGCCAGACCGACTGCTGCACCGATTGCAAACAGCCAAGCCATGTTGTCGATCAGAGCGCCGCCTGCCTTGACCAGCAGGAAGCCAACGGTGTAAGCTGCACCGGAAGTTGCTGCACCGGGCACACCCATAACGCCCGGAGCAAAGGCATAGCCAAGACCCATCAGGATGCCGCAGATCGGCAGGACCGCGACGGGAAGCATCAGTGCCTTGCCCAGTTTCTGGAGATGTTTCATCATAAGACACATTCCTCCTTAAAGAATGTTGTTGTTATGGAGGCCCCTGGTTGCAGGCTATCCATAATTGCGTAACAATATCTTAACACATGTTAAGAAAAAAAGAAAGGGGGTTTTCGCCATTTTCTTTGCGAATGATACAAAAATCCTTGATTTTGCATTTTTCAGTCAAAAGTTTTTGGGGTTTTTGATGGGATACAAGTTTCCTCTTTGAAAATAATTTTCTTGTTTGTGAATTTTCTATATTCTGCTGCCTCTGCCGCGCACTTCTTGCACCGGGGCGGCGTCTATGTTACTATATAGGTATTCCCGAACCGTGCACAACATCCCGAAGGAGGTTTTATCAATGGAATGGACCGACATCCGCCTGACCGTGGCCAAAGCCGACGCTGACAACGCCGAGGCCGTCGCCACGATGATCGCCGAAGGCGGCATCTATATCGAAGACTACAGCGACATCGAACAGCAGGTGGCCGAGATCGCACACGTAGACCTCATCGAGCAGGAGCTGCTGGACAAGCCCCGCGACCAGGTCATCATCCACCTGTATCTGGAGCCGGGCGCTTCGCCGGTGGAGACGCTGGCCCTCATCGCCGCCCGGATGGAGGCGGCAGGCATCGCCTACACCGTCGAGACCGAGGGTGTGGAGCAGGAGGACTGGCAGAACGGCTGGCGCAAATATTATCACCCCATGGAGATCGGCCAGCGGCTCGCCGTCGTGCCCTCCTGGCAGGAATATGACACCGACCGCGTCAAGCTCATCCTCGACCCCGGTCTGGCCTTCGGCACCGGCGGCCACGAGACCACCAGTCTCTGCCTGGAAGCGCTGGACGAGCGGGTGAAGGGCGGCGAGCGGGTGCTGGACATCGGCACCGGCTCCGGCATCCTCGCCATCGCCGCCCTCAAGCTGGGCGCTGCCAGCGCCGAAGGCGTGGACATCGACCCCGTGGCCGTCCGCACCGCCGGGGAAAACGCCGCACTGAACGGCGTGGCCGACCAGCTCACCGTTCTGGTGGGCGACCTGTCCGACAAGGCCAGCGGCACGTATGACATCATCACCGCCAACATCGTCGCCAACGCCATCCTGTCTCTGGCCCCCGCCGTCCCCGGCCTGATGGCCGAGGATGCCGTTTTCATCGCCAGCGGCATCATCGACAGCCGGAAGGATGAGGTCATCGCCGGGCTGGAAGCCGCCGGTCTCGCCGTGCAGGAAGTCAAGGAAAAGCGCGGCTGGGAGTGCATCGTCTGCCGCAGGAAATAACCGCTCAGGCGCTTTGCACTAGCTCTCCTTACAGGAGAGTCCTTGGCAGTTGGATACAGTTTGTATAAGCTGAGCAAGTTCAGGATAGGAGCCACTATGCCGCACCGCTATTTTACCACTGAGATCGCCGACGGCACCGCCACCCTGCGGGGTGCGGACGCCCACCACCTCGCCCGCGTGATGCGGGGCAAGCTGGGCGACACCGTCATCCTCTGCGACGGCAACGCCGTCGAATACACCGCCGTCATCACCGGCTTCGGCCCGGAGACCGTAGAGTTCTCGGTGGAGCCGGGCTACCCCAGCGCCGCCGAACCCAGCGTGGAAGTGACCCTCTTTGCGGGCTATCCCAAGCAGGACAAGCTGGAACAGGTCATCCGCCACGGCGTCGAGCTGGGCTGCGCGCATTTCGTCCCCTTCTTCAGCCGCTACTGCGTAGCAGCCCCCAAGAAAGAGGAGCAGAAGAACGAGCGCTACAACCGCATCGCCTTCGAGGCCGCCAAGCAGTGCGGCCGGGGCATCCTGCCGGATGTGGCCCTGCCGCTGCCCAACTTCGGCGCGGTCTGCCGCAGTCTGGAAGGGTACGACCTCGTGCTCTTCTGCTACGAGTGCGGCGGTGCCCCGCTGCGGGAGCTGCTGGCCGATGTCCGCCCCGCCGACGGCAAAAAGCCGAAGATCGCCGTCATCACCGGTGCCGAGGGCGGCTTTGCCGCCGAGGAAGCCGAGATGGCCGCCCAGGCCGGTGCCAAAACAGTCGGCCTCGGCCCCCGCATCCTCCGCTGCGAGACGGCCCCTCTGGCCGTTCTCTCCGCCGTCATGACCCTGACGGGGAATCTGGAATAAGTGCTTTACAAAACAGGAGGGACAGCCCGCAAGCTGTCTCTCCTGTTTTGTTTATAATTGGTCTGCGAATGCGAACGCCTTTTGAATTGCAAAATGATTTTTCAGTTGCTATACTGGGCTTATCAAAGTTTTTTCAGGAGGACGTCGCAGTGACCGCACAAACAATGCAAATCGGGAACAGACCTTGCCGCATTTACGGCGAAGCCCATGCAGAATACCTACTGCTCCAAATGACCGGCGAACACGAGCTGCAAAGCATGGAAAGCGAGGTTACCGCTATTGCACAGAGTGCGCACCGCTTTCTGTTTGCGGCTATTCCGGTGGAAAGCTGGAACGATGCACTTTCTCCGTGGGAAGCCCCTGCTGTATGGGGAAAACAAGGTTTCGGCGGCAAAGCCGGGGAGACATTGCGCTTCCTGACAGAGCAGATCATTCCGTCACTGAAGCAGCAGTATCCTCTCCCGAAAAACGTCAAAATCATTCTGGGCGGCTATTCGCTGGCGGGATTGTTTGCGTTGTGGGCCTCCACCCAGACAAATCTGTTCTACGGTATCGCCGCCGCATCTCCCTCGGTGTGGTTTCCGGGCTGGATGGAGTATGAACAGCAGCACCCGATACAGGCACAGCGCGTTTATCTGAGCCTTGGCGACAAGGAAGAGCATACGAAAAATGCTGTCATGGCTGCGGTGGGTGATAACATCCGCACCCTGCACAGCCGACTTATAGAGCGTGGCGCAGACCGCACCCTTGAATGGAACAGCGGCGGGCACTTTAAGGACGCTGATTTGCGTACCGCGAAAGCCTTTCGGTGGACGATGGAGGAACACACATGACCATTTTGATTGATGCAGACGGTTGTCCGGTCGTCGATCTGACGTTGCAGATTGCAAAGCAGTTCGGCGTTCCAGTCATCATCCTGTGCGACACAGCTCACCAGATCGAGCGAGAAGGTGCGCAGACGCTGGTGTTCGACAAAGGAGCGGACAGCGTGGATTTTGCTCTCGTCAACCGGGTAAAACCGGGAGATGTGGTTGTGACGCAGGACTACGGGCTGGCCAGCATGTGCCTTGCCAAATGCGCACGAGTGCTGAACCAGAATGGTCTGGAATACACCGCCGACAACATAGACGCTCTTATGCTGCGGCGGTATGAAAACAAAAAGCTCCTCCGTGCCGGAAAGCACCCCAAGGGGAGCCCAAAGCGGACGAAGGAGCAGGATGTCAGGTTTGCGGACACGCTTGAGAAGATTCTGAGCAAAAGTTATTGATACATACAGCTCGTTTTCTTGCATCTGCTTTCCCGAATCTGCTATACTGAAGTCACTTTTTTGATTGGAGGCTTTCATGACAACCCTTCTTCTCCTGCGCCATTCCATCCCGGAGCGCGGCGGTTCCAGCCCCGACCCCGGCCTTTCTGCCGAAGGTCTTCAGCGGGCCGCCGCAGTCTTTCAAAATGACGCTTTCCGCACGGTCTCGCTCGTCTGGTCGTCCCCTTCGCTGCGTGCGCTCCAGACCGCACAGCTGCTGGGGCTTCCCGTCCGGCAGGACACCCGCCTTGCCGAGCGCCGCACCGGCAACACGACCGGGCAGGACGCTTCGTTCTGGAAACGCCAATACGAAGACCCGGACTTCAAAAATCCGGACGGCGAGTCCTTCCGTGAGGTCAGCGCCCGGATGGCAGACTGCATCCACGAACTGCTGGATTCGCTCCCGGAGGGGCAGAACGCCCTTGTCGTCTCCCACGCCGCCGCTATTTGCAGCTACTTGCAGCGCTTTTGCACCGTTGAGGTGACCGACGCCGCACAGAAGCTCCGCCGGATTACATTTCAGGGCGAAGTTCTGTTGGATGGGCACTTTTGGGAGGCTGATGGATTTGTGCTGCACATCGAAAATCGCCGCCCTGTTCTCATCCGCACCATCTAGCCGCAAAAAAGGCACCAGCCTGAGCTGATGCCTTTTGTTGGCGGAGATGGTGGGCATTCTCCCGCGGGCTAAGCAACAGCCCGCAGAGATCATCCGCTTCAATTTTACAGAACCGGAAAAAACAGGGCTGTATACCCTATGGGAAAATCTCACGGTTGGATATGATGATCTGCTGACCACCCCGGTAGTTTCGGAACTGACAGGCTACTCTGCACAAAGCATCCAGCGATGGTGCAATCAGAAGATCCTTGTGGGCTTCAAAATCCGTGGCACTCTGACGATTCCACGGCTTGCGGTCGTTGAGTTTATGTCCGGTGACCGTGCAACGGCTATCGTCCGAAAATCCTCAAAGCACCTCGATCTGCTCCGCACCTATGCACAGGACTGCCATGAAGGTGCAATGACAATTACATATTAAACGAACAGGACTGCTCCACAGTGCAATGTGTGTGAAGCAGTCCTGTTTGCTTAGTAGGAATTTATATGTCTTTCTTGTCGAGCTGGATGTGGGACATCTCCGAAAGAACAGCTTTCTTTTCGTGTTCCTGCAAGTACACCGGATTTAGTTTTGACTTCGTATATTTCAGATAGCTGTCAACAGTCTTTTGCATCAGCACAGCTGTAAAGTACCGCTCCCAACTGAAATACTGCTGGCTTTCCACATGATTTTCCGGCGATTTCAGAATTTCATCGACCTCTGTGTCTTCGAGCAATCCAGAACGAAGAATCAACCATTCAAACGATTCTGGCAGGTAAATATGAGAATCCGGCTGGAGGGCAAGCAGTTGCATAATGCGCTCCATCTGCGAACCAAATGCCGCACCGTCTGCAACCACCAGAACATTCTCCCCTGCACGGTCGGACAGCATTTTGAAAATGTTGGACTTTCCACCAGCAGATTCGCAGAAAATTCCGTTTTCGGCGCAAACAGCCTGAAAAAACTGAAACCCCGAATTTGAATCCTCTGTAATGATTGCCGTTGGTTTTAGTTTCTCCAACCCCATCGGCTTTCCGTAAATTCGGAAAAATTCGTTGTAGGTCTGCTTCAAGTCTCCGAAGTGTTTGGATGCCCGGATGCCGTAAATTTCCGTTACGCTGTACGGTAATGTTTCAAGTCCTTCCCGCGTGACGAGCACATAGTAGTTGTCTGTTTTTTGAATCGCTGCCGCAAACTCTTTAGATGCTGTGAAAGCATTGCCTTCATCAACAAAAACAATGCTCTGTGAAAGACCTGCAAGCTGCTTTTCCCACTGCCGCCCGGAAAGCACTGCACAATTCCTTTCACATTGCAACGTGATACCGCTATCCGAGCCAAGCTCTTCATATTCCTGAATCATCTCCACAAGCGTTGTTTTGCCTGTGGCGCTATCTCCACGCAGAATTGTGATGTTCCGGCGTATTTCAAAATCAAACTTGATTTTCTTGTTCTGTATAACGACTCGATATGCTCCTACCATAAAGCATCCTCACACATAAAGTCCGGCAATCGGAATAAGCTCTTTCATCGAGTGAACGATCTGATTCGTATTCAAGATATGAATCGTAAATGGTTCATTTCCAAAATTCATAAGATGGCGGAGGTTGATGGTAACATCCCGATTTTCAGCGATTTTTAACAGCCATTTGGCACAGTTATCTCCACAGGTCGAAGCATTGAACACCTTTTCCGGCTCGTTGGCTATCAAAATCAGGGTCTTTACTCCGCCCGACAACTGCACCGGGGGAATCTTCCCCAGTACCGGGCTATCGATCACACCGCTGTCCAGTACAGTGGAATGGTCTACGTCTTGTATCATCTCACGAGAAAGCGGAGCTGTGATCCACTCTTCTGCATAAGTGTTCTTAAAATAAACAGCGGTATTATAGATCACGTTCGGCATATCACCGTAAAAAACATTAAGCATATAAGCATCTTCTCCTGTTACATCGGTTGACACTTTTATTATCACCATTGTAAGCGTTTTTTCTGGTGAATGTCAACCTGTTTTTCATTCATTTCGGAGGGAGTGATGGTTTTCCACATGAACAAGCACTCACAGTTGAAAATCCGAGGTCACACCAAATGACGCTGGACTACTTCTACGGGCAGTCGGTCGAGTTGTTCTCCTATTTCCGCATCCCCAAGGCACACCTTTTAACTTATCTTATCGGATTCGCACCCGGCAGCATGGTTCGGGCGTGACATCCTTGCATTCTCTCCTGCCGTTGGGTACACTGATGGTGTCAGCGGCAGAAGTTACATATTCAAGTGGATGCAAAGATACAGCAGTCTCAACAAACAGTAGTATTTTCAACAGATTCAACAGGCGACTGGTTAAAGTTCCTGTTGGAGAGAATTTAGGAGAGAACGGACGTCTGCGGCCCGGTTTTTGCCGATGCTTTTGCGTTCCAAGCGGTAAAAGCGCAAAATAAAAAAGTCGCAGATTCGTTTGAATCCGCGACTCCTGGCGGAGATGGTGGGATTCGAACCCACGTGCCCGGTTAAGGACAAAACGATTTCGAGTCGTTCTCGTTACGACCACTTCGATACATCTCCCTATTCACTTCGCGCTTCGGAGCGGCGGGCAGAAGCTGCCAGAGCCGCTTGATAGCCCTATTATTATAACAAAGTTCCCGCTTTCCGTCAACTGGTTTTCTTCTGCGTCTGCCGGGTATATTTTCAAAGGCTGTGCGGCATCCTGTAAAAAAGCAGCGGCGTCGTTGCGCCTGCACTTGACAGATGCCGTGATTTCTGGTAATGTATCCAAGCTTGGCAAAAGTTTAACGATTTAGCCTGGCATCTTCTCCCGGCGGGAGAGGTTTTGGAATGAATGGAGCCGCCGTGGGCGGCAGAAGAGGGAGAGCAACCTATGAACAACGTCAATTTACGCAAGATCGCCGTCATCGGCTGCGGCTTCGTCGGCTCGGCGTCCGCCTTTGCGCTGATGCAGAGCAAGCTGTTCTCGGAGATCGTCCTGATCGACGCAGACCACGCTAAGGCCGAAGGCGAGGCCATGGACATCAGCCACGGCATCCCCTTTGTGGGCAACATGAAGATCTATGCCGGCACCTACGATGACATCGTGGATGCCGCCATCATCGTCATCACGGCAGGCGCAGGCCAGAAGCCCGGCGAGACCCGGCTGGACCTCGTGCACAAGAACCTGAACATCTTCAAGAGCATCCTTCCGGAGATCGCCAAGCGGGAATGCCGCGGCATCCTGCTGGTGGTGGCGAACCCGGTGGACATCCTGACCTATGCCGCCATCAAGCTGTCCGGCTTCCCGGAGCACCGGGTCATCGGCTCCGGCACCGTGCTGGACACCGCCCGCCTGAAGTATCAGCTGGGCGAGCACCTGTCCGTGGACAGCAAGAGCGTCCACGCCTTCATCATCGGCGAGCACGGCGACAGCGAGATCGCGGCCTGGAGCAGCGCCAACGTCTCCGGCATCGCGCTGGACGATTTCTGCGAGATGCGCGGCCACTACAACCACGACCAGTCGCAGGAGAATATCGCGGAGAAGGTCAAGAACAGCGCCTACGAGATCATTGAGAAGAAGCGCGCCACCTACTACGGCGTCGCAATGGCCGTCAAGCGCATCTGCGAGGTCATCATCCGGGACGAGAAGTCCATCCTGCCCATCTCCTCGATGATGCACGGCGACTTCGGCGTGGACAATGTCGTTCTGAGCATGCCCGCCGTGGTGGGTGCCGACGGCCTCGAAGAGCTGGTCCCCATCGCACTGAGCGAGAAGGAATCCGCTGACCTCCGGAAGTCCGCAGACACCCTGCGCGGCATCCTGGACGAATGCGGGATCTGATGCAAGCCTGAAAACGGCCCCGGCAACTGCCGGGGCCGTTTTCTTCTGCACAAAAGCGGGCCGGTCGTTGGAATTTTCACAAAATATTACTATTTTGACGCGATTTTGTACAAACGTTCCGGAGGCTTCCTGTGATATACTAATCTCACAACGAGGTCTGCACCGCAGACCCACACAGAGAAAAAACTGAGAAGGAGTCGTATCAATGAGAGAGATCATTTCCTTGAACGAAAACTGGACCCTGTCCTTCCCCAAGGGCGACCATGTGACGGAGCAGGTCAACCTGCCCCACACCTGGAACGCTGTGGACGGCAACGACGGCAACGGCAGCTACCTGCGCACCACCGGCGTTTACACCCGCACCTTCGAGCAGCCCAAGCAGCCCCGTGAGGGCGGCCGCACCTATGTTGAGGTGCTCGCTGCTGCGCTGAGCGCCACCGTGAAGGTCAACGGCACGGTCGCCACCACCCATGAGGGCGGCTTCTCTATCTTCCGTGCCGATGTCACCGATCTGTGCCACGAGGGTGAGAACGAGCTGACCATCGAAGTCTCCAACGAGGACACCCCGTCCATGTACCCCGCTTCCGCCGACTTCACCTTCTACGGCGGTCTGTACCGCGGCGTCAACCTGATCAGCGTGCCCAATGCACACTTTGATCTGGACTACTACGGCGGCCCCGGCATCATGGTCACCCCGGTCCCCACGGAGGACGGCGGTGCAAACTTCACCATCAAGAGCTTCGTCACCAACCCCGCTGACGACCTGACCGTTCTGTACAGCATCGAGGACTGCTTCGGCCGCGAGGTCGCTTCCGCTGTCCGCGGCTCCGCCGAGACCGAAGTCACCATCTACGTGCCCGATGCACAGCTGTGGAGCATGGACGAGCCCAATCTGTACACCGTTACTGCGACCCTGCAGCGCAACAACGAGGCCGTCGATGAGATCTACGCCAACGTCGGTGTCCGTTCCTTCAAGGTCACGCCCAACGAAGGCTTCTCCATCAACGGTGTGCCCACCCCGCTGCGCGGCGTTTCCCGCCATCAGGACCGCGTGTTCGAGGGCAACGCGCTGACCCCCGAAGAGCACTATGACGACGCCATGCTCATCAAGGAGCTGGGCGCCAACACCATCCGTCTGGCACACTATCAGCACAGCCAGGACTTCTACGATGCCTGCGACGAGATCGGTTTCGCCGTCTGGGCTGAGATCCCCTTCATCAGCGTCTTCAAGAAGGGCGAGGGCGCACACACCCACGTCATGGAGGAGATGAAGGAGCTCATCATCCAGAACTACAACCACCCCTCCATCATGTTCTGGGGTATCTCCAACGAGATCCTGATCGGCGGCATCTCTCAGGAGCTGGTGGACACCCACCACGATCTGGAAAAGCTCTGCAAGGAGCTTGACCCGACCCGCCTGACCACCATTGCACACGTTTCTCACACCCCCGTGGACGGCCCCATGCACCACATCACCGACCTGGAGAGCTACAACCACTACTTCGGCTGGTACGGCGGCAAGATGGAGCAGAACGGCCCCTGGCTGGACAAGTTCCACGCCGACCACCCCGACATCTGCATCGGCGTTTCCGAGTACGGCTGCGAGGGCATCATCAACTGGCACAGCAACACGCCGGAGTGCAAGGACTACACCGAGGAGTATCAGGCACTGTACCACGAGCACATGGCACAGGTCTTCGAGGACCGTCCCTGGGTGTGGGCTTCCCATGTCTGGAACATGTTTGACTTCGGCTGCGCTGCCCGTCATGAGGGCGGCGTGAGCGGCCGCAACAACAAGGGCCTCGTCACCATGGACCGCAAGACCAAGAAGGATAGCTACTTTGTCTATCAGGCTTACTGGACCCAGACCCCGATGGTCCACATCGCTGGCCGCCGCCACGCACAGCGCGCAGGCGAGACCACCGAGATCAAGGTCTACTCCAACCAGGACACCGTCGTTCTGTACGTCAACGGCAAGGAAGTCGGCCAGCAGACCGCGCACCGCGTCTTCAAGTTCGACGTTGCTCTGAACGAAGGCTTCAACACCATCCTGGCTGTGGCCGGCGATGTGAAGGATTCCATCACCCTGGAGAAGGTCGCCGAGGAGCCCGCTTACTACACCCTGCCGGAGTTCAACGAGCGCCAGGAGGGCGTTGCCAACTGGTTCAAGCAGGTCGGCAGCCTGGATCTGGACCTCAAGGCTCCCATGGAGTTCCCGGAAGGCTACTACAGCATCAAGGACAACATGGAAGAAGTCTCCAAGTCCCCCGAAGCTTTCGCCCTCGTTGCCAAGGTCGTGAAGCTGACCACCAACTTTGATGTGAAGCCCGGCTCCGGTATGTGGGATATGATGAAGACCATGTCCCCGGAGAATCTGGGCAACGTCATGGCTCTGCCCGATGGCTTCCTGGAGAGCCTGAACGCACAGCTCATCAAGATCAAGAAGGTCTGAGCGTTCCCGGATAGGACCCAAAGTTAAAGCCCCATAAAACCGCCCCGGCAGATGCTGTACAGCACCTGCCGGGGCATTTTGTCGTCCTGTTCGGCGGCACCTTCTTTCACACACGGCCCTCTCCGTCAGCGCAAGCGCTGCCACCTCTCCCGGAGGGAGAGGCCTTGGCAGGCCGGTGCTGGCTGTGCTGGACGAACAAGGTCTCGTCTTTGCGCAGGCTGCCGGGCTCCGCCGGAACGGGCAGCGGCTGCGCACCTTGCCAACCCTTCCAAAGTGCCTGAGAGGGGAGGCCGCAACGCCAAAAGCCCGCAGCATTCGCTGCGGGCTTTTGGTGTTTCTTCGAAAAGAAAGGAGGTAAATGAGATGAATGAATAGAGGGAAATGTCGTAGAACGTTCAGCCGCTCAGCGCTTTTTCTTGTGCTGAGCGCGGGGCTTTGCCGAGGCGGCAGAGGTCTTGGTGCTGCCGCTGGAACGCCGCTGATGAAGATACTTGGCCACCGAGGGCGCAACGATCGCAAGGATGGCCAGAATCACGATGACCTGCAGGTCAGGCAGCTCGTGATTGGTATTGAACAGGGTCTGCAAAACGTTGCTCATAGAACTGTACCTTTCCGGTCCCGGCGGAACCGCTCAGAAGAGGTGGGGGTCACAGCCAGATGCTGCCGTTCTCGTCCGGCTTCATGGGGGCCGCGATGACAGCATCCACGATGGTCATGGCTGCCGAGAAGCCGGTCCAGAAGGTGGCCAGATACAGCACCCCCAAAACCGGGCGCTTAGCGTAGAACTGGTGCGCCCCAAAGGCCCCCAGAATGCAAAGGCGGAGATACTTTTTCCGGTTCACCTCATGGCGCTGGCGGTTTTCCTTCCAATAGAAGTAATGTTCGATGGAATTCCAGATAAAACCGTGGTCGGGGTCTTTTGTCCATTGGGTATTTGCCATTGTCGTACCTCTGTCTTTGTCTCATAAAATCGGGAAAGCCGCCCACTGCGCACTTGGCCGGTGAGCGGTCTTTCCCATGGGATGTAGTTTCCGCAGAATCAGAAAGCGTGGCAGCTTGGATTATGCGTTTTCAGCCATTGCCTTCATCTTGATGGCAGCAACTTCGTCCTGGATCTCAGCCATCTTCTCCTTGGTCAGGGGATAGAACTTCATGGCGATCAGGTTGCACAGCAGGCCGATCATGATGACGCCGCTGTAGCAGAAGGCGCAGCCGATGCGGAGCTTCATGGTAGCCACGTCGCCCTCAACGGGGTTGTGGTCAGCGAAGCCGCACATGGTGAACATGACACCGGCGATCATGGGAGCGAAGGAGGAGACCAGCTTATCGATGAAGCTGAACAGGGTGCCCATCAGGCCGGGAACGTACTTGCCGGAGCGATAGACCTCGTAGTCGGCGCAGTCCGCAGTCATGGGGATGACGATGTTGCCGGAGATGCCCTGGAAGCCTGCGTAAGCAATGCTCAGCAGGACGTGGAGGATCAGGAAGTAGCCCCAGTTCAGGGTGCCCTTAGCGGGGTCAGAGGTCATGGTGGTGGGGTCGCCCAGCAGCCACAGGGCGATGGTCAGAGCGTTGACGACCAGACCGCCGACGGAGCCGATGATCATAGCCTTGCGCTGGCCGAACTTGGTAGCCACCAGAGAGATGGCCAGGAAGGTGACGATGACGCTGGGGATGGTGGTCAGAGCGGTCACGTTGCCCTGCAGAACGGTAGAACCGGCGATGCAGGCGAACATAGCAACGGAGACAGCGCTGGTACGGGCAGAGGAGCCCAGCTTATCGGTAGATGCGGACAGGACCAGCATCTGGATGGCGCGGTTGTTCTTCAGGGTATCCCAGTAATCCTTCAGGCCGACCTTGACCGGCTTGCCGGTGCCAAAGAACTCCGAACGGTCCTTCGGGGTGATGGCGATGACAGCCAGCAGGGTGAAGATACCGGAAACGATGGCGGTCATGACCCACAGGCTGTGGAAGAACTGGGTGGAAGCATAGCCGCCGACATCCTTGTAGCTGTTTGCCATATTCGCAAACACGACCGCCAGACCAGCGAACAGAACGGTGTTGAACACGCCGTCGAAGGAAGCGAACATGGGGCGCTGCTTGGGGTCGTTGGTCATACAGGACTGTGCAGACTTGGTAACGACGCACTGGCAGGTGTAGCCCAGATAGTAGATCATCAGGACCACAACGTAGAAGGGGAAGCGGACTGCCTGCGGCAGCTGGTGGGTGACGTGGAACAGGATGAAGCTGGTCACGGCCAGAATGATGTTGCCGATGATGATGAACGGGCGGTTCTTGCCGAACTTGCCGTTGGTCTTATCGACCATAAAGCCCACGAACGGGTCGGTGACACCGTCCCAGATGCGCATGATCATGCTCAGGGAAGAGGCCAGCATCATGCCGACGCCGACCCAGCCCATCAGGTAGTAGGTAGCGTAACCCATCATCATCATGTACAGGTTGGTAGCCGTGTTGTTCAGTGCAAAGCATGCGATGCGCCACATCGGAACGCGGTGGATGCCGTTGTGCTCGTAGTCTTTGTCGTAGTACTTATCCGGCAGACTTCTCGTTTTTGCCATTTCGTTTTCTCTCCTTAATTTGTAAACAGGCGTTCTCCGTTTTTGCCCCGTTTGGAAACCGCACCTGCCACTGTGCGGCACATCGGGACTTTATGTCCTTATTATGAACGATATTTTGAAATTCTGTTAGTAATATTTTGAGGTAAAACAGGACGATTTTACTATTTTGAAGCAATTTTCACAACTTTATAAAAACCTATTGGTCAAATTGCACACAGTATTGATATACTAGTACAGCACATTGCCAGTTTTCTCCGCCTGCATGGACCTGCATGGAAAAGAATATTAGGAAAGTGCGGATTTTTCCAAAAATTTTTCTAATCCCTTTCTGGGGTCTGCCATTATAATATAGGTATCACGAACCCCACCGCAGGCGGCGTAAAATAAAAAGGAGAAATCACATGGCAACGAAAGCATCCCAGCGCGTCCAGCGCTATGTCAACGCAAACGGCCCCACCATCGGCACGGTGGAGCGCCGGGTCATCGAACAGGACGGCCTCTATTTCAAGGATATCGACGGCACCGGCACCGTCAGCGCCGTCAACGACTGGCGCCTTGCCCCGGAAGAGCGCGCCAAAGCCTATGTCCAGACCCTGACCACCCGTGAGAAGATCGGCCAGCTGTTCACCTCGGACTGGCGGATGGGCCCCAAGTACCCCTCGCCCCGTCTGGCTGCCAACGGCCACAAGCCTGTGGGCGATGACTCCGGCCTGCTGGATGAGGCACCGGTGGACGTTTCCGACAGCATCTTCGGCCATCAGGCGCTGCCCAGCACCTCCGACATGGTCAAAAAGTGTTTCAACCGCCACGTCATCCTGCGCGAGAACCCCACCCCCGAAGATCTGGCAGACTATCTGAACCAGCTGCAATACCTGACCGAGACCTGTGAGCACTTCGTGCCCATGCAGGTCATGTCCAACAGCCGCAATGAGAACGGCGAGGTCGTCTTCGGCATGAACGATGCCGCCGGTGTCTTCGCCACCTGGCCCGGCACTCTGGGCATCGCAGCGGCTGTCAAGGGCACTGCCCGCATCGACATCATCGACAAGTTCGCCGACACCATCCGCCGCGAGTGGAACGCCTGCGGCCTGAAGAAGGGCTACATGTACATGGCCGACTGCGTCACCGACCCTCGTTGGCAGCGCACCTTCGGCACCTTCGGCGAGGACCCGGAGCTGATCGAGGAGATCTTCGACCACCTCATCCCCGGCATCCAGGGCGGCAGCAACGGCGTCACCCCGGACGGCGTGTCCGTGACCGTGAAGCACTTCCCCGGCGGCGGTGCCCGTGAGAACGGCTTCGACCCCCACTATGCAGCCGGTCAGTGGAACATCTACGCCACCCCCGGTTCCTTGCAGAAGTACCACATCCCGGCCTTCCGTGCGGCCATCCGCCACAACGCCGAGTCCATCATGCCCTACTACTCCAAGCCGTCTGCCGAGAAGAGCGCCCCGCAGGAGGACTTCGAGGGCAACCCCATCGCGCTGGATCCCTATGGCTTCGCTTACAACAAGGTCTTCATCGACGGGATGCTCCGCAGCCAGATGGGCTTCAAGGGCTACATCAACTCCGACACCGGCATCGTCCACAACATGTGCTGGGGCGTCGATATGCTGGATGAGCCGGAGCGCATCGGCTACGCTGTCACGCAGAGCGGCGTGGACCTGATCTCCGGTCTGCTGGACAATGCGTTCGGCGAGGAGAGCTACGCCCGCGCTGCCAACGGCTACTACGACACCCACGAGGTGCCCGCAGGCTTCCGGAAGGAAGACCTTGTCCTGACCGACGAGAGCCTGAACCGTGCCGTCCGCCGCACCCTGACCGAGCTGTTCCGTCAGGGCATGTTCGAAGACCCCTATGCAGACCCCCGGAAGGCTGCCGAGGTCGTGGCCACCAAGGCCGACTGGGAAGAGGCCAGCCGTGTCCACCGCGAGAGCGTCGTCCTGCTGAAGAACGACGGCACCCTGCCCCTGAAGGACGGCTGCAAGGTCTACGCCGAGGCCTTCGGCAAGAGCGCCGAGGCCGGCGAAGCTGCCACCAAGGCCCTGCGCGAGATGCTGGGCAATGTCACGCTGGTGGCCGACCCCGCCGAGGCCGATGTCGCCCTGCTGATGGTCAGCCCGCAGTCCGGTGCATACTTCAATGCAACGCCGGGCTATCTGGAGCTGGACATCTGCGAAGGCAAGACCGTCTGCAACGTGGATGAAAGCGGCAAGCCCACCGCCGAGACCCATCAGGAGACCACGCTGGTCGGTGCCAGCCGCATCCCCGGCATCGCCGAGGCGGTCCACGCACACGGCGGCAAGGTCGTTTCCAACATCAACTGCCCGCTGGCCTGGGAAGTCGGCAGCATCGAAAAAGTCTCCGATGCGCTGACCGTCGGCTTCGATACCTACCCCTCCGCAACGCTGGACGTCCTGTTCGGCCGCTTTGCCCCGGTCGGCAAGCTGCCGCTGACCCTGCCCAAGGGCGACGAAGTGCTGGCCGTCAATGCAGACGGCGTCTGCATCAGCCCCAACGATGTGCCCGGCTACGCCAAGGATGCCTACATGCCCGACTGCATGAAGGACGAAAACGGCAAGGCTTACGCTTACCGTGACGCCGCCGGCAATTACTATGAGTTGAATTTCGGCCTGTCGTATTAAAATATGCGGTGGCCAGCACCTCTTTTCGGGTGCTGGCCGCCCTTTTCATGCAAGGAGAAACCAATGGCACAAACACAGAAAAAACAAGGAGATATGGGCACCGGCAGCGTCAAAAAGCTGCTGCTCCAGCTGATGATCCCGGCCGTGGTGGCCCAGATCGTCAACCTGCTGTACAACATCGTGGACCGTATCTACATCGGCCACATCCCCGGCATCGGCGCAGCCGCGCTGACCGGCGTGGGCCTGTTCACCCCCATCCTGATGCTGCTGAACGCCTTTGCGATGCTCATCGGTGCCGGTGGCGCGCCCCGCACCGCCATCGCCATGGGCCAGGGCGACAAAGACCAGGCGGAAAAGATCGTCAGCAACAGCTTCACCATGCTGCTGATCTTCTCGGTGCTGCTGACCGTCGTGTTCTATGCCGCCGCACCGGCCCTGCTGCGGATGTTCGGTGCCAGCGACGCCACCCTGCCCTATGCGCTGGCGTACAGCCGCATCTACATCCTCGGCTCGGTCTGCGTCCTCATCGTGCTGGGCATGAACCCCTTCATCACCGCACAGGGCTTTGCCAAGATCAGTATGCTGACCACCGTCATCGGTGCGGTCATCAACATCGTGCTCGACCCCATCCTCATCTTCCTCTTTGGTCTGGGGGTGCGGGGTGCTGCCATCGCCACCGTGCTCAGCCAGGCTGTGGGTGCCATCTGGATCATCCGTTTCCTCACCGGCCCCAAGACCACCCTCCGGCTGAAGAAAGAGTACCTCAAGCCCGAAGGGAAGATCGTGCTGCCCGTCCTGGCGCTGGGCATCTCCACCTTCGTCATGATGTCCACCGAGAGCCTGCTCTCGATCAGCTTCAGCTCCAGCCTGGCCCGCTACGGCGGCGACGTGGCCGTGGGCGCAATGACGGTCATCACCAGCGTTTCCCAGCTGGCCAGTATGCCGGTCTCCGGCGTCTGCCAGGGCGGCCAGCCGGTGATGAGCTTCAACTTCGGTGCCGGCAAGAAAGAGCGCGTCAAGGAGGCCTTCCGCTTCCAGCTTCTGGTCTGCTTCGGCTACACGGCCATCTTCTGGGTGCTGATGATGCTGGTGCCCGGTGTGGTGGCCGGCATCTTCACCTCGGATGCCACCCTGATCCAGTACACCACCTGGGCCATGCGCATCTACATGGCTGGCATCTTCTCGCTGGGCATCCAGATCGCCTGCCAGCAGAGCTTTATGGCGCTGGGTCAGGCCAAGGTCAGCCTGCTGCTGGCCTGCCTGCGCAAGCTGATTTTGCTCATCCCCCTCATCTTCATCCTGCCGCATGTGGTCGCAGACCCGGTGTTCGGCGTCTTCCTGGCCGAGCCGGTCAGCGACATCATCGCCGCCGCCGTCACCGCTGCTACCTTCTTCTCCCGGTTCGATACGATCCTGGACAGGGGCGCGGGCAAAGTTTAAGCAACGAAGAGGAGATCTGTTACGGAAACGAACGTTCTGAACAACGACGCCGCCGGGTTCATCACCGGCATCTGCCTGCCCGTAGACGGCGGATTCTCCGCCTATTCGGGCGTGTAAGACTCTGTAAACGCCTGTCCGGATCGGTTCCGGCTGCCCGGCCAGACCGAAAAAGCATCAAGTCCCATGTCTGCACCGTCACGGTGTCGGCATGGGACTTTTTCATATCCGAAGCGCATCCACCGCTGGCAAGGTGCCGCGCACTGGACTTTGTACCGGAAGGGTGCATTTCGGGCAAATTCTCATAGATATGAGTGGTCATTCGACCGCGCGTGTGGTATACTCGGCTTAGTTCAACAACTCGGAGTTTGACGAGGTAAAAGAATATGAATGGAAAACATCTATTTCTTACATCTGCAGGGTTGACCGATAAGATGAAAGAGAAATTCTTTGATATTATTGGAAAGTGTCCGAAGGATGTGAAAGTGCTTTATATTCCAACAGCTGGCATTGAAACAGATGGTGCAAGAGAGTCGCTTGCAATATGTTTTCATGAACTCTTTCTAATGGGAATTCAGTACGAAAATATATTAGTGTACAATCTGGAATTAATTCTTTCAAAAGACTATCAAAGAACCTATTCTTCGTATGTTACAACCCCGTTTATGCTTACAAGGCTATTAACTTTTGAAGAATTAAACCAATTTGATGCTGTTTTTGTCAGTGGTGGTGATGTATCTGTGCTTTGTCGTGAAATGTCTAGAACTGGTTTTGATAGAATACTTAATAATGCAATTAAAAACGGACTTATATATGTCGGAATCAGTGCAGGAAGTATGTATGCGGCGGGAAATTTAACAGATGGATTACATATTATTGACAATCCTATTATCCCCCATTGGAATGGTTCTGAAACAACAGTATTACCGAACGGCAAAGATGAGATTAAGCTTGCTGATGGAAAAGCTGTTTATGTAGAGGATAATTACATGAGTGTAATATGATGCACATGTAGGATTAGTCAAATTCCAGTTTGTCGCACACGTTCCCAGCAGGGTTTTGGGCACAGGTACGCCCAACAAGAAGCGGTCCCAAAAGGGCAAGGATTTTCAGAAACTGAAAATCTGTGACCGCAGGACGCTCCCTGCTCTTACAAACAACAGAAAACCAGAACGGCGCAGCTGATCCAACTGCGCCGTTCTGGTTTTCTTTCTATCCGTTCAAACGGCTGTTTTATGAAGCCTGTATGTTCCCGCTTATTGGTTCGCCAGAAGGATGGCCAGAACGGCTTTCTGGACGTGGAGACGGTTCTCGGCTTCGGTGAAGATCTCGTCGGCGTGCTGTTCAAAGACCGCCGTGGAGATCTCCTCGCCGCGGTGGGCAGGCAGGCAGTGGAGAAGCATCGCGTCGGGCTTTGCTCCGCTCAGCAGGCCGCTCGTGACCTGAAAGCCCGCGAAATCGCGCAGGCGGCGTTCGCTCTCCGGTGTGCCGGGGGCGGTGTTCCAGGCCGCCGTCACGACCACGTCGGCGTCTTTCACGCCCTCGGCGGGGTCGGTGAGGAGATGGAACTTCGGGCCATATTTGTGGGCAAACATCAGCACATCAGCGGCGGGGCGGTAGCCCTGCGGACAGACGCAGCTGACGGTCATCCCGGCCAGCAGACCGCCCACGATGAGGCTGTTCGCCATGCTGCATCCATCGCCGATGAAGCAGAGCTTCTGGTCTTCCAGTGCGCCGCGGCGCTCCCGGATGGTCATCAGGTCGGCCAGCACCTGGCAGGGGTGGGCATAGTCGGTCAGGCCGTTGATGACCGGGACCCCGGCCAGCTCGGCGAACTCTTCAAGGTCGCACTGGCGGTAGGTGCGCCAGACCACACAGTCGTAGTAGCGGCCCAGCACACGGGCGGTATCCTTGAGCGGCTCGCCCCGGCCGGATTGCAGCTCGGTGGCGGCGTTCATGTAGTTGCCAAGGCCCCCCAGCTGATACACGCCCACCTCAAAGCTGGTGCGGGTGCGGGTAGAGTTTTTGGAGAACATCAGCGCCACGCTCCTGCCGTGCAGCAGCGGTGCCGTGCCTCCGGCCTTCTGCTCCGCCTTGAGCCGGTCGGCCACATCGAGGATGTGGTGCAGCTCTTCGGGGGAGAGGTCGCTCAGTTTCAGCAGATGTTTCATGCCTGTTCCTCCGGAGACTTCTGGGCCATCTCGCGCAGCACTTCGTTCAGGATGGCCAGTGCCTTCTCGACATCATGTGCCGTCAGGGTCAGGGGCGGCAGCAGGCGCAGGCGGGTCTTGGCCGTCAGCACCAGCAGGCCCTTTTCGCGGCAGGCGGCGAGGACATCCGCCGCCCGGACATCGCCGAAAAATTCGACGCCCACCATCAGGCCGATGCCGGACAGGCTCTTGACCATGGGGAGCTTTGCCAGGCCGGTGCGCAGCTGGACGGCGCGCTCATTGACGTTCGCCAGAAAGCCGTTGTCCATCCGGTCCACGACCACATTGGCACCGGCGCAGACCACCGGGTTGCCGCCGAAGGTGGAGCCGTGGGTGCCTGCACCCATCCCGGCCGCGACCTTTTCGTTCATCAGCACGGCACCGATGGGCAGGCCGCCGCCCAGACCCTTGGCCAGGGTGACGACATCCGGCTTGAGGTTGTAGTGCTCGCAGCACAGGAAGGTGCCGGTGCGGCCCACGCCGGTCTGCACTTCGTCCACGATGAGGACCAGGTCCCTGTCATCGCAGAGCTTGCGGACGGCCTGCACGTATTCAGGCTCCAGCGCCACGACGCCGCCCTCGCCCTGCACCAGCTCCAGCATCACGGCGCAGGTGTGGCGGTCCACCAGCTCGGTCAGGGCTTCGAGATCGCCCGCCGGGACGTACTGGAAGCCCTCGTTGAAGGGGCCGAAGTAGTTGTGGAACACCTCCTGCCCGGTGGCGGTCAGGGTAGCGATGGTGCGGCCATGGAAGCTGTTGACCAGCGTGATGACCACATCACGGCCCTTGCCGTAGTGGTCGAAGCTGTATTTGCGGGCTGCCTTGATGGCACCCTCATTGGCCTCGGCACCGGAGTTGCCAAAGAAGACCTTGCTCATGCCGGTGCGCTTGCACAGCTTTTTGGCCAGCTTGCCGCAGGGGGCCGTGTAGTAGAGGTTGGATGTGTGCTGCAGCTTGTGGGCCTGCTCGGAAACGGCCTCGGCCCAGTCCACATCACAATAGCCCAGACTGTTGACGCCGATGCCGCTGGTGAAATCCAGATACTTCTGGCCTTCGGGGCCCTCGGCATACAGGCCGTGGCCCTTTTCCAGCGCAATGGGATTGCGGTTGTAGGTATGCAGGACATAGTCGTTGTCCCGCTTGATGACTTTTTCGGAATCCATAAGTTTGCCCTCCTAGCCCGTTTTCTTTCATTATAAAGCAGATGAGGATGCGAAGCAACCCTTTATTCCTGATGGCTCCGGCGGTAGAAGCGGGTGCCGGAACCACGGTCGGAGAACAGCTCCAGCAGGATGGAGTGGGGGACACGGCCATCAATGATGACGGCCTCGTGGACGCCCTGATAGATGGCATCGGCCATGCCGCCGATCTTGGGGATCATGCCGCCTGCGATGACTCCAGCGGCCTTGTAGCCCTCGATCTCGGAGACTTCCACTTCGGGAATGAGGGTGGATTCGTCGTCCTTATCCCGCAGCAGGCCCGCGATATCGGTCATGGAGACGAGCTTTTCGGCCTTGAGCGCAATGGCGATCTGGGCGGCAGCGGTGTCGGCGTTGACATTGTATGCCTGGCCGAGGTCGTCCATGCCGACCGTTGCGATGACCGGGATGTAGCCGCCGTTCAGCAGGTTTTCGATCAGGGTCGGGTCCACATGGATGATCTCGCCCACATGGCCCAGCTGGGGGTCCAGCTCGGTGCAGCGGAGCATCTGGCCGTCCATGCCGCACAGGCCGACGCCGCGGCCGCGCAGCTTTGCCACGAGGTCCTTGTTCACCTTGCCGGCCAGCACCTGCTGGACGATCTCCATGGTGGCGTCGTCGGTCACGCGCAGACCGTTGGCAAAATGGCTCTCCACGCCGACCTTTTTCAGCATCTCGTTGATGGCCGGGCCGCCGCCGTGGACCAGTACCACCCGAACGCCCAGCAGCGTCAGGGTGACAAGGTCGTTCATGACGGCGTTCTTCAGCGTCTCGTTGATCATGGCGTTGCCGCCGTATTTGATGACCATGGTCTTGCCGTGGTACTTCTGGATGTAAGGGGTCGCCTCCGAAAACAGGAGGGCCATTTCTTCGTTCTTCATACGTTTCCTCTTCCCGCTCGATGCTCTGTTTCGAACCGCTTCTCAGGTGCGGTAATCGCCGTTGATCTTGACGTAATCATAGGTCAGGTCACAGCCCCAGGCCTTTGCACGGACGTCGCCGGTGCCCATGTCCACCTTGACGAGGACATCGTGCTCGGCCAGCACTTTGGCGGCCTCGTCCTCGCTGTAGGGGTGGTAGGCTGCGTTCTCGCAGACGTAGACCTCCCCGGCGGCACTGGACAGCCAGACGCAGACCTTGTCGATGGAAAAGTCGCCGGGGGTGTAGCCGATGGCGCAGAGGATGCGGCCCCAGTTGGCATCGCGGCCAAAGACCGCCGCCTTGAACAGGTTGGAGCAGACCACGCTGCGGGAGACGGCGCGGGCCGTTTTCAGGTCGGGCGCATGGGTGACTTCGCAGGTGATGAGGTGGGTCGCGCCCTCGCCGTCACCGGCGTGTTCGGCACACATGTGCTCGGCAATGGCCGTCAGCGCTGCCACAAAGGCCTCGTAATCGGCGTTCTCCTCGGTGATCTCCGGGTTGCCCGAAAGGCCCGATGCCAGGATGATGAGGGTGTCGTTCGTCGAAGTATCGAGGTCCACGCTCATCTGGTTGTAGGTGCCGGGCACGACGGTCTTCAGCGCCTTTTCGAGCAGGGCGGGGGAGACGGCGGCGTCGGTGGTGTAGAAGGCCAGCATGGTCGCCATATTGGGGGCGATCATGCCGCTGCCCTTGCCGATAGCACCCACGGTGCAGGTCTTGCCGCCCAGCTCGAACTGGATGGCGTACTCTTTTTTGTGGGTGTCGGTGGTCATGATGGCAGTCGCCGCATCGGTGCTGCCCTGCCCGGTTGCAGCCAGCTTGGCCGCTGCGGCAGGGATGCCGCGGGCAAACGGGTCGATGACCATGGGCTGGCCGATGACGCCGGTGGAGGCGGGCAGAACATCCTCAGCGGGGATGTCCAGCGCCTTGCCCACCAGCGCACAGCACTCTTCGGCCAGTGCCACACCGTTGGCGGCGCAGGTGTTGGCGTTGCCGCTGTTGACAAGGATGGCCTGTGCATAGCCGTCCTTCAGGTGGGCACGGTCCACCTTGATGGGCGCACCGCAGACCTTGTTGGTGGTGTAGACACCGGCGGCCGCGCAGCGGACTTCCGCTTTGATGAGCGCCAGATCGTATTTTTCGTTGTGGTTGGCCCGGATGCCGCAATGGACACCGGCCGCTGCAAATCCTCTGGGCGCACAGATGCCGCCCGATACTTCCTTGTAAGACATATCGTTCTTCCCCCTATCGACCTTTCCGGCCTCGCGTGAGCGATGGCGGAGAGGTTTCACTCTAATCCTTCGACCTCGTTCAGACCCAGCATCAGGTTCATGCACTGCACGGCCGCACCGGACGAGCCTTTGCCCAGGTTGTCGAACAGCGAAATGAGCATCATCTGGTCGCCTGCTGCGTTCACAGTCAGGTACAGCTCCATCCGGTCGCTGCCGGAGAGGGCGTTGGAGTACAGGCCGTTTTCGGGCAGCGGCTCGTTCAGGGCATGGACGGAGACCGTCGCGCCGTCCTTATAATAAGCGGCGATGCCCTCGGCCACCTGCCCGGCGGTGGTGCCCGCCAGCTTCAGGTCCAGCGGAACGAGGACCTGCATCCCGGAATAGTAATCGCAGACCACCGGCACGAAGGCGGGCGTGTGGGCCAGCCCGCTGATCTTCTGCATTTCCGGCAGGTGCTTGTGGGCCAGCGTGAGGCCGTAGCTCTTGGGCGCATCGATCTTGCTGTGGGCCGGGCGGTCCGGGTTCTCGTACTCGGCGATCATCTTTTTGCCGCCGCCGGAGTAGCCGGAGAGGCCCGTGCAGCTGAACGGATAGTCCGCCGGGGCCAGCCCCAGCTCGACCAGCGGCCGCGCAATGCTGATGAAGCCGCTGGCGTAGCAGCCGGGCACGGCCACCCGGCAGGAGTTCTGGATCTTCTCTTTCTGGCCCTTCAGCTCCGGGAAGCCATAGTCCCATGCCGGGTCGGTGCGGAAGGCCGTGGAGGTATCCAGCACCTTGACGTCCGGGCGGAGCAGGGGCATGACCTCTCTGGAAGCCGCATCGGGCAGGCAGAGGAAGGCGAGGTCTGCGGAGTTGATGACGCTGGCCCGCTCGTTCACGTCCTTGCGGCCCTCGGCGGAGATGCTCAGAAGTTCGATCTCAGGCCGGGCCGCCAGACGGTCCGCGATGCGCAGACCGGTGGTGCCGGAGGAACCGTCGATAAAAACTTTCACGCTCATGCGTTGTTCGCCTCCCATGCGTCCACCTGTGCAGATGCCAGTGCGATCTGATTCTTCACGCTTGCCTCGGAGGGGCCGCCGTAGCTGGTGCGGCCCTCGCAGCACTTGATGAGGTCGATGGCATCGTAGATATCGTTCTCAAACAGGCTGCTGTAGCCCCGGAACTCGTCCAGCGTCAGCTCTTCGAGGGTCCTGTCTTTGCTGATGCAGTCGGAGACCATGCAGCCGGTCAGCTTGTAGGCATCGCGGAAGGGCATTCCCTTTTTGGTCAGGTAATCTGCGCAGTCGGTGGCGTTGATGAAGCCCTTGGCCGCAGCGCGGCGCATGTTGGCGGGCAGGGTCTTCATGGTGTCCAGCATCGGGGTGACGGTCTTCAGGCAGAGGTCGAGGGTATCGACGGCGTCGAAGATGGCCTCCTTATCCTCCTGCATATCTTTGTTGTAGGCCAGCGGGATGCCCTTCATCATGACGAGCAGGGTGTTCAGGTCGCCGTAGACGCGGCCGGTCTTGCCGCGGATGAGTTCGGTGACGTCCGGGTTTTTCTTCTGCGGCATGATGGAGGAGCCGGTGGTGAAAGCGTCGTCCAGCTCGATGAACTTGAACTCCCAGCTGCACCAGAGGATGATCTCCTCCGACAGGCGGGACAGGTGCATCATGCAGGTGGAGATGGCAGCGGCCAGCTCGATGCAGAAATCGCGGTCGGACACGCCGTCCAGGCTGTTGGCGCAGGGTGCGGCAAAGCCCAGCTTCTCGGCGGTGAAGGCGCGGTCCAGCGGGTAGGTGGTGCCGGCCAGTGCGCCGGAACCCAGCGGGCACTGTGCGTCCATGCGGGCCGTGGCATCCTCAAAGCGCTGCAGATCGCGCAGCAGCATCCAGGCATAGGCCATCAGCGCGTGGCCGAAGGTGATGGGCTGGGCGCGCTGCAGGTGGGTGTAGCCGGGCATGACGGCGGCGGTGTTCTCCGCTGCCTTCTTGCAGATGACCCGGACCAGCTCGACGATACGGCCCTGCAGCATCCGGCTGTAGTCGCGCAGGGTCAGGCGGATGTCCAGCGCCACCTGATCGTTGCGGCTGCGGCCGGTGTGCAGGCGCTTGCCGGCGTCGCCGATGCGGGCGGTCAGGGTCTGCTCCACGAAGGTGTGGACGTCCTCGGCGTTGGGGTCGATCTCTAGCTTGCCGCTGGCCAGATCGTCGGCAATGGAAGCCAGACCATTGAGGATGTCCTCGCAGTCCTGCTCGGAGATGATGCCCTGTTTGGCCAGCATGGTGGCGTGTACGCCGCTGCCCCGCATATCCTGTGCGATCATCCGCTGGTCAAAGCGGATGGAAGAGTTGAAATCATTGACGCGCGAATCGACCGCCTTGGAAAAACGGCCTTTCCAGAGTTGTTCTGCCATAGTTACTGTTCCCTTTATCTCGATTGTAACACGATCCTTCGTACAACCTCTCAGTCGGGCTTACCCTCTCCGTCAGCGCTCACGCGCTGCCACCTCTCCCAAAGTGAGAGGCATTGGCATGTCGGGAAGACATTCCTTCGTCCAAAACCGGCCGAGGCGCTGTTCACCTTGAGAACGGAGCGATGTATTTTACGAACCGCAGCGATTTTTCAGCCTGCTCAGGCATTCCCGGTCTGCCAAAGGCTCCCCCTTTGGGGGAGCTGGCGAGCGAAGCGAGACTGAGAGGGCTCTAAAAACGGCAAAGCCGCCGCAGGGGAAAACGCTCCTGCGGCGGTGCCGCCGGCAACTCTGCCGGTCTTGGAACCGCTGTGTGAAAGTGTAGAAAACACACAGCGGGGAAAGTTGGCTTCGTTCGGCCGCTTAGTCCTCGACCTTCGGCCAGCTCTTGGACAGCTTTGCGCGCTCCTTGATGGACAGGCCGAACAGGTTGATGAAGCCTGCTGCATCGGCCTGGTTGTAATCCTCGTCCTCGCCGAAGGAAGCGGTCTGCTCATCGTACAGGGTGTACGGAGAGGTGACGCCTGCGTTGATCATGTTGCCCTTGTAGAGCTTCAGCTTGACGTCGCCGGTCACGGTCTTTGCCAGGCTGTTGGCGAAGGCATCCAGAGCCTCGCGCAGCGGGGTGAACCACTGGCCGTTGTAGACGATGTCGGCATACTTCTGCGCCAGCTGCTCCTTGAGGTGTGCGCTCTCCTTGTCGAGGGTGATGGTCTCCAGCACATTGATGGCCTTGTACAGGATGGCACCGCCGGGAGTCTCGTACACGCCGCGGCTCTTCATGCCGACCAGACGGTTCTCAACGATATCCAGCAGGCCGATGCCGTTCTCGCCGCCGACCTTGTTCAGGTACTCGACCAGTTCCACAGCGCCCATCTCCTTGCCGTCGATGGCGGTGGGGATGCCCTTCTCGAAGTGGATGGTGAGGTAGGTCGGGGTATCGGGAGCCTGCTCCGGGGAGACGCCCAGCTCCAGGAAGCCGGGCTTGTTGTACTGCGGCTCGTTGGCGGGGTTCTCCAGATCCAGACCCTCGTGGCTCAGGTGCCACAGGTTCTTGTCCTTGGAGTAGTTGGTCTCGCGGTTGATCTTCAGGGGGATGTGGTGGGCCTCGGCGTAGTCGATCTCCTCGTCACGGCTCTTGATGTCCCACTCACGCCACGGAGCGATGATGGCCATATCGGGGCAGAGGGCCTTCAGGGTCAGCTCAAAACGCACCTGGTCGTTGCCCTTGCCGGTGCAGCCGTGGCAGATGGCGTCGGCGCCTTCCTGGATGGCGATGTCGGCCAGAGCCTTTGCGATGCAGGGACGTGCGAAGCTGGTGCCCAGCAGGTAGTCCTCATACTTTGCGCCGAACTTCAGGGTGGGGAAGATGTAGTTCTCGATGAAGTCCTTCTTCAGGTCCAGAACGTACAGCTTGGAAGCGCCGGTCTTCTTGGCCTTCTCTTCCAGGCCGTCCAGCTCCGTGCCCTGGCCCACGTCGCCGGAGACGGCGATGACTTCGCAGTTGTTGTAGTTTTCCTTCAGCCAGGGAATGATGATCGAGGTATCCAGGCCGCCAGAGTAGGCCAGAACGACTTTTTTGATGTCTTCCTTTTTCATGATGAACGCTCCTTTGTTTTCATGCTTACACTTTTGTTTTCCTGCACCGGGCGTCCCTCCCGGTGCGCTCGATCTCTCGGTTGCTTATCACGCTTTTTATTATACGCGGCGCGGCTTTTCCGTCAATGCGGAAAACCGCCAAACCTTCTGCCCTTTTCCAGTGCCGTTTGTGGCACTTTGCATGTTTATGCAAATATTTTATAATTTATGCAAATTTTATGCAGTTCTGCTGCATATATTCTGACACATTCTGAAAGCCGTTTCATCCATCCCGCCGGGCAGGTGCCAAGGTTTCAGCACCGCTTTCCGAAACGCAGAAGAGCCCCGGCAGATGCCGGAGCCCTTCGTTTCGTTTCATTCTGTTTTTCCGTATTTGCAGAGCACGGCCTGCGTCTGCTCTGCCGTCACCCTCCGGACGGGGGCAGGCTTTTCGTTGCCGGTGCGCAGCGCCAGCCACCAGGTGGACAGGCCCAGCCAGCCGAATTTATACGCCGTGTGCGGGGTGCGGCCCACGCAGGAAAAGCCCAGCTGCGCATGGATGCGCTCGCTGGCGGGGTTCGGGTCGGCCACAAGTGCATAGACGTTCCAGTAGCCGCAGGCGGCCAGCAATTCCAGCAGTGCGCGGTAGAGCAGGGTGCCCACCCCGCAGCCGCGGGCATCCGGGGCGCAGTAGATGGTGCTCTCCACCGACCAGTCGTAGGCCTCGCGCGGGTGCCAGCGGTGAGCGCAGGCATAGCCCAGCAACCTGCCGTCTGCGTCCCGCGCCAGCAGCAGCGGGGCCACCTTCAGGGTGTTATCCACCCAGTCCTCGTATTCTTCCAGTGTGGAAGGCGTGACCTGAAACGTTGCGGTGTGGTGCAGCACATACCAGTTGTACAGTTCCAGAATGTCCTTTGCATCGGCGCGGGACGCCACCGAGAGGCGGGGGAGGTTCTTCTCCTCCCACCCGGCGCAGAGGGCTTCCTTTTTCGCTTTCGGCAGCTTTTTCAAGGCCGCCTCCCGGCGCAGCGCCGCCGACCGGTCCGCGCACCGTTCCAGATAGGCGAACCGCTCCGCCCCCATGGCCCGTGTGGCCTTGGCCCCCCTGCCGGTCTTGTGGGCGTGCAGGCGGGCACCGGGGTCGTTCGTCCAGCCTGTATAGAGCTGGCCGCCCGCGCACCGCACCATATACACGTAGGCCCGCTCTTCGGTCTCTTGTTCGGTTCCTGCGCTCATGTTACAGTCTCCCGTTGTTTTTCAGCACCTGACGGCAGGCTGCAAGAGCCGTTTCCTTATCCTTGGCCGTGATGAGGAAGCGGCTGGCATGGCAGAAGCTGATGCCCTCGATGCCGCTCTTCTGCTCGATGACCTCCTGCGGCTGGCCCGCCCAGGACTGCGGGAAGGGCAGCTTGGGCTTCTTGGTCTTGTGGTCGGTCACGCACTGGGCGCTCCACCCGCCGCGCTGGCTGGGGTAGACCACGAACAGCGCATCCGTCCGGTACAGACCGTTTTTCCAGGGCAGGTAACAGGGCAGCACGACGATGCCGTCGCGGGAATTTTTGTAGGCCTGCTGGACTTTCTCGTCGGCGCGGTTCACAGCGTTGGCGCTGTCGAGCTGGTGTTCCAGGATCTGCTTTGCCACGGCCACGGCCTTGAAGAAGCAGGTGTCCTGATCTTCCTTCGAATCCCACACCGGGTTGAAGAAGCCGATGGCGTCGCACAGGCTGTTCTGCTCGCCGGTGTTGTCGTTCAGGTCCAGCGGCTGGATGAAATTTTCATCAATGAGCCGTGCCTGCCGCTCACCGACCAGCCCCGGCCCCAGCACCCGCCACAGCAGACCAAAGGCCGCATAGGGGACGCCGTTGGGGCGGGTCTCGCGCGGCTCCTGATGGTGGTCGAACATGCCGAAACCGATGTCGTACACGATGCCGTCGAAGTCATCCGGCACCACAAAGCCGCGGGTGATTCTGATATCCGGCCGGACGATCTGCAGCAGCGCGGTGGCAAACACGTCGTCTGCATGGAACTTGCCAGCGTGTGTAAAACCATTTGCGGGAATTTTCATATCTGTACCTCATTCTTAACAGTGTCTTTGAGGACAGTATAGCACATTCTGCGGAGCGGGACAAACCTTGCTTTCCTCTTTCTTCTATCGTATTGCGCATTGCAGTACATCGTGGTACAATAAAAGCAATAGGAGGTGATCTTTATGTCCGCAAAAACCGCAAATGTCACCGCCCGCATCCAGCCAGAGATCAAGGAGCAGGCCGAAGCCATTCTTTCTCAGCTTGGCATTCCCGTTTCGGTCTTCATTGATATGGCGTACCGTCAGGTCATCCTGCGGGACGGCATCCCATTTTCGCTGGACCTGGCCACCCGGCTCCCCACCCGTGATGCTCTGAGCCGTGACGAATTTGACGCCATGATGCAGACCGGCCTGGACCAGGCCAGGCGCGGAGAATCTTCCCCTTTGAACGAAGCCTTTGCCCGGCTCCGCGCGGAGATCTGAGCCATGGAGGAATATACTGTCGCGCTCACCCCGCAGGCCGAACAGCAGCTCCGTGCCATCGTCCACCATATCGCACATGAACTTCTGGAACCCGAAACCGCAGATGCACTCCTGACCGCATTGGAACAGGCCATGGCCTCTCTGAGCCTTCTGCCTCAGCGGGCACCCCTTGTCGAAGAAGAACCCTGGCATTCACAAAACATCCGGAAACTTCTGTGCCGAAATTTTCTGATCTACTTCTGGCCGGATCCCGACTCACACCGGGTCCAGGTCCTTGCCGTCATCTATGGACGGCGTGACCAGCTGAACCAGCTGCGAAACCTGAAAATGAAGCCGTGATAAACGCAAAAAGGCCCCGGAAACGGCAAGTTCGCCGCTCCGGGGCTGTATTTTTTACTTTTTCCGGCTGTTCGTCTTCGTCACCGCTCTGGTCGTGGTCTTTGTCACGGCCGTGGTGGGCTTGACGGCGGGGGAGAGGTTCGGCTTTCTGGTGAGGGCCGTGGTGGCGGCAGGCTCGCCGAGGGCCAGCACCTCGCTCAGTTCTTTCTGAACGGTGTCGTTGTCGGCATCGGTCACGGCCAAAACGTCGGCGTAGAACTGCTCCATCTCCTCAAAGGTGGAGAAGGTGGCGACGTACATCTGGTTGCCCATGGCGCCGGAGAGGGCGTCGGGGATGCGGTCCACCATCCGCATGTTGGCCTGATACTTCTGCATCAGCTGCTCGTGGCTGTACACGAAGTGCTTGCCGTCGCGGCGGCCCGCAAACGGGCAGTAATAGTGCTCGCCCACCGGCATATCGGTGCCGCCGAAGGCGATCATATCGGCCCAGATCTTGTACACGTTGGTGGAGCGTGCAAAGTTGATCATGTCGGGCGTGAAGCCGCCGCAGGGGCGCATGTTGACTTCCAGCGCCACGATCTGGCCCTTCTGGCCCATGCTGGCCTGATTTTCCGTCATCCGGAAGAACTCGAAGTGGACGAAGCGGCTCTTGACGCCGAAGCTCTTGACGGCGGCACGGCCTGCGGCGCGGGTATCGTCGGGTAGGTCCTTGATGATGTAGTAGATGGAGTTGTCGTCGTTGTTCACGATGTCCATGATGGACATCGGGCTGACGTTGCCCGCCTCAAAGATGGGGTTGCCGCTGCCGTCGATGATGGCATCGTAGCTGTTGACCTCGGCGTGGACGAACTCCTCCATGATGTAGGAGACGTCGGCATGGTGGGCGCTCTTGTAGGTCAGGAAGGCGCGCAGCTCCTCGTCATCGGAGAGCTTGTGGGTGTCGGACGCGCCGACGCCGTTGTCCGGCTTGACGACGACCGGGTAGCCCACCTCGTCGATGAACTTTTTACAGCCCTCGAAATCGTCCACCATGTGGTAGCGGGCGGTGGCGATGCCGGCCTTCTGATAATACTCCTTCATCTTGCTCTTGTACTTGATGCGGGGCATATCCTCGGTCTGGAAGCCGCTGGTGATGTGGAAGTCGGTGCGCAGGGCGGCGTCGCGTTCCAGCCAGTATTCGTTGTTGGATTCCAGCCAGTCGATGCGGCCATACTTGAAGGCGAAGAACGCCACGGCGCGGTAGACCTCATCGTAATTTTCGAGGCTGCCGACTTTGTAGTATTCGTTCAGGCTGGCCTTCAGCTCCGGCTTCAGCTCATCATACGGCTGATCGCCGATGCCCAGAACGTTCATGCCATCGTTTTTCAGCTCCCGGCAGAACTGCCAGTAGTTCGTCGGGAAGTTCGGAGAGATAAAGATAAAATTGCTCATGGTGTCTTGTTGATTCCTCTTTCTTTTGATACGCTATACTTTCCACCCATCCCTCTGCGAGAGCCGTTCAGCCCAGAATGTAGGGCATATAATACACGACCTGCTGATACCACCAGTTCCAGTCGTGGTTGACATCGTGGCCCCACAGGTCTACCCAGATGGGGATGTGCTTGGCCTCAAAGATGCGCTTGAGATACCAGGTGGTGTCCGGCTGCTCCCAGTCGCCCTGACCGCAGCAGATGACGGCCTTCTGGTTCCGGAACAGCTCCATATAGGGGTGGTTTTCCGGGAAGTTGACCATGTAGTCCACCGGGGAGTTCATATAGACCAGCTCATCCATATAATCACCGAAGCCGTAGTGGGCGGTGTAGATGCCGCTGAGGGCCAGACAGCCGCAGAAGATGTTCGGGAAGCGGAGATACAGATTGACGGCATGGGTCGCGCCCAGACTGCATCCAAAGGCGATGACGCCCGGTTCGTCGTTCCAGCCGTTCCGCTCACGGGCGATGTGGCGGATCTTGGGCACGGCTTCCTCCACGATGTAGCGGATCCACTGCTCATAGCGGCGGATGCGCCAGTAGGGGTCGCTGTTCGTGTCGGACCAGGTCTCCTTGTCGATGGTGTCGATGGAGAGGACCATCACCTGGCCGGACTCGATCCACGGGGCCAGCGTATCGGCCATGTGGAAGTCCTCGAAGTCAAAAAAACGGCCATCCTGGCAGGGGATGTAGAGCATCGGCCGGCCGGCGTGGCCGTAGACCTTGCACTCCATCTCGCGGCCGAGCGCGGGGCTGTAATCCTTAAAATACTGCATTTCCATCGTGGGTCCCTCCTTATAATCGGGTCGTCGGGTCAATCCAGTTCGTACATCAGGGTATGGATCATGAACGGCAGCTGCTTTTCCCAGCTGGCTTCGCTGTGGGTGCCGCCGGGCACCAGACGGGCGGTCAGGTGGATGCCGCGGATCATGACCTTGCTGCACATGTCGGCAAAGTCCTTGCGCATTCCCTCGTGGTTGCCCATCTCGCGGGAGCCGTAGTCCATGTAGAGCACGGTGCCCGGCTCCAGCTTCGCGCGGCCCACCAGACCGCTGAGCTTTTCCGGCGAGACCCAGATGGATGGCGACAGAGCCGCCGCACGGCCAAAGACATCGTTGTGGTTCAGCAGGGCGTACATGCTCATCAGACCGCCCATCGAGCTGCCGCCGATGAAGGTGTGCTCCCGGTCGGGCAGGGTGCGGAAATTGCGGTCGATGAAGGGCTTGAACCGGTGGATGAACCAGCTCATGGTCGCAGCCCCCTTGCCGTCAAAGTGACCGTAGGTCGGATCATCGAAGTGGTAGGGCGAATACTCCACCAGACGCTCGTTGTTCGGCCCGGCGTTGCACTCGACCGCCGCCACGATGAGCGGCGTGTCGGTGTAGTCGAGGTAGTTTGCCAGCCCCCAGCTCTTGCCGAAGGTGGCATCTTCGTCAAAAAAGACATTCTGGCCGTCGAACATGTACAGCACCGGATACCGGCGGTCCGGGTCGGCTTCGTACATGGTGGGCAGATAGACATAAACACGGCGCTGCTCGGTGCCGTTGACAGCGGGGTAGCTGACGCTCCATTTTTTGATCATGGTCCTGGTCCCTCTCAATCCTCTTACTCTATGCTTAGTCTAGCACCATCCCGGCAGAATTGCAATTCTGAACCAAGACCACAGGGCAGATTGCGCTGCAAAGCGCCTGAGCGGTTGATACAGCAAACGCCGCCCGGTGAGCTGCCGGACGGCGCTTGCAGAACTCGGAACAAGGAAAGAAACTTGCAGCTTAGTATTTCTTCTCCACCGGAACGATCCAGCCCTTGGTGTCGGGCAGCTTGCCCCACTGCATCCCGGTCATGGTGTCGTACAGCTTCTGGGTGACAGGGCCAATGTTGCCGTCGCCGATGTAGGCATGCTCGCCCTTCCAGACCAGCTCCTTGACCGGGGAGACGACTGCGGCGGTGCCGGTGCCGAAGACCTCTTCCAGCTTGCCCTCACGTGCAGCCTGCATGATGTCGGCGATGGCCAGCTTGCCCTCGATGACCTCATAGCCCC